>Ga0065720_1001160_pt1 | contig 25623 bp, 22 predicted proteins | sample Thericmetagenome_FD_59107 | JGI IMG/M metagenome (GOLD analysis project Ga0065720, IMG submission 59107) | Thermophilic microbial communities from the Joint Bioenergy Institute, California, USA of rice/straw/compost enrichment - eDNA_2 v2... | ecosystem: Engineered > Solid waste > Grass >... | reverse complement strand
GCCCTGAGGCCGATACGATTTCGCCCACCTCATTAGTGATTACCGACACTCGGGAGGAGTACGGTGGCCACCGGCAAAGACCGCCAGAGGCAGTTGGCCCGCCAGCATTACGAGCGGCAGCTGGCCCGACGAGCCGAGCGGATGGCCAAAGCCCGGCGCCGGCGGATCATCGGCTCCGCCGTCGGCGCCGTGGTCGCGGTGGGTGCCGTGGCCGCCACCACCTTCGTCGTCGTCAACGGCGCCGACGAGGAGACGAGCGCGTCGGCCGAAGCGTCGGCCTCGGCCTCCGCGGAGCCCAAGGCGTTCGACCCGAACACGGGCACCTGTGGTTACGTCCCCGACCGGGAGGGGCAGGTCAAGGATGTCGGGCTGCCGCCGGAGAAGGCGGACAACTCGACGCCGAAGACGATGACGATCAAGACCAACCTCGGCCGGATCGAGATCGATCTGGAGGTCGCGAAGGCGCCCTGCACGGTGAACTCCTTCGCCCACCTGGCGAGCAAGGACTACTTCGACGATACCAAGTGTCACCGCCTGGTCACCGAGGGTCTGCACGTGTTGCAGTGCGGTGACCCGCTGGCCAAGGCCGACGGCGAGAACCCGACGGACGGCACCGGCGGGCCCGGCTACCGGTTCGTGGACGAGAACCTGGGCGGCATGCCGTACAAGCGGGGTGTGGTGGCGATGGCAAACAGCGGCCCCAACACGAATGGCAGCCAGTTCTTCATCGTCTATGGTGACGACACCAAGAACCTGCAGCCCAACTACACACCGTTCGGTACGGTTACCAAGGGTATGGACATCGTGGACAAGGTCGTCAAAGCGGGCGTTCGAGGCAGCGGGGGCGATGGTGCCCCGAAGCAGGAAGTACGCCTCGAAGACGTGACAATCTCTGGCAAGAGCTGACGTAATACAACCAGCAGCGGGTAATCCCCGAAGGGTCTGATGACAGTGCGGGAGGACACGGTGAGCACCGACCCGTGGGGCCGGGTAGACGACGACGGCACCGTCTACGTTCGTACGGCCGAGGGAGAACGGGCCGTCGGGTCCTGGCAGGCGGGCGATCCCGCGGAGGCGCTGGCGTACTACCACCGCAAGTACGAGGAGCTCGCCACCCAGGTCGAGCTGCTCGAACAGCGGGTACGCGGCACCGACCTGCCCCCCGCGCAGGCCGAGGCGAGCATCCTCAAACTGCGCGAGGCGGTCGCCACCGCCAACGCCGTCGGCGACCTGGACTCCCTCCAGCGGCGGCTCACCGGCCTGTCGGAGCTCGTCGCCAAGCGCCGCGAGGAGCTGAAGGCCGCCCGCGAGCTCGCCCGCGCCGCCGCCCGTGAGGTCAAGGAGCGCATCGTCGCCGAGGCCGAGCGCATCGCCGAGCACACCACTCACTGGAAGTCCGGCGGAGAGCGGCTGCGCCAGCTCGTCGAGGAGTGGAAGGCGGCCGACCGCATCGACCGGGCCACCGAGGCCGCGCTGTGGAAGCGGCTGTCGGCGGCCCGTACCGCCTTCGCCAAGCGGCGCAAGGCCTACTTCGCCGGGCTCGACGAGCAGCGCGAGCACATCCGGGCCGAGAAGGAGCGCATCGTCGCCGAGGCCGAGGCGCTCGCCGGCTCCACCGACTGGAGCGGCACCGCCGCCGCCTACCGCGAGCTGATGCGCCGGTGGAAGGCCGCGGGGCGCGCCTCCCGCGATGTCGAGGAGCAGCTGTGGGCCCGCTTCAAGGCCGCCCAGGACCAGTTCTTCCAGGCCCGCTCCGCCGCCTTCGCCGAGCGCGACGCGGAGCTTCGGGAGAACGCCGAGGCGAAGGAGCAGCTGCTCGCCGAGGCCGAGAAGCTCCTGCCGGTGACCGACGCCCGGGCCGCGCGCCAGCAGCTGCGGTCCATCCTGGAGCGGTGGGAGGCGATCGGCCCGGTGCCGCGCGACTCGCGGGACCGGCTCGAGGGCGGCCTGCGGCGGGTCGACGACGCGGTGCGCAAGGCCGAGGAGGCCGAGTGGAAGCGGACCAACCCCGAGGCGCGCGCCCGCGCCCAGGCGACCGTCAACCAGCTGCGCAAGTCGATCGAGCAGCTTGAGCAGCGTCTCGCCAAGGCACGGGAGGCCGGCCGGGAGAAGGAGGCCGCCGACGCGGAGGAGGCCCTCGCCGCCCGCCGGTCCTGGCTGGTCGAGGCCGAGCGCACCCTCGCCGAGTTCTCCTCCTGAGACGGCCGCCGGTACGGCGCGGCCGTACCGGGCGTCTGACGGCGACTCGTCCCCCGGGGACCCGGCGCCGGGTCCCCGGGACCGTCACGGCCCTGGCGCGGCGTGAGCCCGTCCTGGAGGCCCGCGGGCCCGGGGAGGGTCAGGAACCCGCGCCGCTCACCCGGTAGACGTCGTAGACGCCCTGGACGCCGCGTACGGCCTTCAGGACGTGGCCGAGGTGCTTGGGGTCGCCCATCTCGAAGGTGAACTTGCTGACGGCCACCCGGTCCCGTGACGTGGTCACCGAGGCGGACAGGATGTTCACGTGGTGGTCGGACAGCGTCCGGGTGATGTCCGAAAGCAGGCGGGGACGGTCGAGCGCCTCCACCTGGATCGCGACGAGAAAGACCGAGTCCTCGCCCGGCGACCAGGTGACCTCGACGAGCCGGTCCCGCTGCTCCTTCAGCTGGGCGATGTTCGGGCAGTTGTCGCGGTGCACCGAGACCCCGTGGCCCCGGGTGACGAACCCGATGATCTCGTCGCCGGGCACCGGCGTGCAGCAGCGCGACAGCCGTACCCACACGTCGGGGTCGCCGTTGACGATCACTCCGGCGTTGTGCGCGCTGCCGCCCCGGCCCCGGCGGCCCCGCATGCGGGTGGGGACCGACGTCTCGGCGATGTCCTCCTCGGCCCCCTCGACGCCGCCGACCGACTGCACGAGCTTCTGCACGACGGTCTGGGCGGAGATGTGGCCCTCCCCCACCGCCGCGTACAGCGCGGAGACGTCCTGGTAGCGCAGGTCGCGGGCGAGCGCGAGCAGCGCCTCGCCGGACATCATGCGCTGCAGCGGCAGGCCCTGCTTGCGCATCGCCCGGGCGATCGCCTCCTTGCCCGCCTCGATCGCCGTCTCCCGGCGCTCCTTGGAGAACCACTGGCGGATCTTGTTGCGCGCCCGGCCGCTCTTGACGAACTTCAGCCAGTCCCTGGACGGCCCGGCGTCCGGCGACTTGGAGGTGAAGATCTCCACGGTGTCGCCGTTGTTCAGGCGGGACTCCAGGGGCACCAGACGCCCGTTGACCCGGGCGCCGATACATCGGTGGCCGACCTCGGTGTGCACGGCGTAGGCGAAGTCGACCGGGGTCGCGCCCTCGGGCAGGGCGATCACCTGGCCGCGCGGGGTGAAGACGTAGACCTCGGACACCGACAGGTCGAAGCGGAGCGACTCGAGGAACTCACCCGGGTCGGAGGTCTCCTTCTGCCAGTCGAGCAGCTGCCGCAGCCAGGCCATGTCGTTGACCGGCTTCACCTTCTGGCCGCCGGAGTTCATCTCCTCCTTGTACTTCCAGTGGGCGGCCACGCCGTACTCGGCCCGGTGGTGCATCGCGCGGGTGCGGATCTGCAGCTCCACCGGCTTGCCCTCGGGGCCGATCACGGTGGTGTGCAGCGACTGGTACATGTTGAACTTGGGCATCGCGATGTAGTCCTTGAACCGGCCGGGCACCGGGTTCCATCGCGCGTGGATCGTTCCGAGGGCCGCATAGCAGTCCCGCACCGTGTCGACGAGGACCCGGATGCCCACCAGGTCGTAGATCTCGTCGAAGCTCACGTTGCGGGCGATCATCTTCTGGTAGATCGAGTAGTAGTGCTTGGGACGGCCCTTCACCGTCGCCTTGATCTTCGCCTCGCGCAGGTCGTTGGAGACCTCCTCGATCACCTGCTGCAGGTACAGGTCGCGGCGGGGCGCGCGCTCGGACACCATGCGGGAGATCTCGGCGTACCGCTTGGGGTAGAGCATGCTGAACGCCAGGTCCTCGAGCTCCCACTTGATGGTGTTCATGCCGAGGCGGTGGGCGAGCGGCGCGAAGATCTCCAGGGTCTCCCGGGACTTCTGCTCGCGCTTGTGCGGCGGCAGGTAGCGCATCGTGCGCATGTTGTGCAGCCGGTCGGCGAGCTTGATGATCAGGACGCGGATGTCCCGGGACATCGCCACGACCATCTTGCGCACGGTCTCGGCCTGCGCGGCGTCGCCGAACTTCACCTTGTCGAGCTTGGTGACGCCGTCCACCAGCAGGGCGATCGTGGGGCCGAAGTCGGCCCGCAGCTCCTCCAGGCTGTAGGCGGTGTCCTCGACGGTGTCGTGCAGCAGCGCCGCGCACAGCGTCTCGTCGTCGGTGCCGAGCTCAGCGAGGATGGGTGGCGACCGCGAGCGGATGGGTGATGTACGGGTCGCCGCTCTTGCGCTTCTGGTCGCGATGGTAATAGGCCGCGACCTCGTAGGCGCGCTCGATCAGGCGCAGGTCCGCCTTGGGGTGCGTGGCGCGCACCGTCTTGAACAGAGGTTCGAGTACGGGATTCACACTGCCACCCCACTGCCCCGCGAATCTGCTCCGTCTGCGCCGTGCCGGTCTCTCCTCGGCGGCCGCGGGCACGGCGGGGCGAGGCTCCGCCACGGCCGGGCGCTCGTTCTCGGCCGCGCCGGTCGGACCGGACCCGCCGGACCCATCGGTTACGCCGGGTACGCCGGGTGCTACGACATCGCGGGACACGCAGACTCCTTGCCTCGAGTCCTGATCCTCCAGTTTATCCGCGCCGGAAACGACGCCCGCCCGGGGACGGCGGGACCGCCCTGGTCAGACGCCCGCTGGGCGGGGATCAGACGACCACCAGTGAGCGCAGGCCGACATCGCTCAACCGGCTGCGGCCCTTGAGGAACGCCAGTTCCAGAAGCACCGAGACGCCGACGACCTCGGCGCCCGCGCTTCTGATCAGCTCCACCGCCGCCGCGGCCGTGCCGCCCGTGGCGAGCACGTCGTCGACGATGAGCACCCGATCGCCCGGATCGAAGGCGTCCCGGTGCACCTCGATGACGGCGGAGCCGTACTCCAGATCGTAGGACGCGGAAAGCGTCTCTGCGGGCAGTTTGCCCTTCTTGCGAACCGGGACGAATCCCGCGCCGCACCGGTAGGCGACCGGGGCGGCGAGGATGAAGCCGCGCGCCTCGATGCCGACCACCTTGTCGACGGTGAGCCCCGCGGAGAGCTCCTCCACCACCGCGGAGAACGCCTCGTGGTCGCCGAGCAGCGGGGTGATGTCCTTGAACAGCACGCCGGGCTGCGGATAGTCCGGCACGTCACGGATCCTGCTCAGGATCAGCGAGGAGACGTCCGACGTACCCATGGGGGGATGGCACCTGCCTTCACGAGCCGAGGGCCCACAGCGGGCCGGAAACGGGGCCTGAAACGACGACGCCCCCGCGATCCGCCGGGCCGGCGGGAGGACACGGGGGCGTACGCGTCATCTGCTATCTCTTCCTGCGCTTCGATGCCGTGGCCGACGGGCCGCGGCCCGCGCCCACGGTCTGCCTCGCCGTACCGCCGCCGGTGCCGCCGGAGGCCTTGCCGGCCTTGGCGGCGGCCTCGGCCTTGGCCTGCGCCTGCCTGCGCTGGGCGACGCGCTTGGCGAGGGCGACGTACTGCGGCTCCCGCTCCTTGAGGGTGACCAGCAGCGGGGTGGCCACGCACAGCGAGGAGTAGGTTCCGACGATCATGCCGACGAACAGCGCCAGCGACAGATCCTTCAGCGTACCCGCGCCGAGCAGCGTGGTCCCGATGAACAGGATCGACGCCACCGGCAGGATCGCCACCAGCGTGGTGTTGAGCGAGCGTATCAGGGTCGCGTTGAGCGCGCCGTTGGCGGCCTCGGTGTAGGTCATCTTGCCGGTGGCGGGCAGCCTGGCGGTGACCTCCTTGATCATGTCGAAGACGACGACCGCGTCGTACAACGAATAACCCAGGATGGTGAGGAAGCCCAGCAGGGTCGCGGGGGTCACCTCGAAGCCCGTCCAGGCGTACACGCCCGCGGTGATGACGAGGTCGTGCACGAGCGCCACCACGGCGGCGAGCGCCATGCGCCACTCGAACGCCACCGACAGGTAGGCGATGATCGCGACCATGAAGACGATCAGGCCGATGACCGCCTTCTCCGAGACCTGGCCGCCCCAGGACGCGCCGATCACCTGGATGCTCACGTCGTTCTGGGTGAGGCCGAAGCGCTCGGCGAGGGCGCGCTGCACCCGGGTGATCTCGCCCTCGGGCATCGTCTCGGTGGTCACCCGCCAGCCGTCCTCGCCCGCCTGCTGCACGATCACCTGCTCGTGGCCGGTGTCGTGGACCGCGTCGCGGACCTGCTCGATCGACGCCGAGGCGGACTTGAACGAGAAGACCGAGCCGCCGGTGAACTCCACGCCGAAGTTGAGCCCGCGCACGAACAGGCCGGCGAACGAGAGCACGAGCAGCGTGATGGACAGCCCGTACCACAGCTTCTGGCGGCCGACGAAGTCGACGTTCGACTCACCGCGGTAGAGCCTGCCCAGCAGGTTGGTGGCGCCGGACATCATGCCTCCTGCGGGGTGGGACGGACGGCGGGGTCGGTACGGCGCAGCCGCCCGGCGTCGAGCCCGGACAGCGGATGGCCCTTGGCGAAGAACCTGAGCCTCGCCAGCAGGGTGACCATCGGCTTGGTGAACAGGAACACCACCGCGATGTCGATGAGCGTGGTGAGGCCCATGGCGAAGGCGAACCCGGCGACGCCGCCCACGGCGAGGAAGTAGAGCACCACGGCGGCGATGAAGGTGACCGCGTCCGCGACGAGGATCGTCCGCTTGGCGCGGCGCCAGGCGAGCTCGACGGCGAGCCGCAGGGTACGGCCGGCCCGCAGCTCGTCCCGGATGCGCTCGAAGTAGACGATGAACGAGTCGGCGGTGATGCCGATCGACACGATGAGGCCGACGATGTGCGGCAGCGAGAGGCGGAACCCGGCGTTCTCGCTGAGCAGCACCACGCTCAGGTAGGTGACGATCGTGGCGACGGCGAGGCTCGACACCGACACCACGCCGAGGCCCCGGTAGTAGAGCATCGAGTAGATCACGACCACGATCAGGCCGAGGCCGCCCGCGAGCAGGCCGCCGCGGAGCTGGTCGGCGCCGAGCGTGGAGGAGACCTCCTCCACCGAGCTGCGCTCGAACTTCAGCGGGAGCGCGCCGTACTTGAGCTGGTCGGCGAGCCGGGTCGCGGACTCCTGGGTGAAGCTGCCCGAGATGCGGGCCTTGCCGCCGGGGATCGCCTCCTGGATGGTCGGCGCGGAGATCACCACGCCGTCGAGCACCATGGCGAGCTGGTTGCGCGGCGCGGGCAGGCTGGTGATCTGCCCGGTGATGCGGGAGAACTGGGTGGCGCCCTCGCTCTTGAAGTCGACCGAGACGACCCACTCACCGGTGGTCTGGTCGACGCCGGCGGTGGCACCGGCGACCTCGGTGCCCTTCACGACCGCCTTGTCGAGGATGTAGCGGGCCGTGCCGTCCTGGCTGCAGGCGACGAGCTGCTTGTCCGGGTCGTCCTGGACGCCCTGGCCGCGGTCGCTCTTGGTGCAGTCGAGCTCGCGGAACTCGTCGAGCAGGGACGGCTCGATGCCGGTGAGGTCGGCGCCGGCGAGCGGGTCGGTCGCGGGGTCAGACGACGGGGTCGGCGTGGGCGACGCCGTGGCCTTGCCGTCGTTCTCCCCTTCGCCGTCGTCGTCGGTGTCCTGACGTTGCGACTTCTGTTTCCGCCCGTCCTCGCGCTTGTCCCGGTCGGTCGCCCCGGGCGAGGGCGTGGCGCTCGGCTCCGGGTCGCCCTTCCGGGACAGCGAGTGGCTCGCGGGCGAGACGGTCGGGTTCGCCGAGGTGCTCGCCCGCGGCTCGGGCGACGGGGACGACGACGCGGCCGGCGTGCTCGACGGGGTCGGCGCGTCGGTGGGCACGGCGGCATCCATCTTGGCGGGGGCCACCGCGAGCACCTGCCGGAAACGCAGCTCCGCGGTGGTGCCGACGAGCTGGATGACCTCCTCCTGGCCCTTGCCGGGCACCGAGACGACGATGTTGTCGCCGGCCCGGACCGTCTCGGCGTCCGAGATGCCGGTGCCGTTGACCCGGTCGCGGATGATGTTCACCGCGAGGTCGAGGCTCTCCTGTGACGGAGAGGTCCCGTTGGGCGTGATCGGCGACAGCGTCACCGTGGTGCCGCCCGCGAGGTCGAGGCCGTACTGGGGGATGAACGCCTGCTGCAGCGCGGTCACCCCGGTCATGGCAAGGATGATCGCCAGGAGTACCAGGAGCGTACGCCCCGGTCTCGTCCGGTTGCTGGTCGGTGTCCGCCTTCTGGTTGCTGGGGCCACTGGTCGTCGGTTCTTTCGGATCAGGGAGTCGGGTGCGCGCTCAGGACCTGGTGGACGAACCCTCTCCGTCGCCGTCCTTGTCCTGGCCGTCCGCACCGTCGTTCGCGGGTTCGGACTCGGCGGCCACCGGCTCCTCGCCCGGCGTGATCACCTTGCCGACGGCGGCCTTGAGCCATCGGGTCTCCACGCCAGGGGCGACCTCCAGCACCATCTCGTCGTCCTCGACGGCGACGACGGTGCCGAACAGGCCGGTGGTCGTCATCACCCGGGTCCCGGGTGTGAGGCTCTCCTGCATGCGCAGGTGCTCCTGCTGCCGCTTCCGCTGGGGGCGGATGAGCAGGAAATAGAAGACCACGATCAGCAGGATCAGTGGCACAAACGTCCCAATCGGGTTGCCCTGCACGGGGCTGTCCTTCCACTACGAGGATGACCGGCCTTCGCGCCGGAGGTCTGGTTACGCACGATCGCGTGGCCGGCCCGCCGCGCTCGTCGGCCTCCGCGACCGGCCAAGGCACGGAGTGTAGGCGAGCAGGTCAAGGACCGGCAACGAACCCACGATCCGGCGCGCGGGAAAGTTCCCACTTCGAGACCCTGGTGACCGTTTTGTGATCACAACTGTACCTTCCTCTGCGCCGCTCCGGCCCCGCCCGCGCCGCCCGGCCCGGTGAACGGGCCGGTCAGCGCCCTGCCGGCGGCCGGAGCGGGCGCGGTGCTCAGGGCTCGGCTCAGGGCCCGGCTCAAGACCCGGTGCCGAGGGCGTCGTCGAGGGTGGGCGCGGCGGGCGCGCCGAACGCGTCCGGCGGCGGGGTGAGCCCCATGTGCGTCCAGGCCGCGGCGGTGGCGACCCGGCCCCGGGGGGTGCGGGCGAGCAGCCCCTGGCGGACCAGGAACGGCTCGGCGACCACCTCGACCGTCTCCGGCTCCTCGCCGACGGCCACGGCGAGCGTGGACAGGCCGACCGGGCCGCCGCCGAACTTGAGCAGCAGCGCCCGCAGCACCGCCCGGTCGAGCCGGTCGAGCCCCTCGGCGTCCACCTCGTACAGGTCGAGCGCGGCGGCGGCGACCTCGCGCGAGACCACCCCGTCCGCCCGCACCTCCGCGTAGTCGCGCACCCGGCGCAGCAGGCGGTTCGCGATGCGCGGCGTGCCGCGCGAGCGGCGGGCGATCTCGTTCGCGCCGTCGTCGGGGAGGTTCACCGAGAGCAGGCGGGCCGAGCGGCGCAGCACCTGCTCCAGCTCCTCGACCCCGTAGAAGTCCATGTGCGCGACGAAGCCGAAGCGGTCGCGCAGCGGCGCGGGCAGCAGCCCGGCCCGGGTGGTCGCGCCGACGAGCGTGAACGGCGCGATGTCGAGCGGGATCGCGGTCGCCCCGGGGCCCTTGCCCACCACGATGTCGACGCGGAAGTCCTCCATCGCCAGGTAGAGCATCTCCTGGGCGGGGCGGGCAGTGCGGTGGATCTCGTCGATGAACAGCACCTCGCCCTCCGACAACGTGGAGAGGATCGCGGCGAGGTCCCCGGCGCGCTCCAGCGCCGGTCCCGAGGTGACGCGCAGCGGCACCCCGAGCTCGGCCGCGATGATCATGGCGAGGGTGGTCTTGCCGAGCCCCGGTGAGCCGCTCATCAGGATGTGGTCGGGCGGGCGTCCCCGGCTGAGCGCGCTCTGCAGCACGAGCGAGAGCTGCTCGCGCACCCGCGCCTGGCCGATGAACTCGTCCAGGCGCTTGGGCCGCAGCGCCGCCTCGATCGCCCGCTCGTCCCCGGCGGCGTCGGGCGACACGAGCTCACGGTCATCGCTCATCCGGGCCCCCTGTCCATCCCGTCCGGCGCCCCCGTCTCCACTCGTCCACCGCTTCCCGAACCGCTCGAACCGCTCGCAGCGCCATCACCTACCGGACCACCTACCGGACGCTGAGCACCCGCAGCGCGGCCTTGAGCAGCGCGGCCACGTCGGGGGCACGGCCGGCGGCGAGCTCGGCGTCGGCCTGGGGCGCGACGGCCGCCACCGCCTCGTCGGCGTCGCGGGCGGAGTAGCCGAGGCCGACGAGCCCGGAGTGGACCTGCTCGCGCCACGGCGGAGCGGCCGGGCCGTCGCCGCCGAGGGCCGCGTTGACCGCCTCCTCGGGCGTGCCGAGCTTGTTCTTCAGCTCCACGATGATGCGCTGGGCGCCCTTGGGGCCGATGCCCGGCACCCGGGTGAGCGCCTTGACGTCGGCGCTCGCCACCGCGACGCGCAGCGCGTTCGGGGTGTGCACGGCGAGCATCGCCAGGGCGAGGCGGGGGCCGACGCCGCTCGCGGTCTGCAGCAGGTCGAAGACGGCGCGCTCGTCGTCGTCGGCGAAGCCGTACAGGGTGAGGGACTCCTCGCGCACCACGAGCGAGGTGGCGAGGCGGGCCCGCTCCCCCACGCGCAGCGCGGCGAGGGTGCCCGGGGTGCAGTGCACGAGCATGCCCACGCCGCCGACCTCGATCACGGCCGCGCCCGAGGTGATCGAGGCGACCCGGCCCTCGACGGAGGCGATCATTCCTCGACCCTCCTCGCCGCGCCGGCCCGCCGGATCCCCGGCGGCCCGCTGAGGGCGCTCCCCGGGGGTACGGCGAGGCGCGCCCCGTTCCTCGCCCGGGCGACGGCGTCGGAGAGGCGCCGGTTCGCCCCGCCCCGCCACACGTGGCAGATGGCGAGCGCGAGCGCGTCGGCGGCGTCGGCGGGCCTGGGCGGCGTGTCGAGGCGGAGCAGCCGGGTGACCATGGCGGTGATCTGCTGCTTGTCGGCGTTGCCGTACCCGGTGATCGCGGCCTTCACCTCGCTGGGGGTGTGCAGCGCGACGGGGAGGCCGCGCCGGGCGGCGCAGGCGATCACGACGCCGGACGCCTGCGCGACCCCCATCACGGTGCGGATGTTGACCTGGGCGAACAGCCGCTCCACGGCGACCACGTCGGGCCGGATCTCCTCCAGCCATTCCTCGACCCCGGCCTCGATCGCGACGAGCCGGGCGCCGATCTCGTCATCGGCCGGGGTCCGCACGACCCCCACCCGCACGAGGCTGAGCGGGCTGCCGGGCCGCCCCTCGACGGCGCCGAGGCCGCATCGGGTCAGCCCCGGATCGATGCCGAGTACCCGCACAATCCCTCCCAACCCACCGAACATCCGTTCGCCTACCCGACCTTATACCGGGTGGCACCGTCAGATCGGCAGGCCCGCGGGAATTTCCGCGGCGCGGGGCCGGGAGGCGCGGCCGGACGCGGGCACGACCGGGCGCACGCGGGATGGGGGGTGACGCGATCGGAGGGCCGGCGCGCCCGGCGGCGCACCGGCGACCGCCGGTCCGGCAGGCCGGCCGCCACGGGGCGGCGGGTCAGGCGTTGAGCTTCTCCATGATCTCGTCGGAGACGTCGAAGTCGGCGTAGACGTTCTGCACGTCGTCGCTGTCCTCGAGCGCCTCGATGAGCCGGAAGACCTTCTTCGCGTTCTCCTCGTCGAGGGGAATGGTCATCGAGGGGAGGAAGGAGACCTCGGCGGACTCGTAGTCGATGCCGGCGTCCTGCAGCGCCTGGCGGACCGGGACGAGGTCGCTCGGCTCGGAGATGACCTCGAAGGACTCGCCCAGGTCGTTGACCTCCTCGGCGCCCGCGTCGAGCACCGCCGTGAGCACGTCGTCCTCGGTGACGCCGTTCGCCTTGGGGACGATCACCACGCCCTTGCGGTTGAACTTGTACGCCACCGAGCCCGGGTCGGCCATCGAGCCGCCGTTGCGGGTCATCGCGACGCGGACCTCGGAGGCGGCGCGGTTCCGGTTGTCGGTGAGGCACTCGATCAGCAGCGCGACGCCGCCGGGACCGTAGCCCTCGTAGGTGATCGTCTGGTAGTCGGCGCCGCCGGCCTCCAGGCCGCCGCCGCGCTTGCGGGCCCGCTCGATGTTGTCGATGGGCACGCTGTTCTTGCGCGCCTTCTGGATGGCGTCGTAGAGCGTGGGGTTGCCGTCGGGGTCCGGGCCTCCGGTCCGCGCCGCGACCTCGATGTTCTTGATGAGCTTGGCGAACAGCTTGCCCCGCTTGGCGTCGAGCGCGGCCTTCTTGTGCTTCGTCGTCGCCCATTTGGAGTGGCCGGACATCGCCTAGAGCTCCCTTACCATCTCGACAAAGTACGAATGCACCCTCCCGTCACCCGTGAGCTCCGGGTGGAACGAGGTGGCTAGCAGCGGTCCCTGCCGGACCGCGACGATCCTATCGTCACCGGAGGGGCCCGATGTCGCGTGCGCGGCGTCGCCGGCGGGCACGCGGGCGAGGACCTCGACGCCGTCGCCGACCGACTCCACCCACGGCGCGCGGATGAACACGGCGCGGATCTCACCCCGGCCGGCGAAGTCGATGTCGGCCTCGAAGGAGTCGACCTGGCGGCCGAACGCGTTGCGGCGCACGGACATGTCGATGCCGCCGATCGTCTGCTGCCCTTCCACGCCGCCCACGATGCGGTCGGCGAGCATGATCATGCCGGCGCAGGAGCCGTACGCGGGCATGCCCTCCTTCACGCGCAGCCGCAGCGGCTCCAGCAGCTCGAACGCCTCGGCGAGCTTCCACATGGTGGTGGACTCCCCGCCGGGGATCACCAGCGCGTCCACGGCGGCGAGCTCGGCCGGGCGCCGTACGGGCACGGCACGCGCCCCGGCGGCCTCAAGCGCGCGCACGTGCTCGCGCACGTCGCCCTGGAGCGCGAGCACCCCGATGGCAGGCACAGTCGCCACAGCAGGTCCCCTTCGAGTTCGTCGGGCCGGTCCGCCGCGCGCCCCTCGCACGCCCCTCGCGGTTCCGTACCCGGTCACGGATCCGGAAAAAGCCTAAGGCCATGGTGAGCGTGGTGAACACGCGCGGGGCCGCCACGCGCCCGCGTGCCGGGCGTCTGCGCGGGCCGGCGCGGGGCCTCGGCCGTCCACGGCGCGCCCTCCAGGGCGTGGTGCCGCGCCTGGTCGCGCCGCCGTGCGCGGCCCGCCCTCCGGCCGCGGGATCAGGCCGTCAGGGATCTCGGCGGGCGTCTCCGGACGTCTCAGGAGGTGCCTCGGGGTCTTTTCAGGGCGTGTCTCAGCGTGTGACCCAGCGTGTGGCTCAGGGCATGGTCTCCTGCTCGATCGTCCACCGCACCACGTCGGCCCCCGACCGGTACGGCCCAGGCGGCATCGGCGGCCGCAGCTGGGTCAGGTGCAGCCCGGGCTCGCCGTCGGCGACGACGAAGCCCGCCCGGACCTCGGCGGGAGCCCCGGGCCGGCTGACGTACGGCACGACGACGAAGTCGGCGGCGAGGGCGTCGCGGGTGATCCGGGTGCGCACGTAGCCGCGCCGCCCGTCGTGGTAGCGCAGGTGCGGGTTGATCGCGAGGAACGGGTCGCTCGCCTGGTCGATGTCCCGGCCGTCGCCGCCGCTGCTGATCGAGGTGGTGACGAGCTCCGCGCCGACGCACGGCGAGTCGGGGTCGTCGAAGTCCGCCTTGAGCTCGGCGGCCCAGTGCGTGTGCACGTCGCCGGTGAGCACGACCGGGTTGCGCACCCCGGCCCGCGTCCAGCCCCGGATGAGCCGGTCCCGGGAGGCGGCGTAGCCGTCCCAGGCGTCCTGGCTGGTGAGCTTGAGCGGCCCGGCGTCGGCGTCGCGCTGGGCGAAGAACACCTGCTGCGCGATGAGGTCCCAGCGCGCCTGCCGGGCGGCGAGGCCGTCGAGCAGCCACCGCTCCTGCTCCTCGCCGAGGATCGACCGGGCCGGGTCGGCGGACTCGGGGCAGTGCCGCCAGCCGTCGCCGCAGCACTGGTCGTGGCGGTACTGCCGGGTGTCGAGCAGGTGGAAGGCGGCGAGCCGCCCCCACCGGATCCGGCGGTACAGGCGCAGGTGGGGCCCGCGCGGCACCGCGGCGCGGCGCAGCGGCATGTTCTCGTAGTAGGCGCGGAACGCCGCCGCACGCCGGGCGGGGAACTCCTCCGGGGGCGTCGGCGAGCGCTCCTCGGGCATGTCACCGGCCCAGTTGTTGTCCACCTCGTGGTCGTCCCAGACGACCAGCCACGGCGCGGCGGCGTGCGCGGCGCGCAGGTCGGGGTCGGTCTTGTACTGCGCGTGCCGCCGCCGGTAGCCGGCGAGCGTGACCGCCTCCGGGCCCTCGTGGCGGCGCACGGCCCGGCACTCGGCGGTCCCGGCGTTCTCGTACAGGTAGTCGCCGAGATGGAGCACGAGGTCGGGCTCGTCCTCGGCGATGTGCCGGTAGGCGGTGAAGAGGCCGTGCTCGTAGTTGGCGCAGGAGGCGAAGGCCATCACGAGCGGCGGCCCGTACGCCGCCGGGTGCGGGGCGGTCCGCGTCCGTCCGGGCGGCGAGAGGTGGCCGCCCGCCTTGAACCGGTACCAGTAGTCCCGGCCGGGCCGCAGGCCGTGCAGCTCCACGTGCACGCTGTGCCCCCACTCGGGGCGGGCGAGATGGGTGCCGCGCCGTACCACGTGGCGGAAGCGGTCGTCCTCGGCGACCTCCCAGTGCACCGGCACCGGCCGGTACGGCATGCCGCCCAGCCCGTCCTCGGCCAGGGGCCGGGGCGCGAGGCGGGTCCAGATGACGAAGCCGTCGGGGGCGGGGTCGCCGGAGGCGACGCCGAGGGTGAACGGGTCGGCTAATCCGGCGGGCGGCGCGGGGGCCGGCTCGGGCTCCGGGCCGCAGCCGCCCGTGGCACCGGACGCCTCGGCGCCCGCCGCGCCCGCCGGCGCTCCCGCGCCGGCGAGGCCGAGGGCGCTGATGCCGGTGACGAGGAAGGACCTCCTGCTGGGCGAGGCGGGCACGGCACGACCTCCGGGTGATCGCTGCGGGAAAACGTCCGCAGCCTCTCGGAGAGTCGGCGCCGTGCCGAACGCAATCCGGGCCGTTTTGCCGGAATTTTTGCGGTCATCCGGCGCGCGGATGACGCGTCACGCCTCGCGGCTCACCGGGCGCGGGTCAGCGAGCGGCGGCGGGTCACCAGCCGCGGGTGGCCAGCCGCTCGCTCTCCGGCAGCGTGGTGACGTTGATGCCGACCATCGGCTCGCCGAGGCCGCGCGACACCTTCGCGATCACGTCGGGGTCGTCGTAGAACGTGGTGGCCTTCACGATCGCCGCGGCCCGCTTCGCCGGGTCGCCGGACTTGAAGATGCCCGAGCCCACGAACACGCCCTCGGCGCCGAGCTGCATCATCATCGCCGCGTCGGCCGGGGTGGCGATACCGCCGGCGGTGAACAGCACCACGGGCAGCTTGCCGGTCCGCGCCACCTCGGCGACGAGCTCGTACGGCGCGCGCAGCTCCTTCGCCGCCGCGTACAGCTCGGTGTCGTCGAGCGTGGTGAGCCGGCGGATGTCGGCGCGGATCTGGCGCATGTGCCGGACCGCCTCGACCACGTTGCCGGTGCCGGCCTCGCCCTTGGACCGGATCATCGCCGCGCCCTCGGCGATGCGCCGCAGCGCCTCGCCCAGGTTGGTGGCGCCGCAGACGAACGGCACGGTGAACGCCCACTTGTCGATATGGTTCGCCTCGTCGGCGGGGGTGAGCACCTCGGACTCGTCGATGTAGTCGACGCCGAGCGCCTGCAGCACCTGAGCCTCGACGAAGTGGCCGATGCGGGCCTTCGCCATCACGGGGATGGAGACCGCGTTGATGATGCCCTCGATCAGGTCGGGGTCGCTCATCCGCGCCACGCCGCCCTGGGCCCGGATGTCGGCCGGGACGCGCTCCAGCGCCATGACGGCGACGGCGCCCGCGTCCTCAGCGATCTTGGCCTGCTCCGGCGTGACGACGTCCATGATGACGCCGCCCTTGAGCATCTCGGCCATGCCGCGCTTCACCCGGGCGGTGCCCACCTCGGGGGTGGTGCCGCGGGTGACGTTGCTCTCGGTGGTCTCGGGGCTGCTGGACACGGTCGTACCTCACATGGGGACATCCTTGGTTCAGCACCAGGATACGTGCCCGCCGATCCGGCTCTGACGCGCCATCCCGGCGAGGTGATCGCACCCGGTTGTACGGCCCGGCGAAAGACCCGCGGGCCGCGCACGCCCGCGGGCCGCGCGGCTCAGGGCTGCACCGGCTTGGGCGCGGCGAGCACGATCCACACCGGGCCCTTGGCGAACGGCATCGGCTCGCCGGAGGGGGTGGTGAAGGTGGTGCCGTCCTTCTCGGTCGGCCGGGACCAGCGGGCCTGGTAGGCCTTGCCGTCGCGGAGCACGACCGCCCGGCCCTTGCCGACGGTCTGCAGCAGCGGGGTGTAGCTGCCGTTCACGTCGTGGAACTGGGAGCGGGTGGTCTTGACGTACTGCACCACGACCGTGGGGGCGCCGAGCTGCCCGCCCTCGGCGGCCATGTCCCGCTTGCCGTCCTGCCAGATGAGCCACCGCTTCTGCCGCTCGGACCAGCCGAAGGTGAACCGCGCGGCCGGGTAGCGCACGGTGAACGTCTTGCGCTCGGTGCCGCCCTCGGGGGCGTCGCCGAAGACGAACCCGATGTCCCTCGCCTTCGACGCCTGCGGGGCCTTCGCGAGCAGCTTGCGCGGCGAGGCGACCAGGTTGTACGGCGCGACCCGGCCGGGCTCGCGCTGGTAGGCGCCGGGGGCGGCGCTGTCGGAGACGTCGTACAGCGGGGCGCGCTGCACGAACGGGATCATCTTCGTCTGCACGCCGGAGTACGCCAGCGCCGGTTTGCCGAACATGGGCAGGATGTGCAGGTCGGAGATGCGGGCGCTGCGGACCGGCCCCACCTTGGNGGGGAACCGGGAGGAGAAGATCGCGATAAGCCGGGTGAGCCCGCCCTCGACCTGCGTGACGTAGACGATGTCGGCGTGCTTGAGCCCCATCTGCGGCTTGCCCGACGCGGTGTTCTCGATCTTCACGGCGAGCACGGGGTTGCGCCTGTCGGTCGCCGCGCCGGTGAACGGGTGGGAGGGCGGCGGTTCCGACGGGGCCGGCGACGCGGACTGGGACGCCACCTGCGGCCGGGTGGCCGGGGGGTCATCGCTGGACGAACAGGCCGCAGGCGCCAGCAGCGCCGTGCCGGCCAGGACGACGCACGTCATCCGGGTCAAGCGCACCGCACAACTCCGTCCCAATTTCGCTAAATCGGGAAGAAGCTTACCGACGTCTCTTACTTCTCGGTTGTAAACGTCTTTGGCGGATCATCGTCCATCTCGAAAAACTGCGGCAATTCCGTGTGACCGGCGAGCCGGAGCGTGCGCACCAGCCAGCGGCGGTGGGCCTGCCGGGTCACCGCGACCGCGTTGTTGTAGAAGCGGCGGGAGTACACCACCTTCGCCACCGCGGCGTCGAGCTCGGCCATGAGCTCCGGGCCGCCCGGCGCCTCGGCCATGCGCTCGCGGAACCGGTCCTGGTCCACCACCGCGCGCAGGGTCTTCGACAGGTCGCTCTCGGCGAGCTCGCGCTCCTCCGGGCCCGCGGTGCGGGCGTGGTGGGCCGCCGAGGCGAGCACGAGGCTCGTCGCCGGGTCGAGGATCCGCGACGCGGCGAGCTCCAGGGCGACGGCGGCTCGCCGTACCAGGGCCGCGTCGATCGCCTCGCGGGCGGTCTCCAGCCGGATGTGCATCCGGTCGAGCCGCCCGGCCCGCCAGGAGATGTAGACCGCGGTGAGCACGACCAGCGCGCCCACCACCATGATCAACGTCGCGTTCATCGCCGCCCCCCGTCACGCCCGGGCGACGCGGCCGCCGCGGCCGCGGCCCGTGTCGCACTCCGTGCCGTGCCCGGCCGTACCGTGCCCGGCCATGCTGTGCCCGGCCGTGCAATGCCCGGTCGTGTCGCGCCCGGCCGCATCGTCGGCCCCGTCACCCGTTCTCGTCCTCGGTCACGCCGGCCTGCGTGGCGGTCACCGTCTCGTAGACGCGTACCACGTCCCGGGCCACCGTCGACCAGTCGTACCTGCGCACGGCGAGCCGCGCCTCGTCGGACAGCTTCGCCCGCCGCCCGGGGTCGTCGAGCAGCCGGGCGGCCTCGCGGGCGAGCGACTCGGGGTCGCCGGTGGTGAACAGCGCCCCGGCCTGCCCGTCGCCGAGCACCCGGCGGAACGCCGGGATGTCGCTGGCGAGGATCGGCGCCCCGGCCGACATCGCCTCGGCGAGCACGATGCCGAAGCTCTCCCCGCCGAGGTTGGGCGCGCAGAACACGTCCACCGAGTGGTAGGCGCGCACCTTGTCCTCCTCGCTCACCATGCCGAGCAGGGCCACCCGGTCGAGGTACTCCGCGGGCACCCGCTCACGCACCTCGTCCCCGTCGCCCGGCCCGGCGATCAGCAGGTGCAGGTCAGGACGCACCGGGGCGAGCCGGGCGAACGCGTCGAGCAGCACCGGCAGGCCCTTGCGCGGCTCGTCGATGCGCCCGAGGAAGCCGATCACCTGGCCCTTGTCGCGCCAGCCGGGCAGCGGCTCGCCGTGGGCGTACCGGTCGACCGCCACCCCGTTGGGGATGATCACCGCGTCGCCGCCGAGGTGCTCGACGAGCGTCTTGCGGGCCGCCTCGGAGACCACGATCCGCCCGGTGATCTTCTCCAGGGCGCTCTGCAGCATCGGGGCGGACACCGCGAGCATCCGGGACCGCGGGATCGACGAGTGCCAGGTGGCCACGATCGGGCCGCGCGCCACCCAGCAGGCGAGCAGCCCCACCGAGGGCACCAGCGGCTCGTGCACGTGGAGCACGTCGAACCGGCCCTCGCGCACCCACTTGCGCACCCGGCTGGCGGACAGGAAGCCGAACGCGAGCCGGGCCACCGCCCCGTTGTACGGCACCGGCACCGCCCGCCCGGCCGACACCACGTACGGCGGCAGCGGCGCGTCGTCGGCCGCGGGCGCGATCACCGAGACGTGGTGGCCGTCCGCGATCAGCGCCTCGGCGAGGTCGCGCACGTGCGCCTGGACCCCGCCCGGCACCTCCCAGGTGTAGGGACAGACCAGCCCGATCCTCATCTCCCGCTCTCCGGGGGGTCGGCGGGTGCGGCCGGCTCGCCGTCGGCCCCGGCGGCCACGGCCTTCCCGGAGGCGTCCCCGGCCCCCGCGCCGGCAGGCTCCGGGCGGGGCTCCAGGTCGTCGAGCCAGAGGCGCTGCATCATGTGCCAGTCCTCCAGGTGCTCGGAGATCGCCTGCTCGAACACCTTCGCCATGGCCTGGGTCATGACCCGCACCTTCTCCTGCCGGGTGCCCTCGGCGGGGACGGGGATCTCGTCGTACACCCGCAGCCCCCAGCCCTTCCCCTCGAACCACATGGCGGCGGGCAGCAGCGCCGCGCCGGTCTGGATGGCGAGCAGCGCGGGCCCGGGCGCCATGCGGGTCTTCGCGCCGAAGAACTCCACCTCGACGCCGGTCGCGGTGAGGTCCCGGTCGGCGGGCAGGCAGACGGGACGCCCCTCGCGCAGCCGCTGGGCGAGGGTGCCGAAGGCGCGCGCGCTGCCGCCCTCCCGGCGGGTGAGCGGCAGCACCTCCATGCCGAGGCTCTCCCGATAGGCGACGAAGCGCCGGTAGAGCGACTCGGGCTTGAGCCGCTCCTGCACGGTGGTGAACGGGTAGCCCTTGTGCACCAGCCAGGCGCCGGCGTGGTCCCAGTTGCCGATGTGCGGCAGGGCCATCACCGCGCCGCGCCCGCTCTCCAGGTGCTTGAACATCACCTCGTCGCCGGTGCTCCGCATGCCGCCGAGGATGCGCTCCCTGCTCATCGCGGGCAGCCGCAGCGCCTCCATCCAGTAGCGCATGTAGGAGCGCACGCCGGCCCGGCCCACCCGGCGCACCTTCGGGTCGCCGGGGTCGCAGCCGAGCACCCGGGCGTAGTTCGCCTGCAGGCGGCGCACCGACCTGCCCTGGCGCAGCCACATCAGGTCGGCGATGAGGCGGAAGATCCAGGCGGCGACGGGCTCGGGCAGGCGCGGCACCAGCACCCACCCGGCGTGCAGGGCCGCGACGACAATGCGATCGATCAGCGCGACTCACCCCTACCGTTGTCCGGCCTGCCGTTCCGGCCGTACCAGCCCGACCCTACGGCGGCCGCCCCCGCGGCGCGCGCCCGCGCCCCGGCCGAAGGCCGCTCGACGGCCGCTCGAAGGCCGGGGGCCCGCCATCGGGTCAGGCCGCCGGCCTGACGTGCCCCTTGACCGCGCTTGGCATCGGCCGTGATGGCGTGACCATCATTCTGGCACCGCTTGACGCCGCACATGCATGAGCCGCTGCACGACGGTGAACGCGCTGGCGGCGGCGAGCAGCCACAGCCCCGCGGCGGTGAGGTACGGCACGCCGAACAGGTGGCCGAACCCGGCGGACACGAGCACGATGATGAGCCGCTCGGTGCGCTCGGCGAGCCCCACGTCGCAGGTCATGCCGAGGCCCTCGGCGCGGGCCTTGACGTACGACACGAGCATCCCGGCGATCAGGCAGAACAGCGCCACGCCGGCGAGCACCCGCTGCCCGGTGTCGAAGAAGTGGTAGATCAGCCCGGCGAAGATCGAGGCGTCGGCGATGCGGTCGAGGCTGGAGTCGAGGAACGCGCCCCACCTGCTCCCGGCGCCGCCCCTCGCCCGTGCGATCACCCCGTCGAGCATGTCCGCCAGCACGAAGAAGGCGACGGCGAGCGACCCCCACCACAGCTCGCCGCGGGGGAAGAAGTAGAGGGCGGAGGCGACCGCGCCGGCGGTGCCGGCCGCGGTCACCATGTCGGGGCTCACGCCACGGTCGGCGAGCGCCCGGCCCAGGGGGGTCAGTACGCGGCTCACGGCGGGACGAAGGACGTTCAGCATGGCCGTCCGATCGTAGGACACCGTGGCCCCGGGGCGATATCCGCGTCTGATTCCGCACTTTTACCCGTGGGCTCTTGTGAAGAGCGCCGCATGGGTAAAGGGTGAAACACACGAGCGATACCCCACTGCACGCGTCCTGCCGGGGGCGCCGGGGCGCGGCAGCGAGGCCAACCTGGTCGCGTCCGAGTGAGCGAGCCGAGCCGAACGGCGGACGCCGGAAAGGAGGGCGGACATCCCGGATCGTAGCGGGGCCACCGGAACGTGAGGCGGCGAGAACCACAACGGCCGGGAAACGTACGGCGAGGCGAGTCTGACCGGGCACGACCCTCCGATTCACCGGGAGGCGATGTGGCGGAGAAGTCAGGCGGGGCAACGGGAGCCGCCGGCAGGGCACCGGAGGCCGACCGGCCGGACAAGGTGCGCAACGTGGTGCTGGTCGGCCATTCCGGCTCGGGGAAGACGACGCTGGTCGAGGCGCTGCTCGCGGCGACCGGAACGATCACGCGCACCGGCAGGGTGGAGGACGGCACCACCGTCAGCGACTTCGACGAGGTCGAGGTGCGCCAGCAACGGTCGGTGAACCTGTCGCTCGCTCCGGTCGTGCACAACGGCATCAAGATCAACCTTCTGGACACGCCCGGCTACGCCGACTTCGTCGGCGACCTGCGGGCCGGGCTGCGCGCGGCGGACGCCGCGCTTTTCGTGATCTCGGCGGCGGAGGGCATCGACGGGCTCACCCGGATGCTGTGGGAGGAGTGCGCGGCGGTGGGCATGCCGCGCGCCGTCGTGATCACCAAGATCGACCATCAGCGGGCCGATTTCGACCAGGTGCTCGCGTCCTGCCAGCAGGCCTTCGGGGACGGCGTCTCCCCGCTCTACCTGCCGGTGGTGGGCGACGGGCGGGTGTCCGGGCTGATCGGCCTGCTCACCCAGACCTACTACGACTACACGTCGGGCAGGCGCACCGAGCGGGAGCCCGACGCCGCGTACGCCGACGCGATCGAGACCTACCGGGGCGAGCTCATCGAGGGGATCATCCAGGAGAGCGAGGACGAGTCGCTCATGGACCGCTACCTCTCCGGTGAGGACCTCGACCCCAAGCTGCTCATCCAGGACCTGGAGAAGGCCGTCGCCCGGGGCAGCTTCTACCCGGTGGTACCGGTCTGCGCCGCCCCCGGCTCCGGCCCCGCGGTCGGCATGCTCGAGATCCTCGACGGCATCACCCAGGGCTTCCCCTCGCCGCTCGAGCATCCGCTGCCGCCCATCACCACGATCGACGGCAAGCCGGTCTCCGACATCACCTGCGACCCGGACGGCCCGCTCGTCGCCGAGGTCGTCAAGACCACGAGCGACCCGTACGTGGGCCGGATCAGCCTGGTGCGGGTGTTCTCCGGCACGCTGCGGCCGGACATGACCGTGCACGTCTCCGGGCACGGCCTCGCCGAGCGCGGGCACGAGGACCACGACGTGGACGAGCGGATCGGCGCGCTCTCCTGCCCGCTCGGCAAGCACCAGCGCACGATCGGCAAGGCGATCGCCGGCGACGTGGTGGCGATCGCGAAGCTGTCCCGGGCGGAGACCGGCGACACGCTGTCCGACAAGGACCGGCCGCTGCTGATGACCGCGTGGACGATGCCGGAGCCGCTGCTGCCGGTGGCGATCCAGGCGAGGTCGAAGGCCGACGAGGACAAGCTGTCCCAGGCGCTGAGCCGGCTCGTCGCCGAGGACCCGACGCTGCGGCTGGAGAACAACGCCGAGACCCGCCAGCTCGTGCTGTGGTGCATGGGCGAGGCGCACGCGGACGTGCTGCTCGACCGGCTCGCCCGGCGGCACGGCGTCGAGGTGGAGAAGGTCGAGCTGCGGGTGCCGCTGCGGGAGACGGTCGGCGGCACGTGCGAGGCGATGGGCCGCAACGTGAAGCAGACCGGCGGCCACGGCCAGTACGCGATCTGCCACATCAAGGTGGAGCCGCTGCCCTCCGGCGGCGGGTTCGAGTTCGTCGACAAGATCGTCGGCGGGGTGATCCCGCGGCAGTTCATCCCGTCGGTGGAGAAGGGCGTGCGGGCCCAGATGGAGCGCGGCCTGCTCGCCGGGTACCCGGTCGTGGACATCCGGGTGACGCTCTTCGACGGCAAGGCGCACTCGGTGGACTCCTCCGACATGGCCTTCCAGATCGCGGGCCAGCTCGCGCTCAAGGAGGCCGCGGCGAAGGTGCCGATGCTCCTGCTGGAGCCGGTGGACGAGGTCTCCGGTGCTCGTCGCCGACGAGTACGTCGGCGCGGTCATGTCCGACCTGTCCGCCCGGCGCGGCCGGGTGCTCGGCACCGAGCCGGTCGGCACCACCGGGCGCACGCTGGTCCGGGCGGAGGTGCCCCAGCTGGAGATCACCCGCTACGCGATCGACCTGCGGTCGCTGTCGCACGGCACCGGCACGTTCACCAGGACCTTCCTGCGGTACGAGCCGCTGCCGGCGCACCTCGCCGAGAAGGTGAAGGCGGCGGCGGGGTGACGTCCCGGCCGGGGCCGAACTGACGTGAGATGGGGCGTCCTTCGGCAAAGGGAAGGACGCCCCATCCATACCAAATCGTGGCAACCGATCGGTCAGACCTACGAACCCGTTGGGTCTTTCCGGCCGAACCATGACCGGCGCGGTGCCAGACTTGGGGACCATGCACCACCGTCCTCTGCTTGTCGCCACGCTCATCGCCGTCGCCACCACCGGGGCCGCCTACGTGTTCGGGCCGCGCGCCAAGGCGGAGCCGGACAAGGCGGAGCGGAAGGCCGCCGTGGCCGCCTCCCAGGCCGCGGCCGCCACGACCGCCGCGAAGTGCCCGGCCGACTCCGCCTACCCCAAGCGGGAGCTGCGCGGGGTGTGGATCGCGACCGTGCGGAACATCGACTGGCCGTCGAAGACCGGCCTCTCCCCGCGGCAGCAGCAGGCCGAGTACGTGCGCATCCTCGACCAGGCCGCCAAGCGCCGGCTCAACGCCGTCTTCGTCCAGGTACGGCCGGCCGGCGACGCCCTCTACAAGTCCGACCTGGAGCCGTGGTCGCAGTTCCTCACCGGCAAGGCGGGCCGCGACCCGGGCTGGGACCCGCTGCCGTTCCTCATCAGCGAGGCGCACAAGCGCGGCATGGAGTTCCACGCCTGGTTCAACCCGTACCGCGCCGCGAACGACGACAAGATCGCCGCGCTGCCCGCGAACCACCCGGCCCGGCGGCACCCGGACTGGATCGTCAGGCACGAGGGGCGCGCGTACTACAACCCGGGCCTGCCCGCGGTGCGCGAGCACGTGAACAAGGTGATCAAGGACGTGGTGCGGCGCTACGACGTGGACGGTGTGCACTTCGACGACTACTTCTACCCGTATCCCGGCCAGGGCACGAAGTTCGACGACACCGCGGCGTACAAGAAGTACGGCAAGGGCAAGTCGCTCGCGGACTGGCGCCGCGACAACGTGAACAGGCTCGTGGCCGAGGTCTCCAAGACCGTGCACGACACCAAGAGCTGGGTGAAGTTCGGCATCAGCCCGTTCGGCATCTGGCGGAACAAGGCGCAGGATCCGACCGGCTCGAACACGAGCGGCATGTCCGCCTACGACGCGATCTACGCCGACGCCCGGCACTGGATCAAGGCCGGCACGGTCGACTACATCCTGCCCCAGCTCTACTGGTCGCGCGGCCACAGGTCGGCGCCGTACGGCACCCTGCTGACCTGGTGGGCGAACGAGGTGCGCGGCACCGATGTGGACCTGTACATCGGCCAGGCGCTCTACCGGGTGGGCAGCAAGGACGAGCCGGCCTGGACGAAGCCCGGCGAGCTGCCCGCCCACATCGCGCTCAGCCGCAAGACCCCCGAGGTGAAGGGCGACGTCTACTTCAGCGCGAAGCAGCTGTCCACCAATCCGCTCCGGGCGCTCGACCGGATCGTCGCCGACTACTACCGCCGCCCGGCGCTGCTGCCGCTGATCAAGGGCCGCGGCGGTGAGGCGCCCGCGAAGGTGCGGGGCCTCAAGGCCGAGGGCGCCACGCTGACCTGGCGCGCCTCGGCGAACGCCCGCGCCTACGCGGTCTACCGGGTGGAGGGCGAGGGCGACGAGTGCGCCACCGCGACCGCCCGCAACCTGCTCGCGGTCGTCCCGGCCACCGGCGGCGCGGACGGGTCCTACACGATGCGCGCCCCCGGCACCTACTACGTGACCGCGCTGGACCGGCTGCACAACGAGAGCGCCCCCGCCCGGGTGCGGGTCGACCGGCTGAACTGACGTCCACCCCGCGGGGCGCCGCGGGAAACGTGGCGGGCGGCAGCCGTGCGACGGCCGCCGCCCCGCCGTGTTCCGGGATCAGGAGTACAGGATCAGGAGTAGCGGACGACCTCGTCGGTGCCGAACCAGTCGAAGGGGGCGCTGCCGTGGTTGAGGATGATGCTGCGGGTCTGGGTCCAGCCGTGGTAGGCCTCCCGGCCGTTCTCCC
>Ga0065720_1003384_pt1 | contig 25627 bp, 27 predicted proteins | sample Thericmetagenome_FD_59107 | JGI IMG/M metagenome (GOLD analysis project Ga0065720, IMG submission 59107) | Thermophilic microbial communities from the Joint Bioenergy Institute, California, USA of rice/straw/compost enrichment - eDNA_2 v2... | ecosystem: Engineered > Solid waste > Grass >... | reverse complement strand
TGGCTATCGCGACAGTACAACCAATGATAACGCTCCGCCCACTAAGTGCTCCATCCAAGATGCGACTTGACGTTTGCTTCAAGTCTAAGTTGAATTGGGAGAAAGGAGGGTCACAATGCAAGTAGACGAATTTACGGCAAGGGAGATTAAGGAAAAATTCTCCAAGCTCACGATGCTTGACACATTGGGCGAGCTGAGGGAAGCGTTTGATGGATGGGCTCCTGAGATCCGCACCGAGAAGTGCCCCTATACGCATTCCAGGACTCCCGGGAAGACCCTGTACTTCATCGGGTCCATGGGGCAGTTGACGACGCAAAGGCACATCGACACGGTACGCCGTCTCTACGATATCAATGAACCACACATTGTGGCCCTGGAGGCAGGATTTCGACCTGTCAATCGGTGCCCTAAAGGTGATCTATTCTTCGCCTATGCGATCTATAGACATTACGACACGCCACACGTAACGGGTACCAGAGCTTATGGACGGGCATTCTTCACCGTCGAACAGCGGGATCGCTTCATAGCGGAGGAACCGACACCCGAGAAAACCGACGGTTGGCAGCCAGCCAATACGTACACAAAAATGGTGGAGGTAGGAGCGCACGGTCTGCCGAAATATTACCACCCGGTGCAGCGCGTCTTTTTCACACCACCACAGCCAATCACCTTCGAGGTGGACGACCTGGTGGTCGCCTAACTCGTCATTTTGACGGCCAGATAGGCGGACCAACCAGCAGATTGAAATAGAGGGGTCGAGAATGTCTGAGAAGCTTATCACCACTGCTGACGGTAAGGTGACCGGCAGGCTGCGCATCGTCAAAGGCCACCACATGACCGAGCAAGGATTCATCGACGACCGTCGGCCCAGGAAAATGGAAGTGATCGTGACCCCCGATGGCAAAGCGTATCCGATCTATTATGCGGACCCCTCCTATGATCCCGATACGGAGGGACCGACCGAGTCGCTTGCCGCTGAGAGATGGGGTGACGCGGACTACCTAGGGCGCAATTTCTCTCCGGACCGTGGGGAATTTGAGCGTTGCGGGATCGTGTTCGAGCTACGCGGTTTCCAGAAAACCGCAGTGGCATTCTAGAATGGAACTCCGTTGATTTTCGCTTCGATAACAGTAAACAGGTCAGAACGCTCATCATCCAAATCAGATGGGTCGGCGCAAAACTCAAAATTTGGTTTGAGGACGGCAAACACAGTTCCTGCCGGTGTCTGGTCATTTAACATGACTAGATAATCTCCAACGAATTCTCCTCCATACTGATAGTATACCCCCACTTTCGCAGAAATGAATGTTGCCATGGGGTAGTTCTCCATGGCGTACTCATCGGCTGTACGAACGGCATTGTTCTCTATGAATTCCCAAAAGTCATAGTCATTGGCAGCTTGCCCTTTTGGACACTGCCCATCTGCCAATGCCGATGAAGCCATACTCATTATTACAAGGAATGCAAAGAACCTCATTGTTACCCCCCTAATTGCGAATGCGCCTCTCAGAACCTAACAGAGTCAACACTCAAGACAAGGACATTAGATCACGTGATTACCGGTAAGACACTAATCGACTGGGGCTTCAAACCTGGGAAATGGTTCGGCTCCGCGCTCGCCATGGCCCAGAGCATGGCCGCAGATGGGCAGGACGAGAACACCATCTTAGCCGAACTGCAGAAGCTGCAGCCTGTCGAGTTGCTCCCTCGAACCAACGGCCTTGACTTCCAGGTTCTGATCGAACCCGAGACCCAGGACGAGCACGACAACGTCGCCCTCGTCGTGAAGGCCATGGACGAGTTGATGCGGACGCCGACTATCGTCAAGGGCGTCGTCATGCCCGATGCCTGTCCAGCCGGCGTCATTCCGGTGGGGGGTGTGGTCGCGACTAAGGATGCGATCCACCCTGGTTTTCATTCCGCCGATATTTGCTGCTCGATGGCGATTACCGTCTTCAAGCGGAACGACGATCCGAAGCGGATCCTTGATGTCGCCCAGAAGGTCACGCATTTCGGCCCTGGTGGCCGGAAAGACCTGGTGATGTGCCCCGAACTCCATGAGAAGTTCGAGGGTAATCGCTTCCTTCGCGACCTCCGCGAGACCGGAGATTGGGCGATGGCCACCCAGGGCGATGGAAACCACTTTCTGTTCGTCGGCACCCTGCGGTCGACCGGCCAGCCGGCAATCGTGACCCATCACGGTTCCAGGGCAGTCGGGGTGCAGCTCTACCGCCGTGGCATGCAGGTCGCCAGAAAGCACACAGCATTCATCTCCCCAAAGACTCCACGATCAGCCGCCTGGATCGACGCGAATAGCGAAGATGGCCGCGCCTATTGGGAAGCCCTGCAAATCGTACGCGAATGGACCAAGCAGAACCATTTCACCCTCCATCAGGAGATCGCACTCAGGCTCGGCAACGCTGTTGTTGATCGTTTCTGGAACGAACATAACTTCGTGTTCCAGAGAGACGATGGTCTCTACTACCACGCGAAGGGTGCAACTCCATCATTCCGCAACTTCAGTCCGGATGATGATGGAAGAACCCTCATCCCGATGAACATGTCAGAACCGATCCTGATAACTCGGCACACTGATGCTGCCGTGTCACTGGGATTCAGCCCGCACGGCGCTGGAAGGAACATGAGCCGGACAACTTACCTGAGATCGCTCGAAAATGGGACGGATGAACTGTCCAGGCTTCGGCAGGAAGGTCTCGACATACGTTTCTATCTCGGCAAGCCCGACCTCTCGGAGCTGCCAGGAGCCTACAAATCTTCCAAGAGCGTCATATCGCAGATCGAGAAGCACAATCTCGCTGAGGTGATCGATTATGTCGATCCCCACGGGACAATTATGGCGGGATCTTACATATGACTAAGCAACTCAACCTTGATGAAATGTTGGAGGTTTGCCTCCAGCTGAACTCTGAATTGGGAGACATCTATCAAAAGCTCCTGGAGACCATCGGTACCCAGATGGCCGACTATATCGCGGCCAAACTTGATGTGAAGAGCGATGCGGCGACATTCCAGGGAACCGGGTTTGCCGGGACGTGTGCTCCCTTCTGGCCGAAATACCCAGGACAGGAATGTCCAGAGGCTCTCAAGCCCTATGACCCCCAAGAGTGGGATGATGACGAAGAACTTTATCAATGTGAGAATTGCGGCAACACGCTCAACGATGGTTCTGACATCTGTGACGAGTGTGGAGGCAGAATGGTTTGTGGTGACCGGTCGCTTTGAGTTTCAAGCGGAGAACGATGACGTGGATGAAGCAATATGGCGGCAGTTGATCCTCGACACATAGAGCATCCAAGGTTCTACACCAAACAAGGCTGGCTGACGCCCTACGCCCTGGCCTGCGGATACGTGGAGCAGAAGAAGTACGGGACCGTTACCATAACGCTGTCCATGCCATCACCTGGAGCTGGTCTCTACCATGTCAGAGCCTACGACCACGGGGAGTATAGAAACCGCTTCTGGGAGGTGTTCAGGTCTCTCACTGAGGCTAGACGCTACTACAAACACGGCGAGGCTTTGGCCGTCGCGCACACGGTGACATGAGTTTCGGGGCGAACATTTCAGGGTGCTCGCTGAGTCCTGACCAAAGGTCCGATTGCTGCCCCCGAGAGAAGATAAATTTCGGCAATCGCACCACCAGGGGCATGCGCCAGCCAGATGGCGCACCAGTCGGGTGACCTGTCTAGGGCCACTCAACCCTAGCACCATACAACCTGACGATCACGTTCGCCTTGCCGGTACAAGCGTAGCAAGGCAGTTCACATTTCGAGTCGCATAGCACTTGTGCGATCTCCTTGACTGTGGGCTTTGCCCCGACAGTCATCAATTTCAACCCTACGAACAGAGCTGTTTCCGGGCGCAAACGCACGGTTTTACCGGCGTTCGCCCGAGTGATCAGGAGGCTGGCTAGGTCGGTCTCCTTGGACATGCTTGTTCTCTACAACAGGAACAAACGGAGAACAAGAGCAGACAACCTGACCCGCCCCTGGCGGGTCTTTTTCTATGGGGAAGCCAATGGGCAAGATGTTCCAAATTGTGAAACTTACTTCGGAGGGACCGGAACCTCAGGTGCATCTCGGCATCTTCGAAGACGGCAAATATGCGGCAGAGTTCGCGAGGATGCTGAGCCTGGCTGGACAAAAGTTCCAGGTCCGTCCCATTGCGCAGGAGACAGATTGGAGGGCGAGAGAACAGCATCGCTTTAAGACTGGGGAATACAAGCCTCTGCCGTGGGCGGGTCTGTTAGAACCAATTCCAGATCACTTTGCTCACGTGAGTCCAACCGATCAGCATCAGGTGGAATTCACGGAGAATGAGGAAAAGGGCAGGGTCGATGCCAAGACCTTGCTTCCTCCCAGTCGCTACCTTCTCAAATATTATCCCGACATGGATGATGTCGAGCGTAGAGCGTTGCACGCCTTGTTCGAAGGGGAGACTGACGTCACAACGGTTCATTTCGCTACTGAACAGGATGAGATTGAGCAGGTTTACGTCGACGGACCTGAATCCTGCATGGCGCATGAAACAGATTACTATGCCTCATCTATGCATCCAACCCGAGTTTACGCAGCTGGCGATCTTGCCATCGCGTATCTGAGGAACGATAGGGGTGAAATTACCCACAGAACCCTGGTCTGGCCGGAGAAGAAGATTTTTGGTCGGGTCTATCCTGACTTTGATCGTGAACCCCTCATCTATGCACTTCGCCGGTTGGGTTATGTCTACAGCTATTTTGGTTTCACGGGAGCACGGCTTCTTGCAATCGAGGATCAGGGAGAATGGGATGATGAGTGGTTTGAAGGGTACATCGCTCCATATCTCGATGTGGTTCACAGGGCCGATGTGAGTGATGACGGCAACTATTTGATACTGAACCCTAAGGGAATGCTCAACCTCCATCAGCAGTCAGGGATTGCTGAGGAGACTGGCCCTGGAATGTACAGATGTCGAAGTTGCGATGAGATGTCTCCTGACGTTGGAGAATATTTGACGTCTGAGTGCACTGAATGCGCTATCAAGAATGGATATATCTGCTGTGTGAGCGGGCGGGATTATAGCCTGGTTGAACTCCACGATGGGAGAGCCATAGCAGAGCAATACGTGTCGTCTCATACCATTGAGGACCCTAATACCGGCCTTCTCTATCTCAAGTATGACGATGAGCTTCCCGCCAGCCTGGAGATGGCCGCATGAAGGAACTTGTTGAAATGCTCAGCTATTGTCGACCGGCATGGTCGGATACTGAGGAGGAATTTATCGCCAAGTACATCGACCCTCTGGGCGCAATTTCAGACGATATCGGTAACCGGATCATTGAGGTGGGCAACAAGCCCCGTGTTATGTGGTCAAGCCACACCGATACCGTTCATAAGGCCCCAGATAAGGTGCCGGTCTACATTACGGGAAACCTTGCTAGGGTGGCTCCTTGGAGTCCAGTGACCTGCCTCGGAGCCGACTGCACCACTGGTGTGTGGTTGATGATCCAGATGATAAGGGCAAATGTCCCGGGCCTGTATGTCTTTCACCGGGCGGAAGAGACCGGCATGGTGGGTTCGGAACACTTGGCCTTCAAATCACCGGATCTGTTCACTGGCATCGAGGCCTGTATCGCATTTGACCGATATGGGACGAACTCTATCATCACGCACCAGATGAGAGAGCGGGGATGTTCCGACGCTTTTGTTGATTCCCTGGCAAAGCAGCTACCGGGATACAGAGCTGATCCAGACGGGTCGTACACTGACAGCTACGCCTATTTTGGTCTCATCCCGGAGTGCACGAACATCTCCGTCGGATACTATTACCAACACACACGAAGGGAGATGCAGAACCTCAGCTTCGCTGAGCAGCTGAAGGAGTGGCTTCTTGCCTTCGATGAGAGCAAATTGGTGATAGAGCGTGAACCCCAGGACACTTACCTCGACTACTACAACAAGGGAGGTTTTGGAACTTACGACCCGTCACTATCGAGCTATCGCCTGAGAGATCTGGTGAGACAGTACCCAGATGAAGTGGTGGATTTCTTGGAATCTCAAGGTTTCACCGCCCATGACATCGATGACTACATCTGGGAAGCATACAGAATGAAAAAGGTCACCTATACCTAAGTTCGTTTTCGGTTGTCATTCTCACTAGAGCTACTATCTTGACGTCATGCTGTACTTCTCAACATTCATCGTAACGGCGATGTTCGTGTTGATACATCCCGGCCTTGGTGTTCTTCCACCACTCTGGTTGGTGATCTACCTGTGGATAAGGGACGTCAATGACAAAACCTTTCCTCGTGATGGCCTGTGAGCCACTCACAGGCGAGTGTTTCGGGCCAGAAGTGGCCCGAAAGATGAAACTGCCCTTTACTTATGGCTGGGACCATTGGGCAGTATTTCAAGGCGATAAGAAGATCGCCGTGTTCGAAGACTACTCACTGGCTGTAAGGACAGCTGCTGCTCTTAACGCTACGCTGATCCTGCAAGAAGCGGCCTAAGACTCAGCTCTCAACTCTCAACTCTCAACTCTCAACGTAAGGAAGGACCGATGCGTCTTATGACATCGGATCGGCAGGTCGTTGCCGGCGGCCTGGTCGATCAGAAGGCATTTTCTGTGGAAATGAACTCCATGTTGTTCCACAGTGTCATCTCCGGCATTTACGCGGACAAAATCCGCGCTCCTTTCCGTGAGCTGGCTACGAATGCACGTGATGCTCATGTGGCAGCGGGAAAGCCTGATCAGCCCTTTGATGTTCAACTTCCTTCGTATCTAGACCCCACGTTTCGCATCCGGGACTATGGATGCTCCATGACGCACGACGAGGTCATGGGACTTTACAGTACCATGTTTGCCTCGTCTAAGCGGAACACGAACGACCTGACCGGCATGATCGGTCTTGGGTCCAAGTCGGCTTTCGCGTACACATCCATCTTCAACGTAACTGTCTGGAAGGACGGCGAGCGTCGCCAGTACTCCTGCTACATCGGTGAGGACGAGCAGCCCTACACGGCTCTGATCTCGCGTGAACCCTCGGATGAACCGCAGGGTGTTGAGGTCTCCTTTGCGGTCAAGCAGGAGGACATCGAGAAGTTCCGCAGGGTGACCAACGAGGTCCTGTTCGGTTTTGACCCAAAACCGAACATTCTCAACGAGACCTTCAAGTGGTCTGAGCCTGTCATTCTCTACCAGGGTGATGGGTGGGTGATCTATAACAAGGATACCGTTCCCTTTAAGACCCTGATGGCTCGGCAGGGATCGGTTCTCTACCCGGTTCAGAAGGCACCTTTGGAGATATCGCATGACCCGATCTTTGATTGGGCCTGCGTCCTGGACTTTCCGATTGGGGAGCTGTCTGTTTCGACTTCCCGTGAAAACCTCGGCTACGACAAGCGTACCCGAGAGAACCTGATAAATAGGATCAACAAGGCCAGGAAGGATATGGCCAAGTTGGTCTCGCAAGAAGTCGAGGAATGCAAGACATATCTCGACGCCTGTGTTCTTCTGAAATCCAAGACGTCGTGGGTGAGCCCTGAGCGGCAATTTTGGGAACTGGTAGAGAATGGATTGACCTGGAGAGGAAAAAGTCTCTCCAAGGGGTTCAAAGTTCAACCTACCGGGCCTGGATATTCAGTCTCTATCCTCGACCCAGAGGTGACGAAAATGGGTGTGGTTAAGACATCCATTAGTCACAGGCCAAAGGATCATCACTTTTGGCTGGACGCGGATGTCTTGAGAGATAGAACTCTAGTGTTTCACGAGAAGGGGTCCACGAAGTTTGGTCCCTCCAGGATGCGCCGCGCAATCCTCGACAATAAGGATGAGAAGGTCATCATATGGATTCGGACAGTATCCGATACCATTCCTGAGGAACTCAAGGAAGCACTTGGCTGGACCGATATTATCGACCTGGAGACGGTCGAACCTCTAACCAACAGCACAAAGAGGAACAAGGACGGTGACAAAATCGTCCGATTGTTGAGATACATTCAGCCGAATAATAATAGCTACTACATACGGGGCCAGGTCACAACCGAGGCGGTAGAGATAACGAAAGACCTTCTCTATGTAGAGCAAGATGGTCATAACTTTCGTCTCGGAGGAATTTGGTACGGCTATCATACCATATATCGGTACCTTAATTCAGCGGTCAAGGCGAAACTTCTGCCTGAAGACACAAAGGTCTATTGCCTTAACCAGGTCAATATCAAGCTTCTGGAAAAGGTGAAGATGACACCTGTTGAGGATGTCATCAGAGCGAATATCCGGGAACTCTTACCTAAGACCAACCTGACTATCGATTCCTATAGCCTCATTCAAAGGCAAACTCAGGCGAAGAACCTGCGAGCGGTGATAGACGGGGTACCTATCCCGAGCGACATTGAGGACTATCTCTCTCAGGTCGAGAAGGAGGATGTAAAGGTTTCTGCCGAGCTCGATAGTGACACAAGACGGTTGATCGAACTGTTGTGTCCTGAAGAGTACAACGAGCAGAGAAATAAGAGTGATCCTCTTAATGAGATGAGGAACGCTCTCAATGAAAAGTACCCACTTCTCTTCCTCCTTGGAACGCGGTGGGGGCCAACCGATCAAGACAAGCGAAGGATGAAACACTACATGGAGTTGCTTCTGAAATGACTATCCATTTTCCCTATCTGATTTCGGGTGATCAGATCACCGTCTACGTCAACGGCGTACCAAAGTCTGCTGACCGCTCGCATCCCAACTTTGATGCATTGTTGGATATGAGCAGGAACGGCGGCTTCACCTCCGACAAGGTGGATGAGATTCTCAACCTCATCGACATTCGCCATCAGTTTGAGAGCGATCTGTCTGGCCTCAAGCAGTATGGGCGGGTGAGGGTTGGTTTTGACGCCATCTATTTCAATGACCAGCCGGTTCGCAGCTATCTGGCAGATCGCATGCTGGACTTCCTCAGGGATGGGCACGATGTTGGTCCCTGGGCACGGTTCATGGACAAGCTCCATGACAACCCATCCAAGACGGCGGTCGATGAGCTGTTCCTGTGGCTTGAGCAGGCGAACATGCCGATTACGCCTGACGGAAACTTCTTAGCATATAAAAAGGTGAAGGATGATTACTCATCCTATCACCTCGACCCGAACGGCAACCCGGTCTACAACCGTGTGGGTGATGTCGTTGAGATGCCGAGGAACCAGGTCGACGACAACCGTAATCGGACCTGCTCGACCGGCCTGCATTTCTGCTCGTGGCATTATCTCCCGCACTACTACGGGAACCAAGGCCGGGTCGTGATCCTTGAGATCAACCCTGCCGACGTGGTGTCGATCCCGTCTGACTATGACAACGCCAAGGGCCGCGCCTGGCGCTACGTGGTCAAGGGTGAGATTCCTGAGAAGGACGCCCGTTTCGCGTTTTCGGATGTGAAGCTTTACGACGGAGATTACGCCGAATTCGGGAACTGATTTCCAGAACGATTGAGCCTCAGCAAGGCCCCGCAACCAGCGGGGCCTTTTCTTTTTGGGATGTGACCGTATGTACTACCACTTTACCGAGGTCAGCCGCAACCGGAAGGTCGGTCCGATCCCGGTCGTAACCTCATCCAGGTCTACTTGTCCTCCCAGCTGTCCACTTGCTGGGAATGGAGGTTGCTATGCCGAGGGAGGGCCGCTCCGTTTGTTTTGGGATGCGGTGTCGAAGGGAGAGAAAGGCATTAGCTTGGATGAGCTGTGCGCCAGAATTCGGCGCTTGCCCCGCTACCAGTTGTGGAGGTACGGCCAGGCGGGGGATCTGCCAGGGGATGGAGAAGAAATCGACGCAGAGGGCTTGTTCAAGCTCGTCAACGCCAATGGTCGTAGACCGGTCCTGGCCTACACCCACAAAGATCCGTATTTCGGACAGAACCTTTCTCTGCTAAAGGAGGCGCAGACGGGGGGATTTTCGGTCAACCTGTCTGCCGATAACCTTGAAGAGGCTGACGAACTATCGGCCACGGGGTTGAACGTCGTCGTTGTTCTTCCAACAGCCTACGCGAGGAAGTCGCGGGCAGGTGAGTGGACGGAGACGCTCACCGAGTACCGTGATCGGACCCGGAAACTGCCAAAATACACTCCGGGAGGACACAGGATAGCTGTTTGTCCAGCCACCTACTCTGATGTACGGTGCGTAGATTGTGGAGCCTGTGCGACGTTTGGTCGCAGGGCTGCCATCATCGGATTCCCCGCCCATGGAAGCAGAAAATACCAAGTCGACCGTATGCTTAAAACAGGTACAAAAAGGGAACACCCTAGCCATCAATAATTTGTTGGCTAACCAAATTTCTGTGTGTTTGGGCTTGAGAATCAACGAGAAGCATCGAACAGGGATGGCCTAGTAATGAGTACCGACCCTTTCACAACGGATATCATATCAGCGGAGTTCGCCGGCGAACTTAACGAATTGTTAAAGGAACTTGCATCCGAGTTAGACCTTCATTATGAGGATGAGGACTTCTTCGCGCTTAGCCCCACAATTGAAGCAATGAAGAGGGTCGCGCAGCGCTTAGAAGCCCAGGGCTATCGTCCACACGAAGCCTATCTCCACATACTAAGAAGGTACAACCGTCACCACATTTAGACTGGGTGACGGCGGGGGGAAGTCCTGTGTCAGAGTTGACGTATTTGAACCTCGCTGAACTATCCGAAAAGCTTTCAGTCTCCACCCGAGTCTTGGCGTACTGGGCGCAGAGAGGTAAGCTCCCTGGTGCTATCAAGCTGGGACGAGAATGGCGCGTCCGGCGCGATATCGTCCTGGATTGGCTCGAAAAGAAACACCAGGAGACTGAACAGTGGTCAGCGTATATAAGCGTAAAGGGTCCCCCTACTACCAGGCAAAAATCTATGTGGGCGGACGACCCCGCCGTATTAGCACTCAAGAAACGGTTAAATCTCGGGCTCTCGCCTTCGCCCAGCTGCGAGAAAAAGAGGAAAATCAACGGCTAGAGGGGTCTGGCACCATCACCCTTCTGGAGGCTGGCGGCCTTTATTTGGCCGAGACTGACCTGAAGCCGAGGACCAAAGAGGTCTATGAGGGAAGCCTGAGGAATGTCTACCAGACCTTGGGCGATTTCCCTCTTGGCACTCTTACGACCGAAAAGGTCGAGCATTATATCACCCAACGTCTCCGGTACTATCGAGAGCTCAATACCTGTCGGGCAGAGGAAGTCCGTAGGAAGAACGAGGAGATAGACCGGAGGGTTGCTAAGGGTGAACTGAAAGCCAATGTGAGGCGTCCAGTGTTTCGCGAGATGGATGGCAAGACACAGATCGGGCACGATCTACGTGTTCTGTCGGCCATCTTCAATTTCGCGAAAAGTAAGGATGCCTCTCTGAAAGGGAGAGAGAACCCTGTCGCCGGGGTGAGTGGCCGTAAGAGGTTCAAGCCTCGTGAGAGGAAAGGGTTCCTGACCGAGCAACAAGTGGTATCTCTCTTCAACGCTTGTAGGCAGGATTACCAGAGGCTTTTCCTGCAGCTGTGTCTCGACACGGGAATGCGGAAGAGTGAGGCTCTTGGCCTTCGTTGGGACGAGATAGACTTCAACGAGGGAAAAATCACGGTTGGCAACCGTGGCGGGAGAGGCACGAAGAACGGCGATGCCAAGGTCATTCCGTTGACCTCTCGAATGCTGGACACACTCAAGTACACATTCGAGGCACAAAATGGGAGCAGCCAATATGTCTTCCCGTCGCCCAAGCCGAACCGCCAGGGGGTGTATTCGGACAGGCCGATTTCAACCCCAAAAACCTTCTGGAAGCGGCTCCTGCGCGATGCAGGCATAGAGGGTGTATGTGTCCATGATTTAAGGCATACCTTCGCTTCCTGGGCGATTCAGAGCGGTGTCGACATCAGCCTGGTGCAGCCCATCATGGGGCACCGTCATATCTCGACCACGAGGAAGTATGCGAAGCACACCGAATCGGCGCTCCAGATGGCGATGCGGATCTACGAGGAGGGAACGTTAAGAAACACACGGAGTACACAAAACAGTACACAAAACCCTCAGACTCAAAAAATCTGAGGGTTTCTCTGAGAGGGCGATGTGAATAAAATCAAGGAGTTAGTGGCGCGCCCGAAAGGATTCGAACCTCTGACCCCCAGATTCGTAGTCTGGTGCTCTATCCAGCTGAGCTACGGGCGCGCAGGCTGCCGGAAAGGCAGCGGAACACGGGAAAGCCCCGTGAGCGAACGCCGCTTACCTAACGACTGAAGCGGCCAAAAGCAAGCACCCACGTGAAGATTTCCCGCACGGGGAATGCGGCAAAAACATCCGCCTCGCTCTTGCGGCGATGGTTGCCATTGCCCTTTGTAGAAGCAGGCGGCCTTGTCGTTGGTCCGGCGCCGTTTTCCGCGGTCCGCCGTCGCGGAACCCCTCAGGAAGCGCCGTTGACGTCGTGATCGTTGGCATCGGGGATCAGGATGGAAAAGACGGTGTGTCCGCTCCTGCTTTCCTTCAGCGAGATCTCGCCGCCATGGGCGCGCACCAGTTCCTGTGCGATGGCAAGGCCCAGGCCCGTGCCGCCGCTTCTGGCACCTCCACGAAAGGCGGTGAACAGGTTTTCGCGCGCCTTGGGGGGCAGTCCCGGCCCGGTGTCGGAGACGAGGATCTCGACGCTGCGCTCCTCGCGATGCGCCGAGATCGTCAGCCTGCGGACCAATGCCGTATCCTTCTCGGCCGACATCGCCTCCACGGCATTGCGGGCGAGATTGGCGAGCACGCGAAAGAGCTGCTCCGCGTCCGCCTCGATCTCGAGCCCCGGATCGACCGCATTGACGAATTCGACCCCATTTGCCGAATCGATCGCCAGCGTGGCGCGCAAATCTTCCACAAGCTGGTTCAGCCTCAGCCGGCGGCGCTTGGGCGGGGCCTCCTGCGTGCGCCCGTATTCGAGCACGCCCTGCGTATAGGAGACGGCGCGGTCGAGCGTGCGCACAAGCCGGGGCGCCAGCGACTGCACGGTGGGATCGACGCTCTGCGTCAGCCGGTCCGACATGAGCTGCGCCGACGACAGCATGTTGCGCATGTCGTGGTTGATTTTGGACACCGCAAGCCCCAGATCGGCCAGCCGCTTGCGCTCGCCCAGCGTGCGGTAGAGCGTCTTCTGCATGGCGGCGAGCTCGCGTTCGGCAATGCCGATCTCGTCACTGCGGTCCTCTGGCTGTATGATGCGGGCCGCATCCTCAGGCGCCGCGCCGAAGGCGAGCATCGACTGGGTCATCATGCGGATGGGCCGGATCATGATGCGGTTGATGGCGTAGAAGACGAGGGTCGCCGTAATGAGCGAAATGACAAGCGAAAGAAGCGCCACATTGCGCGCATAGACCAGCAGGGCCGCGCGCAATTCCCGGTCGGGTACGATAATCTCGTACTGCTTCGGGCTGGAGCCGATGCTGCCGAAGATGCGCAGCATCCTGTCGCCGCCGAAAAAGAGGGTTCCGAAGGTTTTTGCGATCGCCTGCAGCGGGCCGATATTGTCGAGATCGGCATGCATGTCCACCGCGGGCGGAACCTGGGAGACGACCAGAAGCCGCGAGGTGCCCCCATCCCGCACCGCAATCGCGCTGACACCCGTCGTCATGAGAATGTCGTTGCTGGCCTCGCGGCTTAGCCGGTCCGGATCGCCCTCCAGCAGAACGATGGCGACCAGAGCGGCGCTGCGCAGCCGCTGCTCCATCCATTGCAGGCCGAAATTGGCAACCGAGGGGATGAAGATCAGCACCTCGGCAGCCATGACGAAGAGAATGGTCAGAAGCAGGAGCTTGGTGGACAGGCCGCGCGTCAACGGCACCGCAGGCGCGGTTCCGGTCTCCCTTTCGCCTCCCTCCTGGCGCGTCTTGTCAGCCATGCCGAATCGGGCCGTCAGTTCCGATCCTCATCGGAATAGACGGAGAAAGCACAACAGTCCATGTTTCCGCCAAGAGGCGTCATTGAGCAAGCCGCCCTAAGACCGGCACGGCTCATAGCGGCTCCATACGGCCACAGGAGATACTGCCCAGTGGAGAAGCGGCCGGGCAACGAGCCCGGCTCGTCTCAGCTTGGGGCGATCATCTTTTCAGGCCGCACCAGCCGGTCGTACTCTTCCTCCGAAACGAGCCCGGTCTTCAGCGCCTCCTCGCGCAGGGTCGTGCCGTTCCTATGCGCGTTCTTGGCTATACGGGCCGCGTTGTCGTAGCCGATGGCGGGGGCGAGGGCCGTAACCAGCATGAGCGAGCGCTGCATCAGGTCGGCGATGCGCGCCTCGTCCGCCTCGATGCCCTTTACGCAGTTGTCCGCGAAGGAGCGCATGGCGTCCGACAGCAGCCGGATGGACTGCAGCACCGCATTGGCGATCACCGGCTTGAAGACATTGAGCTCGAAATGCCCCTGGGAGGCGGCCACGGAGACGGTGGTCTGATTGCCCATGATCTGAGTGGCGACCATGGTGAGCGCCTCCGCCTGGGTCGGGTTCACCTTGCCGGGCATGATTGAGGAGCCGGGCTCGTTTTCCGGTAGCTTCAGCTCGCCCAAGCCCGAGCGCGGACCGGAGCCCAGGAAACGGATGTCGTTGGCGATCTTGAAGAGATCGGCGGCAAGCGCATTGAGCGCGCCGTGGAAGGCGTTGAGCGCGCCATGGCTGGCCAGCGCCTCGAACTTGTTTTCCGCCGTGCGGAACGGCAGCTTCGTGATGGCGGCGGCGCGCTCGGCAAAGGCCTTGTCGAATCCCTTGGGCGCGTTGAGGCCGGTGCCGACCGCCGTGCCTCCCTGGGCGAGTGCGTAGACATCCTCGAGCGCGCGTTCGATGCGCGTGCGCCCCAGCCTGAGCGCGGCGACGTAGCCGGAAAATTCCTGCCCGAGAGTGAGCGGCGTGGCGTCCTGCGTGTGCGTGCGGCCGATCTTGACGATGTCGCCGAAGGCGCGCTCTTTCTCCTGAAGCGCCGCCGTCAGGCGGTCGAGGGCCGGAAGAAGCTCGGCATGCGCCTCCCGGGCCGTCGCGATGTGCATGGCTGTCGGGAAGCTATCGTTGGACGACTGGCTCATATTGACGTGGTCGTTGGGATGGACCGGCTTCTTCGAGCCCATCTCCCCGCCAAGCATTTCGATGGCGCGGTTGGAGATCACCTCGTTGGCGTTCATGTTCGTCTGTGTGCCGGAGCCGGTCTGCCAGACGGAGAGGGGAAAGTGGTCGTCGAGCTTACCCTCCAGCACCTCGCGGGCGGCGGCAGCAATCGCCTCGCCGAGCTTGGAGTCGAGCTTGCCGAGCGACATGTTCACCTCGGCCGCGGCCAGCTTGACGATGCCGAATGCGCGGATGAGCGGCACCGGCATCTTTTCGATGCCGATCTTGAAATTGCCGAGCGAGCGCTGGGTCTGCGCGCCCCAGTATTTGTCGGCGGGCACTTCGATCGGGCCAAAGGTATCGGTCTCGACGCGAGTCTCAGTCATTCGGCTTCACTCCAGACGGCTTTTGCCGCCATATGCGCCAAGGCCAAGGCTTTTGCAAACCCCCGCAGCGGGCCCATGCGCCACTGTATCGATTAAAGTCGCAAAAAGATTTTGTGCCCGGCCCAAGCCGCTTCCCTTCAGAGGGCTGTTGGGGGAGGGGTCTTCTGAAATGCACGGAAAAACGAAAGGCAGCACCTCCCCATGGAGATGCTGCCTTTCAGCAGACGACGCCGGCAAACCCCTCCACCGGCTCGTCCCCCGCGTAGTGGAATCAGATTACCACGACCTTGGTGCCGACGGGAACACGTTCGTAAAGGTCGATGACATCTTCGTTGCGCATGCGGATGCACCCGGACGAGACCGCCTGGCCGATGGTCCAGGGCGCATTGGTGCCGTGGATGCGGTACAGGGTCGATCCGAGATAAAGAGCGCGCGCCCCCAGCGGATTGTTCGGCCCACCCTTCATATGGACGGGCAGGATGCGGCCCTTCTTGCGCTCGCGCGCGATCATCTCCGCAGGCGGCCGCCAGTCCGGCCATTCGCGCTTGGCCGTCACCTTGTGCGTTCCGGCCCATGCGAAACCGGGCTTGCCCACGCCCACGCCGTAGCGGCGCGCCTTGCCGCCCGCCATCACCAGATAAAGGAAGCGCTCCCGGGTATCGACCACGATGGTGCCTGGCGACTCCTTGCCTTCATAGGGCACGATCTGCGGCAGGAACTTTGGATCGATATCATATTCTGCTGGCGGCGCGATCCGCGGAGCGGCGGCCATCGTACGCAGCTCCTGGCGGGCCTCACGGCTCTCCACCGGCCGTTCAGCCGGGCGGCGCAGCTGATGCGCCGGCCGGACCGGCGTCGCATGGGGACGGTACTGCGCCGGGTAGCGCGCCTGGGGCTCAACACCGGCGGGAAGCCCGCGAAGCTGAAGAACCCACGGCGCGGAAAGATCGGGGCTTACCAGCACCGGCGGCCGTTCGGCATAACGGCTCTGCGCCCCCGCAGCCCCCGCGGCAAGCAGCACACAGGCCATGCTTGCGGCATACAGAATGATCTTCATGGACAAATTCCGACCTCGCTCAAATTGTCCCGGCCGGCGGCAGCCCGATGCCAAACCGTTTTCGGGTTGCGCCGTCCAGAAAAGGCGCGCATTCCGGCGCCTCATGGCGTGCAATGCTGCATTGGGCGTGCAACCGAATGGTGAATCGAAGAGTCAGAAAATGCGATATTTTTCCGGAACCTTTTGGCATGGTTACCGGCGCGTGGAGAAAGCTGGTTAACCGCCTCCTACATTGAAGACGACAGCAAGCGGGAAGACATGAGCGAACAGAATACTGGCCTGATCGAGGGCGCCGACGGCAGGATGCGCTGCTTCTGGCACGCGAACCTGCCCGATTACATGGCTTATCACGATCGCGAATGGGCCCGCCCGGTGGCCAACGACCGGCGCCTGTTCGAGAAGCTGTGCCTGGAAGGCTTCCAGTCGGGCCTTTCCTGGCTCACCATCCTGCGCAAGCGCGAGAATTTCCGCGAAGCTTTCGATGATTTCGATTTCGAGCGCGTGGCCCGCTTCACCGAACGGGATATCGAGCGGCTGCTCGGCAATCCGGGCATCGTCCGCCATGGAGGCAAGATCCGCTCAACCATCAACAATGCCCGCCGGGCGATCGAGCTTGCCGAGGAGGCGGGCTCGCTTGCGGCCTATTTCTGGCGACATGANCCGCAGCCGGAAGAACGGCCCGAACGGCTCGACTATGCCACGCTGCGCACGCTCGGCAAAACGGACGCCTCNATNCGCATCTCAAANGATCTGAAGAAGCGCGGCTGGACCTTTGTCGGCCCCACCACGGTCTATGCCTTNATGCAGGCCATGGGGCTGGTCAACGATCACATCGAAGGTTGCGCCGTGCGGGCGGAGGTCGAGGCTGAAAGGGCGCGCTTCCAACGGCCGCGGTAGCGTAACGTAACCGGGCAGCATGGGTGGACACAATCCGGATAAGACAGGAGGCGGCCTTGGCATCGAACAGCAAACCTGCGCCGCCCCTCCGCCTGCTCATCGATCCATTTCCTTCAAATGCCGCGTTGAACGAGCTTTGGCGAGCGGCATGGGATGATGCTGAAGAGCGGGATTTCTCGCCTGTCCTGCAGCGCAGTCTCGCCCACATCGGAGCCTATTGTGGCGAGCGGATCATCGGCTTCGTCAATATTGCCTGGGACGGCGGGCGGCATGCATTCCTTCTCGATCCATGCGTTCATCCGGATTTTCGGCGGCAGGGCATCGGAACGGGCCTTGTCCGCGAAGCGGTACGGTGCGCGAGCGAACGCGGCGCCCACTGGCTACACGTCGATTTTGAACCGCATCTTGAAAGGTTTTACGCCGGCTGCGGCTTCCTGGCGACGAAGGCCGGGCTCATCCGGCTGGGCGGAGGTAAGGCGCCGGCAGCGTGAAAAGGAAGCGTTGATGCGCGGTTTGAACAGCCCGCTTTGGGGCCCGCCCGAGCGGCTTGCTGTTGACTCTTGCTGGTCCGGCCTTTATTTCGACGGTTGTTAGCACTCTCGACCGGTGAGTGCTAAAAATTGCTCCGCCCCGTCTGGGCGGAGAAGAAGCCCATTTCACCATCCGAATCAAGGGTTCAGAAGATGGCCAATGTGAATTTTCGCCCGCTTCATGACCGCGTGGTCGTTCGCCGGGTCGAATCCGAGGAGAAGACGGCCGGCGGAATCATCATTCCTGACACCGCCAAGGAGAAGCCGCAGGAAGGCGAAGTTCTCGCCGTCGGCCCGGGTGCGCGGGACGAAACCGGAAAGGTTGTGCCTCTCGACGTGAAGGCGGGCGACCGTGTCCTCTTCGGCAAGTGGTCCGGCACCGAGGTGCGGATCAATGGTGAGGACCTCCTGATCATGAAGGAGTCCGACATCATGGGCGTGATCGGCTGAGGCTGGCCGTCCGCATATCGTTCAATAGACAACCGGGCTCGTGCCCGAGCCCAGGAGACAAGAGAACATGGCTGCTAAGGACGTAAAATTCTCCCGTGACGCGCGTGAGCGTATGCTCAGGGGCGTCAACATCCTGGCCGACGCGGTGAAGGTCACCCTCGGCCCCAAGGGCCGTAACGTNGTGCTCGACAAGAGCTTCGGCGCACCGCGCATCACCAAGGACGGCGTGACGGTCGCCAAGGAAATCGAGCTTGAGGACAAGTTCGAGAACATGGGCGCCCAGATGGTGCGCGAGGTGGCGTCGAAGACCAATGACATCGCCGGTGACGGCACCACGACGGCCACTGTGCTTGCTCAGGCCATCGTGCAGGAAGGCGCCAAAGCGGTTGCCGCCGGCATGAACCCGATGGACCTGAAGCGCGGCATCGATCTCGCCGTTGCCGAGGTGGTCGAGTACCTCGCCAAGGCCGCCAAGAAGATCAAGACCTCCGAGGAAGTCGCCCAGGTTGGTACGATCTCCGCCAATGGCGAGCGTGAGATCGGCGAGATGATCGCCGAGGCGATGCAGAAGGTCGGCAATGAGGGCGTGATCACGGTTGAAGAGGCCAAGACTGCCGAGACCGAGCTCGAGGTGGTCGAGGGCATGCAGTTCGATCGCGGCTATCTCTCGCCCTACTTCGTCACCAACCCGGAGAAGATGGTGGCGGAACTCGAGGACGCCTACATCCTCCTTCACGAGAAGAAGCTCTCCAACCTGCAGTCTATGCTGCCCGTCCTTGAGGCAGTGGTACAGTCCGGCAAGCCGCTGCTCATCATCGCCGAGGATGTCGAGGGCGAGGCGCTGGCGACCCTTGTGGTCAACAAGCTGCGCGGCGGCCTGAAGATCGCTGCCGTCAAGGCTCCGGGCTTCGGCGATCGCCGCAAGGCCATGCTGGAGGATATCGCCATCCTCACCGGCGGCCAGGTGATCTCTGAAGACCTCGGCATCAAGCTCGAGAATGTGACGCTTGACATGCTGGGCCGCGCCAAGCGCGTCTCCATCGCCAAGGAGACGACCACCATCGTCGATGGCGCCGGCAAGAAAGAGGAGATCGAGGGCCGCGTCGCCCAGATCAAGCAGCAGATCGAGGAGACCACCTCCGACTACGACCGCGAGAAGCTGCAGGAGCGGCTGGCCAAGCTTGCCGGCGGCGTTGCGGTGATCCGTGTCGGCGGTGCCACCGAGGTTGAGGTGAAGGAGAGGAAGGACCGCGTGGATGACGCCCTCAACGCCACCCGCGCGGCGGTTGAGGAAGGCATCGTGCCGGGCGGCGGCACAGCTCTCCTGCGCGCCTCCACGCAGATCAAGGCCAAGGGCGAGAACCCGGACCAGGATGCGGGCATCAACATCGTGCGCCGCGCCATCCAGGCTCCGTGCCGTCAGATCGCGGCCAATGCGGGCGCCGAGGCTTCGATCATTGCCGGCAAAATCCTCGAGAACTCGAACACCAACTTCGGCTACAATGCCCAGACGGGCGAATATGGCGACATGATCGCCCTCGGCATCGTGGATCCGATGAAGGTGGTCCGTACGGCGCTGCAGGATGCCGCTTCCGTGGCGGGCCTGCTGATCACCACGGAGGCCATGATCGCCGAGCTGCCGAAGAAGGAAACGGCTCCGGCAATGCCGGGCGGCGGCATGGGCGGCATGGACTTCTAAGTCCTCCCATCGCGACATGACTGAAGGGCGCCCTCGCGGCGCCCTTCTTCATTNTGCTTGGAAGTGTCCGCGCTCAGCAGTTTCTGNCCAACAGAATNGCGTCGCCGTCGCNGTAGTGAAGCGTCGGGTGGGGCACGATCGGCCGCCGATCCATCTCCTGAAAGCCCTGCCTGCGGTAGAACCTCAGAGCAGCCTCGTTGCGCTCGAAGCAGATGAGCGAAACGCGCTGCAGCCCCAGCGAACGGGCAATGCCGTAGACATGCTCCATCAGCCGGCTGCCGATGCCCAGATTGCGGTAGGCTTCGTGAACGGCGAGAGCCGAGACATAGAGCGAGCCCGGATCCTCAAGCTCCGCATAGGGCCTCAACACTGGATCGTTCTTCTCGCTGTCGTCGGCGCTCCCCTCGATCGGAAAGGTATGCACCATTCCGGCGATCTCGCCCCAGCGCAGCGCCACATGGCAGTTTTCGAAGGAGAAGGCCGTGCCCGTGCGGGCATAGCGCGCGGCGCCCACCTCCTCCAGTGTCAGGCCGGGCATATCCATCTTGCTCCAGATATAGGCGGCCAATCCGTCGGATGAGATCAGGAAGAGGCGCGCAATCTCGCCCGCCTCGTCCTGCCGCGCCCGCCGGATTTGATCCTTCGGCATGAGGGCGCTCAGCGGATAAGACATTGAGCCGTCCTCCGGCACCGTCTCACGCGGCTTCCAGGCAGCGGAAGCAGATCTGCTCGATATGGCGGTGGTCGGTACCGCAGCAGCCGCCCAGTATCCGTATCGCCGGGAAATTTGCGGTCAGCCGCCGGTAATCCTCGCCGAGGGCNACCGGGTCGCCGGCTTCCAGCTCCGTCGCCTCATCAAGCTCGGCATGGCTTTTGGCCGATGCGTTGGCGCGTATGCCATAGATGCGTTCNANCCACCGCTCGCCGCGCTTCAGCGCCTGCTCGAAATGCGAGGGATGGGCGCAGTTGATCATGTAGTAGATCGGCGAGCCGTCAGTGGCTTCATCCGTCTCTTCGATTGCCGTGCGCAGGCTTGTACCGTCCGCCAGCCTGCCGTCCGTCTCGACCGTAAAGGACACGACGCAGGGCATCTGGTGCGCCTTGGCCGCCCGGGCGATGCCGATCGCTTCGTTCACCGTGTTCATGGTGATCGCCGAAACCATGTCGGCTTCCGTCCCGTCGAAGACGCTGATCTGGTAGGCGTGGTAGTCTTCGGCCTCGTCCGCTTCCATGCGCCCGGCCTTGTAACCGTCGCCGCGTGGACCGATCACGCCATTGATGACGATCGGGCTTTCCGGCGTCTCCCACTGCTTGCGTAGCCCGGAGCAGAGGCTTACCGCCGCCTCGTTCGCGGCCTTGAGCGCGGACCTGTCATAGCCCAGCAGCTCCCCCCAGTCCAGGTTAGCGCGCCAGGTAGCCGTATCGAGCAGGAAACCGGCGCGATGTTTACGGGCGATCGGCAGGAAGTTTTCGTAATATCGGATGAGATGCTGCCGGCCCTCATCGCTCGAAAGCAGAACGAAAGATGCAAAATGTGGCAAATCCACTTGCTGCAGAAAGATCAGCGAAGTTTCCATGCCGCCGTCACTCAGGAACAGCCCGCCAGCCATCTGCGGCAGGTTCTTGCGATACTTGCTCATTCTCTTGCCTCGATCTGGGGTGTGTTTGAGAGGCGGCCCTTCTGCCAGAACCTTCACTCGGGAACTAGCGTTCTTGTGGTACAGGACGTTCGCGGGCGCGGATTATGATTTTAGATCAATCGGTTAACGAACCCATGGTTCGGCCATGGCATTTATGGTATTATAAAAACCCTACCATCGGTCCAGTTTTCGGAGGCATCCTCATGCGTAAGGGAGAGGCGACGCGTGAGCGCATCCTCGATATTGCGCAGGCCTCGGTGCTGGAGAAGGGCTTCGGCGCAACGTCGATCGAGGAAATCATCGCGGCGGCGGGTATCACGAAGAGCGGCTTCTTCTACCATTTCCGCGACAAGAACGAATTGGCCTACGCGCTGCTCAACCGCTACGTGACGGAGGACATGCGCATTCTCGACGAGGTGTTCGGCCGGGCTGCCGACCTGTGCGACGATCCGTTGCAGTCCTTTCTCGTCGGGCTCAAACTTCTTGCCGAGGTGTTTGCCGATCTACCTGGCGGTCATCCGGGCTGCATGATCGCCTCCGTCTGCTACCAAGAGCGCCTGTTCGACCGCCGCGTGATCGAGCTCAACCGCACGGCGGTGGTAGCCATGAACGCGCGGTTCCGCAGCTACCTGGAGGCGATCGCGGCCGTCTATCCGCCGCGGGAGCCCTTAGATCTCGACACGCTCGCCGAAATGATATCCTGCATCATCGACGGCGGCATCATCATGTCCAAGGTGATGGGGGACCCCAACCGCCTTGTAAGGCAGATCCTTGCCTATCGCGCGCTGATCAAGCAGCACTTCTCGCCGCCGCAGGAGATGGCTTCTCGCCCACCTCCTCTGGCAGCATGAAAAGGGTGTGCCTCGCATCAGCGCGCGTCATCCGCCCTGACTGCAGCATCAAAGCGATCTGACGGTGGTTGCGGAAGCGGCCGTCCCCACGGTTTCGGCTATTCAGCAGCAGCGGCGGGTTCGGAGGCCTGCTGTGGCTCAGGCAGGCCGGCAGGTTTCGGTCCGCCATACGCCCAGTCGAGAAGCTCTACCGTATGGACGATCGGCAGGCGGGTCCCCGTGGCGATCTGCGTGATGCAGCCGATGTTGCCGGTGGCGACGACGGAAGCCCCGGTGGCCTCGATGTTCCGCACCTTGCGGTCGCGCAGACGCCGCGCGATGTCAGGCTGGAGGATGTTGTAAGTGCCGGCCGACCCGCAGCAAAGATGCCCCTCGCGCGGCTCCTTCACCACGAAGCCCGCGCGGGAGAGCAGCATCTTCGGCTCGCGCGTGATCTTCTGCCCGTGCTGCATGGAGCAGGCGGAGTGATAGGCGATTGTGAGCCCAGGCGTGATCACGGGTTCCGGCAGGTCGAAGCTGGCGAGATATTCGGTGATGTCCTTCGCCAGGGCCGAGATGCGCCTGGCTTTCTCCGCATAATCCGGATCGAGCCGCAGCATGTGGCCGTAATCCTTGACGGTCGTGCCGCAGCCCGAGGCGGTGATGATGATCGCGTCGAGCCCGCCGTCCTCGATGACGCGGGTCCAGGCGTCGATGTTTCGCCGCGCGAAGGCGAGCGCTTCTTCCTCGCGGCCCATATGGTGCACCAGCGCGCCGCAGCAGCCCTCGCCGGACGCCGGTACGATCTCGATGCCGAGCCGGGAAAGAAGTCGGGCGGTTGCCGCGTTGATGCCGGGGTCGAGCACCGACTGCGCGCAACCTGAAAGCAGCGCCACGCGCCCGCGCGGCTTGCCCGGTCTTGCCGCCTGCGGCTTTTGCGCGGCGGGAACGTCGCGCGGTGCGAGCTCCAGCATGGCGGCTACCGGCTTCAGGCCGGGCATGGCGCTGAGGAGCGGCTTCAGCGGCCGGCCGAGCCTTGCGAGCTTCAGCGCGGCGCGGAAGCGGGCGGGATAGGGGAGAATGCGGGCGAGGGCCGCCCGCGTCACCCGGTCGAGGAGGGGGCGGCGGTAGGTCTTCTCGATATGCGCCCGCGCATGATCGATGAGATGCATGTAGTTCACGCCCGAGGGGCAGGTGGTCATGCAGGAGAGGCAAGAAAGACAGCGGTCGATATGGATCACCGTCTCCCGGTCCGCCGCCCGCCCGTTCTCCAGCATGTCCTTGATCAGGTAGATGCGCCCGCGCGGACTGTCGAGCTCGTTGCCGAGCTCGACATAGGTCGGGCAGGTTGCCGTGCAGAAGCCGCAATGCACGCATTTGCGCAGGATCGACTCGGAATGAGCCGTCCGCGGATCGGCAAGCTGCGCGGGCGTGAAACTGGTTTGCATGATCCTCTAGAGCACCCAGCTTTGCGGATTCCTGATGGGCTCGCCGCGGCTGACGGCTTGCAGGCCGATGACCATGCGCACCACCACCCAGATGGCCGTGAGCAGCAGAAGCAGGAACCCGATGAGCACTACCGTCAGCAGCGCCGAGATCACGGCATAGAGAATGCCGATCCAGAAAGTGCGGATCGCCCAGGTGTAATGCGTCTCCACCCACGCCTCCGATTTGCCGCGGTTGATGTAGGCGAGCACGACACCCACCAGCGCCGATATGCCGATGACGAAACTGACCAGATAGAGGATGTAGATGAGCTGGATGTTGGACGGGCCGGGCTCAAGCCAGCCGGACGACTTGTGTGGAGTGGGCTGCGTGTTTGTGTCACTCATTGTGGGTTCTCCCGATCTCGTGGTGCGATCACTCTATCACTGGCTCATGCGGCCGCCATCCGCCCTGGGTTGAGGATGTTTCTTGGGTCGAACTGCTCCTTCAGCCGGGCCGAGAGAGCGGCGAGCTCTGGCGGCTGCGGCTGGAAGACTGGCAGGGCGGCGCGAACGGCGGGAGTTGCCCGCACCAGCGTGGCGTGCCCGCCGCCGAAATGGACAATCAGCTTGCGCAGGATGTCGGCTTCCGGATCGGCTTCCATGCGTAGCCAGACGAGCCCACCCTGCCAGTCGTAATAGGCGTTCGCTCCGGCGGCGCGGCGGAAGGCGTCAACCATCCTGTGGCCCTCGGTAGGCGCCATGGAGACGCGCCAGACGGCGGCCTCCGTGCCGTCGGTAAAGGGATGGCAGTCGCGGATTTCGCGCCACAGGGTCTGCGACTCCCGTTTTTCGATGATCTCGGCACCGCCAAACTGCTTCAGGAGGCGGGTAAGCAGGTCTATCCGGTAATCCACCGATGGCGCGACGCCCTCCACACGTAGAACCGTGCGCGCAGCGCCGGCAAGGGCGCCGGAGAGAAAGCGGCCGGCCACGCCCTCGGGCAGATGGGCCGCGCCCGAGACCTCGGCGCTCGAGCCCATCGCCTCGCTCATCGCCGCGGCGGCCCGGGCGTCATCGAGGCCGGAAAGAACGAGCGTCTTTTCCGTTTCCGCCGCGGGCAGCACCTTGAAAGTGACATCCGTGACGACCGCGAGCGTGCCCCAGGAGCCGGCAAGTCCCTTGGAAAGATCGTAGCCTGTGACGTTCTTCACCACACGCCCGCCGGACTTGAACGCCTCGCCGCGCCCGGAGACGGCATACACGCCGAGCACATGATCGCGCGCTGCCCCCGCCTTGATCCGGCGCGGGCCGGAGAGATTGGCACAAAGCACGCCGCCAATCGTGCCGTGCCCGCTCTCGCCGCCGAGAAGCGGCCCGTAATCCATCGGCTCGAAGGCGAATTGCTGGTTGTGCTCGGCAAGCAGCCCTTCGATTTCGCTGATCGGCGTTCCGGCCTTCGCCGAAAGCACCAGCTCCTCCGGCTCGTAAAGCGTGATGCCAGAAAGCTGCGAGAGGTCCAGCACGTGCTCCGTCTGCACCGGCCTGCCGATCCCGCGCTTGGAGCCGTGGCCGAGGATTTCGAGCGGGGTTTCCTCGGCTGCGGCCCAGCGGACGATATTGAGCACTTCCTGGGCGGTGGTGGGGGTGAAGGT
>Ga0065720_1000583_pt1 | contig 25628 bp, 26 predicted proteins | sample Thericmetagenome_FD_59107 | JGI IMG/M metagenome (GOLD analysis project Ga0065720, IMG submission 59107) | Thermophilic microbial communities from the Joint Bioenergy Institute, California, USA of rice/straw/compost enrichment - eDNA_2 v2... | ecosystem: Engineered > Solid waste > Grass >... | reverse complement strand
TTCAGTTCGTATACTTCTTTAAACCCCTGTTCGCGTAATTGCTTTGCGGCAGCTGCACTCCGTCCTCCGCTTAAACAATACACAAAAACTGGAGTTTCTTTGTCCATTTTAGCAACTTTGGAGGCAAAAGATGGATCATTCCAATTAAAATTGACGGCGTTTTTTAAATGCCCTTTTGAAAACTCATCAGGTGTACGTACATCTAATACAATGGCAAAAGGAGATTGCGTAAGTTTCTCCGAAAACGCTATAGGTTCTAGGCTGGGAGTAGTATTATTAGCCTGTCCATTGGCGCAGCCTGTAAGCCCAATGCTGTACCCTATCAGTACTATTAGGATAAATTTTTTCATATTTCTTTAAGTTAGTGTTTCTGCAATAATGGAAACAAAGTTAATGAGCCGGCGCCACCCATAGCTACTCTTATCAGAATCTTAACGATTATCGTTACAAATCTGTACTTTAAAGCACTGCATCTTATAACTTTGGGCACATAAACGGTGTAATATGGCAATGACCTGGAACAATTGTTTTTCTTCCAAGCGATACGGGATTGAGTACACTACTCGCGATGTACGTAGTGATTTTGAGCGCGATTGGGACCGTATTGTTTTTTCAAGCCCTTTCAGGAGACTGCAAAACAAAACACAAGTGTTCCCATTGCCGGAAGAGGTGTTTGTGCATAATCGTTTGACGCATTCTCTAGAGGTTGCTAGTGTTGGACGTTCACTGGGGGGATTAATTGGAGAGCAGATTGCTCAGCTTCCAGAAGTGAAAGTAGATGAAAGAGCCGTTACATTTTACAATAACGATCTGAAATATGTTATTGCCGCTGCCTGTCTGGCTCATGATATGGGTAATCCAGCTTTTGGACATTCAGGCGAAGATGCTATATCCAAATATTTTAAGAAAAGAGATACCCAGAAACCAGAGGATATTGCCTTCAAAAATTTGTTTAATGATGCGGAGTGGAAAGACCTTACTACATTTGAAGGAAATGCCAATGCTTTGCGTATTTTAACCATGCAGCAGCATGGTCGTATTAAAGGTGGGTTCAGGCTTACCTATAGTACACTAGGTTCCATCATTAAGTATCCCTGCGAATCACTTGCATCAAGCAAGGATTATGTGCATCGTAAAAAATATGGATATTTTAAAATTGATGAGCAAGTGTTTCTGGATATTGCAGCAGAATTACATATGATTCGGGATGAGGGAGAGGACAAGATAGTGTACAAACGGCATCCCTTTGTTTATATTGTAGAAGCAGCGGATGATATTTGTTACAATATTATCGATTTTGAAGATGCTCATCGATTAGGATTATTATCTTATGAAGAGGTGTGTGATAGCTTTTTGAATATTATTCAACATCATACTAGTGATTTAGAAAGAACTAAGAATATTGCAGCCAATCTTCGGAATGATCCCAATGAATCCATAGCTTATTTACGTTCTAAGGCTATTAATGTACTTATTTATAAATGCACAGAGGTTTTTATCCAAAATCAACAAGCTATCATCTCNGGAGCGTTTGATAAAAGCTTAATGAGTGCTTTANCCGAAGGTGTACAGAAGGCTATGCGGCACATTGCTGAAGTATCTGTAGAGAAGATATATAATGCACGCAAAGTAGTGGAGTTAGAAATTGCAGGATACCGTATAATGAGTGGACTAGTGGAGGATTTCGTAACGGCAGTATTAACTCCCGCGCATGCAAGAGAAAAGGAGCATCAAAAAATACTGGAGTTGATTCCACAACAGTTTTTGTTTCAAGAAGAAGAGACTCCTTATCAAAAAGTAATGCACGTGCTGGACTTTATCTCGGGCATGACCGATTTATACGCATTAAAATTATATAGAAAACTAAGAGGNATAGAAATGTAAGTGGTACATATATTAAAATGCTATATAGTTGTTTTATTAACATCAGTTATTGATAGCAGCAAGATTTGCTTATCTCATTCGTTTATATAAAGAGATGATATGGCTAAAAAGTACTTACGGAAATATCATAGCTTTCTTAAGTTTAAAAGAGACTTTACAAGGTATAGTCTAAAAAAAGTAACGAAGCCATGAAGTGGTGTTATTTTGGCTGAAAAGCCATATGAGCCGCAATCAGTTTTTGATATTGTCTGGTATTCTGGTAAGTATTACTGCAGGATTCGCGGGGGTACTATTGAAATGGCTAGTGCATACAATTCATAAATTCATTACTACAAAAATTCATTTTGAATATCAAGTTGTATTTTATTTAGTTTTCCCATTTTTGGGAATTGTACTCACTACGCTTATCGTTATTTATTTTTTCAAAGGACAGTCACGCAAGGGCATAGGTTCCATCCTCTATTCCATTGCTCAGAACTCGAGTAATGTATCGCCTGTAAAAATGTATTCTCAGGTGATACAAAGTGCAGTTACTATAGGGTTAGGAGGTTCAGCAGGATTAGAGAGCCCTATTGCAGTTACAGGCTCTGCCATAGGGGCCAACTTTGCAACAACGTATAAACTAACGTATAAGGAACGCACTTTGCTGCTCGCTGCTGGCGCTACGGCAGGTATTGCTTCAGCCTTTAATGCTCCTATTGCAGGAATCATGTTTGCCTTTGAGATTTTATTAACCGGTGTGGTATTTACCGATTTTATTCCTCTTGTTGTAGCTGCTGTTTGTGGTAGTTTGGTATCTAAAATTATTTTGCAAGAGGATGCTTTATTTCAGTTTCATGCTCGTTCTTCCTTTAATTACATGAATACCCTTTACTATATTGTACTGGGATTGCTGACGGCATTTTATGCCCGCTATTTTTTATTTATATCCAAAAAGGTAGAACATTTTTTTTCTCATCGTCTAGGAGCATCCTTAATTAAAAGGGCTGTTGTGGGAGGTATATTGTTATCGCTGCTATGTGTGTTATTACCTCCGCTGTTTGGCGAGGGTTATGAGGCCATTAAAGCGTTGGTAGACGGGGAAGAGGAAATTCTTATAGAAAACAGTTTTTTGCGTTATTTTCCGGTAGATAATATTACCCTGATTCTTTTTCTTGCCTTCATATGTTTGCTCAAGGCGTTTGCAACGCCTATCACATTATTCGGAGGGGGAAATGGGGGTAATTTCGCTCCTTCGTTATTTGCCGGTGGTACATTGGGGTTTTTATTTGCACAGGTGTGCAAAATCATCGGTTTTGAAAATGTACCAGAATCCAACCTGGTACTTGCCGGTATGGCCGGTGTGATGAGCGGTGTACTATACGCACCACTTACAGCCATATTCTTGATTGCAGAATCCAGCTGGGGGTATGATTTGTTCATACCGCTGATGATTGTGTCGGTAATCTCTTTCTTAATTGCTAAGCGCTTTTCGCCCATGTCACCCGAACTTAAAAAATTGGCAGATGAGGGTAAAATTTTTACAGCCGAACATGATAAGAATTTATTGTCAAGAATCAAGGTAGCCGATATGGTAGACCATACATCAGTGGTTATACGTGAAAATGCCAGTTTTGCCGAACTATTGGAGTTAGTGAAAACTACTAGTAAAAATATATTCGCAGTAGTAGATGCATCACATCGACTTCTGGGAGTAATAGCCCTAGATGATATACGCCCGGTCATGTTTATGTCTGATCCACAGCATACAGATATTCGTACATTCGTCAAGGGCACCCCCCGTTGTAATTAAGCTAAAAAATGATATGCCCAAAGTGATTCGAAAATTTGACGAAACCGGTGCTTGGGATTTACCAGTGGTAGATGCGGAAGAAAAGTTTCAGGGCTTTATCTCCAAATCCACAATTCTTACACATTATCGACAATTGATGCAGGATTATTCAGAATGATAAGCAGCCTATTCACATGAATATGATGTGACTGAAAATAGAAATAAAATAATTTCAAGATGCAAGTTTTAGATAGGTACTGAGTAACACACTCTACTTTGAATCTTCAAATTAAAACCGTTTTTAGGGCTCTATTTTCCAATACAAAACTTCCCGAATATTGTTCCCAATATATCGCGGTCTACTTCTACCTGTCCGGTAATTTCACCTAGATAATGCAAAGCTCGGCGGATATCAATCGTCAGCAGATCGCCGCTGAGATTGGCGGCCATCCCCGCTTCTATGGCCTCGAGGCTTTCCATCATTTTGTTGAGCGCGTCAAAGTGGCGCGCATTCGTAACGATGGTATCTTCGGTATCAATAGCAGTGCCTACCGCTTGCGTATACATGCGTTCTTTTAGCGCGTCAATGCCGAGATTTTGTTTGGCTGCGATACCCATAGCACCTTCTGGAAGGCGCAGATGCGGTACTCGGTCTATTTTATTCCATACTTCTATGGTTTTTGTAGCAAAAGGAGCCAGCCAATCCATCTCCGCCTGCTCCGGAGTGGTAGCGTCTACAACATGTAGAATGATGTGTGCTTTTTCGGCGTTTTGNTTACTACGCGCNATACCAATGCTTTCGATCTGATCNCTGGTNTGTTCGCGAATACCGGCTGTGTCAATCAGACGGAATAGCACGCCTTTTATGTTCAACGTTTCTTCAATGGTATCACGTGTAGTACCGGCAATATCTGATACAATTGCACGTTCTTCATTGAGCAGAGCGTTCAATAGGGTACTTTTGCCGGCGTTAGGTTTACCAATGATAGCTACACTTACTCCGTTTTTAATCACATTACCCAGTTGGAACGATTCTAGCAGGCGTCTGGTCTGCGTTTTCAATTGGGCTATCAACTCTTGAAACTGTTTTCTGTCGGCAAATTCCACATCTTCATCTGAAAAATCCAGTTCCAATTCTATCAATGCGGCAAAATTGATAAGCTGGTCGCGCAATTGTTTAAGATCGCCCGAAAAGCCACCCCGTAACTGATTCAATGCAGCTTTTTGAGCCGCTTTACTATTTGCCGCAATTAAGTCTGCCACGGCTTCCGCTTGGGCCAAGTCCAGTTTGCCGTTCAAAAAGGCTCTCTGGGTAAACTCTCCCGGAAGTGCCATGCGTGCTCCTGCTTTTGTACAGGCTTCCAAAATGATTTGTAGAATGTAGGGCGAACCATGCCCACTGATTTCAATAACATCTTCGCCGGTATAACTTTTGGGGCCGCGAAATAGCGATATCACTACCTCATCGATTACCTCTCCGGTATCAGGTGCCACAATGCGTCCGAAATGTAGCGTATGCGAGGGCTGTGCGGCCAGCTTTTTGCCTTTGAAAATTTTATCGGCAATGGCAATGGCATCTTTCCCACTCAGGCGAATGACGCCTATGGCACCCACACCGGGTGGAGTAGCAATGGCTACAATAGTCTCTTCTATACCGGCTAATACATTCATGCTTCAAAAATAACGGTTACCTGTTATATTGACCTTTTATTGGGATGGGATAAGTAGTGTATGCACCTATTTTTCGATTATTTTCGCATTAGATTTTATAAGCGATAAAACCTATGAATGTAAAGAAGTTTTTTATATGGGCTTTAGGCCTGATATGTACCCTCAGTTGCCTCGCTCAGGCAGATGAAGATGCTGCGGCTACACTTACCAAAGTAGGAGATAAGGTACCCGAATTCAGTTTTGAAATTGAAGAAGGAAAAACCGTCAGNATATCCGATTATAAAGGCAAGCTGGTATTGATAAATCTATTCGCTACTTGGTGTCCACCGTGCCGACATGAATTGCCGGAATTGCAGGCCAAAATTTGGGATAAGCATGGTAAAAACGATAAGTTTGCTGTGCTTGTTTTCGGCCGAGAAGAAGACTGGGATGTAGTGGCTCCTTTCAAGGCAGAGCAGAAATTTACTTTTCCAATTCTCCCGGATCCTCATCGAGGAGTGTTCAGTAAGTTTGCTACACAGTCCATTCCACGTAATATTCTGGTTGATGAAAATGGCACCATCATCTATCAGTCCATAGGATATTCCCCCAAGGAGTTTAAAAAACTGGTAGAACTGATTAATAAGAAATTGGAGCGCTGATTGGTATCCATTTATATGCTTTATTGTAATAAGCAATTGTGCTGAATGCTGTATTAAGCACATAAAGGCTATTTTTGCCCAATGACATTCTATTACTGTTACGATGCGCATTGCGGCTGGTGCTTTGGATTCAGTAAAACTATCAGCACTTTTGCGCAGCAGCATAAAGACCATTTTCACTTTGAAGTATTGAGCGGTGGCATGATTCCTAAAGAATCTGCCCGTCCTATTAAAGTAATGGCCTCTTTTATCAATGATGCGTATAAAAGGGTCGAGGAATTGACGGGAGCAAAATTTGGTGCAGATTATCTATGGCATATTCAACACCCTGATGATAGCGATTGGTTTCCCGAATCTTTAACACCTGCTATTGCACTTTGTATTTTTAAGGAATATCTTCCACAACGGCAGGTGGAAGTAGCCGCAGATTTTCAGAAGGCATTATTCGAAGAAGGCCGTGATTTAAGCGATGGAGAGGCTTATCGACATTTACTGATAAAGTATCAAATTCCGGATACTGATTTTTACGAGAAACTGACCGACCCGGCTTATGAAGAAAAAGCCCGGTATGAGTTTGCATTATGCCGTCAACTACAGGTAACCGGTTTCCCAAAGTTGTTATTGCAAACTGCCGATACTAAGTTCTATCTGGTGGCAGAGGGTTACACTCCTTTGGATACGCTTAATGCACGCCTAGCGAGTATTATGAATGAGCTGGCTCGCGAACAGCAAAATCAGAACTAAACCTTATTTTAACCGATTTGTGATTTTCGAATATGAATGTAGCCGATTTGAATACGATCAATTTTGAGGAAGGCGCTGTATTGCTGATTGATAAACCGCTAGACTGGACATCCTTTGATGTAATCAGAAAAATCCGCAATCTGATCAAGATAAAAAAAGTGGGTCATGCCGGAACATTGGATCCGCTTGCTACCGGATTGTTGATCGTTTGCACCGGAAAATATACTAAGAAGATTAATGAATACATGGCTCAGGAAAAGGAGTACACTGGTACATTTACTTTGGGAGCCACTACGCCTACTTATGATTTAGAAAGTCAGCCCGAAAATTTCAAGCCTTACGACTATTTAAGCGAAGCTGATATTCAAAATGCAGTGCAGGCTTTCTTAGGAGAGATCGATCAGGTGCCCCCCATTCATTCGGCAATTAAAAAAGATGGCAAACGTGTGTACGAGCTGGCCCGCAAAGGAATGGATGTAAAACTGGAACCCCGTAAGATTATCATTAAAGAGTTTGAAGTAGATGCTTCACAATTGCCTGAGGTGGGTTTTAGAGTAGTATGTTCTACCGGAACCTATATCCGTAGTTTGGCCCATGATTTCGGGTTGGCATTGGGCTGTGGTGCTTATCTTAGTAGTTTACGTCGTACACGCATCGGTACATTCAGGGTAGAGAATGCCGTTTCTATCGACACTTTTGAGGAAATCATCAAAGAAAGGAAAAACCGGAACCTTCAACAAAACACATAAAAAAAGTGGTATAAGATTTATACCACTTGCTCTTCCACGAAGTAAGTATTTAAGACTTCTACGAGTTCGTGTTTCGTGATGGGGATACCCATGATTTTGTTGTATCCCTTTGCGTCTACCAAAAACTGATCGCGAATGATTTTGATCAGTTGTCCGTTGTTGATTTCTGGGATGAGTACATGCTCAAAATTGCGAATAATATCGCCCAGATTTTTGGGGAATGGGCGAAGATGTCGTAGATGCACATGACTTACACTCTTACCCTGCGCTTGCAATTCTTCCACGGCCGATTTAATCACACCATAGGTAGAGCCCCAACCAATCACCAGCAGTTTACCTTTTTCAGGACCGCTGTCAATTTTTTGTTCGGGAATGAAGTTGGCAATTTTATCAACTTTTTCTTGGCGGATTTTCACCATGAGCTGGTGATTTTCCGGATCGTAGCTGATATTACCTGTAATATTTTGTTTTTCCAAACCTCCGATGCGGTGTTCCAACCCCGGTGTGCCCGGAACAGCCCAAGGGCGCACCAAGTTTTCATCTCTCAGATAAGGTTGAAACTTCTCTTCTCCATCCCACAATTCTTTTTTGAATTTTACGTGAATCGGCGGTAGGGTTTCTTCGGTGGGGAAACGCCACGGTTCGGCTCCATTAGCGATATAGCCATCGCTGAGGAAGATTACCGGCGTCATATGTTGAATACTGATTCTTACCGCTTCGTATACGGCATCAAAACAATCGGCAGGTGAGCTGGCGGCAATTACAGGCATGGGGCATTCCCCATTTCTGCCATAATAGGCCTGTAACAGGTCCGATTGTTCTGTTTTAGTAGGCAGACCGGTTGAGGGACCGCCTCGTTGTACATTGATGACCACCAGTGGCAACTCCAGCATTACCGCTAATCCCATAGCTTCGGTTTTCAAAGCCATGCCGGGACCTGAGGTAGTGGTTACTCCTAGCGATCCGCCGTAGGAAGCACCAATGGCGGCCGTAATAGCCGCTATTTCATCTTCGGCCTGAAAGGTGCGTACCCCCAAAGTTCTTATGACGGCTCAATTCATGTAGAATATCACTGGCCGGGGTAATTGGATATGTACCCAAAAACATGGGAAGACCGCTTTTCACCGAGGCAGAAATCAGTCCCAATGCCAGCGCCTGGTTGCCCATGATGGAACGATAGGTTCCGGGTTCGATGCGCGCTTTTTCTACTCTATAGGTAGTGGTAAAGGTTTCTGTAGTATCACCATAGTGATAACCCGCTTTGAGGGCTGCTATATTGCTTTCAAGAATATCTTTTTTATTGGCAAATTTTTCCTTCAGGAAATTAATCGTGCTATCCATGTTGCGGTTGTACATCCAGTACAGAAATCCAAGGATGAACATGTTTTTCGCACGATCTTTTTCTTTTGTTCCCAGTTGATAATCCTTAAGAGCCTCTCGGGTAAGCTTGGTGACGTCAATTTTGATGACTTCGTAGCCATCAAGACTATTGTCTTCGAGCGGGTTGGCACCATCAGGATAATTTGCCAGACGAAGATTTTTGCTGTCAAAGCCATCGGTATTAGCGATAATTTTGCCGCCTTTTTTTAGGCTTTTGAGGTTAGCTTTCAGGGCAGCAGCATTCATAGCAACCAGTACATCGCACTCGTCGCCCGGTGTATGTATATGGTGGGATGAAAATCTTAACTGGAATCCGCTTACACCTGGAATGGTACCTTGGGGTGCCCGTATTTCGGCCGGATAATCAGGAAAAGTCGAGAGGTCGGCTCCTAAAAGAGCGGTATTATTGGTAAACTGAGTACCCGTTAGTTGCATACCATCCCCACTGTCCCCTGCAAATTTTATTACTACATCCTTTAGAACTTCCTGTTTTCTATTCATGTACTCTGAAAAATTGGGTCACAAAGGTACGGAAGTTATAACGGAGCTAATAGATATTTTACCGAGTTATGACAAGAATCATGTTTTCGGAAAAATCCTAATGTTTATACTGAGTGATATCAATGATTTGACTGCAGAAGCTATATTCGGTTTTATCATTACTACTGATCAAAATCAGCCGATTTTTGCAATACTGGTCGATTAGACTATGATAGAGATCAATGCCTGCTTTGTCAAGATTGGTGCAGGGCTCGTCCAGCAACACTGCCGGCGTGTCGGAAAAAATAGATTGAGCCAGTTTGGCTCGCTGCTTCATACCGCTGCTGTATTCGCTAATTTTTTTGTGTTTAACATGGGCAAGTTCTACGCGTGCGGCAATTTCGTCGGCGCTCACACCTTTAAGAAAAGGTTTAAAAGATTGATGAAACTGCAGCAGTTCCATCAATGTAAATTCTTCTACCAGTTCCAGATAAGGAGCGCAATAAGCGATATGGGTATATACTTTTTCGAGGGCAAGGGGTTGTTCGTTAATGAAAAAGGTGCATTGCCCTTCGTTAATGCTTGCTGCACCACTTAGGATCTGTAACAAAGTGCTTTTACCGCTTCCGTTAGGCCCTATTATGGCATAACTATTCCCGGGAAGGAAGGTGTAGGATAAATTCCGGAAAATCCAATCCCTATTATAGCGTTTGCCAACATTATTCAATTGTATCTTCATCGGCCGAGGCCCCTTTGGTGTACCTTTTTATGATACCGCGTGTACTTTCTTGAATAAAAGTAAGAATCTCATCGCGCTCATCGGTTACCGGAAACTCTTCTTCCAACAACTGAACAGCCTGACTTACGTTGAGGCCTCTGTTATAAATGATGCGATAAATATCTAAGATGTGATTGATTTTTTCAACGGAGTAACCTCTTCTTTTCAAACCTATAGAGTTGACTCCGGCATAGCTTAATGGCTGACGCGCAGCTTTAATGTAGGGAGGCACATCTTTGCTTACTAGCGAACCACCACTGATGAAAGAATGTGAACCTACTTTTACAAACTGATGTACAGCACATACACCCCCAAAGCCCACATAATCGCCCAACACTACGTGACCGGCAATCTGGGTACTATTACTCAATGTACAATAGTTTCCGATAATACAATCGTGACCGATATGGCTGTAAGCGAGTATCCAGCAACCTTTGCCTACAACGGTTTTCCATCGGTCGCTAGTACCTCGGTGGATGGTAACAAACTCACGAATTACGCAATCATCACCTATTTCAACGGTCGTTTTTTCCCCGGCATATTTTTTATCTTGNGGTTCTGACCCGATAACACAACCAGGGAAAATTTTACAGTTCTTACCGATTTTGGTTCCTTCGAGTATGGTTACGTTAGAGCCAATCCAAGTACCTTCTCCGATTTCTACATCCTGATGAATCACCGTAAAGGGGTCAATCTTAACGTTAGTGGCCACTTTTGCATCAGGATGTATGTATGAGTTAAAATGTATCATTGAGNTGTCGTAATATTATTTGGCGGTGTGCAAATTTAATTATTTGAATGATTTAGTTTGAAAATAATCAAAGAGGTCAAACTTACAGGATTTTTTTCATTCGCAAATTAATGAATGTGATAAGCGTTTACCGCTGATACATAAGCGGTTATTTTAATAGTACAACATACGCCAAGCATATTAGTTGATAAAAACGGCAGACTATGCTATTTTTGCACAGGCTAATTGAGCAGAACAATGCAAGAATTCAGAGATAAATGGCTGCAGGCAATAAATAATCTGCCCGAAATCGTAAGCAAAGAGCGAAAGATTCCTGGGGCGATTAATTATTCCATCCGGCGCTTTTATCGCAATGAAAATGATGTGGTGGAGGATGTGGGCATTGTTCAATACGAGTATAAAGGCGAAAGTTGCGAGGAGAACAACATCAAACTGCGTTTCTGCGTGGCGGGGAATATGTATTGTGCTGCAGAAAATTGTCAGAAATGTACTGCAGGCAACATTAAAAGCTGCGAAAACAGTGTTCTCAGTTTTGATGTGGTAGCCGTAGATTATACGGCGGCACAGCTGGCAGCTTTTATCAATGCCAAATCGGCTAATTCCGATAGCGATGTGCTGCTACGGTTCAATAGAAAAGAGTCTTTTCAGAAATCCATACCGCTTTGTTGTAAGACACGTGGTGTTATCGAATCTCTGGTGAATCATAAATACACCGGCAGTCTGGAAAACATTTATGTAAATGCCCAGCTGCAGATGCTGTTGTTGTATAGCATCGATTGGGTAACGGATAAAGAACCCGTCATTTCCTGTCGTTTTTTAAACAGTGAGGCCGACCGCGAAAAAATAACTATGGCGCGTGATCTGCTCATCCAGAACATCGGCCAACCGCTGACGATTAAGGAGCTGAGCCGTAAAGTGGCTATGAATGAGTGCTACCTTAAAAAAGGATTTAAAGAGATGTACGGTACCACCATTTTCGAGTTTTACCAGACGCAGCGCATGGAACACGCTAAATATCTGTTATACGAAAAAGGATTGAATGTTACCGAGGTGGCCATGATATTGGGATATTCTTCCATTTCCCATTTTAGTACGGCTTTTAAAAAACATACGGGACTAAAACCATGTGAACTATTACTTCGATAAATAGAGGAATATACCGAGACGGAATTACCGGTTTAAGCATTATGCTTAAACCGGTTTTTTGTGGAATAAAAAAGCCGCCTTTGCAAAGGCGGCTGCTATACTAACCCAATATTTTATAAATATCCCTAACTGTTTTGTAATTCTGCAATTCTTTCTCTGATTTTAGATTCCAACTCTCCGGCCAACTCAGGATTATCGGTCAAGAGTTGCTTTACTGCATCGCGACCCTGACCCAGCTTGTCGTTATTGTAGCTGTACCAAGAACCGCTTTTTTGGATAATACCCAAATCTACGCCGATATCGATAATTTCTCCGGTTTTGGAAATTCCTTCCCCAAAGATGATGTCGAACTCGGCAGAACGGAAAGGAGGGGCTACTTTATTCTTCACCACTTTCACTTTTACGCGGTTACCGATAGTCTCATCACCGTCTTTGATTTGTGTTTGTCTCCGAATATCCAGTCTTACGGATGCATAGAACTTTAAGGCGTTACCACCGGTAGTGGTTTCGGGATTACCGAACATCACACCGATTTTTTCGCGCAATTGGTTGATAAAAATACAAACCGTATTGGTTTTAGAAATGGTGGCAGTAAGCTTACGCAGCGCTTGGCTCATCAGGCGGGCCTGTAATCCCATTTTACTGTCGCCCATTTCTCCTTCCAACTCACTCTTGGGTACCAATGCCGCTACGGAGTCAATTACCACCACATCCAGCGCCCCTGAAAGAATCAGCCTATCGGCAATTTCCAGTGCTTGCTCTCCGTAATCGGGCTGGCTGATGAGTAGATTGTCTACGTTCACACCCAACTTTCTAGCATATACACTGTCAAAGGCGTGCTCGGCGTCGATAATGGCACACATGCCGCCTTTTTTTTGTGCTTCTGCAATTACGTGGGTAGCAATGGTGGTTTTACCTGAAGATTCAGGTCCGTATATTTCAATTACCCTTCCACGGGGCATACCTCCGATGCCTAATGCTGCATCCAATCCTATCGAACCTGTAGAAATCACTTCATGTGATTCTACAGCTTTTTCGTTCATCAGCATTACACTACCCTTACCATAGTCCTTATCAATCTTTTCCATGGTAAGCTTCAGTGCCTTTAGCTTTTCGCTATTAATGCTCGCGCTCATCGAGTCTTCTGATATTTTTTCTGTTTTAGCCATGATCAAAAATACAACTTCGCTGTGTCTGTTTTAGTAATAATTATTAACAACAAAGCTAATAATTTTAGCATTAGAAAACTAATCTTTTTGGATTTTTTACAAGTTCCTATAGAAATACGATAAAGTTTTTAATTAAGTGCATCAAACGATAAAATCGGCCATTAACACTGCCAACGCTCCCACGGCTAGCCCAATGTAGTATTCCTTGGGTGTATGAGCGCCTAACAATAAGCGGGCAGTACCTGTAATGCCTGCAGCTAATATGGCAATAGCTAGATAGCGGGTTAAATTAGGTGCATCGGGCAGCAGTGTGAGTAGGAGCAAGTAGGTGACTGCAGTACCCAGCGCAATACCATGCATGCTTATTTTGATATAAATATTAGCCAGTAATCCTATGGATGAAGCTAGAAAAATGCTCAATGCAAATACAATCAGGTATTCGGGAACGCCGTTCAGCCCACGCCAAACAAACCAAATCCAGAAATACCAGATATTGGAGATGATGAATGGAATAATACGATCCTTCCGCTCTTTGAGATGAATGGAAGGAATCAGCTTCAGGCCACGCAGCAGCAATATGCTGATTAGCGGAAAAAAGGTATAGTTTACAAATGCCCGCCCGAATGTAAGGGCTTTCTCTCTAGGGGTGGCACCCAGAAACAGGAAGGGCTCTACAAAGAGTAACAATGTGAGTACATACATGGGTATGAAGATGGGATGCATCAGGTACGACACCACCATTGCCACTGCTTTTAGCAGGGGATTTGGAGTTGGCTGCGGTGGAGCCTCTTGCAGTCCCTCGGGCGTAACAAAATAATTTGCTGTACTCATTTTTACAGGTCGGCAAAATAATGGAATTATTTGAATGATGTGGTATTACCGCACTGAAGTTTTGCCGCAGGGTAGTGGGGGAAACAGCTAGGCTGTTCTCTTCCCCCAATGCGGCTATCCATAAGATCTTATTTTCCCGACAGTAGTAGCAGTTCATGCACCTGTATTTCGGTGATGTAACGTTTTTCACCGTTTTTGCTTTCGTACTGACGGTTTACTAGTTTGCCTTCCACGGCCACTTCGCGCCCCTTTTCCAGATATTTTTCGGCAATATCAGCCAGTCGTCCCCAAGCTACCAGATGATGCCAGGTGGTTTCTGTAACACGCTCACCACTGAGGTTCTTGTAGGTTTCGTTGGTGGCAATACTAAAACGCGCCATTTTCTTACCATTAATGGTTGTTTTGATTTCTGGGGCATTACCCAAATTACCGATTAGCTGTACTTTGTTCTTTAATGCGTACATAGTTGTAAGTTTTGTGCTCACCGTAGTAAGCGGGTGAAAGAATTTGTTTATTTCAGCCTGCTTTTGTGAAGCGGCAACACAAAGTTGCAACCAAGGGGAAGCTTTAGTCGGTTATTAATCAATTACTTGCGGATGTAAACGGATGTAAGCGTTTGTTGTCGGATATTTTGTAAATTAGAGCAACGATATCAACGCTCTATGAAAACGCCGGCATCGGAACAAAAATTATGTTTGTATTGCGGAAAACCTGTGAAGGGCCGATCGGACAAAAAGTTTTGTGATGACTCCTGCCGCAATAATTACAATAACGGACTCAAGGCGGCAGATGAAAACATGATTCGCAATATCAATAATGCCCTGCGCAAGAATCGTCGCATATTAGCTGATTTCTTGCACGATGGCATGGACAAAGTAAAATTGCCCCGGGAAAAACTACAAACTGCGGGTTTTCATTTTAAATATCATACGCATACCTATCAGACCCAAAAAGGGCATATTTANTTTTTTTGTTATGATTACGGCTATTTGCCGCTAGAAGGTGATTGGTATCTACTGGTGCGGGATAAAGGGTGAAGGTATATAGCCTTAGCGCCTAGTGATTACTTGTAAAAAGAAAGGGATTTTTAAAAAAAATGTGAAGATGACAAATATTTTAAAAAAAATCTATTAAATTTGTAGGGATTAAAAGTCCCACTCTTGCCCTACTATCGTACCCTTTGGCTATGTATCGCTAGGGCCGTATCTGCCATACAAGGGGAGTATAAACCTGCATTAGGTATCCACAACATTTAAGAATTTTCTTCTTTTAAAAATCTAAACTATATTTCATTCCTATACCTTCATAATAGATATAAGATTATCNACTATCTATCTTCCCATTATCTTTGCCCATCTCCGGTATCTGGAACTTTTAAAATTCTAAGATTATGAACGTCGAGTCCGCATACAATCAATGGTCTGTTCAATACGATACCAATGAAAACAAAACCCGAGATCTGGAAGCTGTGGCTTTGAGGAAAACATTGGAACCTCTGAGCTTTTCAAACTGCTTGGAAAATTGGTTGCGGTACAGGTAAGAATACGCAATGGCTGGTAACACGTGCCCAACAGATTGTTGCGGTGGATCTATCCGAAGCCATGCTATCCATTGCCAAAAGCAAAATACAGAACAACAAGGTAGCTTTTGTTCAGGCGGACATTTTGAAGGATTGGCACTTTACACAGGGTACGCAATTCGATCTGGCTACTTTTAGTCTAGTATTGGAACATATCGAACACCTAGAGCCGATATTTCAAAAACTGAGTCAAGTTGTGCGTCCCGGAGGACATGTGTACATCGGAGAATTACATCCGTTTAAACAATACAGCGGTTCCAAAGCCCGCTTTGAAACGGAAGAGGGATTGCAAATCGTTACTTGCTTTACACACCACATTTCAGATTTTACCAACGCCGCAGAACAACATGGATTTCAGGTGGTGCTGATAGATGAGTTTTTTGATAATGACGACCGATCCAATATTCCGCGCATACTTACTTTGTTATTGCAGAAAAAGTATAATTCATAAAACAAAAACCGCCGGTTATAGAGTTCCGGCGGTTTTTGTTATGTTATTTACTTCCCTTTTAAATGCTTATCCAAAAATTGCTCCTGTTCCCATAGCAGGTGCAGGATGTTTTCTTTAGCTGCATAGCCGTGACTCTCCTTGGGCAGAATCACCATGCGTGCCTGTCCGCCCAACCCTTTAAGTGCTTGGAAATATCTCTCTGTCTGCAAAGTGAAAGTACCCGGATTATTATCTGCTTCACCATGAATCAGCAGAATCGGTTTTTTCATTTTATCGGCATGCATGAAAGGCGACATGGTGTTATAAACTTCAGGGGCATCCCAGTAATTGCGTTGCTCGTTTTGGAAGCCAAAGGGTGTCAGGGTTCTGTTATAAGCGCCGCTGCGTGCAATGCCGCAGGCAAAATCGTCTGAGTGGGTAAGTAAATTAGCTGTCATAAATGCTCCGTAAGAATGTCCCCCTACAGCTACTTTTGTGCGGTCGATATAACCCAATTTGTCCACCGCATCAATTGCAGCGCGGCCATTGGCTACCAGTTGTTCGATAAAACTATCATTAGGTTCCTTACCGTTTTCGCCAATAATGGGGAAAGAAGCATCGTCCAGCACTACATAACCTTTGGTCACCCAATACACAAAAGAGCCATAGTATGGGAAGGTAAACTCGTTTGGGTTTTTATCGTTCTGGCTGGCGGTGTTTTTATCCTTATATTCCTGCGGATAAGCCCAGATGAGCAATGGTAGTTTTTCTTTTTTATTCTTGTCATACCCAAGCGGCAGATAAAGGGTGCCAGAAAGGTCCACTCCGTCTGCTCTTTTATAATGTATCACTTCCTTGTGTACATTGGCCAAAATCTCAAAAGGATTTTTGTTGAAGGTAAGCTGTATGGGAGCCATTCTTTTTTTATAATTTCTTAGGAAGTAATTGGGGTATTCGTTTTTGGATTGAATGAGCACCAACGCTACACCATTTTTAAAATCTTCGATAGAGTGGATGGTTTCTTTTTTATCGGTATAAGCACTCTGATACAGTCTTTTTGTTTTCAGTGTTCTCAGATTCAGTTCGTCGATGAAAGGGAATTGTCCGTTTTTGCTGTAACCGGCACCAATCAGGAAGGCGTTGCCGTTTTCAATGGCCAGTACGTTACGACCGTATTGATTTTTTCGGGTCTCAAAACTTCCCGGATCGTTATAGATGTCCTGTACGTTTCTGTCGAAGAGGATTTTGGGTTCGGCACTTGGCCGCGAAGGATCGATGAGATAAGTCTTTCGGTTGCGTGTATCGTACCAACCGTCGTATAAAATGGCATGTTGGTCATCACCCCAAATAATGCCCGAGTAGCGTTGCGGAGTTTTGGCCAGAGATACAGGATCTTTATCAAACGGAGCATCCCACACGAAAAGCTCATCGCGGTAAGCCACTCTGGTAAGCGGATTACCTTGGTCTAATGCTTCTACATAATACAGAGTAGCAGGTTTATCGGCTCTCCAGCCCATGGAGCGTTTACCGGTGCGTACGGCATCAAATCCTTTCGGGATTATTTCTACCAGTGGTATTTCGTTTACAGTTTTGATTTCATTGCCTTGTCTATCGTACACGATGCTTACTTGCGGGAAACGGCTCATGGGGACGATGTAAGAAAAGGGTTTTCGAATCATGGTAAGCATGATATAATTGCCGTCTGGTGAGATGGATTGTCCCGCATACATATCGGCCGGTTTGTAAAGTTGCTGGGAGCCGTCGAGATATACGTTGTATAGCTCTGATGTTACTAGTATTTCGAAGTTAGTTTCATCTATTTTGTTCTTCAGAAGATCTTGATAAGTTCTGTTTTGCGATACCTTGCCATCGGCAACCGATACGATGGGTCCCTTGGGTAATTCTTTTTTAGGATCGATAAGTGGTGGCCGATTAGCCGGAATTACACGCACTAATAATCCTTTGCTATCTCTATGCCAGCTATATGGTGAGCCTAGATTGGCAGTTGAGGTTGGCCTCGGTTAACTTTTTAGCCTGTGCTGTGGCTACATCAATTACCCAAAGCTCTACCCCGGTAAGTGTAGTGTTGGTAAATGCAATTTTAGAATCATCGGGACTCCAGGAAATATTGGCTATACGCGGGTTTTCGGGAAGACCTGCTACCTGTGTAGGTTCGGCCTTTACATCCATCACTTTTCTGATCTTTAAATTATTGTAGTAAGTAATGGTTGAAGAAATATTGGTTACAGGGTTAATGCGTAACCCTCCTAGGCGCATCTCTTCGTTATTCAAATCGGCCAGCGATTTATAGGCACTTCGGTAGGATAATAGCATGTAGTTTTTTTTAGTATCCATAGATACAGCGGGTGCCGGTTCGTAATTAGCCAGGGATAAAATGGGTTCGGATGGCTGCTGATAAGTGATATCTTCCTGTGCGTAAAGAGAAATACTCAAAATGAGCAGACTCAATAGTGTGCAGTAGTATAAGCGCATAGTATATGTTTTATACAAATTTAACAAGGTTGTTAGGGAAAACGAAGTGGCTTGATGTTTCGGCCTTATCTTTGTGGTTAATACAATCTTTATGGAATTAACAGGAAAATTAATACAGGTACTTCCCTTGCAATCTGGAGTAGCCAAAACAGGGAATGAGTGGCGTAAACAGGATATTATTGTTGAAACCGAAGGTCAGTATCCGAAAAAGGTATGTATCTCCATATGGGGCGACCGGATTAATGATAAGATACTACAGGTGGGCAATATGCTTAAGATTTATTTCGATATCGAAAGCCGTGAGTTTAACGGACGCTGGTATACCGATGTAAAAGCTTGGAAAGTGGAGCCGTTGAGTAGCAGCGGAGATGATGGCGGTTATATTGATGAGATGCCTTCGGATATGCAATACGATGATATCAAGGATGATCTTCCGTTCTAAAGATTTTAAACCTTTCTTATAAAAAGATAAGCAAACCGCATTTTAATTTTACTCAATGAAAAAACTATTAACGGCTTTTATTCTCTGTAGCGTCATCATTGTAGGGTGTAAAAATGGCTGCGGTAAAAAACAAAGCACCCAGCCAGGGGACGATGACTCCACAGCACTGAATTGGGGTGAGCTACCGGACTCATTACGCTTAAAAGAACAGGCCGAAGCAGAAAGACTGCAAAAACTGAGTAAGGACTCGGTGCTGACCAGTCTTACTAAAACCGTGCTTACGATTTTTAAAAACGCCGAGTATACCAAGTTGGATTCACTCATACATCCGGATGAAGGCATTCGTTTTTCACCTTATGCTACCATATCGGATGATGATAAGCAGTTTTCTAAAGAAGCTTTTCATAAACTGGTAACAACAGATAAGAATAAAAAAATCAACTGGGGAACTTACGATGGTAGCGGCGATCCTATCTACCTTACACCAGTGGAATATTTTAGCAAGTTTGTGTACGATGGAAATTTCGTAAATCCGGAGAAATACGATATCAATAATTTCGTAAAAACCGGAAATGCTTTAAATAACCTGAAGAGTATGTATCGCGACTGTGATTTCACCGAAAGCTATATTTCCGGATCTAAAAAATACGGTGGTATGGACTGGAAATCTGTAAGGTTAGTGTTTAAGCAAAAAGACGGAAAATATTATCTGGTAGGTATCGTGCACGATCAGTGGACGATATAGCACCAAGAATATAGTATTGCTAATGAAGTGTGCGAAGATTCGTACACTTTTTTTATTTCTTGTAGCAAAACAGTAAATTCAGACAATCCCCTGTTTTTTCATGCCAAAATAAGCGATTAACTGAAATACGATAATCATGACAATGGTGGGTACCAGCAATTTGAAAATATCAGCGAAATTGCCTCCTTCCAAGAATAGGCCATAAAAGGCTTCCAAACACCAGTGCAGGGGCGAAATACGCATGATGCCCTGCATCGATTGTGGCATGGCAAATGCCGGCACCAGAAGTCCACCAATAGCGGCAAACAGAACAATGGTAACAGCTCCAATACCGTTGCTTTGTTCTTGTGTTTTGGCGAAAGCACCAATCATGATGGCAAAGCTGGCAGCACACCATCCGCATAAAATAATTACCAATAATAAGCTGATTTTATCCTGCGGAAAATCCAATCCCGGTAACCCAATTAAGGGGAATAACCATTTGCCTATAGAAAAAATTACCAACGCTTGCAGTACAGTGATGATTACATAAGTGATTTGTTTGGATACCATGGCAAGGGTTAAAGGTGTGGGAAGGGTTTTCAGGCGCATAAAGCTACCACTGTTCTTCTCTCTAACAATACTTGCCCCCAGCGAAATCACAATAAAGAACATCGCAAATACCGTCCATGCAGGAATATTGTGTTGTGTGGCGTTCGCAATCACATGACCGCCGTCTTTGGAAACAGCATGCTGTTCGATAGGCGTTTGATTGGCTAGGATCTGTTGCTCTAGATCTTGCGGTATGGGGGCCGAATCATTGATGGCGCTGTACAGGTGTCGTACAATGTATTTACTTTGGACGATCTGTAACAAACTGTTGAGTGATCCTTCTATACCTTGGCGGAAGGAAGGCTGTAGTATAGGATGATACAGCAGGGTTACTGGTGTGAGCGAACGTTGTGATGCCGATGTATCTTCGGAATTTGTGATGGCTATCACCTGCAATGCTTGGGCAGCAATATCTTCCGACTTGGTTAATACATCGGTAGTATACTGCTCGGGAACAATAAGACCTATCAGCGCTTCTTTATTTTGAATTTTTCTGACGGAGAACTTCTGTATTTGTAGTAGATGCTACTTTTTTTACGATAAACATTCCCCCTTTGTTAAGGGTATTTTCCAGCTCTTCGCCTGCAACACCTTGATCTTTGTTTAAGAGCAGTAACGGCACTTTCTTATCGTTTACCAGCTCGAAGGTGCTGTTTTGTACAGTGGTGATAACTACTGCCAGCACAATGGGCATGACAAACATTAGCGTCAGCCCCACTTTATCGCGGATTAGAATGCGCCAGTCTTTAATTATGGTTGCCCAGAGTTTGTACATAAGAATTGGAAGAGACGTCAAAAAAAATTTACCCGAAATTCTTTTTTAGTCGATATTCCAGGTGACGCTTCCGTCTTTTTCATCTTTCAGTATGATGCCTATTGCTGCCAGCTGATTTCTGATTTTGTCGGACGTTACAAAGTCTTTTCTGCTGCGGGCTTCGCGACGAATATCTATAATCAGTTGCATAACGGCTTTGAGCTTATCGTTGTCCGCAGCCGATACAGCTTTCAGTCCAAAAATATCTTCTATATAAAGCTTGAACTGTTCCTGCAGTTTATTGAAGGTAGCGGTAGATAAGGATTTAATGTCGGTGACTCTGTCTTTAATGCTGTTGATAACAGGAGCCAGCTCAAACATGTTTGCTAGCACTTTAGCCGTATTAAAGTCATCGTTCATAAACTCGGCAAATTCATCTACCAGTTTGTTTACTTTAGCATCCAATTCTTGATCACCTGCTGTTTCGTTCAGCTCACCGCTTCTTTCTTTAATACGTTTCAAGTTTTCGTATGCTTCCCACAGTCTTTTCAGTCCTTTTTCAGATGCCTGAAGTGCTTCGTTGCTAAAGTCGAGCGTACTTCTGTAGTGGCTCTGCAGAATAAAGAAGCGTACCACCATGGGATGGAAAGCTTGGCTCAGTAAGGGATGGGTGCCGCTAAATAGTTCGGTAAGTTTAATAACATTATTATAGCTTTTACCCATCTTGCGGCCGTTAATGGTGATCATGTTGTTGTGCATCCAGTAACGCACCGGAGCTACATGGTTGCAGATGGTACTTTGTGCAATCTCACTTTCGTGGTGCGGGAACATCAAGTCCATTCCACCGCCATGGATGTCGAATTGCTTACCCAGGTATTTAGTTGACATGGCCGAACATTCGATATGCCATCCCGGAAAACCTTCGCCCCAGGGGCTTTGCCAGCGCATGATATGCTGTGGTGGTGCTGCTTTCCACAATGCGAAGTCGGCGGGATTATTTTTTTCTTCTTGGCCTTCCAATTCACGGGTATTTTCCAGCAACTCCTCTATTTTTCTTCCACTGAGCTTACCGTAATCGTAGTTAGCAGCATATTTTTTTACATCGAAGTACACCGATCCGTTTTTCTCGTAGGCATAACCGTCGGCAATCAGTTTTTTTAATCATTTCAATCTGCTCTACGATATGTCCTGTAGCAGTAGGTTCTATGGATGGTGGAATACAGTTGAACTGCAGCATAGCCCAATGGAAGAGGTTGGTGTATTTCTGTACCAACTCCATGGGTTCTAGCTTTTCCAAAACAGCCTTGCTAGAAATTTTATCTTCCGCTTCACGCCCTTCTTCTTCAAAGTGACCGGCGTCTGTAATATTTCTTACGTAGCGTACTTTATATCCTAAGTAGGTAAGATATCGGTATACAACGTCAAAAGTAACGTAGGGTCTGGCATGGCCTAGGTGACTCTCTCCGCTTACGGTAGGACCACATACATACATCCCCACATGCCCCGGGGTAAGGGGGGTAAATACTTCTTTTTGCTTTGATAATGAATTATATATCTTAAGTTCACTCATTTTCAGCCTGATTATAAGGACTGCAAAAATATACCTTCTTTGCGTACCAGCTGCTTTCTGGCAGTATTTAATGAACAAAGCTGCTGCGGATGTAAGCTTTTTGGTATGCTTATGTACAAATTACTTATTTCTTTTTAATGTCGGCTATCAGCATGTAATGGTCTGAATAAGGCGTGGTAATTCGTTTGCATTGCTCTACTGAAAACTGATGATCGGTAAAAATATAATCAATACGTAATGTAGGAGAAAGGGATGCGTAAGTTCGGCCGATACCGAATCCTTTTTTCAGAAAAGCATCCTGCATATGGCCTTTTACCTTCTTATAGGTATAGGAGTTTGGAACATCATTCAGGTCGCCACAGAAAACGGTGGGGAAGCTGCTATTACGAACAATATCTTTTACCATATCGGCCTGAATGCTTCTATGTTTGATAGCTACCGACAGTTTGGAAAGAATATAGCTAGCGTTTTTAATAATATTTCCTCTTACACCCTTAAGTTCTTCTATTTTGGAAAGGTCTTCCTTGCGAAACTGATTAGACTGCAGATGGGTAGTATATACCCTAATGGTATCATTCCCTACTTTAATATCTACGAAAACCAGAAATTCGGGTAATGTAGGACGTGGATAACGCACCATACCGGTGTCGACGATAGGGTAACGGCTGAAGATGACGCTGCCGTTGAACAGGCTATCTCCATCCACGTCGTGAGAAAAATAATAGTACGGATAGTTCAAACCTTTGCTGACGGCTGCAATATTGTTATACATATCAGGACGGATGGAGGACGCAAATTCCTGAAAGCAAAGTATATCGGCATTAACCTGTTCTATTTGTTTCAGCATTTTATAGCGCGTCTGACTACCGCGGTTATTATTGCGCGCCATTTCTATAAAACGAGCAACATTCCAGGTGGCAACTCTTATGATACCTTCTTTTTTAGTTTCTTCAAAAGAAGTTGAAAAAGGCCTTAATGCAAAAAAATCGGTAATGGCACCACCTCCCAAAAATAATGCGACTCCTGAAAGCAAGGCCCATTTGCGGCGTACTAGCCACCACCATACAAAAAACGCTAATACTAGGAGCAATAGAAACGGAAAAGCAAGACTGATGAGAGAAAGCAGTGGCCAGAGCTGCGGATTGATATAGGGNTNGATGCAGGCCACCAGAAATGCGGCCACAACAATAATGTTGATAAAAAACAAAACACGACTGCTTATTCGTGCAAAAACTCCCATGATCAGTGTGCAATAAGCGGGTAAGTTAAGCCATTATTAATATCAGGACAAATTATTGCCTACCTTTCAAATCTTCCTTGCTGGCCCGCTCCAGAAAAGATTTTTCTTCTTCGGTGAGCTGATCGTAGCCGTACTGACTGATTTTGTCCAGAATCTCGTCGAGTTTTTGCTGCGTAATCTTAGGTGTTTTTACATAAGGGGTTGTTTTTGCATTGTAGAAAAACGCAGACTTTATCTTTTCCCTGCTTTGATACGGTTTTTCAGGATTTACGAGATTGACGAGCCAGTCATAAAAGTTATTCATCCACTCACTGGCATCAAACCCTCTTCGCAGAATAAAAATAAATAGGAAACCGGTAAGTGCTCCTGCCAAATGAGAAACGTATACCGACAAATTATCGGGAGGTAGTGTAGCCATATCAATGGCNAAATAAATAATCGATACAATCCATAAGGAAATACCACCGCCTACCATGGGTAATATCTTATAATTAGGACAGATGGTAGTGGCGGCAGCGGCTACGGCCAAAATACCCGAACTGCTACCTATCAGAAAAGGAGCAGATGAGGCTGTGCCCAGAAAATAATTAGCTGCCAGATAAGCAATGCCCCCAATCAGCACACCATACAGATAAACAGGAACGATTCTTTTGTTGCCGGTCATGTCCATGAATACATACCCAAATCCCCATAGCCATAACATGCTGGCGAACAACTGCCATAAGTTGATATGGGAGAAGCCATAGGTGAGGATTGTCCATATACGAGGAAGCGTCTGTTCTGTGCTGCCGGCTAGAGCAAACCATTTCAGAACCTTCTGGTTGTAAACTGTATTTAAATCTGCATTCTCGGGCAGCTGTATATAGGTGAGCGCCCTGAAAAACATCAATACCACAAAGACAATCATGGTAACAGCTATTAGCATCACCAGAGGATTGATTCTGCCTCCATATGACAGCCGCGAACTCAAATTTCTATCAGCAATAGCCATTATATACAGTTTTCCAGCTTTATTTCTTTACTTGCAATGATAATAAATGAACAATTGATATTGTATTGCATACACCGGAATTTCGGTTATATTTTTCATTGCTCCCTCCAAACTAATATAACGTCCGTACGATTGGTTTTGTTCCAAATTTTAAGCAAAATAAAACCGGTAATGGCGCCTCCGAGGTGGGCAAAATGTGCAATATTATCACCGCTTACCTGCGAAATACCACCGAACAAATCTATGGCTACCAATCCTAAAATAGCCCATTTGGCTTTAATGGGTACAGGAATGAACATGATGTACAATTCGGTGTTGGGAAAGGTCATGGCGAAAGCCACTAAAACACCAAATACGGCTCCTGAAGCACCTACCGCTACATCGTGCGCGCCCATAAAATATTGCATGGCCAGATGGGTGACTGCAGCGCCTAGTCCGCACAGTAGATAAAATATCAGAAATCTTTTAGATCCCCACAGGTTTTCCAGCACACGTCCGAACATCCACAGGGTGAACATATTAAAAAGAATATGAAAAAACATGTAAGGCCCAGACGCAGCATGGGCAAACATGTGGGTAACGATTTGCCAAGCATGGAAGAAAGGAGAGTTTACAGGCCACAGCCCAATTCTATCGGTAAGATTAAAAGCGCGAATCAAAAAGAACCTGAGCCAACCATACTACTACATTAATGGCAATCAAGTTTTTAATCGCCGGGGGGAACTTTTCTGCCGGTCTGTAATAAAAATCACTCATTGGGCAAAGATAACCCCCCAAAGCTATGTTTCAAATTGGTTT
>Ga0065720_1019465_pt1 | contig 25649 bp, 19 predicted proteins | sample Thericmetagenome_FD_59107 | JGI IMG/M metagenome (GOLD analysis project Ga0065720, IMG submission 59107) | Thermophilic microbial communities from the Joint Bioenergy Institute, California, USA of rice/straw/compost enrichment - eDNA_2 v2... | ecosystem: Engineered > Solid waste > Grass >... | reverse complement strand
AAAAAAAAAAAAAAAAAAACAGCTCGGGGAGCCCTGGCTGTGATAAGACCTGGCCGCTGGAGATTGGAGGTAAATCAATGACAGTGACGAACCCACGACACACAACACGATTCACGATTCCCGTGGACAGCACATTCTTGTAAATCGGCCGGTTCGTGGGCGCATTAAAGAGCCCCAGATCCCGAGTGCGAATCAAGTGGTCCGTGCTCGTGTCCAGACGGTCCAGCTGCTCTTGGTTCTCTTTCTTGCCTTACTCTTTGCCTTCTCTTTTATTTTCGCCTTTCCCTCACCTGCGCAGGACTCAGATTCGCCTCCCCAGCTAAGTTTTAGCAGAGAATCAAGATGCGTAATCTCTCCCTGCCTCTTCCTGGCCTGCGAGCTCAGGTATCGCCCATGTAATTTGTAAGAACAATGGTATTGGCCCGGGGTTATGGGTAGGAAGTTGAAGACAGACACCCCTGGTCGTCCTAATGACCCACCTGCAGCTGTGTGCCCACTTGTACCAACCAAGCAAGGATCCCGCCCGGGTGGAATTGCCTGCCAAGTCCCTTCCCCACATCATGCATTGGCAACAATCCTGACTCGTGCGTGAATCTCGCACTGGCTTACCTGATGCGGGACCCGAAACTATCCACGGTACGTAATGCTGCATCGTATCAATGTATCATCAGGTCTGTCTTTTGAAATTTTGACTTCATTGATGGTGTCGGATATATGTTGAAGAGACTCGGCTGCTTCAGGAGGCTGATCAGGGATATGGGACCTATGATGACATGGCGCCTTGGCCGCCCGTGGGTTGCAACCCATGCAGGTCGCTAAAAGAGGTCTGGGGTCGAAGGGACCAGTCCAAAATGTACATAGGTACGTAACCAAACATAGGTCCCTACACCCGGTGTAATTATCGCAACGTAAGGTACCACTTTAGTTCCAGGTCTGTACCGACATACTCAGGGAGCAATATGGGATTGCAGTTGACGGTGGAAGGGTACACTGCTTGGAAGTATGGGAACCGAGGACCAAGGTATGATTAATGACCGGTGTGTACACGTGCCCGATTACGTGTGGACCATCACTCTGATTTCCCGCTTCTTTCACCATTCTGTCCGGCTGGGAAAAGACTTCCAGGCTCATGTGGTGGCGGGACAGATTAAAGGAGGGTGAAGCTGGGAAAAGTGGACTCCGTGGCGAGGTTAAGGAAAAATTGACTGGCTGACCACACCGGGCGGAGGTCGCACTTTGTGGAGTCTATGATGGAGTCGGGATTGGACTACTTGTGAGGAGGGGTAGACGAAGGGTCTGCACACTGATTCCGCTCAAACGCATAACGTCGAGGTACTCACTTGTGAGAAGCACCTCGTTCTCACTGTCGATATGTGTCCGTGTTAATGTCCCCGTGATGTTGTTGGCTTTTAGTCCTCGCTTGAGTCTACATATATCAGGTCAGTTTATTAACCTTCCTTCCTTTGTATGTATGTATTGTTTTCGGATAATGCCGTATTTAGTGCCACGAAAACGCCAGGCGCTAGGTCGATTTCCCAGCACCAAACATGTGGTGATCTGCATGTTAGCTTGGGAAACAAGTGCTGGGTCAGAACACACGGCTGGTTCATGGCCCACCTGCATGCGACCAGGATGCAGCAAAAGGCGCAGCCATGCGTGCGCAGACGCCAAGGCCTCCCGCATCAGAGTGCAGCGCTGAGATGGAACATTTGCTGTGGTAGTGTAGTTCGCCTTCTGGGAGGGTGCGGGAGCTCGACTTCGGTTGCCATCATCAATCGTCCCCAAATTGGATGACGAGCCGTTCGCCCCTGTTTTTGATGTGGTAAGCAATCTCGGGTTACTGTGTGTTCGATAGGCACCAGCCGTCCGTTCGCCCTCCCTGCCTGCCATATTCGAAACACCCTTAACTGCCCATCGTAAAGAGAGCGAATAGCAGATTGGGACAGAGTGAGAATCCTTTGGCATCATTTTGACACGGTTCAATCTGGAAGTGACAAAGGCTCCCTGCTCGGTTAACAGCCTGAAGAGGATAGCATATAAAGCCAAGGAGTATTTTTAATAGGGACTGCAGGGAATACTCGGCGCTCGTATGATAGGCAAAAATGTAAGGGTTAGAGAAGTGGTGGTACGATCTCGACGCACGATATGCAGTTGGTCGACAATAGGCGATAATCAAGACTGTGACTGGCATTGTGTGTTCTATATCATCTTTTGGCACCGATAGCGGTAGCATTTCGTTTGACCCTCTCGAGGTTGAGGTTCGGTCGAATTAGAGTTTAGACTAAAGCTCTCATGGCGCGGCAAGGCTAAAAAGTCCGGGTTTGCGCTTGGGTCCTGGAGATCCGGGAATCTGGGTATCCGGGACGTTGGACCGAGCTTGAAACCGGTCAATCTTGTTTGACGCCGTCCAAAATCTAAAACACCCCGACCATGACGCGATGCGATCAGCATTTTTTGGGGTTCATGCCGTCCTCCCGTCTTTGGCTTCCGTCTTGGTCTCCATCTAGGGCTGGGGACAAGTATTTGTTCCCGTTGACTACTGCAGATGGCGCTCCCGCTGCTGTTACACAGGGAGCATCGGCTGAATGTTTGGTCTTTCGAGAAGCTTTCCTAGGTAATTGGCAGGTCGCTGACCACTTGATGTACCCGGAATGCTAAGTTTATATCATGCATTAGATTGCCGTTGATGGCTGTTCACTGCCACCAACACACTTCATACAGTGCACCTCGTTATCCCTCAATTGTACCAGTCAACCAAGTACTGGCTAGGCGTTTTGGCGCATCTTTGATGGGTAGTCTGGCGCTCAACTGTGGCGATGTAGACTGGCTAGGCTTTCAAGCCTCTCTAGAAGCCTTTACAACTTGACAGAGTCATGGACCTCCAATAGGTCTCATGGTACGCCTTCACAAGAGCTGTAGTTCAGACCTGGTTCACCATAAGCAGAACGATTTACAATCAAATATGTCAGGGGTCAGCAATGCTCCGCTATGAAGCAACGGAATCCTCGCCCTGCGTTGGCGCAAGGTGTGTAAGATACATTTGCACTAAATCCCGAGAGTTTGGATCCGCTAAAAGAAAGGCTGGACTAGTGTGTTTTGGAGAGGCGCAGCTCAAAATCATGTATCACAAGATGGTGTGGTATGTTCGGCTGGGCCAAATTGCATGCAGTGGTCTTGCAGCCTAAGACATATGATTCGGCGGTCGAAATGTTCTCGAAGCTGCTACACAACCAGATGCTATTTATTAAAGAGTATTTGAAGTTGGCATTGTCAAGAGATCAAAGTATCCCAACACTGCCTGAATGGATGGAAAGCATAGCATAAACATTAGCTTGTCGAGGCTCTACAAGAGAACTCCAATATGATCGAACGGCCCTTGGATCGCGCGTCGAACATACGGGGAAATGTATCCCGATATTTCCCTGGTTGTGAACTGGCAAGCCCCGCGGAGTCGCTTGAGTCATGGTTCTGTTTAAAGGTGTACATTGAGATGCTCTACTGCCAACAGGCAGTGCTAGGGGCAAGGGTTCTAATCGAATTGCCTTCTTGGGGTACCGCCTGAGATCGTCACGAGCGGCGGAAGCCAGCTGACTGCCATTCCAAGCGAAAGCGACGCTGAATCGCTGCCTTATTGCACATGACAGGCTATGTTGCGGTGAGAAGACGGAAGGTATGTTGCCGCGGTACCCGGGAAACGTCATGCATGATAGCTACGATTGGGTGACGAGTCGCCGGGGACAAAAGCTCCGACAACCAGCGATCGCTGTCAAACAGCGGATGTGTGATGTCTGTATGCCTGATCCGATGGCTAGAACCATTTTCTTTCACTTACAGTCATGGAAACCGTGCTCACCATGATTGAAATTACTCCTGAAAGTCAAAGCAAAATACCAGCCAACACGGTATTGATACCGGCTTCGTGAGTAAGGTAAAGGGGGGTAAAATTCATTCAGCGAACGCCAATGTGTGTTGCATTACTTACCATTCACCAGAGGCTTGTAACATACAAACATGCCATCATCGATCCACTAACTAAAAGAGGAAATCCGATGCCGGTTCAAGCGGTGGGTTCTGGGTGTCGAGGTTGCAACAGACACAGTGCGATTTGGTGTTCCAAAAGAGATTTCGATTCTCTCCGTCTTCCATAGTATTTCGATATCCTACATGCCCAACTACGACGTTGAGGATTGCTGTTGCCAATCATCAGCTTCCATGGTTCTGTTGCAGACTCACAAACGAGATGAATATTGCTTGTGGGCCGAAAGATGTGGAAAAGAGATGATATCAGCATTTGAACGCGGGGACGGTTGGATGGCCATTAAAGACTGATCCGATGTGATGAGTAAACTGGAAGTTCCCAGTCCTTCCAACAATGTCCGTTGCCAATAATCTCACAAATTTCCAGTTTTGGTCTCCTTACAGACAACTTGCAGCTGGCCCTGCTCTTGATCTCCGTAAAATACCCAAAGATAGCCCGGTCAAGCTCTGGCTGTCCACTCCCAACAGTGGCAAGTGCCAATCTTTCTTGTCAGACCTGTCATCGCAACGAGTCTACGGCTTTTTGCCATCTTGGTTACACAAATATTCGTTTCTTCGACTTACACGTACACGGAAACTTTGTTATTACATCACTTTGAATTGTCCCAAATGACCCATTCTTGCTGCGGCGCTCCAGCCGAAAGAGCCCCTCTATCGGAAAACGGCGTCCATCCTTGTCTCGTCTTCAGGCTGGATAGACCCAAAGGGATGTGGGCGGGACTTCACATCGCGGCCCACTGTGACCCATCAGAGCGCGAGTACCAGGGTTTGGAAAAGCGTGGGTCTGACTGGCTGCCACAGCGGCAAGTTCTCTGATTGGTTATCACCTGGCAAGAAAGGTAGCGTTCAGTCTCCACATTTTCAGCATCAGGCCCCACCGCCCCTCGCTTGCCAGGACGATTTTGGGATTTTGGTTGGGTTGTCAACACCCGTGCTTCCCCTCCAAAACCCCACAACATTTTTTGGGAACAATACACTGGCTGCAGACGACATCGCAGCCCGCACGACCTACGCTACCTCCTTAACGGGACTTCCGTTCAATGCGCGCTTTCGTCGACGATAACCATATGCACACCTCTGGCAGTTCAAATGCGGGCCTGACGAGTGCTTGTAGCCGGGCCGAAAAGAAGCTTCTGGTGCGGGGCGCGTCCGAAAAGTAAACCATCACCGATGAGTAGCTGATTCAAACACGACCAAGACGTCAAATATCGTCTTTCTTCATGCGCGCAGACCGCTCTCGGCAGGGGAACCGGTGTGTGTGCGGAGATATCCCGGCGTCGGATGCGGAAGACTGCCGGGCGATGGATCGGAGGTCATCACCAACGCGCGTTGAATCGACAAGCCACCGCTGGCATCCTTTGCATGCAAGCCGCCAACTAGCTCGGCAGGTTTCGATCGGGCTCCCACGTGTAGCCATGGATAGCGCGAGATCTTAGTCCTAGCCTGTGTTGGTGAAACCGTTTCGTCGAGCCTCAGAAGCCCAAGCCCTGGGAACGTTCCTTCTGTCATCGTCGTCGGCTACGATCCGCGATATAGAAACTTGTCCGATTAGCGACGGTGCCGGTCTTTGCAAATCATCATCATCAATCCCTCCCTGTTGGGCTCCTCTGTTACTTCACCACACCGCCTCTAGTGGAGACGATTGCCTCATGGGTTTCCAAAACTCCATGCGCTGCGGACCGGGGGGTCTTCTCGAGCTGGGCTGGAAAAGGCAAGGACATCAAGATCTGGGCCTTTCCACCTTGTCATTCGCTGCTTGGCACCACTGTGTGTGTGCCAACTCCTAGGCGGGTCCCAAGCACTCGAAAAGCCCCACGGCAGCGTGTCGTTCTGGTAACAATGCACGTCTGCTGGGCACAGTTCTGCCAGTCCTTTGCTTTAGCCCCGACTGCCGCTGTAAAATCATTTGTCAAGACTTCGCGGCAAAAAGGCCGAGGCATTTGATCACTCGCATGAACACCTCCTCTGGTGCGCAATCCCGTTACTACACTAGGTAGGCATCACGGCGTGGCAACTGCACAACGTTGAGGCAACTAGTTTCCCGCCCACTACATATGATAGGTACATCTACCTATGTGGATAGGTAGGCGATAAGACCATCTAGGGACTAGTTCTGGTATAGGTTTGTTCAACAATATCTGCCGACCGACCTATGATGATATGTCTGTGTCTTTAAAGAAGACTATAAGGGCACGTTTGACCTAGGTGAGCTGGGTTAGGTGAGAAACGATCAGCACAGAGTTTTCAGCCTTGCGTTTCGATCTTCAACACTCAAGTCTGTCGCCCACCTGCTAGCGCTACATGGACCTAGCCTCGGTACGTACATACTGTCAACAAATTACCTCTATACTTGTACACTACATGTTGGTTGTAGTGTATCAGCCGTTGATTTGTCATTGAGAAACGACAGGAATTCACCTGCCAATCTGCTAACGTACAGGAGTCACAGCAGCATGCTTGCATTGGATCAAGAATAAGCAAATCCGCGTCTCCGTAACAAGGGGGTAGCCAGTCAAGACCCACAGAAGGATATGGTTCGAGCCAAGACTGCTGGGCTTCAGCTTTCGGGCAGCGGGGATCGGGATTAGGGAAACAGTCCCCGTGATGTCTGCCGTTTTTCTGTTGTCGAGAGGGAAATGAGGGGCAGAAACATATGTTTTGATTGCATTCCATAAGTCCGTCCTATCATCATCGGTACTTCTGCCCAAATCCTCAGTGATCACAAGCTGAGGAGGGAGTGAGTAGGTCCTGAGTCACAGTTCGGCACTAGTTCTCAGGAGGGCTGGCACGAGCCGAGGACATTGAATCACACTGACAGCTGTATGTACCCTTTTGTCGCCTGCTGCCGATGATTCCGAATTGCATCTGCCCTCCTTCTGAGTCCCTTCAGCACAGATTGGACTGGGCTATTCGGCCGGCTCCGTTACACAGCTGACACCACGGGAGCTTTTCTGAACCATCCAGGCGTTTGTAACGGCGCCGGATCGTCGGCGGCCATGTCTTCAAACGACTTGCACATTGGAAACAAGCAATCAACGTGATTGATTGACATCTGGCATGACAACAATGGATCTCGGGGTCTGTTGACCCAAGAGTCTGTCTGGACCATGCTTCCCGGAACCCTCACTATATGGTACAAGCTGTTCCCTGGCATCCAGGTACCTAGAGGCGAATGCGAGCTGATCCGGAGTGTCGAGCCCGTATCAACTGATTTGGAAGATATGAAAGAACATTGGCCCTCGGCATCTCAGGTGCCCAGGATATGGAACAAAGTCTAGTCTAAGGACTCGACTCGATCTCATACACAAAAGGTCGTCGAAAATAGGGTTGCCTTCCTCTCCGAGCAGGGTGGCTCCCTATTTGACATGTTCAGAAGAGTTCGGATCTTCACAAAGCGGATACGCATCGCCCCTACCCAATTTTCTAGAAACAAGTGTCAGTGCTGTCTCCATAGCCACTCCATAGGGCTATCGTGACGCCTCGGCGCGCTATGATACATGTTCTAGACGCCCAATGGATACCTAGATAGAGGCTATGCTTGAGGGCGGTGAACGCCCTGATCCAGCTCACCTGGCACGATTACAGGACGGGCAATTGATAACAAACATAGGGTTCATCGGCTTGCAAAATCAAGCAAGCCGAATCACTTTGATTACTTCTGAACAATCCAAGTAGAGAGGAGGACAAAAGAAAAAGTAAATAGCCGATAACGGACTAGACGATCCACCGCCAACATCCGGATTCCACCATTCCACCACCTCAACTCTTGAAACTCAGATGCAGAGCATCATCGTGCCCACCATCACGGAAAGCCCTTCCGAGGTCCGGGTTCAAGACCCGGCAGCTTGCCAGGTCCTTCAAACACACCCATCCTGGGAACACGTTATACTACGCGGCATCTTCCGGAGATGCCAACGCCGGCAGTTCACAGCTGCTAGGTCCTGGTAGGTATTCAAAAGGTTGACTTATGAAGATCAACTCCTGTTCAAAATTAAGAGTTTCATTGTCAAAACCCCCGACACTTAACGAATCTTACATATCTCGAACTTTTTATATCGGCCCCCACCTCGACGATAACGCTTGACCAAATCCCTCGGTCCCACGATATCTTCTCTTCCCGCTCTCACTATGAACGAGCAAGTTTGCGACAAAACTCCGCAAAAGACAAGACGCAGAGAATATCCAATAATCTAAAAGCCAACCATGGAATCCACTCCCGAGCAAGGACAGCCCAACATCTCCACTCCTACCGATAACACCCGTACTGCGGCCGCCCCCGCCAGGGTAGTCCCTGATACAGTGCTTGAGTCGTCATGGCAAAGCGGGATGAGATAATCAGGTAGTCAGCTGCAGTATTTCTGTGGTGTGTTTTAATGTGTAGCAAAAGTGTGTTTTGATTCACAAGAGGGTTAAGGCAGATTTTGGAGTCCTCTACGGCTAGCAAAAATAGAAAAAAAAATTCGATCAACATGTTTGTATGTTAAAGGTTATTTAACGGCTCCGGTGGGTTGGGAAAATGTGGCTGAGGAGCAGTGAAGTATCTGAATGTCATGAGGAGGTGAAGTGGGAACCGGAAGGGTGCCTCGGCCTTTGAGGTCATCAAGGTCTTCGGGGTGTGTTTTCCCGACTTCCTTAGCCTTCGGTCGAGGAGGAAGCAAAGCCCGACAAGAGGTTCGATGGTGAGCTGGGGTCAGCTCCGTAGAAGCTGTCCGAAAGACTTCAACCCTGAAAACTAGGGACAAACAATTGTTAGTTTTAAAGAGTTAGGTAGCCCGTAAAGAGGATGATAAACTTAGGACAGGACGATGGTTGAAGTCCTCTGTATTGCTGGGCAACCTCAACCTGTCTTTTAGGCTCGACTCATAGCAGGCGCTTTCATGGTCATAAAGTTTGGTGGTATCTCCGAGGGTTCTCAAACTGAGTTTCCCTAATATCAATGTAAAGGGCAACTAAGCATGTATCTCTGAGAAAAGCTGAATCCCACCTGACCTCCTGAAGACAGTCAGTGAGGAGAACAAGAAAATTGGCAACATTTGATCACTTGTGATCAAGATTGTAATGATGAAAAGGTTGGTTTGATGATATCTCAGGGAATGGTTTGTGCTAAAGTTTGTTCACGGTGGCAATCTAACCGCGCCAGCACAACTCAAGTAAACCGGAAATGAGAGTATCAGTGCAACACCGGAAACACGACTGACCTATCCCGTCCAAGACTTCCATATATATTGCGCATTCTTTCCTTCCGGGTCTAGTCTACCAGCCATGTCGGAAAGCATGAGCTCTTCGAGAACGTAAGATAGTTAGTTTGTCTTGGGTTCAGTGGAACATAGTCATAGCCATGCAGCTCAACACATTAACAAGAGCATTAGGTATAAACTCAAGATGCAGTCATTGCCCTCGGCTTTTTCACATGTCAAGGACCAGGTGAGCAATACCATCATCATTCTCGCTTCACTAGAGCTCATCAACATCACCCAGAGACCAAAGAGAGAGCACCGCCCAAAGTGGGTACTAGACATGTAATAAACTATGCTAAGAGACTGAGTTTAGTTCTTCATGATGGTAATCCCCCAGATCTTTCCCGTACAACCAACCCCGTCCAGACTGAACCTAGATCAATCCGACCTCCAGGTAAGAACGATTCGTCATCAGAAAATACTCGACGACAATCAACCGTCCGAAACGACGATATCTGAAGGCACTAAGTTGAGTGAGAGACCCTGTATCTCCATGAGCCTCATTTCATGTGTATTCCCAAGTTTCCCGGCAAAAGAGAAGAAAAGGCACTTTCGTCATGACACCCTTTTTTCCCCCCTTCTCCACGGACTTGATAAAGGGAAACAACCCAGGGCAGCTAATTAAATAAAAAAAGGAGCCATAGCCGTTCTTAGCCCAGCCCACATGTAAACCGACATGTCAGGCAACAAAAAAAGAAACCAGCAGAGTGCAGGGCATGTACTACTGGCATGGTCGTCGCCTCAAAAGAAAGAACCGATCTCTAACCGAACCCCATCTACAAGAAACGCCGTAATGCCGAGAAATGTCGGGAATGCCGCGGGATGTTGAACCCAGTAGTCACGGAAAAGGACCCGGGTAGAGGAGTTTTCGCACTCTTACGGCGATGAGACAAGTCTTGTACGTCGCCTACGCGTTGGCATTTTCACTGCTTACCAACGGCGATTGGCGACAGGGACGGCATTAGCGCCACTATGAGCGGCGGAACGATGGCCTGTTACACGGTCAGCTGGTGTCTTTTGTGTGAGAACCGGAAAACCCACTTACCGCCGCGGTATCCTCCACCGCCGCGGCCACGGTAGCCACCATAGCGGCTGCTTCCACCACCGCCACTGTACCGGGCCATCTCAAGGAGCCGTGGATCAACGTGCTGCTTGGCCTCCTGCAGCACACTTACCAGATCACGGGCCTGCTTGGCGTCTGTTTGGAAAGTTAGCCGACTTCGTCAGAGAACAAATAACTCGAGAGGGCAACTCACTCTCAGTGGTAAAAAACGTGATGGCTGTGCCCTTAGCACCAGCACGGCCAGTTCTACCAATACGGTGGATGTAGTCCTCCGAGTTATTGGGATAGTCATAGTTGATCACATGAGTAATGTTGCGCACATCTTAATTGAACAGGTTAGCAACGACAACACCAAGCTTGGACGTGCATGTAGAGCAACGATCCAGCAAGCAACGGGTGATGGAGGACACGGGATGTCTTAAGTATGTTTCGTGATCCTGCTCGGCTGTACTCTCCTCCTTGGCAGATGGGCTGTCCGTTGCGGTAAATGCCGGGGAGGTCCAAAGCTCCAGGTCCTTGGGCCTTGGGGATCTTGGGAGACACAAGCTTGATCAAAGTCAAGTCGATGCCTACTCCACGCTTGTACCCTGAAAGACACATACGGAGGTACAAGAGAAGAATCACGGGCGCAGCACTGAGAGAGACAGTCTCTGCCACGTCACCCAAAATCCGAGGGGCCGCTCAGGCAAGACCATTGTGGACACGGGGTCAGGCAAGTTCGCGCAATCGAGAAGCCCCTAGACATAGAGTAAAGCACAGCACACGTTGATGCTGGACGAGTGCCCACGGAGGATAACCGCTCGCAGGGTGGGAGTTTTGGGGGGATCGGGGAACACATACCGATACCACGCGAAGCGACGTCGGTGGCAACCATGATGGGGCTCTTGCCCGTCTTGAACTGGTCGAGGACCCAGTCACGCTCATTCTGCTGCTTATCGCCGTGGATGGCTGCGAAAATGGTTAGCTAAAAGTGCTTAAAAGTTTGAGCCGGGCAAGGGCAAAACATACAAAGCGCAGGCCAGCCGTCTTGGCGCAGGAAACGGGTGATGTCGTCGGCAACACGCTTGGTGCCAACGAAGATCAGGCACTTGTTCTGGGTATCCCTGCTGTCCATGATCTTTTCGAGATGCTTGATCAGACGGTCGCGCTTCTCGCTCTCAGAGATGACCTCCACAATTTGGGTAATGCGGTGATTGGCAGCCAAATCCAAAGAGCCAATGTTAACCTGAATGAAGTCCGTGAGGAAGTCAGCGGCAAGGTTGCGGACCTCCTTGGGCCACGTAGCAGACCACATCAAGGTCTGACGGTCGGGACGAATCTGGCTGATGATTTTGCGAATCTGAGGCTCGAAACCCATGTCAAGCATGCGATCAGCCTCGTCGAGGACCAGGTAAGTAACACGGCGAAGGTTGGTCTTGCCAGACTCGAGCATATCGATCAGACGGCCAGGCGTGGCAATGCACACCTCAACGCCGCGCTGTAGATCGCGAATCTGGGGGCCCTTGGGAACACCGCCGTAGATGCAGGTGTTGCGAATCCTGGAGGACTTGCCAAACTTGTTAATCTCCTGCTGGATCTGAACCGCCAGTTCACGCGTGGGAGCGAGAACCAGGACGATTGGCCCGTCTCCGGGCGCAAGGAGAGGCTGGGCGTTGATGTGCACAATAGCGGGGAGGCAGTAGGTCAAAGTCTTTCCCGAACCAGTCTCGGCAATACCGACAACGTCACGACCAGAGAGAGCCATGGGCCAACCCTGCGCCTGAATAGCCGTGGGGGCGGGAAAGCCCTGAGCCTTAACCTCATCCATCACATATCGGGGGAAACCCGCCTCATCGAAGGTTTCAACGGGCTTTGGCACGTCGCGGCCAGAGACAGTGATGTTGTGATCGCGACGGAACTTCTCGACCTCGGCCATGGAACGGGCAGTGACGTTCGGGTGCTCCTTGTAGAAAGACTTCTCAAACTTAGGGAGAGTCGCAAGATCCCAGTTCGGCTTCTGCAAACCGGAGCCAAGGCCGGCCATGCGATCACCACCGCGATCACCACCGCCATAACCACCACCGTAACCACCACCGCCGTAACTGCGGCTGCCGTGGCTGCCATAGCCACCACCGCCGCCGGAATAGCCATTAGAGCCGCTGTATCAAATCACGCATCAGCACCTGTTTAAATCTAGAAACAAAGCTTATCGCGAGACGCGACGAGCGATGCATGAGCAAAAGAGGTCCCAAAACATACGAATAACCGTTGGAGTAACCGCCGTTGCGGTCGTAGTTGTTGGAATAACCACCGCCACCGCCAGAGTAACCGCCGCCGTAGGAAGACATGCTTGCGATTAGTATGCTGGAAAAGTTGGGATGGGTGCGAGGATGATGATGTTGCGGTCGAGAAGTCGGGAAACGCTGGGTTGCGACCGAGTCTTTCCGGCTGAAAAGCCGCTAGAAAAAGCGCGCGGGTTGGCTGAGTTGGTCGGGGAGACCGGCGTTGGCGCGTTGGGCTTGGAGAATGACAAGTGAGAAGTGAGAAGAGCGGCGTGTGTTCAGCAAACAAAAGCGACACGCCAAAGGCCGACCAGAACGTGCACGTCGCGGCTTGGAAAAGCTTCTGATCGACGTCTCGGAAAATGGCCGTCGCGCCGAAACAAAATGAATGAACGAGATTGCACCTATGCGATGAGCACAACGCTTCGCAGTGGGATGGGAAAAGTTGGATTGAAAAGTTTCGGGCGAGGCGGCAATGTTTTTGAGGAAGGGAAGAAGAGAGAAGGGAGGGTCCTCTCAAGAATCGCCTCCCGGGAATTTTTTTTTCTGGGCCCTTGCTATAGCGGGTGCTTCTGCTCAAACTTTTTTTCTCCCTGCAGGCAGGTACCTTGCCTCGTTGGGGGTCTGGAGGAGAACGATAAGCAGATAAGACACCCAAGCCCAGCGTCTCTGCCTAAGGCAGTAATTTACTGGGCCGGGGTCACGCTCAAAGCTTTGACGGATGATGCCGCACTGTGCTATCGAAACTGGTGCATCACAGGATATTGACGCAACTGCCTAAAAGGCAATTCTCTTCTTCATGTGATTTCTAATTGCTGAGGACCCTGCGCCATTTGGAGAGATAAACACCGCGGTCATATGAAAACGATGTTATACAAGCATCAGGTCCATACGGATGTCGCTACCGTAAAAGACTGCTCACCGCCTTCGTTGCCGTTCGAACAAGGTTACGGAAACCACAGCGGATTAAGGCTCTAACAGTAGAAATGTTAGTGTCCTCTACCGGTAACGCTAGCGAGCTAACCCTTTGAGGGTGAGGGCTCTTAACGAAGTGATTCTGCCGGGCAAATCAAGGCGGTGAGTGATTCTTTTGGTAGCAGCATCCGTATTCAAGTGTGAAATATTGAGTCTATCTTCTATCCTTGCTCCCTCTCGGCTCTCTTGGAGTCTGCCACCCCATAACGACTCAACTCCAGCTGTACATCTCCCAGAAGCCAATCTCCATCTGTTTAGCATTGCTTGTCAGCATCAGAGTTAATTGATATAAACGGTCGGGACTAATCAGACCTTCGTGGCATGAATAAAGACTTTCACTAACTCTTCAATCCGCGACGGGCTCTGCAAGATTGCATGTTTCTCGAGAAGTTCTTTGAGCACCGTTTGTCAGCGCTGTTCATAGAGGCAGGATCCTAACTTCATTGACACTCTAGATTTTGTTGGACTTACCAGATCCCGCCTTCACGGCTGCAGAGTAGTCTTCGCCAATGTAGTTCTCAACCCAGGACCAGTAGATATTGCCTTCTCTTTTAGACCTTGAGTCGGCATACAGCTGCTTTGCAATTGCTGCATATCCAAGCATACAGGGCGCCATGGCGACCTGGAGGGCGAGCCAGTCTTGGGACTGCCCGATGTCGAGAACATATCTGGGAAAGTTGTGTCAAAAACAACCGCCAGTATGAGTTGCAGTCACGTACAACATACCTTGTGTAGGCGGTGCATGCTATGGGTGTCTTCTATCAGCAACTGAATCCTCTGGACTGTCAAGAAGGCTAATCACTCACCCTTATTCTCTTCGGCGCTCTCCATTTCTTCTCGGGAAATGCCAAAGTCCTTGCAATATTTGATATGCAGTTCCATCTCATTGAAGATGTGGGTGACAATAGAAGCAGACTGCATTGAGTAACTTAGAGTCAGTCTCCCAACAGTCCAGAGCCACACACTCGGTAGGGTCATTTACCGTAGCAATGTCTTGAGTTACTCTCGCCTTGTATGCACTCAACGAGTTTGCGCGCGCGAATTGTATCTGCATTCGAGTCAGCTGCAATTTGTCGTTCTAGGAAACGGGGATCTCGTACAAGGAAGAGATAGTCCTGGATCAGGTACCCTTTGAACGACTCCAGGGGGAGCGTCCCATTACCCAGAGCTAAGACAAACGGATGATTGACGAACTTGTCCCATACAGGCGCGATGTCTGGCCGTTCCAAAAGCCATTCAATGAAGTGACCCCTGAGGAGGGATGGTCAGCCACGACTCGCAAAAAAGGACTAAATACTGGAAGAGATGTCCATACGGGGCAAACGGTAGAGTGTAAACAGAATGGAAGTGATTCAATGGTCCGTTGCCGTTGCCCAGCCCAGGAGCTGTCCTGATACCGGCAGCAACGTAACGACAGGCAGCCCGTACCGCAGCAGGGACATCCATTCCCTTCGCTAGGTTCGATGCGATAGCCGCTGAAAAAGTCAGTTAGGCAGCCGCTCTCATAATCCAAGGGTAACAAGGGAATCCCACAAGCCAAAGAGCAGCCCGTCCCGTGGGTATCCTTCGTCCGGCAGTATTCTGTCTCAACTTTCATCATTACCAGTTCTCCGTCATCTTCGTTCCTCTGCTTGCGGCCAACCAGCACGTCAACCACCAACTCCCTCTCTTCCTCTTCTTTGGCCACAGTACCATCCTTCCGGAAAGGGCAATGTCCTCCCTTGACAAGAACCCACTGTGGCCCGAGACGGCGAGCAATTATTCGCGCAAGGATCTCCAGGTCGGCGACGCTCTGCACTGCCTGAGGGATGGTAGGTTCATCGGTAGCAGAGGAGGAAGGTAACCCGGACAACAGCTTCAAAGCCTCAGGGACATTAGGGGTGACGATTGTGGCGTGGGGAAGAAGCCTGGTACGTAGGGCGTTGAGTGCTTCTATTGGGAGCAGGCAGGCTCCTGTTGTTGCGATCATGACCTGTTGTTATGAGTTATCAGAAAGTGAGGGATGATATCAGGAAGAAACCTACAGGATCGACAACAATAGTTGAGACCTTGTGGTATTCTATTGCCTGCGTAATGGTCTCGATGGACGCAGCAGAGGCAAGCATACCTGTTGATTTAAGACAAACCGTCATGTTAGTACAGTTTTTGCTTTTATAGAACAGAAAAGATATCTCAATAACCTTGCCAAAGAGGAGTGTCAGTGCGATAAGGGGCCACTAAGACTTACCCGTCTTGACAACATCAACACCAACATCCTCAATAACAGCATCAATCTGTTTTCTGAGAAACTCAGGGGGGACTTGGTAAATGGCATAAACGCCTTTTGTATTTTGTGCTGTGAGTGCAGTAGTGGCCGTCATGGCATAGCAGCCATGGGCTGCTATGACCTTTTGGTCAGCTTCAAGACCACTACGGGATCATTTAATATTAGCTCTAGTCTTCAATTGAGTCGACACAACTTTTGGGCTAAGTTGGAGACTTAAGATCAAACGGGGGCTTAAGCAGTGAAAACATACGCTCCACCTGAGCTGTCTGAACCAGCAATTACCAAGACTCTAGGGGGTGCCATATGTGATAGATGACTTCAGAGTAACCAAAAGCCAAGCTAAGTGTCAAAGATCTTGCCGAACAGTCTGGTCAACGGCAAAAGAGAGCATGACCTGAAGTATTGCTTCCCTATCTCATTAACCGGTTATAAGCGGGGCTGAATTGTGGGGTTGCACCCAAGATTTTATACCCCAGACAGCAAGGAAATGGAGCATCTCCTGGGAACTGTCAAGGACTGCTGTCGGGCACACAACCGTTCGGCATGGTAATGCTGACTACCTGTGTGCCATCCAGGATGCATGTCAGAGATACTTTACTCTTGACATAACATCCACACAAAGGAATCGCAACTGAGAAGTTCCCTGAGGACTAAACACCACATTCACATATTTCTCATTGTGCTAGACCTATGTAGGCAACAAGCAAGGCACTACTGTGTACATGCAGATTTCAAAGTCACGACAACCCACAAACAAGCAAAAGATCACGCATGCTGCCCATAGTCCTGCAATTCATTTCAACCATCCGTGAAGAAATCCCTCTCTTTGGCCTACTGTAGAACGCCAGCCAACCTGCCCAAACAAAAAGCACCAACCACCCAACCACCTTATCTCTTTCAAATCATCGTTTCATCCATTTGTCCAGCAAAACAAGAACCAACCCCTTTGTATGCAATGTAATCCACTGAGAATCGTTTCCCCTGTAATGAAGCAGCCAACTCCCATCCTCCATCTGGTTGTCAATGGGGCAGACCATGCCCAAGTGACTGCATGCCAGCAACCAATCAACGACCGAACATACCACGCCGCTTGAACGCAGCTGAAGGGTCACTAACACTCCTCTGTCGTTCGGCCCGTTGCTCATCGTCACCCGAGCCATCTACCCCTTGCCCATCTTCGTCTTCATCGTCTTCATGCTCGTTTTGCTCTCCGTTTTGCTCTCCGTTCTGCTCATCCTCTTTTTGTTCCCGTGTCTCCCTGTCTTGGTCATTATCATTGATATTGCTTTGTTCATCATCATCACTTCCTGCTTCATTGCCTTCATTTTTTGCTCCCCCAGGTGCATCGACTGGAGCTTTCGGCCTTGTAGCACCAGCCTCTTGGTCCCCGCCATTCCTCGAAATCTCATCCATCTCACTCTCCTCTTCATTAGAGCTCAGCATGCCCCCACGACCGGCACCTCCAGCCCCCGTCCGATCCTCCTCATACACAACCGTCCTCAACACGCTCTTATCAAACAACCCAACAATCATATTTCGATCCGCCAGCCTATAATACCGGCACTCCAGGAGCATGAGCACCTTCCGGAACAAGCCCGGCTGCGAGAAGCTGTTCGGCGCGTTGCCCCCAGCCCCTCCAACACAGCTCCTCATACCCTTCTTGCTCTGCGATGACTGCTGCGCCTTGATCTGCAGCAACTCAGCGCGCGCCCGGCGGTACAACACCAGGTTAGACATATCGACAATGAGCTCCAGGATGCGCTGATTGGTCGGGTCCGGGTCGAAGACGGCGTGCGGGGGGAAACCGTCTGAGGTGATCGTCTCGTTGTCCATGTTGGGGTCCTCTTCCTGCACAGACTGCAAAAGTGACTGTGAGCGGGATCGGGACGAGATTGAGGGACGTGAATGCCCTGGAAGAGGCGGCGGCGAGATCCACAGGTCGCCTTTTTCGGTCTTCTGACTGTCGGGAAGGTCGATAGCAGTGACGGGGATGTGTTGCCAGGGTTCGAGGGAGAAAAACTGTGACAGGTCGGTGGGGATGCATAGGCCGAGCGAGTGGCCGAGAATGTTGGTGTTCGAGTCCCAGCCATTCTCGGCGAGGATCTCGAGGCCATGGATAGAGCGAGAGATGAGACCTAGAACGAAAAACGCAGTGCCGCGGAGACTCATAACAGGATGGCTCTGGGCAATCTTGATGATCTGCTCGACTACATCGCATGACTCCAGGAAGGGAGCGCCGAGCTCCATCGATCCGACATTGCCCACCGCCCAAAGACAGCCTTTAACCTTGACGATCAGCTCCGGATCCTCCGACTGCATGCCATACTCGCGGATCGTCGCAGCAAACTCGTCAAAGTGACCCTTCTCGCTCAGGAGCTTGCAGCCCTCTTCCGTTCGAGTCAGCTCTCGATAGAAATGTGGCGGCACGTGAGCGTCTACCTCCATTTCCTGGTCATCTTCAAACACGCTGAGGCGGTTGGCATGATCTTCCTGCTGCGGCGGCTCGAGGAAAGCACGCGCCAGACTCGCCTCGACAACGCTGACATACGTGTCGTTTCGGCCCAAGAACCAATCGTCCATCTCATTGCTAATGTAGTCCAGACCATCAAGGTAGTGGTAGCCTATTGACGTCGAGAGGAAGCGCAGCAGCAGGGGAGCTCCTATCTCGCCCAGATGGTCTAGCGCTGGCCGGCACTCGACAATGTATTCGAGGTTATTCTTGGTATTGCAGGCCTTCTCGAGTATCTTGACGGCCGTCGCACACACTTCGATCTCGGGATCGTAGAGCTGCGTCACAAGAAGCTGAATCGCCCATTTGGAGTCGTTGGGTTCCTGGCCCGGGATACTCACCGCAGGACGAGTCGCATATTTACGCAGAACGTTAGTCGCGTAAATCCTAATCTCCTTCGTCCCAGCTGTGAGGGCCTTGGACAGGAGCACGCGCGGATGACCCTGAAGTGAATAGTCAAAATTGGACAGCATTAGCTTGATGAGGTCCGGACGCTGCTTAAGATCCAGGATCCGGTAAAGCATGTTGAAGATGCGCCATCTGTCCAGCATCTGCATTCCCTTGACATCTCCACTAAGGACTCCCAACATGGGGAAGTAGCCGCCACACAGCGTGTCGGCGAGACGATCTTTGGAGAACATGGGGTCCTGTGCCGTAAGTCCGCTCGTGGGATCACACTGTGCAATACACTCGGCGATCTGGCGTAACAGCTTGTTGTCGGACAGGTACTTGACTCCCTCATTACTCTGCAGGAGAGCATGCATCAACGAGCATCCGGCCCGGACGTATTTTTGCGAGTTTCGTGAGCTCTTGACCTCAGAGAACTTATACTTGAAAGGTCTGTAAAAGCTCATGATCCGTTTCATAAATTTGGACGCCTTGATGGCTTCTTCGAGGCGCTTGCCGTTGGTCAATGGGCCTTCGATGATCCTTTGGATAACCTCCCAGTTCCACTTATTGTAATTGGAACTGTTGAGCACGTTCGACTCAATGATGAGCTGGCGGAAAGTACCCTCATCGGTATTGACGGCAACGTTACTCTTAGGATGGTCGTCCAGGGAGCCGATGTCCAATGCATGATGGCTTGACGGAAGAGATGACAACGGTGTTGTTCTGTAGAGAGTCTTGTTGACGCTGCTAATCTGGTAGATGACTCCTGTAGCGATGAAGTGCGCCTCGTCCCTAAGCTTTGCTGCGGCGATAAACAGTTCCGGAAGTAGATGCAATTCGCTGTTCCACGATGGAGGGAGTAGACGGCTGGCCAATCTCAACACCTCGCCTATCAGCAGGGTTGATTTACGTCTCAGGGGCTGGTTGTTATTGTCTTGTGTCAGTTTGAGCAACGCAGGGACCAGTCCACACTTAATGAAAACAGCGAGCAAGAGAGCGGTATAGTGCTCAACGAAGTTTTGTTCATCACCTCCCTCCTCATCATCAAGGTCGTTAGCATTGGAAGAAGGTTTGGTGACTGTCGTGGCTCTAAGGTTTGCGACCCGGCCATAAGTCGTCAGTCGACGACCAGCCAGGAATGAATTTGCCCAGGCGGGGGGCTTGATGCGGAGGAGTGAAAAGATCAGGTCTAGGATGGTTTCGCGGATAGGGCCGGTCTGGGCAACCATGCTGGAGATCATGGACTTGATGGCACGGAAGTTGTACATCGACAGGGTCATCAGACCCGGCCAAGTCTTGAGCGCTGACGCGATACATTTGGCGCTCTGCTTCAAGAAGCGCTCATTGGACACTAACTCGTCGGTGAAGGCGGTGAAGAGCACCTCGAGTTCATTCCCTGGGCGCAGGAACTTGCGCCGATGGGGAGAGTCCAGGAGGTACAGGAAGGCCGCGGTCAAGCTCTCCAAAGCCTTGTAAGAGCCATCGGCGAGCGCGTCTTTCAACGGCGCTAATCCTCCTGATGCAATCACTAGCTGCGGGTCGTGAACCAATATCTCAGCCAGGGTCTCTAGGCAGATAGGTCTTAGCCTCTCGTCCGGCTCTTCGGCAACGGCTGCAATGGCCCTGACGACCGCTCTGGAGATTTCGCGAACGCCATCCTTGACATCGAGAAATGCGCGCACAAACTTGAGCGCTTGCTCTCTCTCGACATCGGCTTTCCGGTCCTTGATCAGAGACCTGTCCCAGGTTCAGCGCTCACACTCTCACAGGCGGCCAAGGCCGAAGGATGGGGGAGAACCTACCATGTAACCAAATAATCTGTGTTCAAAGATCGCATAACTCGGAGTGAGTTGATGTCTGTGATAGCATATCGCATCATTCGATAAGCCGCGGCAACCACTTCGCGGCTTTCACTAAGCAGTAAGGACTGCATGCGGCGACCAAAGATGGGCCAGACCAGGTCGTATTTGAGTGCTGGATGGCGCTTGAACAGGTCGACCAAACTGTTTGCGCGCGAAACATAGTAGTCCGAAGTCATTCCACCAACTTCGAGTGCTTGAAGAAGTTCGGTAAGCGCGTACGTGGGCGACTCAAAAGGTTCATCAGCATCAGACCCAGCACCGCTGCGAGAAGCGCTGGGAGGAGACCGAAACCCTCCAGATCCTGGAAACAGCCCACCATCTGTCCTAGATCTAGTCGGTGTGGTTGGAGCAGCTCTTGACCGTTGAGCCTCGGTAAGGCGCTGGCGCAACTCCTTGATCCGCTGGTTGGAGGATGCGAGCTCGGCTTCGACCCTCTGCCGCTGTTCTTTCGTCTGCTTTGCCTTCTTACTGTTTAAAGCCTCCAACATATTCTCACTACCCTCTTTGATTTTGAGCTCACGGCTCAAGGCCTCGCGCAGGTATGCGATCGTCCGCTCATGGGCGGTCAGGCTGTCGTCGTCTCCAAACTTATCTGGAGGGAACATGTCTGGAGGACGAACGCCTGCTCGGGAAACATTTAGGCTTCGAAGATCGGAGCTGAAGCTGCCGGGAGCAGCGGGGGACGGGTTCAACGAAGGACCACGAGAAACAAAGCTCACTGCCGATGCAGAAAGGTTGCGACCTCCCGCGTTGGGAGCAGGGGGTTGTAAGCCATCTCCTCGGTCGAGGCTGGGTCGCCCGCTTGGTGGTTGCGGCTGCTGCGATGACGTTGAGGTCGTCTGGGCCTGTTGTTTTTGACTGGGGTTCGCCGAGGCGCTCAGCATGGTGGTGGTGGATGGCCCGGCCATTTGCCCTCGTCAGGCTTGGGCTCCTCCACGCTAGACGCTCTCGACGACGCTCTCGACGGGGTAGGCTGTCTTCGTGTGCGCATCCGGCTTGCCGACGACTATATTCAGCGCTAAGCTTTCTTTCCCCCTATTTGCCTGTCAGTCGCGGTGTTGAGTTGCCTTCATCGCCCAATGCGCGGTCGCGGACTGTCGCGTGTTGCTTGGGTTTTGGAAACGGGTCCCAGTTCCCAGACCCAGTAGTGATGGCGTCCCAGTGCGATGCCAGACTGCCAGTGGAGGCTCACCAACTGAAGTTCCAGGTCCCACTTCAGCATTGCAATAGGATGGGGCGTTTTCAGTCTCGGCCAGCCAATCCACCACCAATCATTATAGGGGAAGGTAGTGGTAGTGGCCCGTGCACGAGCCCTGCAGCCGTTGCCCCACCTCCAGTTCTTGCCCTGGGCGACAAGACAGGGCAGGAAGATTGAATCCTGAGTTTCGCTCAAGATGAACCCGAAGCTGTGGTCCATTTAACTATCTAACCCAGTCTTCGAGGAACTCAATAGCCCTCGCTGGTTTCTTTCTACAAGTGAAAGCAGCAACTCTCTGCTTGAAATTTTTCGCTTATCTCAGGCTTACAAAAACTTAACTCATAAACACACACCAGCTCTGGTTTCTGAAGAGAACTATGCAAACAGAGAGTCTGCAAAGGCTGCTTTAGTTCATAGGTGCGGATATAAGTTCCCGCTGGCTGAAAGAAGATAAAAGCGTGTAAACATGGGGACTTCAGCATCAGCCTAGGTAGATATTATAAGGACATAGCACTAAGGGCATATCACTCCCTTGTCTTAGGAGTCCTTTACAATTTCCTTGACGGTCTTACTCCTGTTAAAAAGAGGACTCGGGAAATGGCGAGCTATGAAAAATATGAAGACGGCTTTGGCCTTTCGGGTCCCTCAGTTTCATTATCATTATCGGCTCTTCCGCTTGATCCCGAAGACGAATTGATGCTTGGCTTCCTATTTCCTATCTTGCAGAGATGGAAGCTAACGTAAACGCTCTGCTACGTTGCACAAGATGTGACAGAAGGGAATCACAGTTTGCTCCTGCTATCAACTGAACAAACACAGCAGGACAGCTTGGCTGTCGTACGATCTCGCCAGCTCCCGTCGTTGCGTCTGCGGGGGGCAGAGTCGTTCTGACCTCCCCCCACCTTCGGCCCTGCCCGGACCTTGGATCTTGGCTTGCAGAATAGCAAGGACTTGCAGCACCCCGCTATGCCGGTGCCAAATGGCGGCGGGAAGCATCGGCCCTGTCATGCTGTTAACTTCTACACTCAGTGTCCGTAGCTTGTGGCCTGTCAACTCGATACCGGTTGTTGCCAATGAGCTTTAGAGCTGTATGGGAGCTCAATTGTTATTCTTTCACTGAAACAGCAGCCTCTTATGTATAAAGAAAGACAATAGAACTACGTAGACCCTAGGGGAAATTGAAACAGCATTGCTGGCGCTGACCATGTCCAGAACCAAGTAAAACCCGTCTTTGACTCCGCTCCATCGCAGATCCCTGCCCCGGCCGATCCAGGGCGTCCCGGTGGCGTGGAGAGCATCGATCTACCCCACTGCCAGGCTGTCGGCGGACTCCGGCGGTCCACTTCTCCTTCCGCCGGCGGCCATGCTGTCCGACGGAGCGTTGCGCCAACGCCAGGTGCCGTCCGGGTCGACGCGAGATGCAGGGCAGCGATATCATCGCTTTGTTACGTCGATTCTACGTCGATTCTATATAAAGCTCTGGTGAACCCTCTAAACGTCCCAGAGTCATACAGAAAACCAGTCCTCAACACAGCTTCTGCATCATCACTTAAATACATCGCCTCTTAGGCAACACTCCACCATTAAAACTCTCTTAACCACTTAAAACACTTTTACACACATCTCCAACCAACAACTGCCACCATGCCTTCCCTCTCTGCTGCTCGCTACGGCAAGGACAATGTCCGCGTCTACAAGGTCCACCGGGACGAGAAGACCGGCGTCCACACCGTCACTGAGATGACTGTTTGCGCTCTTGTTGAGGGCGACATTGAGACCTCGTAAGCCAGACCAAAGTTTCCCAAAGTGGCAACATTCTCGCTAACACTCGACGCCGCAGTTACACTAAGGCCGACAACTCGGTCGTCGTTGCTACCGATTCTATCAAGAACACCATTTACATCAAGGCTAAGGAGTTCCCGGTCAACCCTCCTGAACTCTTTGCCGCCAAGCTCGGCCAGCACTTCCTGGACAAGTACGCTCACCTCTCTGTGGCCCATATCGACATCAAGGTGCACCGTTGGACCCGCATGGTCATCGATGGCGAGCCGCACCCACACAGCTTCTGGCGCGACGGCGAGGAGAGCCGTAACGTCTCGGCCGATATTTCCCGCGAGGGCATCACCATTCGCAGCGGTATTAGGGATCTGACCGTGCTCAAGAGCACCGGCTCGGCTTTCCACGGCTTCGTCCGTGACGAGTTCACCACTCTTCCCGAGGTCTGGGACCGCATTATGTCGACCGATGTTGACAGCACCTGGACCTGGAAGAAGTTCAACAACCTCGCTGAGGTTGAGGAGGGTGTAGAGCGATTCAACAAGACCTATGAAACTGCCCGCAACATTGTTTTTAAGGTCTTTGCCACCGACGACAGTGCTTCGGTTCAGGCCACCATGTATAGGATGTGCGAGCAGATCCTTGAGGCGGCTCCGGAGGTTGACAAGGTCGCCTTCTCTCTGCCGAATAAGCACTACTTCGAGATTGGTGAGTTCTCCATAACCAGAGAGACGCTCAGGAGTGATTGCTAACTCTTTACAACAGACCTCAGCTGGCACAAGGGTATCAAGAACACCGGCAAAGATGCCGAGGTTTATATGCCTTTCCCTGGCCCCAACGGCCTGATTAAGTGCGAGGTCTCTCGTTCTTAAGTCCTCTTTAATCGTTTTAAGCTCATCCATTATTTATGCAGCTTGCAGTGAGCACTCAGAGTCCAGAACTTGTGTTTTTAATAGCAGTTCCTGTACATACTTGGGTTAGCAATGGTTAGGCGTTCCAAGGCTTGAATACATGATAACTTAAATCATAGCTTTGCGTTAGCTGTTTTCAGGTTTGTCTGAGTTTGCAGTTGTGGAAGTGACTTTGAAATTAGCTTTCGTAGTCGCCCTCTGGGTGGTTTCACTGGAATGAAATCGGTATTATAGTTTGGTTTAAGGGCCAAATATGTTATGATAGCGATGGAATTGATCAGACCTTTCGATTTAGGGAGCAAATTTAGGCATTTTTTTCCCCCTTGCAACCCTTAAGCTTGTTTGCGGTGTAAGATTCCGACGACTACCAAACGATCAGGTCGTTGCAACCTGATTGAACTGCAAGCCCTTCCTTTTAGGAGGCTCAAATAGTTTTGGAGTGTTTTCCTGGGTTTCATGCAAATTCTACTTCATTGAGCAAGCGGCCGGGGGCATTCTTACCATGCCGAAGGATATAAGGTTGGTACCAAAACTTGCAAACCTAGGCCAAGAGCCATAAAGTACAGTCATCCGATTGTTAATACACACGAACTTCTATGAAATAACAAAGTGATGTTGTACATGCCACTTTATCATGCCGACTCCTAAGCCATCACACATACCGTGTCCACCTCAACCCACATAAAACTCCCCTTACTCACCCGGAGCACCTATCCTCGCGCGCAACTCAGCCTCTCGAATCGTCTTAGCCATCTCCTCCCACCCAGGTGTTCCAACCGGCTTCCCACCAAACTGAATCAGGTTCTTCTTATACGGATGCGCATCGCCCTCAAAGCACTTGAGCCGAGCCAGGCGCTTGTCGCGCAGCCTGTTCTTGGGCAGCATGCCGCTAACGGCGCGGCGCAGCACCTCGGCACCGCCGTGCTTCTCCATCAGCTCGTCCATGGTAATCTTCTTGAGCGAGCCCGGGCGCGTATTGTGCCGGTAGTACACCTTGCGCCACTTCTTCATGCCCGTCGTGTACAACGCCGCGCAATTGGTCACCACCACGTAGTCGCCGCAGTCGGTTGATGGATCCCACATCGGCTTGTGCTTTCCCATCAGCAGGGTTGCAATGCGCGACGCGAGCCGGCCCAGAGACGGCGGAGTGATTTCGTTGGGGG
>Ga0065720_1019464_pt1 | contig 25657 bp, 20 predicted proteins | sample Thericmetagenome_FD_59107 | JGI IMG/M metagenome (GOLD analysis project Ga0065720, IMG submission 59107) | Thermophilic microbial communities from the Joint Bioenergy Institute, California, USA of rice/straw/compost enrichment - eDNA_2 v2... | ecosystem: Engineered > Solid waste > Grass >... | reverse complement strand
GAGCGAAAGACCGTCCAGAAGCTCGGGTTGCTGGGAAATAAAATTGAGGCCCCGTAAACCACGGGCTTTTTCCTGTTCCCCATCATTAGGCATTCCCTCGCAGCTGCTACGAACCAGCCTGTGCTGACACGCATGACAGCTACAGACGCTATGGCCCCCAACCTGCCTCACACTGGTCCATCTCCCGGAACTACACTAGCGTGCTCTTACTGTCTCCCAATCACCAATCTCTCGCAGGCATTGGACGTTGAAATCCTCATGCCGCGCCAGACGCGGAGCGCCATGTCGTCGGCATCACCCGGTGCAGTGCGAGTCTGCCCCTCGTTCTCCGCCTTTTCTACGCTTAAAGACGGGGACTTGCCTCTATTTCTAACGGACTTGGCTTGCATAAGCCATCACAGACACAAGCTCCCAGCCCCGCTTCCACTAAACTGTTGTTGGTTTTCCAGCCCTATGGATACTGCATAGAGCAGGTGCAGGATGTCACAGGCCCCTGTCGCAGGACAGCTCTCCCAACTTCTGGGGCGTTGATTTACATACATTGAAGTGACTGGCTTGCTGATTCAGCCGCTGACGCGATGCAGGCCGCCGGATTGCAGAAAGGGCGTGCGAGTGGTTGGTTGTGTAGAGGGGAGAAATGATGTTGATAGGGCTCTGTTTCAGACCCATATTCTGCCGTAATTATGCTTCTGGGGAGGATTAGTAGGTTGCTCTGATGTCCTCCTGCGGTTTTTTTGTTCCATCACGAGTTCCTTTCTCATGTATAAAAGGCTCTTGGTTTCCCGAGAAGGCGTCATCAAGCCTTCAACTTTCCAACTATCGACGAAATCCTTCGAGCACTATCTCCTACAGGGCGAGCCTTCTAACCACATCGCGGTCGAACCTATCATGTCAATACCAACATCTCCCACAGCTTCGGGGCCCTTCCTCACACCCACAACCATCACGAAAACATCAATGACAACCGAACCTCGACTAACCTCCTCCTCATCAACCTCAACTCCCATCTCCCCCACCCCCTCGACCTCACCAACAGATATTTTCTTGCCAAGAAGCCCAGCAATAAAGCACAAGCGAAGCAACAGCAACAGCAGCATCACACTCTCCTCCAAATCTTCTTTACCGCGCGTCGTGTGTTTGCGGAAACCCACTTTGCAGCAAGGGCAGCTGGTTACGCCTACGAGTTCTCCGGTAGCTATGATTGGGGATGAGTGGCCGAGCAGTTCGCCTTCGAGGTTAACCCCGGGTGGGGATTGATAGTTGATATTGGGCTGGGTGTCAGATTTAGGAGTGCCATGGTTTTCAAGCCTTAGGGGCTGGATACGGGATCGGGGCTACGGTCCGGGGATAGGGTGCCGCAAACGAAGAGCAGCTCAATATCCTTGAATAAAATAAGGGAGTACCACCAAGATTTGACGGGAACCTGAGGTTCTTCGAATATACGGGCTTGACCTCAATCATATAGGACCATCTTGGGCCACCCCGCCATGCCGATTGAATGGTTTTGGGTTGCTTAAAAGTTGATCATGCTACTTCAGGACCATATCTTGACCAAACATCGGGACTTTACAGCAATTCTTGAAGCTATCATGACAGTGGGATGTAGCCCAGCTCGTCTACCTAGAGGAGGATAGCTGTCTTGGGGGGAAAAGACGGCAATATCTAACCGATCTTAGTGTGACAATCCATTCAGGTCTCCCGAGATGGGTTCGAGAGGTGCCAGGCCTCTGGGCCTGAGAGACAGGAGTTCTCGCACAGTCGGAATGATCGCTGTAATCACTAGTTGAGGAGACAACTGTTTGTATCGCTGACTGGAGAGCTCCTTCGTCCAGATGATCCTGCCTGGAATCTATATACATCTTATACACCCTTGTGGCTTCCCCTATTCCTTCCTGCTCAATAGCAAAGGCTGTTGAGAATCAATGCCTATTGACGTTGAGGAACGCTTGCCCAATACGTTGGGTCATTGGGGGCGGATATCTGAGTTTGATGGGTCACAACTCCCTTTTACTCCGATCAGTTGGTTGTTCTGAACTCACCCGTCTAGATTGAGTCCTTGTTGGTCGTCATACATCATGTTTGTTCTCTACGACAGTGGACACTTCATAGTATGATAAGAATTACACGAATGATTATGATTCGTTGTGCTATAGCGTTGTCAGAGCATATCGAGGACACAGAAGGACAGCACTCAAAACCGTAATAAGAAATATTGCCACTTTGGGAGCTTGAAGGGTATCTATAGATATCCAGATGGACCTTAGTTTAAACTTAGGTCTAACATTTACTAGTAAATAAGGATACAATTTTGTGCTCCAATGTACGAGATGTCCTAGATCTCTTGAACTGTGTCTCACGAGAACACCATCTCTTCAGATCATGTAATCTTCAGCTTAAGGAGCACTCGTTTGAATGCTCAAAATAACTATGATAAAGGTTGGCATCTCTAGCACATGGGCATGAACTCCACAAGGATTAGCTGCTTTTAAGCACAGAAGCAATTTATATGTCTCAACAGCTGTGCACATCCAAATATTTGATGCCTTGAGAATATTGGAAGGGAAAAAATTCTGAGATGCGTTATGTGTTATAGCTCCTAACCTCCCAAGAATATCCCTTCTACGAGTCTTAATTGCCCACATATTCATTCTCATTAACAAAGTACCTATGTACATTGCAAAAACCCTTCACATAATCAAGTTTCCATCATGTTGTTTATATCAACATCTTCTAGTTTTTCAGTTCAGTATCCACCTCGGTCCTCGAACTACCAAAGCGAAATGCCAGATGTGACAAGGAAACACTCAAATCTGCGTTCAAGTGGACAAAGTTGTGTAAGGCTTCTAACAAAGGCAAAGATCCAATCAGCTTCTTTCGATGTGAAGTCGTAAAACAGCTTTGACACGCAAGCTCCACCCTGCTGTTCCTTTACTCCCTGTATCATCATGCAATTCCTTCCCTCGAGTTTCTCCATCTAATCCTCCGAGTCATTGTGCACGACCGGCAGTGTAGTATTCCCCGACTGCAGGGTTGCCTGAGCCGCCCTGTCATAACTTGCCGTCTGTCCACGTTGTCGCCATAATCCCTATGCCTGGTCGACATCTTGTCCTCCCATAAGTACGAAACCTGCGAATCGGACTCAGTCAGCATGCTGAATGGATATTCGTGCCTTTTGCATCATCGTCGATGGCGTATCGGGTCAACTTTTGTTGAGCCTTTGCCCACTACGACTGGCTGGATAGAGCTGAAAGGCCAGCTAGAATCCGTCGATTGGCCGTTCATCCTCACCCTGGTCAACCCAAAAACGGAGGGCCGCCAAGAGATAACCTACGGATTTAGCCCACGAACAGTGTCCCTTCGGGCTGCTGTCGATCTCCGCAGGTTGCTATTTGCCGAATTTCACCCCGCAGCTGTATGTGGGATGTGGTGGTTCTGAGAACGAGTCTGGACAAGTCCAAAGGAGCTTTTCTGGGCCTATCTGGGCCAAATCCAGGTCTTGGCGAGAAGAACTTGTGGACTATGGATTTGGCCCGCTCTCTTCCCTGAGGATTCTGGAGGAGATTCTTTGCCCTGGAAGCTGCGCTGGAGGAGTCCGGCTGTTGCATTCCCCGCTCACAGGCGGACGGATTGCCCCTCTTCACTGTCAACTCCTCAAGCATTCGTAACGATGAGGGTTCAAAACGGATACCCGCCACTGAGCCCATTTGGATCATACCCAAACATTTCCGGTTTACCTAGCGGGTTGGTAATGGCAACAAGTCCAAAATCGATAGCTCCTGATATGGCAGTCCCATAGGCAAGCTCAACCTGCTCCTGCTGCTGAGCATACCCCCCCGGAACTGCACCAGCATCCCCACCCACAGCAAGCTGCGAGTTCTTCAGTGCCATGTACTCAGCATGGAGAGCGGCATAAGCCTGACTTAGCACATCGTTGCGCTGCCGGGCTTCATTGAGCATATGCTCAAGGTCGCGGATGCGCTGCTCTTTACGCTCGCGGTAGGCTCGTTGGGAGGCACGGTTTTGGGCCCGTCGCCTCTGCGGACAGCATTAGTATACTTGCTCTTGTATTGGACGAAGTTAGAGAAAGGACTCTCTCATACCGACAAGATCGCAGGAGGAGCGTTTTTGTAGCGGTTTTCCCGTTTTCTTTTGAGTTTTTGGTCTGTTGTGGGTTGTCCGGGTTCGTTTTCTTCTGTGCCAGGAGTTGGGTTTCTGCTGGGGTAGTTACTGTTTGTGAAGTCTATCGCCAATGTCATGCCATACTACTGAGTCATTAGATCGTGAGCCAGGCCGGATCGAAGGAACAGCATGCGCACCGTTGAGCTGCCGGGACTTTGGGACTCAGAAGAAAAGTACTGTTCTGGGTCTCCATACCCATAATAGAAGGAATTGTCGACAGCATCTCCGTAGATCTCCATAGTGTTGGACACTCAAAAAGCGCTAACAAGTTTAAGGAGTTGCTTAACCAGATATACGTTGAAAGCTCCAGAAGTTGACAAGGCCTCTGAGGTTCAGGTGATCGGAAAGAAGGTTAATGAGGACATTCCTTCTCTTGTCGAGATGTTGGTCTCGTCTTATAAGTCTCCGCCCAGTCCCCCTGAGCCATGTCTACCGCGAATGACAGCAGACAGCGGTTATGCAAGTGAGACGGTGAGAAGAAGTCCCCACGTGCATCCTGACATGGCTGCGGCGGCGTATTATCCAGCTACAGTGATGCTATCATTTGCCCACACCAACTTACATCTGTGGACTAAATAGGTACATAGATTGAGGTTTTGATGATTTGGTAATACGACCTAAGTCTGATTCCAAGACCGAGGTCGGGGAGTGGATGTAAGATTGGCAAGGGGGTAGCTGTTAGACTTCCGGGTGCAACAGATTCCCATAAATTCTGAATGCTTAGTCTAAAATTCTGTCAGCCACAAATAATGAGACTGAAACAGATATGCTAGTCGAAGAGAGAAGCTCAGTTTGCGATGCGGTTAGTTTTGGATTGCCCTTGAAGATTATCCATTGCTACCAAAATTTTCCGTTTTAAGTTTCATTTTGGCTTTAGTTCATGACAACACTTCGGGAAATCGGGAGCATATCGCATGGCTTAATGCTGCTGTCCGGCACAGCCGAAGCCCCACGAGGCTGTTGGTATCAAGGATCTCAGCTGGATACTACGTCGAGCCGCAGTCAGTCACACATTTCCCACGTGGGTGGAACTTGTGTTCTAGAGACCTATTGGTATGAGATGTCCACTTTTTGGTTTTCATAATCTACACCTAGCTCCGTTATGATTGATCTGTAACCAATATGCGAGGGTAGTTATTTCCAATAGTTCGGTTATTGTGCCAGAACAATCAATGACGGGCTATATTTTGCTATGTGTAAAGTATGCTGAAAGGTCATCATCCATGGTAAAGAACGATGGGGTGAGATGTTGGAGGCGAACGTTCGAAATTACTCGGATTGTCCGCCAATGAGAGGATTAGTTCTCACCATAAGGTCAGGTCAAACCGGACGCCTACAGCCAATACATTATCCGGCAGCATGAATCCTGTCCAATTCTTTGGGCTCATAATGTGGGTGAGGACGCTGTTGTCCGTTCCCCCGGGGTGGGTGAGCACTTCACCCCGCCATCGTGAACTCCATCTCAAGGCATCACCATAAAATATCATCTGATTCGCCAAACCAGGATCTCAGCACTTGCTGGGTCGATCGTCTGTGCAGTAGCATGGTGCTTGGCCGACATGGATGTTTTTGATCAGCGATTGAACGGGGCGGCATCACCATGCAATGTCATCTGCGGCCATCACCTTCGTTGCTGTCGTCCGGGTATGTAAGACGTTGCGTTAAGCGAGGGGTGTTAGCTGGGTTAAATTCCGGAGTAATATGGGCAAAATTCTGAAAGGGAAACTTATAGATATTGTTGGCTGACATCTGACGTTCCTGAGCAACCGAAGGACGAAAAGAAAATAGGAAATAGCGATTCCGGCTTCAGTTCCCGGGTCGAGGCGCATCAGAACTCGAAGCGTATGACGAGAGTTGCATACGTGGATGCAACTGAGCGGAAAGCAGTAGGGACAATGCTGGAACAATAGATTGGACGTGAGGAGCGTGTTGAAGCTCAGGGTGACTCATTCAGGAGCTGTAGAACTACAGATTTCGTTCTAAATATGAGTTGCACCTCTCTTTCAATCACCTAGTCCTGTACTCATGCTAAGCTCCTCAAAAATTGGATATTAGATGAAAATCCTAGTAGAAAAGTATGGTACTCGGCCCTTGACCATGAGTGTGACCACCAGGTCTTGAGGGATCGCGAGGAACAAGGAGCTAAGAACAAGCCGAACCAGATGCATGTCAGATTCTAGCCGGCCACAGAATCAGGCAGCTGCATAAGAATGCATTTTATTGACTAGAATCATGTATGGATATGATGTTCGGCATCCGAGCCATGTTGATGTCGCGGCGACGGTGTGAATTAGCCCAAAAAAGGGTTTCGATCGTTGGATTAAGCCAAGATCCCCACCTTGAGTGGGGCAGGAGCGGCCCAAATGTTAAGCGGGGCAGTTTACAGAGGTACGTACCAGAGATGTTTACGAAAGATTTTTAACTCCATGTTAATTGTAAGCATCTTATAAAGAACTTCCAAGGCAAAAGTTGAGTGGTGGGGATTTCTTAGGATGTTTCTCAAGGCTACAATCTATGATGAAAGCAGTGTTCCAACTCATGCGACTTAGCTTCGCTTATTAACCTTTGCCATCTTGCCAAGACTACCATGTGGAGATTCTACGGGCCATGGATCCACTGCAGGTCGGTTTCCAGAACACCTCTATGAACGCCATTGTTCACTTTGACATCTTTAAGTCATAGAACAACTGTGTATGTGCCATATGGGAAGTTCCTGAAAGGATAGATGTGATGTTTAGGGTGAACATACCGTACTCTACAGGCGCATTGTACAGCTATCCATCATACTATCTATACACAGTGAACGAGAGTCCAGGTATATCTTACATATTAATTAACAGTCAGGCACTTCGTCTATGCCTGCTTCACACCTCCTTCAAAACTCCTTAACCTCTCCTCCGCTTCCCTAGCACACTCCTCCAGCCCCTTCTCCTTACTATATTTCAGCGCCTGCTCCAGCCGACTCCGCGCCTCGCTCTTCCGTCCCAACATAGAAAGCACCTCGCTCAGGTTCGTCAACGCTGCGGCGCATGCCTGATCACACTCAGGGGTGCGCTTATTGCCGAGTGGCTCTGAGGCATGCTTGAAAGCATTTTGAGCCCATCTTTGGGCTGCCTCGAGGTAGGATGCCCGTTGCTCGGCGGGTGTAGTCCATGTCGAAGCTTCGCCCATCATGCTGTGCACGGGGGCATCGCCGGGACGCATGAGGGGGTGTTCAGCAAAGCTAGATGCGATATTGTTCACTGTTGGTGGGTGTGTCAGCACTTGATGGATTGTCGATACGTGGGGGAGTGTCAGGGGGACGTACTCAGGACAGCAATGTGGCATTGGTCTTCGCAAAGGCGAAGAGATTGGAAATAAAGGGGGAGGGCAAGATGGTGTTGGCTCTTGTCGGTGTAGCTGCGCGCAAGAGCTGAAGTTGATATATTAGTGGGTTTGATATCAAGACGCAACCGTCGAAGACTCAGAGCTTGCTTACCCTCCATGCTGCCACCAATCTCTTCAGGCTTCAACCATTCACCCTCACCTTCTTTCAAGCCTTCCTTTGCCCTTCTCTGTGTTTCCCTGAAGATAGTCTCGACAGCCCAGACCAGCCGCTCATGAGCAAGCTCCCTCTCCAGGACATGCTCATCCGAATACAACTCCGCCAACTTCACACTAATCCCAATCGCCTTGCCCAAAATCCTCGTCCTCTTCCCCCACCACGTCTCAACCGGCAGCTGCTGTTCCGGCGGCGGAGTATCAGGGGCCGGCTCACCCTCCTTGGGCTCCGGCGGCGGGGACGGGGTCAAGGGTGGCAGGGTTCCCTCACGTGCAGCCTTCTCCATCGCATCGACCCAGCGCTTGCAATCACTCAGCAGAGTCTCCAATACGTCAATTGCGTTCCGGAAGCTCTGTATCTTCTCCAGCCACGCAGCCACCTGGATCTTGATGCCCATGACGTCATCCGAAAAGTGGTCCAGCTTAAACTCGTCGCACAGCTCCAGCGCCTGCTTATAATATTTGAGGGCGCGCTGAGGGTCAATCTCGTGGTTGCTGTAGTAGAGCGCCTTGCGCAAAGCTTGGGCTATTGGCTCTGGGTAGCGGGTGAATTGCGGGCTGTAAAAGTAGTTAAAGTAGATATAAATGCAGTAGCCGGCGACGGCGAGGGCGGCTGCTATACTGTTGCGAGGTCAGCGCCGAATGTATGCTTGCTCTTCCCAGAACTAGGTGTCACATACGCAAAAATAGCACCAAATGCTTCTCCTGGGTGCGTCTTCATAACCTGTCTGAAGCTGGAGCTGCGGAGGTTATGCCATGCCCGCTTGGTGTCGTTAGCGATGGCGCGCAAGATCAAGCGGTTAAGTGAGGGCTTCGGCCCCTGCGCTCCCGGCTGGGACGGATTCCCCGGCGGGATGTTAGGAGGGGACGTTGAGTTCTGGCGACATTGGTCTTTATTTAAAACAACTAGGAGCGTCAAATGTTCATGCTGGGGATGCCTTGTATTTTGAATCCTCAAAATAAGGGGAGAATCGAGACGCGGACCTTGTTGTCCACGAAATCTCAAAGCTCTGGCGGACCGCAAGCTGGCGGCTCTGGGGAGGGGCATGCTGCGCGCTGGGCACACAAGGCCGATCGGCAACCGTGGTCGCCAAATAACGGTTTATCTGGAGAAACCAATCGAGACGACTGTTGGTCGTCTGGCTTTCAGTGTTGCAAAGATGCCCCTCTCTCTGAAGTCAGAGGCGCAAGCTTGAGCTGTTGAGCTTCCACTGTTCGTAATTTATTGTGGGCTTGTGTGTTTGCGATTGTAAATTTCACTCCAAATACACAGTGAGGCTTCCTTGAGATTACTCTTGCCTGCCTCAGGCATCATCATGAGTCTTGGCCTGCTTACGTCACCTTACCCCGCTATCGAGACCCTTGTCGGGCTCAAACATCCCGAGGTTCGTCTTGGCTCCACTTGGACTCGAGCCCTCCTTTTACGGGATATTAGAGGAGACCATCTCAACGAGCTCGTCATTGAAAAAGTGAGAAGTGAGAATTAAGTCTAGCAGAACATCTTGAATTTTGAGCCGACCTCCTAGTTCCAAATCCTGATAACCAGCCTCTCCAATTACAAGGTCATCCCATCTTCAACCGCGTTAGTGCCCCCGCCTTTGGTCGGATAATGAGGGGCAGTACCCGGCTAACAGCATTCTGTGATTCAGCATTCGCTGTTAAACAGACAAAGGCAACATGTCTGGCAAGTTCGAACCCAAGGTTCCGGTCAAGCTGGACCCTCCGAAGGATGATCCTATCACTCCTGAGGAGCTAGCCAAGGCGAATGGTATGCAATCTCATGAGCCCCTAAGCTGTGCTCTGTACTTGTCTTGGATATGAGGAACTAATTCGATGTTTACCTGGACGCAGGCGAGAATGGCGGGAAGTGCTACGTTGCGATCAAGGTATGACATCAGATGTGCCTTGAATATTTGGGGATCTTAATGTCCGGATTGCTAACAGCCCCCTTTCAGGGTCTCGTCTACGACGTAACTGGAAACAAGGCTTACCAGCCAGGTGGCCCATACCACGGTATGACATCCATGTGTGTCTCTCCCATTTCATTGCCCTATCTAATGCTTATTTCAGTCTTCGCTGGCAAGGATGCTTCACGTGCCCTGGGTAAGACGTCTACAAAGCCCGAAGATGTCCGCCCCGAGTGGCATGACCTGTCAGATAAGGAGAAGGGCGTGCTCAATGACTGGATAACTTTCTTTTCTAAGCGCTACAATGTCGTTGGGAAAGTTGTTGGGGCGACCAACTTCGATGACTCCCCATGAGAGTGGTCGTATGTGGCGACCATATTAGGGGGCAAAGAGGAGTACAGAGGGAGTTAGGGATAATGAATTTTTGTCCTTTACGTAAGTTTGCTTTTTCGTTCGCGTCGGCATGTGGTTTCAAGGTCAAAAATGTAGCGCTATTTGCCATCATTCCATCTGTCTCTACGTTCAGGGCAAGACAAGGTCACCTACCACTTGCCTTGTTCGAGCTGAAAAGCTGGTCGTTGAGCAGACTGTTAGTCAGCCGTGTGACTGTCCGCGTCAGCTCTTTGTTGTGGTGTATCAAGTGTGGGATACCAAACTGACACCTCCAGCGTGACAGGATGACGAAGGGGACGAGGAATTGTTCTGTCCAGGACGCTGTTGAATAAACAAAATTTCATGATCCTATACCGTATCGGATCAAACCAATGTTATTGTTTATTCTACGACGTTCAATATTCACGGCAGCGGGTAGTAATAAGAATCGGCACAGTCCTCCGCCACTTGTGCAACTCGAAAACCCCAGCTCATCAAGCACTGCCTTTGTGTAAGGGACTAGGTAACATGACGATTCCACCCCCGCGCCTTGTGTCTTACCAGCTGTCAATTCCGTCAGAAATCATCAGGGCTGCTTTGAGAAAGTTGGACAGATCGGCGCTCTCGACGCAAAGCTGCAGTGTTGGCCCTATGACTTTTGGCAGGTACACTGTGTCACGAACTAGGGCTGCATGATAAGGTCAACGGTCAATTAGTAGGCAATTGGTTGGATATCAGTTTATCTCGACGTCATTTTCCCGCTTTTATGTCAACGGTCTTGCGTGGTACCTGACAGAGACGATGCAAACTGAAGAGCACATTGTTTGTCAACCGTGGAGCTGGAGGAAATGACGGGATGTAAGGAAAGGAAACGGCAAACCTTTCGTGATCAGGGGCATGTGCACTGTTTAAGAGACCTGGTTAGGGACTGACTATAGGACCGCGATTAGAAGCGTATGATTTGGATCTTTCGGGATATCCGTGAAAACCGTGGTTTGTTATATCTGAAGTCACTTAGGACTGCTGGACAAGGTACGTGAGAGACAAGTAGGTATCCAGATATAGCGACTTTGGCCAACTGAAAGTTGAATCTATTTGTAACCTATTGATAATGGGAATATTGGTTGAGTCCAGCTCCGCCAAGCCCAAGTCATGGAGTATATGCATGGCCATACCTCCAATGCCGTCCCAGACGCCCAATCTAACGGCGGGTATAGCTTTTTGTTGGTAATGGTGGGTTTTCCAGGACTCACAGAGTAGTCCAGGCCACCATCCCGGAGGGTTCCTCATGCCCTATCTCCTATTCCAGTCACATGTTAGTTGGAACTGTCTTGAGAAACTCACAGACCATTGGACTGATTCCGAACCTCTAGGTGCAACGGAACACCAACCTTGAACTCATTGTTGGCCCTGATATTGGCCCTGTTGTTGTTCTAACCGAGCTCGAATGCAGTCATCGCATGGGCGTCCCTGCTCGTATATATTCCGGAGTTTCTTAACTCGATTGCACCAGTGCTTGGGATGATTACGGGCGAAGTGGCAGTAGCATTTGAGGCGAAAAACGGAGTGGTCGCAAGTAAAGAGGTATTCGTCGAAGTCGCACATGTCGTGATGGTGGATCGAAATCAAGGGAAAAGAATGTGATTGATGGTGATGCACGCAGATTGGTTGTAAATTGAATGATTACAAAATCAAGTCACTGACTGAAGCGAGATACGGGACTAGCCTGAAAGTTATGTAATGGAGCTGTTTGATATCATGGGTTAACTCGAGGGTTTGGGCGATTACTTGGCCTTATATAATCGACGACAACAATTGGCAGGTTGGAAACACAAGCCAACTTCACTCAGATACTAGCAGCATTCCTTTTCCATCAATCAGGGGACAAGATCACACACAGCTTTTGATTCTTTGAAGCCTGCGCGACGACGCTTCTAATCCCATGCTAGATAAATCCATTAAAAAGAGTATCACCCAGTAGAAGTGAGAATGGGTGTGAGGGTAAAGGAGTGCTCGACGATTGATTAGAAGTGACAGATCACAATGAGAAAGGAACGGTCCAATGTTATTCGTCTGCAGGGCTATTGTGTTGCATGAAGGGCAATGACGGTCACGGCCTTCTGTCCCGGATATCTTGGCCTGGAACTCGGGCAGAGTACACGTCAAATTGCAATCAGGGGCAAACCGCAGGAACTGGACGTCGGGGTAAGGCAACTCGGTAACAGAGGATGCTAACTGGATGCCGACGGACCACAAAGAATGTTATCATAGCACAAAGAACTATACGATGATGGAACAACGGCCCTCGAATGCTTCCCAAAGTTTACGCCCTGTTGGCCAGCCAATGCCCACGTGAACAGTGAATCAAGTATACATCAACTACTCCTTGGACTTGGGAACGGGTCATGGGCCCTATCAAAGAGCTTGATTTCTACGCCGTAGCACCCCCGAAAAAAATCAGGCTACTTCGCCCAGAGAGCCATTCAACGTAGGTCAGCAATAGGTATACGATAGATCCACAGAGATGAATCGGGCTCGAACATGTACTCCTAGGAATGCGCAGTGGCTGATCACTTGGCATCGGTCGCTCGATGGCATGATGCAAGCGAATTGAAGGAGTATAGTTGCGGCTATTCATCCGGCCCAACAGCCAGTACTCATAGTTGACGTGTCAGAACACCTTACTGAGCAGCGGAGAAACCTCGGTCAGTGATTCTTCACAAGCGGTACCAGTATTCACGACAGTAAAGCGAAAGATGCCATTTAGAGCTATGGCAGCTTGACTTCCTAATCAAATATGAATACTAATCGTCTCCGAATACCATAGTGTGTGCAGGAACAGCAAATACAATGCCTACACTTCAAACCCAGACCTATGGGTGTCGATGGCTTGAGACAGGCATCTAGTGTAAATCAGAGGGACCCAACCGGGCCACTTCCATGTCCTTGGTTGAGAAGCCAAGAGGGACGAGTCAAGGACACTACGATGAATAACATGCTTAAGACATAGCTATTGTTCCCAGGTCAATTCAAGATGAAATGTTTAATCGTTTTCTGCAGTAAGCAGGGAGGTGAAAGAGGGGTTACCTCGGCGGCTCTGCTAACACGAGGGATGTTGGAAGGTACGCAAAAAAAAAAGAAAAAGAGAAAGAGAAGAAAAGAAAAGAAAACCTTAGCATTTTGCAAGTTGATAGAATCCAAGTCAGCGAGTATAGATGTAAATTGACAATTTTATGAGGATGTTATTGAAGGCACGAAATCTGATTGCATCCTAATCCCAACTCTGTTGCTGTGGCTTGAGTTGGCACTGGAGTATCCTTTGAGTATCCTTGCTGCTTGCATTCGGCGATCGTCTGGCCTTAACTTCCCGATGCACTTTCCATGCCGACTCGGGTGTATCCAACAATGATACTTCGAAGGCGCAATGCTGCAAGTGTCCGCATGTTTGCGTTGCACATATCTTCATCTCAACAGAGTGCCAGAGTTCACACATTGCATCGCTGAATCATGGCAAGGATCACGTGTATAATCACGTGGGAGATGAGACGGTTTGTTGCCTGTATGTTTAGGCCTCCATCCTTCAATCATCCATCCAATAACTCCCCCAACATTCGCCGAACGCTCAAGCCTGGCTTGGGCCAATCATTTTCCTGGGTTGAAACGAGGCTGCTTCTTCCCCGCTGGCCTGCCTGTTCATCTCACCTTCCGCTGCGCCTCTTTGAAGTTCAAGAAGCTTTCACCAACCACACCATTCTCTTGTTTCTCTTCCCTGGGATTTTTGGTGTCGGCACTTGACCACTTTCTTCAATTTGATTGCCACGGCCACCTATACCAGCCCTATTGTTGGGAAGGCCTGTGCTTTCCAATACACCTTAGTTCTTAGCAGCGATACGGCCTATTGGTGATTAAATCGCTTTCGATTGGATCCTGATCTGGGAACTTCTCGGACGAGGATATCAGTGATTGAGCAGAGTATTGGATAACCCATCATACATCATAGCTCCTCCGCCGAAGCCTAGCAGAATACAGTCAACTTGAGAATGCTACTGGGGATGTTTGCGGCCTTCTACATCCAAGCAGGCACAACTCCGTGATTGATCTCAGTCTGGATCGAGCATTGCTGCCGACTTCGGTCGCTGTCTGTTACTGGGATCGACAGGCCAATTCCCCCATCTCAAAGAACTCTAAAGAACGTATCAGCGCCCCGGCATCTTGGTTGTTTTAATGTAATCATCCTTCTTGTTTCTATATCTGTTCTTTTTCATTTTGTTGTCCTCGTCCCGAGCAAGTCGGTTTGGCCTGGTCTTCCTAGTTGCACATTTGTCGGTATCCCCATGACGGGGCATCTATGCTCACGGAAAGCTACAGCCTTTATGGCCAGTCTTGTTAACCTAAACTACATAGTGGTTCTACTCTCGCCTTAAAAGTGCTGTCATTTGTCCGTTTCTCGAAATGCCGCAAAATTTTCCTTTTTCTCTACAGGGTCACCACCCGGTATGGCTTGCAATTCCCAGTTTTGTCTATCATTGATGGCTTTCGCTGACCATTCAATCTTTTAGCACTCAACCCTACCTGCACAGTCAAGCGAATTTGCAGATTTGTTTGGCGTAAATGATTCTGCGAGACTATCAGCTGCCCCTCCAGCAGTTCCTGGAGCTCAGTCATCTGGATCCTCCTCTGCTGCAGTACCCTGCAATGCGAACATGGCCATCTTCATGAATAGCGTTGCTCCTGGCAACTTCTCACTCAGTAGCACCAGGGTCAGTTTGCTAAGCAACCCTGATCCTTGGAATCCTCTTCTTGCCGTGAGCATGCAAGGATCGGCGAGCTTGAGCAAAGGGGTGGGCAACTATTCTCAAAGCCAAACTTATCAGCTGAACAACGTATCTCACTTCCGCGACCCAGTGCCCACACCATCAGAGTCATCCGTTGTTAGTCATGGCGATCATGGTGTCCTTTCAGACTCTGGATATGTTAGCATGAATAACAGGCGGAGTGTGGGAAACCGCTCGCTCTACAATGAAGATCCGAATCTGGAGACACAGAGTCTAATTAGTCACTTCCAATCGAGACTGAGCCGCGCTTTTTCAGAGCTGGAATCACGATCGCAAGGAAACCAGATACAAAATGCAGCACCAACGAAGAAAATTTCATGCGAGTTCCCTGGATGCAAATTTATTTGCAGAACTCGATCGGAATTCAAGTAAACCCTTTCCCACCTTCCTTCATATCCGTATTTTTGCAAGTATGGCTGACATTTCTGGACAGAAAGCATAAGGCCAGACATGAAAGACCTTGGAAATGCCCAGACCCAGATTGCAAGAAACATATGTGTGGCTTCAGCACGCGAAATGATCTAGATCGACATCTCAAATCCGTACACAAGATGGTTACCCCAAACACTAAAACCACGATGTATCGTTGCCCCTTTGGGCAGTGCAAAGATATCCAGAAAGATTGGCCAAGAAAAGACAATTTCATCCAGCATTTGAAACGAGTACACCATCTTAGTGAGCCCATAGATGTCAACCATTTCTCCCATCAGTACGCGTCATCTTCTTTTATTGGTTAAACTGGCGCTAACGTGCTTTAACTTCAGAGTTGCCGCTTCGCCAGCGCCTGAAGATCTCGCTGGCCTTGGATCCCAGCCCCTCACGGTTGGTCAAGATGGGAAAGTCCAGCCACACTCTCAGTGGCCTGGGCTGCCTGCAGATTCTTCCATCCATCTTGCCTACATGAACCGCGATGATGTTGATCCCCGCGGATATGCTCAGGATGTCCAAGAGGAGCAGCTTTTGCCGATCCCCCAGTCACTGGTCTTAGATTCGATGGCTTCAACCACCGGAGTCCAGTTGCAAGCGCAAGATGTTTTCCAGGGTATTAGACTAAAATCTTCAATATCAGAGTCACATCATGCGGCCATAGAGCCATCTGGTGATGGACTGCATCAACCTGATCCCGTGATAGAACTCAACTCTCACGACTATGGGCTTTCTCAGGATGTTCAACCCCAGTGTGACCAGGTCTCAGCATCACAAAATCCCCCCCTTAACCCATCGGACAACTCTTTGCAAATAGAAATCGTGGTAGATGATTCAAGTCCTAGCAACATGTGCGACCCTCCTGGAGTGGCCCATATTGATACTCCCAGGGCATCACCATCGATTACTCAGCCATTGCCCACTGGTCAGGACAGTTCAGACTTGGCTGATCCTATCAACTGTCTGCCATCAGATCTTTTACTGCGATCACCTGCACAAGAATCGATGACTCGATCGCCCAGAGTCGAAGAATTGTGTCAGGGCTATACTTCATCAGAAAATCAGGACGTTGTTAGAGTCGCAGACCAATCATCTGGCCATGACCTTGATATGGGGCGAGAATCTTCATCGGAGGATGGCTCAGAAGGAAGTGATGCTGCGGAAGATAGATTGGACGGCTTAGATGTAGGACAAGCAGCATCCATTCATACAGATGAAGGGGCTGCTCAAACTCGCCTTCAAGGTTCATCTCCCTCTAAGGGAAATGAGTCGACGCCAAACACTACCCTACAAACCGATCCCGTTAATGAAGCGCAAGCAAGCGAGTTTCTCAAAGCGTTGATGAGACAAGGCATTCTTGACAAACTCTTGACAGACATCGGGTATCATGGCACAAGGGAGTCCCAACCCGCTGGGCAGGAGCCGGCAACCCAAGTGTCTACCCCCTCAAGCATCACAGCTCCCCGCAGCGAAGGCAAACATGCTTGTAAAACATGCAAGAAGTATTTCAATCGACGGTGCGAGCTCAAGTAGGTCAATGTTCTTATTCTTTCCTGTTTGTTGATCCCCTTTGGGCTAAAGGATTAACCGCAAATTAGAAAGCACATGAAACGGCATGATAAGCCCTATGCATGCACATTTCCTAGATGCATCCAAAGTTTCGGTAGCAAGAACGACTGGAAGCGGCATGAAAACACAGTGCACTCGAAACTCCAACTAGAGGTCTGGCAATGTACCGAGCCAGATCTCCCTCCTCATAATGCGGCCAGGTGCGCGAGGATGTACTACCGCAGAGAGTCACTCAAGTCCCACATGGAAAAGGATCATGGCATCATAGATAACGATCTTATCGAGAAGAAGCTCACCGACTACCGTCATAGGGGCAATTTTGAATCGCGGTTCTGGTGTGGCTTCTGCCGGAAGATCATCGAGCCGTCTGAGAACAATGGTAAACCTGAGTTGCTCGAACGCTCACGCTTCGACCACATTGACCAGCACTTCAATGCCAAGAATGGCTTTCCGAAGGCCAACATCAAGGAATGGAAGTACCTTGATGATTCTAAGTTCCTCGAGGATTCGTTAGGAGGTGTTGCACCTGATTCAGAGCGTCTTGCACACTCTGGGAAACGACCTATTAGCTCGCAGGACGAACGGGTCACTAATATTAGCAGCTTTGACACCAATGGAATATTCAACCACAACAATGGCATCGGTAGTTCCTGGATCAGTCAAGTCAACAACAACGGTCAAAGAGACAACAACAGTGACTCTTACACTAAGAAATCGGGGAGAGAGTACCGTTTCTGGGTCTGCGTACGTGCCATTCTCTGTTCTCCCTTTACTAACTGGCGTAGCTATCTCAAGTGGCTAATCGTCGTGCCTGGGTTTAGTGCGGCTGTGGCTTTGTCAATACCATCGAGACCGCAGTTGTATGTGTGAATTGCAATCACACTCTGTGCCAAAATTGCACAAAGAGCCGTTATAAAGTGACTGAACGTTCTGGCGATATCACAATGACTGGATGATGGCTATGTTCAAAGCACCCTACCATGTTTGGCAATTTTTGAGATGTTTTTGGGCTCGGCTTGATAGACATGCCACTGGATTTGTGAGAGAGTGTACCTAGCTAGACAAGACCTCCCATAACGGTACATCGCTTAATCGATGTTTGGGAAGAATCTAATCACGTTTATGACACTCCTCCTTCTGCCATTACATTCCATTGTAGTCTGAGATTGGAATGAACTACTCCTTCTCCCTTTGATGGATGCTTAAATATGTTGGACATTGGACTGTACTGACGTGGTCGTGTTGGCTAAGCTGAGGGTGTGGTGTGCCTGGGAATGGGGGCCGCGGAGAGCATAGAGAAATAGGGGTTACAGAGCGCAGCTCGGACCATGCTGAGTTTGGCTCCTCATTACAACGCATTCTTGGGTTTGTATTTCAAACGCTCCTTACTTGAACGTGGAGTCAACTTCGACTCCAATGATATAGTAAACAAAGACTGCAGTTTCATGCTTGGCGGACGTTGCAGATATCCATCGTTCACTCAAATACTTCGCATATCCTGTGATCTAACAAATGGACGAAACCATTGGACAAATACACATACTGGCCAGTCCATCAGTTTCTTGACGCCTATTTGAAATTTGCTGTCCGATCCATACAGTATGCAGGAACATATCCTGCGGCAAAGGGTCAACTGTTCCTTAAGAAAATGGTGGGTTGAAAATGAGGTTGTCCTACTTGATCTCCAAGCACCAAGCCAACTTGAGTTGAATCCGGCCTAATGGATGAATCATAAAAGAGTCCCTAAAAAACCCAACACGAGGTCTGTTTCACGTTGTTGAATCTCGATGAGATGTCCTATTGTGATTTGATGTTTTTGTGTGAAATAACGATAGGACAATGTCTCAGGCCAAGGACTCCGGAACGGGGCTGCGATTCCGAGGAAATGGAAATGAGAGCGGGTGACTGAAACTGGGTTGCCATCCGGCTGGGTTGGATGGTTGATTGGAAGAGAGATTGGATTGTGGGATCAGAGTGTCAGAGGGGAACAATAAGATTGTGAACCTATGAATGATCTTGCCGAGAGAGTAACGCGTTCCGTGTGACCTTCGTTGATAGGGAGATCATAATCATCACCAGAAGACAAAAGGAGGAGCAGTTGTCTTAGGCGTCTAGCTCCCGGACGTCCTTGGCACGCCTGTCTTCACTTTTGTGATCATTAATTTGACATGACAAAGATCATTTTTGGCATTATCAGAGCCATAACAGAAGCCCAAGTGATCTGGCTTTCTATGTGGTCCAAATACCGATGTGGAACCTGTCTCACGCCCATATTTAACTTCGCAATGTCCAATTCGATAGACGTTGTGTGAAGTTATGTGAAAAGCGCAAAAAAGGCAGGGGGACTTTTTTTTCTTGTGCTGTCTTTCTCTGCCCTCACTAACTGGACACACGAACAGGGATATGCAACGTTCCCGCCAACTACGACAGGGAGAACGGAATGAGTGGTGCAAAGGTGCACGCCAAATTTTTTGCAGAGATCTCGCTGAGACTGAGTGACTAACACAACTTACACAGGACCAGGTTGCTGGTAAGTATGGTAAGTTCTTCCCTAACTAGCTAGGAAGGTGGCGTGTCATCTCTTGAGACTTTGAATAGTAGTAATAGCACATCCGGAGTTCTCTAACCTGTACTGTCTAACAGCATTTAGACTAGACTATGAGTAAGTGGCATACGGATGTCGACGCCGTCATTGCTCATGCCGAGAGACTAGACGAATCGTGACGGCGGCAAGATGGCTGGGCATTGTTTGATATGTAGCCACCGTTGATGGTATCAAGGAATACGTAACCTGTTGTCGTGACTGAGAGAAACCTTGCTGGTGTCTTGCTACCGGCACTTTGGAGTGTGTTTAGTTCTCTCTTCCCCTCTCGGCTACCGGCATCTAGTATAGTCTAAGATGTTGGCTCTAACCATCACCGCCACACGGGTGGATGCCGCCAATCCCTTTTTCTTTTCAGCTGCTACTTAGCGCTAGAAGACCTCCTAACAGCGTAAACAGTCAGGTAACTGTGTCTATCCCCTTTCAAAAAATCTTCTTACAGCAAGCAGCTTCAGGTTATTGGTCCAACTTACCCCTCCTCATCACCAAGTAAGCAAGTACCCTCTATGCACACCAATGTAATGCAGGATGAACAAAGAATCACAAGGATTGGCCATATATATCCGCCCTGCGGCCACCTCCCCGCATCTGCGATTGCTTTCCCACCACCCTCTTAGAGGATTTCATTGCCGGGTGAGACTAGCCTTTAACAACAATTAGTTTATAACTTTGTTTCCCGCAGGAATGGTAAGTTGTTTGGAGATATTCGTCGTAATAGACTGATTCAGCGTCGGAAAGTTCCGAACACCAGCTTCCAGCACGACCAGCGTCTCGATCCGGCCACCTGGTTCTAGGATCTAGCTGCGCATATTAAGCCTTGCTTGTGTCGAGACTTCTTGCTAAATAAGTGATGGGACGCAAGGATACCCTTCTTGCAGCAGATTCAGCTTTTCATGGGTATATGTATGTAGAATTTGCTGTGAATCTCGTGTACATACACACCTGATTGGATCTGTCAAACCAAGTGGATATGGCGCCTATCGATCTTGCATTTCCTTGCAAAGCATGCGTCTCGATAAGCCGACAAGATGAGCAGAAACGTATGTATGGCTTGCGGTGAACAAGAACTTGTGTCTGATGCCATTCTTGGGGTCATATTTCGTAGACAATTACCAAGACATACTACCAGGGACGCAACTGCCTGACAGGCTCATCCGTGGTTCATCGCCTGGCACCAGATCTTTAATGCCCAATGCGAGAGTGGTGTATCAGAGATGTCTCTTGAGCTTTCTGATAGTCAGTCCTCCGTTTAGTGGTCTGGAAAGAAAGTTGGGCACATATTTTGCTCTCAAGTGTGGCTTGAACCATTCATGCTCTTTTACGCGAACGCTATCTTGTGCGCCGTTGCACCAAACAGGGTCTAAAGCTGGGTAGCATGCGAAATCCAGCCATCGTCCTCTACGCCAATTCTGCTTGCGAAAACACTGATTGGTATCTTTGCAACAAACGATACATCACAACTTGACCGAATAATAGGACTCATAGTCGACATGGACAGCCAGCGGTGGTTGCAGTTATGCCAAAAGCACTGTTGGGCTTCTCCGGAATGTAGGTTCTCTGTAAGGCGCTTCTGACAAGCCATGGGCATTTTGATCAAAAAAGGGAACTTGTCTCGACTACTTCATACTGCTTCTTGGACTGCCTACACGGCAAGAGGCATCATAGAGGGATGTAAGCTCGCTCCCAGATGTGGTAAATAAATCACACAGAGAGGTGTGAGTATGATGAGATGCTGTTCTGCAAGCGTTTCCTGGGTTGACTAGGATGACTAAACTCGATCGAAAGTAGCGCTGCAACGGTGGTGGGGACGCGGATCTCCATGGTTGGTACTGAGATTCTAGATGGCATATCACGGTACGTGGGGCGTTCAGGGGAGGCTTTAGGGCTGAGGATGGTGTTATTTGTCCCAGTGCAAGACGCGAGATGGTGCGATCAACTACCGATGTTGGATTTTAAGACTTTCTACTTCCATATCGAGCAAATCGCGGCGACGTTACTTGATATCCTTTTTTGGACAAAGACAGTCGAGATACTGGAGAGTATGGTCTGTCATGCGGGCATTCAAACTCTACTGGGACGGAGGGCGAAGCGATCGCTGGGATCCCAACAGCTGGGTACCAGCAGGTTGGTGTGACCGAACCCATGTACAAGGCCAGGAGTTGCAACACTGTGGCCGTCTGGGGAGTACGAACCCCACGCTAAGGCAGGAGAGCATAAGACACGATGCTATCCAGTGGTCAAACTATCGAGACTCGACCGGCGGCAGAATTAAAGTGTTCATGTTTCCAGCCTATGCAGGCCTTTGGCAAAGCGATCACGCATTCATGCTTGGTTTTAAAAAAAAAAGAGTTCACAAGCGCAGCCACAGCGGTGTGGCCTTGCGGCAGACTGACTGTGTCGAGTCCGGAGATAGGGTGTTGTAAAGTCCTTATGTTCAAGTGCTAAAAAAAAAAAAAGGTCAATATGATCAACCACTCCATCCAGCACCGTGCGCTGTTGAGGGGGGCGAGCCCCCGGCGCAGGCCCGAAGCTTCAGCGATTGCGATCCACCAGTGATCTGCGATTCCCCAGTTCCACCCGCCCCATCGGGTCCACTCTGCCCTGTAAGTGGATTACTCAGTGGACCTCTCTGAGGCTTTAGCCGTGGGTGCTGGAACGGTAGTAGCGGGGCGCTCCCACAGGGCCGGTCCGTCTCGCGCGGCTCGGGGTTGGCGTAGTACCCTAGACGCCTTTTGCCTTCTTGGGCGGATGGTCGCCTTGCCTTGGCTCTCTGTCCCCTGTTGTTAACTTGGAATTCTATACACGCAGGTCAGCAGACCTTGGGCACTCTTGTTTAAGATAGTTGCTCGGTGATTGTTGCGAAATACTTCGCTTGACACTACCAGAAGGCCATGAATGCCGGCCAAGAGTGGCATCGATAGACAGTCTTACGATTAACTCGCCTGTGCTTTTCTTCAACTTGCTTGTTGGCAGCTGTGCCTAGCCAACTATACGACAGACCATGACTTTTCCAGAACTCCGAACCTGAGAAAGCAATCATCATCTAGCCGCCACCGGCTCATTACTTCACGACACGCAACGCAAGGTCGTGCTAACCGAAGACAGGATTGCATCGGTAACCTTATCTGGCCCAGAAACATGGGACGCCTGGTAAGTACACTGCTTGATGTACAAGTAGTGTACGGTTTTCACACTGTGACCGACATGCCCTGCGGCCCGCTCTGATCAAAAACATCGCGCTCATTAGGCCGCCCAGAACAGCCCCGCAGTAATGAGCGCCCAGAGCATCAAGAGCACATGCCCAAGTATACCGTGGAGATCGTTCCCTTGCTGTAACGTTGACATGGTCGCGAACCACCACGAATCCAAGTGATCGTGCCCTCCAAATCTGTCCTCGATTATAGAGCAGCTGCGCAGGTTTGTGCCATCCGCAGCTTGTGGTATAGCTGGATGTCGGGAGATTGTGCGAAATCTCGTCATATCGATGGTAGATTGTCCTGAATTCGCCTGCTTTGCATCGGTTAGAACGAGAAACCCTCGTAGATCAACGTTAGACCATTTCTAGCTGGTCTTGGCTGAAGTCCCCTACTCATCTCATTTGCTGAAAAGCGCGTTAACACGCCATACCGCCCGGCTGGGGGGGTGCTGTGAAATGACTGGCTTGGTCTATGCCAGCCCACGTTTATGCGGGAGTGGTCTGTTCGACACCACCCCGCTGGGGCCTATGTTCTCCTTGGCTCCGGGTCACTCAGAAAGACAAGGATGACGCTCGTTGCTAACTAGCTGAAGCCCCCATGAGGCTCTGCAGGTACGTACCTGGCCGGCTCCCAAGGTGCACACCCCGTTCCTCCGGGCTCTCGTTTGGAAGGAATACCATTCCCAATTCGCTTACAGTCGCATTCTCCCATGCCTACCCGACACACTGCTACCCTCCACTAGTGTGCCGGTAGCGCTGACAACTGCCATAACCTTCATGAGCTTCCAGTCCATATATACCGACCGAGGTTTGCCACCTCCAGTCTAGTCAACCTATGCCTTATCCCATGATCCTCCAGTCAGGCAGTCCGACGTATAATTAAGTGCTGTGCTACTGCCGCTTAATTCTCTCTCGAGTTGTCTCTATTCTCAACTCGAACACCCTCAGCATACACTCCAATGCCCAAGTTCTGTTGACCTTTGACGGTCAAAGCTCTACTGCACACTCGCTTCCTGTCACAGTCGCTCAGATACTACTACCCCGCGCTTGCTACCTTTGTCTCTGCCATCTTGCATTAGATAAACCGAACAAACATGGCGACCGTGTACCCCAACCCCATCATGGGGGGTTTTCCCCTTTACGAGCACGGTCGTTTCTCCCAGACGGAGAGTCCATTCGAGTTCGTCGACCCCGTTGACCCAGCGCTGAAAGACTTCGCTCCTCAGATGACCTCGGTGTCTTATGGCACGACGACCTATGCATGGGCACCGCTCCCCAGCTACGTTAGAAAGGATGACCAGCCATGGAGCATGTACCATGCCACTATATCTATGCAGCCGCTGCCCAGCTGCAGCTTGCCCAGCATGGCGACTGTGCCTGCCCCGTTTTCTGCCGCTGCCATCAGCCCCAGACAGTCTCCATCTCTCCTCAGTCATGGCGACACTGAGTCGCGGCACGACAGTTTCCCCAGAACTCCCGACCTAACCTCCTCGCCTGCCACTCTGTCTTTGGATACCCCCTCCGATATGCAGCCCCTGCAGCACGCCGGCACTGGTGTTGGCGTCCCAGATTATGTCAACCCTCAGGACGTCAATTACCAACAAGACTATCCCGTGGCCGAGCATGATGCCTTCTCCCGGTCATCGACTTCGACAAACGGTATCGATTACTATGCCGGCAGTGATGACGAGCCTGGCAATACTACCTATCCGAATTACACCTACAGCAGCGTTGGCGTTACCACGTCGATGGTTTCCAACAACAATGCGGTGACCTCGGGACCCGAATGTCATCTCTCAAGCACGTCACGCTGCCAATCCCCTGTAACCGACACCATCTACGATGTCCGGTCGAAGCGCCATCATGATTCCGACAACGACAACGAGCAGACCAATCGCGAGGACCGCCCTCTCAAGCGATCCAAAACCGCCCCATGCTATCATCTCAACACTTCCTCAACTCCTGTATACCGCACTGCAGCTTCTATCGGCCGCAGACGCCAGCGCGACTCCCACATGGTCTCAACAGCAAACCTCTTCAGCACTGACGGCGAAGAACACAAACGTCACATCTTCCCTTGCGTCTTCAGGTTCGCCGGCTGTGACGGCGTCTTCAAAGCCAAGAACGAATGGAAGCGGCACGTCTCGAGCATGCACCTCCTCGAGCGCTACTGGATCTGCCACGATTCCGAGACCCCGTCATCGTCTCAATCTCAATCTCAAAAGTCCCATGCTCACCAACAGCACGAGAACTTCTTCAACCGCAAGGACCTCTTCACCCAGCATCTGCGCCGCATGCACTGTCCCGCCGCGCTCAAGCCCTACCTTGACAACGCGACATCCATTAGCGCCATTTGTTCTCTTGCCTCCTCTCGTTGTAAGACCAATAATAAAACAATGGGTAAGACCAAATCTTCCAAGCGCGGCTCCCAAACTCTACCCAATCTCCCGCCTCATCTTCGTCCCGTGATGGAGGAATGGATCGCCTACGTCCAGGAGCGCTGGGAACGCTGCCAACGCGTCCGCAAACTGCCCTCGACCTTTAGGTGTCCTGTCCCAGGGTGCTGCAGCGAGCCTAACGGCAAGAACAGCCCTGGTTCTACAGAGATCGGAACCCCCACAATCTTCCACGATACCCCCAAAAACACGGCCTGGAACCAGCGCATGGAGCACATCGCAAAACACCTCATGCGTTTCGCCCAGCTCGAAGACGAGGGTGCCTCCGCGGAAGAGAAGGCCAAAGAGCGCGTGGAGTTTGGCGGTACGGGCGACGAGGAACTCGTCGCATGGGCGAGCTCGCCCGAAGTAGGGATCATCCGGCGGAATGCGAAGGGCGAATGGGAGTTGACTGAGGCTTTTAAGAAGGGCCCAGGAAATACGGGGTCTTGTGGTGCTATGGAGATCCCTGAGACCGGAGGGGAGATGATGAAGGAGGAGATTGTGGTCGTTGGGGGTTATGAGGAGGAGGGAGATGCTGAGGGTGAGGATGATGAGTAATCTTGTCTTGTTTTTTTTTTTTTTTTTTTTTTTTT
>Ga0065720_1001135_pt1 | contig 25679 bp, 25 predicted proteins | sample Thericmetagenome_FD_59107 | JGI IMG/M metagenome (GOLD analysis project Ga0065720, IMG submission 59107) | Thermophilic microbial communities from the Joint Bioenergy Institute, California, USA of rice/straw/compost enrichment - eDNA_2 v2... | ecosystem: Engineered > Solid waste > Grass >... | reverse complement strand
CCCGTAAGCACGGCGACGGCCTTGGCGGCACTCCTCCCGGAAACGGACATGTTGCCCCCGTTGCGACATGAGATGAGGTGATTGCACCATTCCTCAGAATGGATCACCGAATGAGATGCTCCGGGGCCCCAAGGAGCTGTGTGGCACGGGTCGCGATTCGGTGATCACCGTGCTTCTCAGCTAAGTGACCCGCTGGTAACGTTCGCGCATGGGCTCTGCGAAACACGCCGGCGACGTCGCCGTCGCCGTCTCCCGAACCTTTGGCGTCGAGACCATGTTCACCCTCTCGGGCGGGCACGTGTTCCCGCTCTACGACGGGGCCGTGCACGAGAACATGCGCATCCTCGACGTACGCCACGAGCAGAGTGCCGTGTTCGCGGCCGAGGCGACCGCACGGCTGACCAGGAAGCCCGGGCTGGCGGTGCTCACCGCCGGGCCGGGCGTCACCAACGGCGTCAGCGGCGTGGCCACCGCGCACTTCAACGGCTCTCCCGTCGTCGTGATGGGCGGCCGGGCCCCACTGTCGCGATGGGGCTCCGGAGCGCTCCAGGAGCTCGACCACCCGCCGCTGCTCGAGCCCATCACGAAGCTGTCGTTCACCGCGACCTCCGCCGAGAGCGTCGGGCAGGACGTCGCGACCGCCTTCCGGTCGGCCATCGCCCCGCACCGCGGCCCGGTCTTCCTCGACTTCTACATGGACCACCTGTTCGCGCCCGTGCCCGAGGGCGCGCAGGCGCCCGATCCCGAGCCGCTCACCCCGTCGCCGATCGAGCCGGACACCGACGCGCTCGCCGGGATCGCCCGGCTGCTCGCCGAGGCCGAGCGGCCGGTGCTCGTGCTCGGCTCGGACGTGTGGATGGACCGCGCCGAGGAGGCCGCCCGCGGCTTCGCCGAGGAGTACCGCCTGCCGGTGATCCTCAACGGGCAGGGGCGCGGCATCCTGCCGCCCGGGCACGAGCTGCTCGTCACCCGCGCGCGGAGCGTCGCGTTCGGGCAGGCCGACCTGGTGATCGTGGCCGGGGCGCCGCTCGACTTCCGGCTCGGCTACGGCTGGTTCGGCGGCAAGAACGACACGCCGCTCGCCCGGGTGGTGCACCTCGTCGACGCGCCCTCCCAGATAGCCCAGCACATCCAGCCCGCGGGCGCGGCCGCCGGCGACCTCTCCCTCGTCTTCCGGGGCCTCGCCACGGCCTGCGCCGAGGCCGGGGTCTCGCCGAAGCGGTACGCGCCGTGGCTGGAGCGGCTCAACGAGACCGCGGCCGCGGCCCGCGCCTCCGACGCCGAACTGCTCGCCTCCGCCGCCGACCCCATCCACCCCATGCGCGTCTACGGCGAGCTGAACAAGGTGCTCGCCGACGACGCGGTGGTGATCGGCGACGGCGGCGACTTCGTCTCCTACGCGGGCAAGTACGTCGAGCCGGCCCAGCCCGGCTGCTGGCTCGACCCCGGCCCGTACGGCTGCCTCGGCACCGGCCTCGGCTACGCGATCGCCGCCCGGCTCGCCCGGCCGTCCTCCCAGGTGGTGCTGCTGCTCGGCGACGGCGCGGCCGGGTTCTCGCTGATGGACGTCGACACGCTCGTGCGGCACGGGCTGCCCGTCGTCATGATCTGCGGGAACAACGGCATGTGGGGGCTGGAGAAGCATCCCATGCAGCTGCTGTACGGCTACGACGTCGCCGCCGAGCTGCGGGAGGGCACCCGGTACGACGAGGTGGTGGCCGCGCTGGGCGGCGCCGGGGAGATGGTCACCTCCCCGGAGGAGATCGGCCCGGCGCTGCGGCGGGCCTTCGACGCCGGCGTGCCGTACCTGGTGAACGTGATCACCGACCCGGCGATCGCCTACCCGCGCAACACCACCGGCGTGTAGCGCGGGGCGCTCATCCGGTCAGGGGCCGGGTCAGCCCTGCTGCGACGGCGAGGGGGAGGGCGACTGCGTCGCGTCGTCCTCCTTCTCGCCGGGGCACTCGATCCCCCGGTCGACCACGATCCGGACCACGGTGCCCGCCGGGACGGTCTCGTTCACCCCCGGGTCCTGGCTCAGCACCTTCGAGCACAGCCCGGTGTCCGGGTCGTCGCTCACGATCACCCGGTAGCGCAGGCCGGCCCTTCTGAGCGCCGCGATCGCCTCCGGCTCGGAGAGGCCCTCGACGGGGGGCACCTTCCGGATGGCGGGGGTCGGGGACGGCGAGGGAGAGTTCCTCGTGGGCTCGGCCGAGGGAGTCGGCGTGGGGCTCGCCGTCGGCTCGGCGGTCTCGGCGGTCTCGCTGGGCGGTGGCGTCGGGGGCGCCTTCGTGGGGGTTCTGCGCGGCCTCGTCCTGGTCGGCTCCGGGCGCTCGGTGGTCGCCTTCACCGAGCCCTTCGTGCTGGGCTCGGGCGTGGACGTGCCGACCGCGGCCGGCGGCGGCTCCTCGGCCCCGGTCGCCGCGACGCTGTTGATGCCGAAGGCGGCGAGCCCGCCGAACAGCGCCGCGCCGACGCCGATGCCGGTGAACAGCCCGGCCCGGCTGCGCCGCGGCCGGGCGGGCGTGCCCTGGGTGGCCACGGCGGCCTGCTCGCGCTGCCCGGTGGCGGGCCCGGGGGCCGGGTAGGGCGGCTGCTCGGGGTAGGGCTGCGAGTACTGCGGCTGCTGCGGGTACTGCGGCCGCGCGTACTGCTGCTCCGGGAACGGCGCGGAGTACCCCGGCGGGCCGTACGGCTGGGCCGGGTGGCCCGCCGCCGGCGCGCTGAGGGTGAGCGCGGCCTGCCGGGCGGCCTGGCCCATCGCCGCCGCGCTCGGCCAGCGGCTGCCGGGGTCCTTGGCGAGGGCGCGCTCGACCACGTGCCGGACCGCGGGCGGGATGTCCTGCGGCAGCGGCGGCGGCTCCTCGCGGATGTGCTTGAGCGCGATGGTGACCGGGGAGTCGCCGTCGAACGGCCGCCGCCCGGCGAGGCACTCGTAGGCGACGACGCCGAGGGCGTAGATGTCGACGGCGGGCGTGACCGGCTGGCCCTCGGCCTGCTCGGGCGCGCAGTAGGCGGCGGTGCCGAGCACCATGCCCGCGTCGGTGAGCCGGTTCGCCGACTCGGCCCGCGCGATGCCGAAGTCGGTGAGCACGAGCTGGCCGTCGGACCGCACCAGCAGGTTGCCGGGCTTGATGTCGCGGTGCACGATCCCCTTCTCGTGCACCGCCTGCATCGCGTCGGCGGCCTGGGCGATCAGGTCCATCGCGGGCTCGGGGTCGATGCGCCCGAGCCTGCTGAGCAGCCGGTCGAGCGGCTCGCCGTCGACGAACCGCATCACCAGGAAGGCGGTGGGGCCGTCGCCCGGCACCTCGGTCACGCCGTAGTCGTAGACGTCGACGACTCCGGGGTGGTTGATCGTCGCCATCGCCCGCGCCTCCCCCTGAAAGCGCTGGGCGAATCCGGGGTCGTTCATGCGGTCCGGGAGCAGCAGCTTGACGGCGACGGTGCGGGCGAGGACGGTGTCCTCACCGCGCCACACCTCGCCCATGCCGCCGGCTCCCAGCCGGTCGTCCAAGCGGTAACGCCCCGCCAGGGTCGTCCCTTGGGCCACCATTGTCCCCCGTACCCCCCCTTGTAGTGGTACGACTGTTTACACCCCAGACTTGACAACAAATCAGACTCGTATCGCGGCCAGATCACACCCAGATCACAAGATCCGGAGAGCGGTCGCGATGCCTGCGATCCCCGTGTGAGTGACGCGAGTCAGGGTAGGGCCAGGTCAGCGCGCTCGTCCGGGACTCGGGCGAACCCGGTCCGAACATCGGCGCCCCACCCGCCGGTCACGTCCCACAAGCCTAGACCCCGGCCCTGATCGGTAGGGTGGCGGCCATGACCCTTGCGCCCGGTGCCCGTGCCAGCCTTTCGATCACGGTCGGACAGGACGACACCGCCGAACGCGTGGGCAGCGGCGAGGTGCCCGTGCTCGCCACCCCGCGCGTGCTCGCGCTCGCCGAGGCCGCCACCGTGCGGGCGGTCGCCGATCGCCTCGCCCCCGGCCAGACCTCGGTCGGCACGCGGGTGACGCTGGAGCACCGCGCCGCGAGCCCGGTCGGCGCGCGGGTGGCGGTCGACGCCGAGCTCACCGAGGTCGACGGCAGGCGACTCGTCTTCTCGTTCGCCGCGCGCGACGGCGACCGGCTCCTCGCCACCGGCACGATCGAGCGCGTCGTCGTCGACGGCGAACGTTTCATCGCCAAGGTGTACGGCTGAGCCTCTCCTTCGCCACGGCGCCCGGCCGGGCCGGCCGGTTCAGCGGCGGCGTTTGCGCGCGAGCACGCTCGCCATCGCCTCGACCACCTCCGGGTCGTACTCCTCCCCGCACCCGGCCCGCAGCCGATCCAGCGCCGCGGCGGCCCGGTCCCGGTCGGATGAGGAGCCGACCAGGTCGTCGTAGGCGTTCGCGGCCTTGATGATCCGGCTCGCCCGCGGCACCGCGGGGCCGGGCGGGTCGCTCTGCAGGCGGACGATCTCGGCGACCCGGTCGAGCACCCCGGTCTTGCGGATCACCTCGGCGCCGAGCTCGGCGATGCGGCGGGCCTGCTCCTGGTCGGTGAACACGGTGGCCCCGCCGGGGATCGGATCGGCGAGCGAGAGCTGCCCGATGTCGTGCATGAGCGCGGCGTACTCCAGCTCCAGCAGCTCCGGCTCGGACATGCCGAGCTCGCGGCCGACCGCCACCGACAGCCGGCTCACCCGCCGGGAGTGCCCGTGATCGACGTACCCGCCGACCTCGGGCACCCGGGCGAGCGCCCGCACCGTCTGCAGGTAGGTGGCCCGGATCCCGGCGTACTTGCGGAACGCCACCTGGGTGACGAGCAGCGGCGCGGCGAACACGAGCAGGGCCACCAGGCCCATGCCGTGCGAGGCGAGCGCGAGCAGCGTGCCGGAGGCGCCCACCGCCGCGCCGAGCGGCCCGGCCATGCGCAGCTCGTCGCGGACCGCGACGGCGAGCGCGGTGCGCACCCGCTCGGCGCGCAGCACCGCGGCGATGAGGACGTCGACGAGGAGCATCGCCGCGACGAGCACGACCATGGTGGCGAGCACGAGCCACCACTCCCCGTCCGGGTGCCCGTGGCCGGTCGAGGCGTAGAGCGGCGTGGCGAGCGGCCGGTAGGCGAGCGCGACGAGCGCGCCCGCGACGAGCCGCCGGGCCATCGCGGCCGCCTGCGGTGGGCGGCCCACGGCGAGGTGCGGCAGCGCTCCGGCGATCATGCCGATCGCCATCACCGCGATCACCTGCAGGGCGCCGTGCCCGGCCGGGCGCCCCTCCACGTCGAGCAGCATCGCGTAGCCGAGCGCCGCGGCCGTGGAGATCGGCGCGACCTCGCGGTTGCCCGGCATCATCATGCGGGCGAGCTCGCCGCAGGCGATCAGCGCGCCGAACGCGAGCGCGATGTCCGGATCCACCACCTCGGTGGCGGCGACGTGCCCGGCGCCCAGGAGGGTGAGCGCGCCCGCGACGCAGCCGAGCAGCAGGTGCAGCGGGGCGCGGCTACCGGTCAGCGGCCACCTGGATGGGCGTGGTCGGGTCGTCATGGTCCTTCATCACTGTGGTGGGGTGGCCGGCGGGCGGGTCGGGCGGGCGGCCGGGCGGATCCCAGCCGTCCCGGCGCACGGCCGTGATGAACGCGTCGACCAGGTAGGGATCGAACTGGGTGCCCGCGTTCTTGCGCAGCTCCTCGATCGCCGCCTCGGGGGACTTCGCCTTGCGGTACGACCGGTCCGAGGTCATCGAGTCGAACGCGTCGGCCACCGCGATGATGCGGGCGAACTCCGGGATCTCGTCCCCCGCCAGCCCCATCGGGTAGCCCTTGCCGTCGTGGCGCTCGTGGTGGTGCATGATGCCGGCGAACGCCTCGTCGAGGAAGTCGATGCCCTTGACGATCTCCAGGCCGCGCATCGGGTGGAGCTGGATCGCGGCGTACTCCTCCTCGGTGAGCGCGCCCTCCTTCTGCAGCACCTTCGTGGGCACGCCGAGCTTGCCCACGTCGTGCAGCATCCCGGCGTACCGGATGGCGCGCAGCCGCTCCGGGCCCATGCCGATCTCCTCGGCGATCATCGTCGAGGCCTTCGACACCCGGGTGCAGTGCCCGCGCGTGTAGTAGTCCTTCGTCTCCACCGCCTGGCACAGCGCGGCCATCGTCGCCTCGTACGCGCGCTCCTGGGCGCGGTACTGCCCGAACGCCCAGCGGGCGATGAACACCGGCACGAGCACGAGCACCGCGGAGATCGACTGCACGGTCGCCCACAGCCCCACGATCAGCAGCCCGATCGTGGCGTAGCCGAGGTAGGAGGCGAGCAGCCGGGCGGTGTCGCGGAGCGGCACCTCGTCACCGCGCACCACCGAGGCGAGCCGCAGCATGACGCCGACGAGCAGGATGTTGAGCGCCACGAAGACGCCGGTCGCCGCGGCGTACGGCACGATCAGGTCGGCGAACCGCTCCACCGGCAGGCCCTGCTGGCCGCCGACGAGCCGGTAGGTCTCGCCGGCGGCGAGCCCGCACACCGCGAACTGGGCGCCGTTGAACAGCCGCTTCACCGGCGGCAGGCCGGGGCGCACGCTGAGCACCGCGACGGCGCCCACGAGGGCGGCGCCGAGCGGCCCCACGAGCACCGCGGCGGCGAGCACCGCGGAGAAGCTCACCGAGATCGCGGTCTGCTCGACGTTGAGCAGCGTCGGCACCGACTCGCAGACGAGGAACAGCAGCGCGAGCACGACCAGGGTGCGCCAGTCGGGTCCCCCCAGCCCGCCTCCGGTGAGGAAGGCACGCCCGATCAGTACCGCCGCCGCTGTGACCAGCACAACGATGTAGACCTTCGCAGGCCACGGCAGTTCACGCACAACGGCCACCTTGGCGTCGGATGACGCCCTCAGGCTACAGAAACCGGCGCGACCGGGTACCCAGGTCAGCCAATCGCATCCAATATGTGACGAAACAACTACACAATGCGCTACGGCGTGCTAGTCTCGCCACTTTCCTGCCTGCGGCGCCGGGCCCACTCGACGGTCGCCTTCAGGCCCACCGCGAGCTCGGTGCGCGGCTGCCAGCCGAGCCCCTCCATCGCCGGGGCGGGGTCGACCGCCATCGCGGGCAGGTCGCCCAGGCGCGGCGGCGCGTAGCCCGGCTCGTCCGGGGCCCCGGCCGCGGCGGCGACCATGCTGTGCAGCTCCCGGTCGGTGGTCTGCACCCCGGTGCCGAGGTTGAACCGCTGCCCGTTCCCCCGCTCGCCGCAGGCGCGGACGAAGCCGTCCACGACGTCCTCGACGAAGATGTAGTCGCGGGTCTGCCGGCCGTCCCCGTACACGACCGTCGGCCTGCCGGCGAGCAGCGCGTCGGTGAAGATCGCCACCACCCCGGCCTCGCCCTCCGGGGACTGGCGCGGGCCGTACACGTTCGACAGCACGAGCGTGGTGTACTCCAGGCCGTAGAGCGCCTGGTAGGTGGCGAGGTAGGTCTCGCCGCTGAGCTTCGAGGCGGCGTACGGCGAGCGCGGATCGGTGGCCGCGCCCGCGGGCACGGGGATCACCTCCGGCCGGCCGTACACGGCGACCGAGGAGGCGAAGACGACCTTGCGCGTGCCGGCCCGGCGCGCGGCCTCCAGCACGTTGACCGTGCCCTCGACGTTGACCTTCGCGTCGTGCATCGGATCCGCCACGCTCTTGCGCACGCTGATCTGCGCGGCGAGGTGGCAGACGACCTCCGGACGCCAGCGCTCCACGACCCCCGTCAGCGCCGGATCGACGACGCTCATCTCGTGCAGCTCGGCATGCCCCGCCGCGGCGGCGAGGTTTCGGCGATCGCCCGACGACAGGTCGTCGACGACCGCGACCTCGTGGCCGTCGGCGAGCAGGCGATCGACGAGATTGGACCCGATGAAACCGGCTCCCCCGGTAACCAGAACCCGCATAAGGGGCAGCTTACGGGGGTTCGGGGCGTCAGGGTGCGAGACGCTCCGCTTCGATCGCCTCGACCATCTCCACCCGCACCTGCTCGATGCGGGACATCACCCGGGCCCGCAGGTCCTCCGGCACCGGGTCGCAGCCGCAGTGCTTCGCCACGAGCTGCTTGACGACCTTGTCGAGGCCGTATTCCTTCAGGCACGGCGCGCACTCGTCGAGGTGCTTGCGGATGTCCCCGCACAGGTCCTCGTCGAGCTCACCGTCGAGATAGGCGTACACCCGGTCGAGTACGTCCGCACAGTCCGGTCTCGTGAGGGTTTCCGCGAACTCATCGCCGGTCCTCCGAAGGCACGAGTCCACGCTCGCGCGCGTAGTCCTCAAGGAGCGCCCGCAGTTGACGGCGGCCGCGGTGCAGACGCGACATCACGGTGCCGATCGGCGTGCCCATGATCTCGGCGATCTCCTTGTACGGGAATCCCTCCACGTCGGCGAGGTAGACCGCGATGCGGAACTCCTCGGGCAGCGCCGCGAGCGCCTCCTTGACGTCGGTGTCGGGCAGGTGCTCCAGCGCCTCGATCTCGGCGGACTTCAGCCCGCTGGAGGTGTGCGACTCGGCGCGCGCGAGCTGCCAGTCCTCGACCTCCTCCGCGCCCGACTGCTTCGGCTCCCGCTGTTTCTTGCGATAGGTGTTGATGAACGTGTTCGTGAGGATGCGGTAGAGCCAGGCCTTGAGGTTCGTGCCCTCCTGGAACTGGTGGAAGGACGCGAAGGCCTTGGCGAAGGTCTCCTGGACGAGATCCTCCGCATCCGCCGGGTTTCGGGTCATCCGGAGCGCGGCCGAGTAAAGCTGGTCGAGGTAGGGCATGACATCCCGCTCGAACCGGTCACTGCGCTGCTCCAGAGTCTCCGTCGCTGCGTTGGAGACCGAACCCACCCCCTTAAGGCCGCCGTTCGAAGCCGAGGATACCGGCTTGCCCGCGGCAGGGCGCTCGGCGAGGGGAGCCAGCAGCATGAAACCTCCTTATTCTTACGCCGAGCACAAACACCGCGGGCGTACCATCTTGTTCCCGCGCAAAGATGAAGGTGACGAACGACCCGGTGCGGGGAAAACCCTACGTACCGGTTAGTAGCGATCCCACGGAGAGCCCCGACGCCCAGGAGCCGCTCGTGCTGCCAATCCCGGCGAAAGAACTGAACGGCTCAGGTGCGCTGGGGCCGTACTGGACCTTCTACAACGCCGTCGCCGCCGAACAGCTCCGGCGCTGGCTCCCCCAGCGTCCGGCGCTGCTGCTCGACATCTCCGGCGGCCGGGGCCGGTGGGCCGCGCAGGCGGCCCGGGCCGGGCACCAGGTGATCGAGGTCCTCGACTTCCGCCGCAGCGCCGAGCCGTGGCTCCGCGACGCCGGGTCCGACCGGGTCCGGCGGGTGCGCGCCGACGACCTCTCCTTCCTGCCGGACGCGTGCGTGGACGGGGTGCTCGCCGAGGAGCGCGCGCTGTCGATCGAGATCATGGCCGAGTCCGCGATCAGCGACGTGGCGCGGGTGCTCAAGCCGGGCGGGCGCGTGCTGATCTCGGTCGACTCGCTCGTGCTCGGCATGGCGATCCTCGCCGAGCAGAACTTCTGGGCCCACCTGCGGCAGACCGGCGAGGTCATGCTCGTGCCGTGGCCGGACGGCAGCATCACCCGGTGCTTCTCCAGCGGCCAGCTCCGCGAGCTGCTCACCGGCGCCGGCCTCACCGTGGAGTGGGTACGGCCGCGCACGGTGCTGTCGCCGTCCACCGTCGACCACGTGCTCTCCGGCGACGCCCGCGCGCTCGGCCGGCTCGTGCACACCGAGCTGGAGACCTGCCCGGACGACGACGACACGGTCGGCATCCACCTGGTGGCGAGCGCCCGGCGCGACCGGTGAGCCGGCCGCGCCGGACCAGGGCCGTTCAGGGGCGCGTCAGCGCCTTCGCCGCTCGGCCTTCGCCTGGCACGGCACGCACCGGTCGGCCTCCGGCCGCGCCTCCAGCCGCCCCTCGGGCACCGGGCGGCCGCAGTCCACGCAGCGGCCGTAGGTGCCCTCGTCGAGGCGCTTGAGCGCCCCCAGTACGGCCGAGCGCTGCCGGGTCGCCACATCCAGCATGGCCTGCAGCCGGTCGGCCTCGGTGAGGTCGGCTCCGGCGTCGGCGAGCGAGCGTTCGGCGGGCGGATCGTCCCGCAGCGTCCTGATGGAGCGATCCAGGTCGCTGAGCATGCTCTCCAGCCGCTGGCGCACAATCACATCGTCCACGAGCCGCACCTCCGTGTGCCGGGGCGTCTATAGGGCATGTTCGTCGCGGATTCGATCGAGCGTCGGTGAAGTGCGTCCACGCGCGCATCGCGCAGTGGATCGCTTTGCTCAACCGGATGCCCACTTGGCGCGCGCTTTACACACGCCGATTCGCCCGGAGAACACGGGGATTCCGCACCGGTGGCCGCCGGATCAGATCGCCCGGATCAGCTCCGGGCCGTTGTTGCGCACGTTGTTCACATCGGTCGACACCGGGTGGAGCGCGAACGTGCCGGGCGCGGCGGGCGTGAGCAGCCGCTTCACCTCCTCGGCCGCGGTGAGGCCGGGGTCGAGCCAGTCCGCCCACCGGTCCCGCTCGATCACCATGGGCATGCGGTCGTGGATCCGCCCGAGCTCGTCCCGGGCCGAGGTGGTGATGATCGTGCAGGTCACCAGCCACGCGTCCGGGTCGTCCGCGGGCCGCGTGCGGTCCCGCCAGAACTCGTACAGCCCGGCCATCGCCATGATCGAGCCGTCCGCGGGGTGGATGTAGTACGGCTGCTTGCGGCCGCGCCGCCCGTTCCCCTCCTCCGCGTACCACTCGTAGTAGCCGTCGGCGGGCAGCAGGCAGCGGCGCTGCGCGAACGCCCGCCGGAACGACGGCTTCTCCGCCACGGTCTCCACCCGCGCGTTGATCATGCGGGACCCGATCGACGGATCCTTCGCCCAGCTCGGCACGAGGCCCCAGCGCAGGATGCGCAGCTGCCGCACCGGATCACCGGCGTCCTCGCCGTCCTCCCCCTTCGGCGGCCGGGTGAGCACGGCGTAGACCTTCTTCGTGGGGGCGACGTTGTAGTCCGGCCGCAGCTCCTCGTCGGGCGCGCNGTCGAGGCCGACCTGGAACTCCTCGAGCAGCTCCTGCTTCTTGCGCGCCGACGCGTATCTTCCGCACATACGTTCACAATGCCATCGGCACCCTGGGCTTCGATAGGCTTTTCGCATGTCGTCCGCCAGCTCGCTGTGGCCCGCGCCGACCGCGGCCGGGCCCGTCCGCGCGACCGTCCGCCTGCCCGGATCGAAGTCGGTCACGAACCGGGCGCTGCCGCTCGCCGCGCTGGCCGAGGCCCCCGGCACCGTACGGCGGGCACTGCGCAGCCGCGACGCCGACCTGATGGCCGCGGCGCTGCGCGCCCTCGGCACCGGCCTGACCGCCTCCGAGCAGACCGCTTCGAGCACGGACTGGCAGGTCACCCCGGGCCCGATCCGCGGCGGCGCGTCGATCGACGTGGGCCTCGCCGGCACCGTGATGCGGTTCGTGCCGCCGATCGCCGGCCTCGCCGACGGCGAGGTGCGCTTCGACGGCGATCCGGCCGCCCGCCGCCGCCCGATGGGGCCGCTGCTCGCCGCGCTGCGCACGCTCGGCGCGCACGTGGACGGCGACGCGCTGCCGTTCGCCATCCGCGGGCCGATCCGCGGCGGCGAGGTGACGATCGACGCCTCGGCCTCCTCGCAGCTCGTCTCCGGCCTGCTGCTCGCCGCCCCGCGCTTCGACAAGGGCGTCACGGTCCGGCACTCCGGCCCGCCGGTCCCGTCGGCCCCGCACATCCAGATGACCGTGCAGATGCTGCGCGAGGCCGGCGCGGTCGTGGACGACGGCGAGCCGGACGTGTGGCGGGTCGAGCCGGGGCCGATCGCCGCCCGCGACCTCGTCGTCGAGCCGGACCTGTCGAACGCCGCGCCGTTCCTCGCCGCCGCNCTCGTCACCGGCGGCGCGGTCACCGTNCCGGACTGGCCNGAGCGCACCACGCAGGGCGGGGACGCGCTGCGCGGCCTGCTCGCCGAGATGGGCGGCACGGTGGANCGGGTGCCGGGCGGCCTGCGGGTGACCGGCACCGGCCGCNTCGCCGGGATCGACGCCGACCTGCACGACGTGGGCGAGCTCNCGCCGACGATCGCCGCGCTCGCCGCGCTCGCCGACGGCCCCTCGACCCTGCGCGGCATCGCGCACCTGCGCGGCCACGAGACCGACCGGCTCGCCGCGCTCGCGACCGAGATCAACGCGCTCGGCGGCGACGTCCGGGAGACCGAGGACGGCCTGGAGATCCGGCCGCGGCCGCTGCGCGGCGGCGTGTTCCACAGCTACGAGGACCACCGGATGGCCACCGCGGGCGCGGTGATCGGCCTCGCGGTGCCCGGCGTGCAGGTGGAGAACATCGCCACCACCGCCAAGACCCTGCCGGAGTTCGCCCGGATGTGGGCCCGGATGCTGGAGGGCGACGTCTGATCAGGCGCCGGTACGACGAGGACGACGTCCGGGTCCGGCCGGGCAAGGGCTCCCGGCCCCGGACCCGTCGCCGTCCCGCGCACGAGGACGCCGTCTCCGGCTTCGTGGTCGCCGTCGACCGCGGCCGCTACACGTGCCTGGTGCGCGGCCGGGACCGGGACGGACACGTCCAGGTCATCGCGATGAAGGCGCGCGAGCTGGGCCGCAAGGGCGTGGTCGTGGGCGACCGGGTGGCCCTCGTCGGAGACGTCTCGGGACGGCCCGGCACGCTCGCCCGGGTGGTGCGGGTGGAGGAGCGCACCTCGATCCTGCGCCGCAGCGCCGACGACACCGACCCGGTCGAGCGCCCGATCGTCGCCAACGCCGACCAGCTCGTCATCGTCACCGCGCTCGCCGACCCGCCGCCGCGCCCGCGCATGATCGACCGGCTGCTCGTCGCCGCGTACGACGCCGGGATCGACGCGCTGCTCTGCCTCACCAAGGCCGACCTCGCCGCGCCCGACGAGATCCTCGCCCGGTACGCGCCGCTCGGCGTGCCGCACGTGGTGACGCAGAAGGGCGGCCCGCTCGACGAGCTGCGCGGGCTGCTCACCGACCGGGTGAGCGTGCTCGTCGGCCACTCGGGGGTGGGCAAGTCGACGCTGGTGAACGCCCTGGTGCCGAACGCCGCGCGGGCGGTGGGGCAGGTGAACCCGGTGACCGGCCGGGGCCGGCACACCTCGACCTCGGCGATCGCGCTCGAGCTGCCGGACGGCGGGTGGATCATCGACACGCCCGGGGTGCGCAGCTTCGGCCTCGCGCACGTCTCGGCCGACACCGTGCTCTCCGCCTTCCCCGACCTGGTCGACGGCACGGCGGACTGCCCCAAGGGCTGCACGCATCTGGGCGGCGACTGCGCGCTCGACGAGTGGGTGCGGCGGGGACACGCCGACCCGGCGCGGCTGGAGTCGCTGCGCCGCCTGCTGGCGAGCCGCGAGGGCGCGCCCGATCCCGACGAGTAGCCCGACGAGGATGCGGGCCGCGGCGGGTTCCGCGCGGCCGGAACGCGCCGGGCGGCGCGGGCACGCTACCGTTCTGCCCTGTGAGCGCACTCAACGACGATCTGCGGCTGGCGCACGAACTGGCGGACATCGCCGACGAGATCACCATGCGCCGGTTCCGCGCGGGCGACCTGCGGGTGGAGACGAAACCGGACCTCACCCCGGTGAGCGACGCCGACCGGGCGGTCGAGGAGGCGGTACGCGGCGTGCTGGGCGAGCGGCGGCCGGGCGACGCCGTGCTCGGCGAGGAGTTCGGCGAGACCGGATCCGGCTCGCGTTCCTGGATCATCGATCCGATCGACGGCACGAAGAACTTCGTCCGCGGGGTCCCGGTGTGGGCGACGCTCATCGCGCTGCTGGAGCAGGGCCGGGCGGTCGTCGGCGTCGTCTCCGCGCCCGCGCTGGGGCGGCGCTGGTGGGCGGCCCGCGGCGAGGGCGCGTGGACCGGGCGCGGCCTGGCCGACGCGACGCGCTGCCGGGCCTCCTCGGTGCGCCGCCTGCCGGACGCCTCGCTGTCGTTCTCCAGCCTGAGCGGCTGGGAGGAGCAGGGCAGGCTGGACGCGTTCCTCGACCTCACCCGCGCCGTGTGGCGGACCCGGGCGTACGGCGACTTCTGGTCGCACGTGATGGTCGCCGAGGGCTCCGTCGACGTGTCGGCGGAGCCCGAGCTGTCCCCCTGGGACATGGCGGCCCTCACCGTCATCGTGGAGGAGGCCGGCGGCGCCTGGTCCGATCTGTCCGGCTCGCCGGACATCTCGGGCGGGAGCCTGGTGTGCACCAACGGCCTGCTCCACGACGAGGTGCTCAAACGGCTCGGGGGGTGATCGCCCGAGTCAGCCGGGCGAACACGATCACGTTGTCCCGGTAGTGCCGGGTCCGGTTGTCGAACGTGCCACCGCAGGTGATGAGCCGCAGCCCGGCGTTGCCGATGTCGCCGTACACCTGCTCGGTGGGGAACGCGGTCTTCGGCACCCGGATGCGGCGGCGCACCACGAAGACGGCGGTGCTGCCGTCCCGCCGGTCCACGTAGACCCGCGCGCCGCGCTTGATCTTCCGGAGCCGGTAGAACACGGCCGGTCCGGTGCGGGTGTCCATGTGGCCGACGATCACGGACGGGCCGAGCTGCCCGGGGCTCGCGCTGCCCACGTACCAGCCGGCCACCCCGGGCCGGCTGAGCGGCGGCACTTGGAGCCTGCCCCGGCGGTCCACGTTGATCTTCACCAGCGGCGCGTTGACCTTGATCGACGGGATCCGGATCCGGGTGGGCACCGAGAACGCCATCTGGAGGCGGGCGCGTTTGCGCTTCTGCTGCTTCGCCTGCGCGACCTGCTTCGTCCCCTGCNCGGCCTGCTTGGCGGGCTTCGCCTGCTCCGCCTGCTTCTTCTGCTCCCCCTGCTTTTTCTGCTCCGTCTGCTCCGTCTGCTCCGCGACCGTCGCCACCTGCGGNTCNGCCGCGAACGGGTCGTCGTGCGGTACGGCCGCGCCGGCCCTGGCCGCGGCGCCCGGCATCGGGACGAGGACCGCGGTCAGGGCCATGATCGCGGCGGCGGGGACGGCGACCGCCGCGTGGAGCACGCGGCGGTCGCTCGCCGGCCGACCCGGCGAACCCAGTGGCTCACCGGCCGATCCAGACGGTCCGAGAAACCGGATCACTTCCGCTTCGACTTGGCGTGCCAGCCGCCACCGGCGTGGACACCGGCCACCGGCTTGCCACGGCACCACTTCTCGGTGCCCCACCGCTTGCGCTCCTTGTAGCGCTGGGCGATGCGGCCGGCGTCGCGCTTCCAGATCGCGTCGTCGTGCAGGTGGCGGATGTTGTGCCTCTTGCGCCTGTCGACGTCGACGTCGTGGAGGGGCCTGTGGTGCTTCTTGTGGCCGGCGAGGCCCCACTCGTTGTGGGCACCGACGGCCCCGACGTGCGCGCCGTCGACCGCGTCGACGTTCCTCTCCTCGTTACGGTCGAAGTCGACCTCCTTGTGGAACCTGTCCCGCTTGTGGCCATGGCCGATGTGACCCCGGCGGCCGGCGAAGGCGTCGGCGCGGATCGCGTCGCGGTAGCCCTCGCGGTCCGACCAGTGGCGCACCTTGCAGTGCACGTTGGCTGCGGCGGAGGGCCGACCCATCTGCTGGGTCTGGGTGAGGCTCGACGCTGCACCGAACGCCGGTACCGCAGCCGCTCCGAGAAGTCCGAGCGTCGCGACGCTCGCGATTGCGATTTTCTTCATCTTGCCCCCGACGGTTGTTTGCGGCCCGATTTTTGTGGTTTGGCCGCATCGGGAGAGTTCACCGCTTCCGGGGGCAATGAAACGGCTGTCCGCGCTATCTTGTAACCCGTTTACCGTTTATTAGCGGCCGATATCATGCGCTAAGTATTTTTATGAGGGAATATCTGAAGCTTTCCGTCCAAGTCGGACCTAAAGGGACATATCGGTTCTTATCGGAACCAGTGGCGATCTTGCATGAAAGATCAGATGGCGAGCGTGCGCCCGGCCGCCTCGAGCAGGCTGCTCCGGTACGACTCACCGAACAGGCAGACGTGCACGAGCAGCGGATGCAGCTGGTGGAGCGGCACCCGCTCGCGCCACCCGTCGGCGAGCGGCGCCTCCTCCCGGTAGGCGCCGAGCACGCGGTCGAGCCGCGGCGCGCCGAAGAGGGCGAGCATCGCCAGGTCGGTCTCCCGGTGCCCGCCGTGCGCGGCGGGATCGATGAGCACCGCGCCCCGATCCCTCGTCCACAGCACATTGCCGCTCCACAGATCGCCGTGAATCCGGCTGGGCGGCTCCGGCGGACCTGACAATTCCGGCAATCGATCGATCACGGATTCGAGGGTCCGGACATCTGAATCTGACAATTCACCGCGATCCCGCGCGAGCCGTATAAATGGCAGCAATCTCCGCTGCGCGTAGAACGACGGCCAGTCCTCGCACGGGCTGTTGTCCATCGGCAGCTCGGCGATCCAGCCCGGCCACGGCGCCCCGAACGACTCGGCCCCGGCCCGGTGCAGCCGGGCGAGGTCCCGCCCGAACCGCTCGGCGGCCTCGTCCGTCGGCGCGCCCCGCTCGATCCACTCGAGCACGAGCCGGTCGCCGGTGCACTCGATCACCTCGGGCACCGCCACCGCCCCGGCCTCGCCCAGCCAGCGCAGCCCGGCCGCCTCGGAGGCGAAGTCCGCGCCCCGCTTGACGAACACCGGCCGGCCGTCCGGCAGCTCGCCCCGGTGCAGCGTCCAGCGGTGGCTGCGGCCGAGGTCCGCGACGATCCGCAGCCCGTCACCCGACGGGCCACGCGACGAACCGCTCACCGGGCGCTCACCGCCGATCCGCCGGCCGGCCGACCATCCGGGCGGCGTACTCGGCGACGCCCTCGGCCGCGGCCTCCACCATCTCCAGGACGCGGGCGAACCCCTCCGGCCCGCCGTAGTACGGGTCGGGCACCTCGGCGTCCTGCGGGGCGTCCGGGTCGAAGGACCGGAACAGCCGCACGTCCGCCCCCTCCGGCGCGAGCCGGCGCAGCGCGCTGAGGTTCTGCCGGTCCATCGCGAGCACCAGGTCCCGCTCGGCGAACCACCGCCGGTCGAACTGCCGCGCCCGGTGCCGGGAGCCGTCGTACCCGGCGGCGGCGAGCGCCGCGGCCGCGCGCTCGTCCATCGGCTCCCCCACGTGCCAGCCGCCGGTCCCGGCGCTGTCCACGGTCACCACGTCCGACAGGCCGCGCCTGTCGAGCACCTCCCGGAGCACGACCTCGGCCATCGGCGATCGGCAGATGTTCCCCAGGCAGACCAGGCAGACGCGGAACGTCCGGCCGGCGGCGGCGCCGTCCCCCGGCACGTCCGCGCCCCTCTCCCNTTCCCTCTCCCTCGTGTTTTCTCCAGCCATGCCCCCAGCATGTCAGGTCGATGAACGAGCCCGCGCCACCGCCCGCCANNNGATAACAGAACGATAAAGGTCGCCGCCGGTTCGAAGTTCATGCGGTAAAGCCGACGTCTTCCGTCGCGCGTCACAGATCGTTTCACCTTTGTTCACTTTCGCCGGATTCACTGTGGCCGTCGAAGCTCGGATGAAGATCCACTACGGAGAAGGACGAATACCGTGACCAGTGGACAGCGCCGCCTCAGCGCGATTACCGCGGCGACCTTCCTCATCACCCTNGCGGCCGCGTGCGGCGGCGGNAGCAGTGACTCCGCCCNGTCCGCGGGGANCGCGGGCGGCGACTCCGCCGCNTCGCAGCAGCTGAGCGGCCAGATCAACGCGGACGGCTCGAGCACCGTCGGCCCGCTGACCACCGCCGCGTACGAGTTCTTCGCCGAGCAGCAGCCTCGGGTGCAGGTGGCGGTCGGCACCTCCGGCACCGGCGGCGGCTTCGAGAAGTTCTGCAACGGCGAGACCGACATCCAGAACGCCTCCCGGCCGATCAAGGACGAGGAGAAGGCGGCCTGCGAGGCGAAGGGCATCACCTACACCGAGCTGACCGTCGCCACCGACGCGCTCACGGTCGTGGTGAACAAGGAGAACACCTGGGCCAAGTGCCTCACCACCGAGCAGCTCAAGAAGATCTGGGAGCCCGCCGCCGAGGGCAAGATCAAGAGCTGGAAGGACGTCGACCCCAAGTTCCCGGACGAGGCCCTGACGCTCGCCGGGCCCGGCACCGACTCGGGCACGTTCGACTACTTCACCGACGAGATCAACGGCGAGGAGGGCGCGAGCCGCAAGGACTACAGCGCCTCGGAGAACGACAACGACATCGTCGCCGCCGTCGCCGGCGCCAAGGGCGGCCTCGGCTACTTCGGGTTCACCTACTTCGAGGAGAACCAGGACAAGCTCAACGCCGTCGAGATCGACTCCGGCAACGGCTGCGTCGCCCCGAGCGTCCAGGCCGCGCAGGACGGCACGTACACCCCGCTGTCCCGCCCGCTGTACGTGTACGTCAAGAACGAGTCGGCGAAGCGTCCCGAGGTGAAGGCGTTCGTGGAGTTCTACGCCGGCAACATCACCAAGATCGCCCAGGACGCGAAGTACATCCCGCTCAACGCCGAGCAGGAGGCGAAGCTCAAGTCGGCCGTCCAGACGCTCGGAGCGAGCTGACCGATGGCCCGGTCAACCGTGCAGGCCGCCCCGGGCACGCGCCTGGGGCGGTCCCGCCCCCGGTACGGCGAGGCCGTCGTCAGGGCGGTGCTCCTCATCGCGGCCCTGGTGTCGATCGCCACGACGATCGGCATCATCGCCGCGCTCCTGGAGCCCACGATCGAGTTCTTCGCCGAGGTCGGCATCGTCGAGTTCGTCACCGGCACGAGCTGGGGCCCGGGCTTCCGGCCGCCCACGTTCGGCGTGCTGCCCCTGGTCACCAGCACCCTGGTGATCACCGTCATCGCGATCCTGGTGGCCGTGCCGCTCGGCCTGCTCGCCGCGATCTACCTGTCGGAGTACGCCTCCCGGCGGGTGCGCGGGATCGTCAAGCCGACCCTGGAGGTGCTCGCCGGCATCCCCACGGTCGTGCTCGGCTTCTTCGCGCTCACCGTGGTCACCCCGTTCCTGCGGGAGTGGACGCCGTTCGACGTGAGCTTCAAGAACGGCCTCTCGGCCGGCATCGTCGTCGGCGTCATGATCATTCCGCTGGTGGCCTCGCTCGCCGAGGACGCGATGTCGGCGGTGCCGAACGGGCTGCGCGAGGGCGCCTTCGCGCTCGGCTCCTCCCGCATGGTCACCTCGCTGCGCGTGGTGTTCCCGGCCGCGCTCTCCGGCATCATCGCCGGCGTCATCCTCGCCGTCTCCCGGGCGTTCGGCGAGACGATGATCGTGGTCATCGCCGCCGGCTCGAACCCGACCCTCACCGTCAACCCGATGCAGGAGATGGTCACCTTCGCCTCCTACATCGCCCAGGCGGCCTCCGGTGACATCCCGGTCGGGTCGACGGTCTACAAGGCGGTGTTCGCGGTCGGCTCGCTGCTGTTCGTCACCACGTTCGTGCTCAACTACATCAGCGCGCGGATCGTGCGCCGCTTCCGGGAGGTCTACGAGTGACGCTCCTGTCCACCCCACGCACCGCCGTACGGCTCGCCGCCAAGGGCCGGCCGCTGCGCGAGCACCTGTTCAAGATCGCCCTGGTGGCGAGCCTCGTGATCGCGCTCGGCTTCCTCGTCATCGTGCTCGTCTCGATGGTCTCCAACGGCATCGAGCGGTTCGACTCCCGGCTGTGGGAGAACATGCCCTCGATCCGGCGGCCGGAGGAGGCCGGCGCCCAGTCCGCGATCACGGGCACGCTCTGGCTGGTCGGGCTCACCGCGGTGATGGCGCTGCCCACCGGCATCCTCGCCGCGGTCTACCTGGAGGAGTACGCCGACCGGACCCGCTGGTACAACCGGGTGATCGAGCTCAACATCCAGAACCTCGCGGCGATCCCGTCGATCATCTACGGCATCCTCGCGCTCGGCATCATCGCCCGGGTGATCGGCCTCGGGTTCGGCGTGCTCACCGGCGCGATGGCGCTCTCCCTGCTCGTCCTCCCGATCGTGATCATCTCGGCGCGGGAGGCGATCCGGGCGGTGCCGCCGTCGATCCGGGAGGGCTCGCTCGCGCTCGGCGCCACCCAGTGGCAGACGATCTACCGGCAGGTGCTGCCCGCCTCGATCCCGGGCATCGCGACCGGCGCGATCCTCGCGCTCTCCCGGGCGATCGGCGAGGCCGCGCCGCTGATCGTGCTCGGCGCGGCGACGTTCGTGCCGTTCAACCCGGCGAGCGTGTTCGACCGGTTCTCCGCGCTGCCGGTGCAGATCTACTTCTGGATCACCCAGTCCCGCGAGGAGTTCCACCTGCTCGCCGCCGCCGCGATCATCGTCCTGCTCGCGCTCCTGCTGCTGATGAACTCGGCGGCCATCCTGCTGCGCAACCGCTACCAGAAGCGCTACTAGCGGGCCGCCCCGAACCGAAGGAAGGGCCTCCCCCCATGAACGACCAGGCAGGTTCGATGACCAAGCCAGAAGTGACCATCAGGAGCGACCGGGTCCCCAACACCCCCGAACCGCTGGACCCGGTCTTCACCGTGTCCGACCTCAGCGTCTTCTACGGCGACTACGAGGCGGTGCGGGGCGTCAACATGACGATCGGGCGCCGTGAGATCACCGCGATGATCGGCCCCTCCGGCTGCGGCAAGAGCACGGTGCTGCGCTGCTTCAACCGGATGAACGACCTCATCCCCGGGTGCCGCGTCACCGGCAGGATCCTCTACCACGACGAGGACGTGTACGGCGACCACGTGGACCCGATCGAGGTCCGCCGCCGCATCGGCATGGTCTTCCAGAAGCCCAACCCGTTCCCCAAGTCGATCTACGACAACATCGCCTACGGCCCGCGGGTGAACGGCATGAAGGGCAACCTCGACGACATCGTCGAGGAGGCGCTCACCGCCGCCGCGCTGTGGGACGAGGTGAAGGACAAGCTCCGGCAGAACGCCCTCTCCCTCTCCGGCGGTCAGCAGCAGCGGCTGTGCATCGCCCGGACGATCGCGGTCAAGCCCGAGGTGATCCTCATGGACGAGCCGTGCTCGGCGCTCGACCCGATCGCCACCACGAAGATCGAAGACCTCATGCAGGAGCTGGCGCGCGACTACACCATCCTGATCGTCACCCACAACATGCAGCAGGCGGCCCGCGTCTCGGAGCGGACCGCCTTCTTCACCGCGGAGGTCGACGAGAACGGCGTACGGCACGGCCGCCTGGTGGAGTTCGACCAGACCAGCCGGATCTTCACCAATCCACGCGACAAGCGCACCGAGGACTACATCACCGGTCGCTTCGGCTGATTCCATGCCATCTCGCCTAGCTCACACTGGAGGACAGGGTTGGTCCGGCCGCGGACGGAGGCCGACGCGGACGCACGACCACGGATGGCGCCCGCACTGCTGGTGGCCGATCCGGACGTCAGGCTGATCAGGGAACTGGCCGCCGCGATGCAGGCGGAGGGGGTGGCGGTGACCGGCGTCGCCGACGGCGCGCAGGCGCTGCTGCAGACCGGCGCGCTCCGTCCCGACGTGGTCCTCGTCAGCGCGACCCTCACGGTCATCAACGCGGTCGACTTCGTCCGCGCGGTACGGCTCGTGCAGGGCGTGCCGGTGCTGCTCGGCGTCGGCGAGGGAGACGCCGACCAGGCCGTGCAGGCCCTCGCCGCGGGGGCGACCGCGTGCGTGGCGCGGCCGTACCGGGTGCACGAGCTGCTGCCGCTGGTGCAGGGCGCGTCCAGCGGGGACCCGCGCCGGGAGCGGACCGTGCTGACGGTCGGGCACGTGGAGCTCGACGTCACGGCCTACCAGGTCCGGGTGGACGGCGTGCTGGTGCACCTGCCGCTGCGCGAGTTCGAGCTGCTGCACTTCCTCATGCGCAACGCCGACCGGACGGTCACGCGCGAACAGATCATGCGGCACGTGTGGCACTCGGAGGACAACATGTCCACCAACACGATCGCGGTGCACGTGAAGCGCCTGCGCGCCCGGCTGCGCGACCACGAGGACAAGCTCATTCAGACCGTGCGGGGCGTCGGCTACCGGCTGGTCACCCCGTCGAGCTGACGACCGGAGAGCGACGCGGTCCGCCGCGCGCCCGCGACGGGCCGCCGGCCGTTCCGCAGCCGCGCGCGCCGCGGAAGGCGGCCATGATCGTCCTCGTCACCTGCTCCACCCGGGCGACGCCCTCGGACATGGTGCGGCTGCCCTCGCTCAGCACGGCGACCGCGTAGCGGTGCCCGCGGCCGGTGATCAGGCCCACGGTGTCGATCACCCACAGCCGGTTGTGCACGCGCCGCATCCAGCCGTTCTTCACCGCGACCGTGTCGCCCGGGCACGCCCCGGCCGAGACGCCCCACCGCTGCCCGGGGACCACGCGCCGCATGAGCGCGAGCACCACCGCCCGGTCCGCCGGCGCGAGCGGGCCGCCCCCGGCCGCCAGGAGGCGCATGAGCCGTACCTGGTCGTCGGCGGTGGTCCGGACGACGCCCCAGCAGTACAGGTCCACGCAGATGCCGTCGACCGCGCCGGTGTGCCGCAGGCCGAGCGCCCAGCTCACCCGGTTGAGCCCGGCGGCGTAGCCCAGCTGCTCCCACAGCCGGTCGGTGGCGCGGTTGTCGCTGGCGCGGATCATCGCGTCGGCCATCCGCCGCAGCTCGGCGTCGAGCCCGCGCCACGGCGTGGTGAGCAGCAGGCCCATGAGGATCTCCACCTTGACCGTGCTCGCCGTGATCATGCGCTCGCCGCGGCGGTACCGGAAGGTACGGCCGGTGGCGAGGTCGGCCACGGTCGCGGTGATCCGGCCGGGCCATCCGGCGAGCCGCCGGTCGAGGGCCCGGGTGAGCCGCCCGGCGTCGATCCGCGGCACCGCCGGCGGGGCCGCCCGCAGCTGTCGCTTACCGCCCACCGGTCGCGCGGCGAGGCGGAGGGACAGCAGCAGCGGCGGCCGGATCGGCGCGGCGGCCGCCGCACGCCCCGCCGTACCGCTCGGGGCCCGCACCGGCAGCGTGTTCCTCGGCAGGCGGTAGCCGCCCACGAACGTGAGCGCCACGACAAGCACGGCCAGCGCCGCCACCGACAGCCTCAACGCGCACTCCCCGAGTCGACCACGTCGAAGGTCGTGCGCGGGTCGCGCGGCCGTCCACGCGACGCGCGGCGGGCATACGGTCCCTAGACCCGGCGATCACCCGTCCATGGCCCGGGGCGGCCCGCTCCCCGCCCCGGCGCCCGGGCGTCCGGAGCGCGGACCGCCTCTGGATCAGTTCTCGCTCGCCTGGACGGCCTGGCCGTCCTCGCACTCCATGCAAGCGCGCTGGGCGATCAGGGAGAGGAAGATCTGCTCGGCCTCGTCGAAGTTGTTCGCGACCTTCGCCACGCCCTTCGTGGCGGCGGCGATCTCGCTCAGCTCCTCGGCGTCGATGCCGCGGCCGTAGCCGATGATCGACACGGTGACCGGCTGGGTGGGCACGAACTCGCGCCGCAGGGTCTCCAGCAGCTCCTTGCGGGAGATGCCCTTGTCGTCCTCGTTCTTGCCGTCGGTGAACACGACGATCGAGGTGAGCTTGTTCGGCATCGGGTTCTCCGACGCCGCGCGGAAGGCCGCGAGGACCGAGTCGTACAGGCCGGTGTCGCCCTTGGTACGGCGCGGCAGCCTGCGCAGCTCCTCGATCACGGCATCCTTGTGGGTGCGGCCGTCGATCTTCTCGTCGAGCGGGCCGAGCGGGACGAGCTCCCGGTAGTCCTTCTTGCCGTCGAGCTTCGACGCGAACACCCAGAGGCCGACCTCGCTGCCCTTCGGCAGCGCCCGCACGCCCTCCTCGGCGAGCCGTACGATCGCCTTCGCCCGGGTGAGCTTCGTGCCGGGCACCTTGCGGTTCATCGAGCCGCTCACGTCGATGAGCAGCAGCGCCCGGGTGTCCGCGACGATCAGGCGGGCCTGGAGCAGGCTGCGCAGCGTGGTGGCGGCGTCCGGGTCCGGCAGGCGGGTGGGCTCCTTCTCCTGCAGCCGCAGCCGCCCGCTGAGCCCCGAACCGCCCTTGCCGTCCGGGGTGCGGAAGCCGGCGTCCCTGATCGCCTGCTGTCCCGACGGCGAGGTGATCGCGCGCCGGAACTCCTCGGCGAGCCTGCGGCCGGTCGCGGAGGTGGCGGTCACCACGTACGGGTAGTCGAGCGCGAGCGCGCCCTCGGCCGGGTAGATGCCGGTCACCGGGTACTCCGGGCCGGACTTGTTGTACCGCCAGATCGCCTGCTCGCTCGCGACGACCACGGGCTCCTTGTCCTTGGCATCGGCGAAGACGTCGAACAGCGTCCGCTCGTCGGCGATCATGGAGTCGCGCAGGTCGAAGGCGGCGTCGCGCGCCGCGTCCACCAGCTCCGGACGCTGGTCGGCGACCGCGTCGAGTACGTTGAGCGCGGCCAGCCCGGTGGCGTACTGGCCGGGCGTCGGCAGCCGCACGGTGAGCTTCTTGGGCAGCTTCTCGTGCTCGGCCGCGTCCGGCATGAGCATCGTCCAGCTCGGCTCGCCGGCCTCCCGGAGCTTGCGCACGGTCGTGTCCGCGGCGGCGAGGATGACCGGGGAGCGCGCGATGGACGAGCCCTTGTCCAGCATCGGTTGTAACAGGTCGGTACGGCTCACCTGCTCGGCCCGGCCCTCCTCCGCCACGCCGGGCAGATCACGGGGGTCGCCGTCCTGCGCGCGCAGGTTGGCGAAATCCACCCAGACCGAGGCGTCGGGCACCCACACGTCGGGCCGGTTCGCCATGTTCACGATGTCCTCGGCGACGGCGGCCGGCGGCCGGATGCGGATCTCGATCGATACACAGGAATGCTCCGCCTCGTATCCATTCGCGATCTTCTCCAGCACCGGTTGAATGTCGGCGGAGGCGATCACGTCAAGCTGCGAGCGCTGGTCACACGTCGGCCCGCTGAAGGCCGAGTAAGCCCCGGCGGTCAGCGCTACCAGCAGGCCGGTTCCGACGACAACGCCGACGATCGTCCGAACAGGACCGCTCCTCCGGCGATGCTGCGGACCACCCCGATCCCATCTGACGGCGAGCTCCTGACCATGGTGCCTTCCACCCACGCTGACCAACACCAATCAGGCGAGACGAGCCATTTGCGGGAGATGTCCTGAGTGGCAGTAGCGTAGCGTGTAAAGCGTCACAACACATCAATCGCGACGCGTCTGTTTCACTTTCCTCGCGGAGCGCATCACACTCTCGTTTTCCAATAGTGATGCCCAAAGTAATCAGATGTCCGGAACGCGGTACGCCGCCCGGCGATGCGCCCGGCTCCACCGCACGAAATGGAACAATCCTCTGTAAGTCGGCGNGGGAGGCCTCNCAGTATCCCGTCCGTGACGAAGCGCTCGCGCTACGGAGTCGGACAGGGAACGCCCCCGGGCGACNCCCACAGGGAACAGAGTGGCGTTCGGCTCGGCCGCCGGTTCTGAGCCCACAGGCCGGCGCCGCTACTCGATGCGCAGGCAGTTCGGGGTCGACTCCGGCCCGCACCCTACCGGCACACGGCGGACGCGCCCTTTCCGCCGCAAAAGAAAACAAAAATGGGAAAGCCCCTGTGCGGCCCGGGAAAAACCCAGCCACCAGGGGCTCTCAACCATCCAAGATGTCCGGCGGCGACCTACTCTCCCACACCCCTTCGAGTGCAGTACCATCGGCGCTGGAAAGCTTAACTACCGGGTTCGGAA
>Ga0065720_1019463_pt1 | contig 25683 bp, 25 predicted proteins | sample Thericmetagenome_FD_59107 | JGI IMG/M metagenome (GOLD analysis project Ga0065720, IMG submission 59107) | Thermophilic microbial communities from the Joint Bioenergy Institute, California, USA of rice/straw/compost enrichment - eDNA_2 v2... | ecosystem: Engineered > Solid waste > Grass >... | reverse complement strand
GGAGTCCGAGGACCCCGACAAGGACATCTCCATGTACATCAACTCGCCGGGCGGGTCGGTGTACGCGGGGCTCGCGATCTACGACACGATGCAGTTCATCAAGCCCGACGTGCAGACGATCTGCGTCGGGGTGGCGATGAGCATGGGGGCTCTTCTTCTGGCCGGCGGCGCGCCTGGCAAGCGCATGGCGCTGCCGAACTCGAAGATCCTGATCCACCAGGTCTCGGCGGGGTTCTCCGGCCAGGCGACGGACATCGAGATTCACGCGCGCGAGATCATCGACGTGCGCAAGCGGCTCGACGAGATCATCTCCAAGCACACCGGGCAGCCGCTCGAGAAGGTCACGCAGGACACCGAGCGTGACTACTTCATGAGCGCCGAGGAGGCGAAGGAGTACAACATCGTCGACCGCGTGCTCGAGCACCGGTAGGCGCTCGGGTCACGGTCTCCCTTTCGCCCGGCGGCCGCGCCGCCCGCCGGCGCCACGCGGACGCCGGCGGGGCGAAGCGCTCGGCCTCAGGTGCGGGTTGCCTTCCAGCGGACCTTGCCGCTGTCGCAGCCCTTCTGGCCGCTGAACTTGCCCTTCGCGCGGAAGAACCCGGTCACCTTGGCGCCGCGGTTGCGGACGCGGCCCTCGATGCGGACGCTCTTCCCCTTGCGCTTGATGATGTGGCGGAAGGTCTTGTTGGCCTTCACCTTGATGCGGGACACCTTGCCCTTGATCAGGACGACGGTCTCCTTCTTGCAGGTGGCCTGGAGCTTGCTGAACTTGAACTTGCGCAGCTCGGTCGGCTTGCCGTTCACGGTGCGCAGGACGAAGCTCACGGTGAGGTCCGGCGAACCGGTCGCCTTCGGGCCGCTCGCGGCCTTCTGCTCGCCCGCCGAGGCGAGCGTGGGCACTGCAAGAAGCGCGGTGAGGGTCACCAGGATGAGGGAACGTCTCATTCAGCCTCCTTATCGTTCGACCCCCCCGTCGCCCCCACGGTACTCGACGCAGTGGCGCGTCGTTCGCGCCCCGCTTTGCAAGGCTGCGCGCAACGGAAGGGACAGGGGACGCGGCGAAGTAACTGGTTCGCGTCAGGACGCCGGAGCGCCGTTGCCGTAATCTGAGGCCGGTAGGTCCGGCAGCACGCACACGCCGAAGGAGGCAACTTGGCACGCCCGACCGACTCGAACGAACAGCTCCTCTGCAGCTTCTGCGGGAAGTCGCAGCGTCAGGTCAAGAAGCTGATCGCCGGTCCGGGTGTCTACATCTGCGACGAGTGCATCGACCTCTGCAACGAGATCATCGACGAGGAGCTCACCGCGCCGCCGAGCTTCGAGCTCGAGAACCTGCCGAAGCCCGCTGAGATCTACGACATCCTCCAGGAGTACGTCGTCGGCCAGGACAAGGCGAAGCGCGCCCTCTCGGTCGCCGTCTACAACCACTACAAGCGGGTCCAGATCCGCCAGCAGGGCGGCGACGACGACATCGAGCTGCAGAAGTCGAACATCATGCTGCTCGGACCGACCGGCTGCGGCAAGACGCTGCTCGCCCAGACGCTGGCCCGGATCCTCAACGTGCCGTTCGCGATCGCCGACGCGACGGCGCTCACCGAGGCCGGCTACGTCGGGGAGGACGTCGAGAACATCCTGCTCAAGCTGATCCAGGCGGCCGACTACGACGTCAAGAAGGCCGAGACCGGGATCATCTACATCGACGAGATCGACAAGATCGCGCGCAAGGCCGACAACCCGTCGATCACGCGCGACGTGTCCGGCGAGGGCGTCCAGCAGGCGCTGCTCAAGATCCTCGAGGGCACCCAGGCTTCGGTGCCGCCGCAGGGCGGGCGCAAGCACCCGCACCAAGAGTTCCTCACCATCGACACCACGAACATCCTGTTCATCTGCGGCGGGTCCTTCGCGAACCTCGACAAGATCATCGAGCGGCGGATCGGCCGCAACGGCGTGGGCTTCGGCGCCGAGGTCTCCTCGCGCGAGCGCCGCGACCCGGGCGAGCTGTTCGAGCACGTCCTGCCCGAGGATTTGATCGAGTACGGCCTGATCCCGGAGTTCATCGGCCGCCTGCCCGTGATCGCGCCGATCCACCAGCTCACCCGCGAGGACCTGATCACGATCCTCACCGAGCCGCGCAACGCGCTCACCAAGCAGTTCAAGCGCTTCTTCGAGTTCGACGACATCGAGCTGGTCTTCGCCGAGGACTCGCTGGGCGCCATCGCCGACCGCGCGCTCGAGCGCGAGACCGGCGCCCGCGGGCTGCGCTCGATCCTCGAGGAGACCCTGCTCGACGTGCAGTTCGAGCTGCCCTCGCGCCGCGACGTGCGCAAGTGCGTGGTGACCAAGGAGACGATCACCGAGGGCCGCAGGCCCACGCTCGTCACCGAGGCGGTCGCCGAAGAGGACCCGGCCGGCCTGCTCAAGGAGGAGTCGGCCTAGCCGCCCGCACCCGGCGACGCGCTCGATCGCGGGCCGGGCGGGTTCAGGCGCGCGCGACGAGGTCGCGCGCGGGGTCCACGCCGTAGCGCGAGCCCGCCGCGGCGAGCTCGTCGGTGAGCGGCCAGCGGTCGGGGGCCTCGGGGCCCTCGTGCTCGGGGCTTGCGCCCTTGAGCGACATGCAGCCGGTGTTGTCGCCGATCGCGCGGATCGAGTCCACGTCGTTCGGCTCCAGGAGCACCTCCGGGGGCAGGCCGGCGAGCTCGCGGCGCTTGTCCTCGATCGGCCGGGCGCCGGGCCCGGCCTCCTGGATCAGCGTCGGCACCACGCAGCGCACGGCCGGGTGGGCCAGGTTCCACTGGCAGGCGAGCTGCAGCGGGCTGAGGCCGTAACGCGCGGCGATCGGGCGCATGCGCTCGACGCGCTCCAGCCCGGCTGCGATCCAGCCCTCCGGGCGGAAGCGGCGGTGGTCGTGCTCGTGGAGCGGGGTATCCGGCCGCAGATCGCCCCAGAACAGCCCGCCGTAGTCGACGACGCGGGTGATCACGCTGACGTCCGCGTCGCGCGCCGCGTCGAGGCCGAGCTCGCCCGGCCACGGCTCGAGCGGGTTGAGGATGATCATCGCCCAGTCGATCAGCTCGCCGAAGCGCTCGTAGCAGCGGATCAGATCGAGCGTGAACCCGTTCGCCGGCCCGGGCGCGACGCCGATCGCGTCCGCGAGGCCCTCGTCGCGCAGCGCGGCCAACGCGCTCCACACGGCCTCGCTCTCGTACCCGCGGCGGTCGGGGTTGTGCAGGAGCAGGACGTCGAAGCGCTCGACGCCGCAGCGCTCCAGGCTGCGCTCCGTCGCCATGCGCAGGTACGCCGCGTAGCCGCCCTCGTCGCGCAGGGACGGGTCGGTGAACCGCGGGAAGCCCTTCGCGCCCCGGCGCTCGCCCTCGTAGAAGTCGTGGCCCACCGCGCCCACGATGCGGTACGAGTCCCTGGGGACTCCGGCGAGCGCGCGGCCGAGCAGCTCGTCGGCCGCGCCCTGGCCGTAGACGTCGGCGGTGATCACCGTGTCGATCCCGCCGCCGGGCCGCAGGAGGGCCTCGAGGCGCTCCGCGCCGACGTCCTCGCCGAAGCGCATGAACGCGCCGCCGCTCCAGGTGCCCAGCGCGATCGTGCCGAGGTCAGCCATCGCGCACAAAGCTAGACGACGCAGCCCGCGGGCGCGGCGGCCGCGGGCTGCGTCGCCGGCCCTCAGCGCCGGTCGGGTGGGAACGGATCGACGTCAGCGCCGCGGCGCGCGCGCCAGTCGTGCATGCCCGAGTAGCACTCGGCCAGCGTCCCGGCCCTGGCCTCGCTCAGGATGCGGCCGTTCGCTTCGATCCTGCCCTGGGTCCGGCCGCCCTTCGCGAGGCGGCCGCGCAGCTTGACCCGCATCTTGACGTGGCCGGGCACCGCGACGCCGACGGCCTTGCGGGTCGCGGCGAACTTGCCGTTCTCGCGCACGGGGATCCGGCCCTTGATGCGCATCGGAATCCAGTCGACGTACGCGCTGCCGCGGCACGTGAAGGGAACCACCGCGTAGAGCTTCGTCAGGAAGCGCTTTCCCTTCGCCCGCTTGATGCCGTGCCCGATGTAGGTGTTCGGGTCGCCGGCGATCCGCCCCTCGTACTTGGCGTCGGGGATGCCCCCGGCGAGCGCCGGCGCCGCCGTGCAGGCGAGGGCCGCCGCCGCCAGCGCGGTCGCAAGCTTCGTGCGAGCGCTCACCGGAGCGCCTCCCGCGGCTTGATCACGGGGTCCGCCTCGGCGCCGCGCTTGGCGCGCCAGCGCAGCACGCCCGTGTAGCAGATGGTCGGCTCGCCACCTCGAGTCGTGCCGGCGTCCTCGTACACGCCGCGCGTGGAGAGCCTGCCGCTGGCGGTCTTTCCGTGAAGCCTTCCCCTGATCTTGAAGCGGAAGGGCGAGCCCTCGAAGTCCGATCTGAGGGTGCCGCGGAAGCGGCCGTCCCGCACCTTGATCGAGCCCTCTACGCGAACCCGGGCCCGGCCACCGTACCGCGCGTGGCACCACGCGGGGACGACCGCGAAGATCCTGCGCACACGGCTGGCGCCGTTGGCTCTCTTGACGTCGAAGCCGATGTAGGTGGACCGGTCGCCTTGGATGCGCCCCTCGAACTGGTGATCGGGAAACGTACCGGCTGAAGCAGGGCTCGCCAGCGCTCCCGCTGCGGCGATCGAGACGACGGTCGCGACGATGCGTCTCACGCGCTCCCTCCCTATGGAAATGGACAGGTGGATGGGTCGCGCGCAGAATATCCCGCCGAGCCGCCGCTGTGGAGAGGCGCGGGCGCGCGAAGGCCGGCGATCGCGCGGAGATGCGGGCCTCGTACTGGCTGCCGGGAAGGTCGCGCCATACCCCGCGCCTCGGCCGCTGTCCACCGCACTAAGATCGCCGCTCGTGAAGCCCGAACTCCGCGACAAGCTCGAAGCCACCACGCGCTGGGATCCCGCCGCGGCGGAGCGGGGGATCTTCGAGCGCTGGCTCGAGGGCGGCTACTTCCATCCCGAGCCCACCGGCGACCCGGACTCGAACTACTCGATCGCGATCCCGCCGCCGAACGTGACCGGGTCCCTGCACATGGGGCACGCCCTCAACGGCACGATCCAGGACGTGCTCGCGCGCACGAACCGGATGCGCGGGCGCAACACGCTCTGGATCCTCGGGACCGACCACGCGAGCATCGCGGTGCACGCCGTCCTGGAGCGCGAGCTGCGCAAGGAGGGGGTCTCGCGCCACGACCTCGGCCGCGAGAAGTTCCTCGAGCGCGCCTGGGACTGGAAGGAGCACCACGGGTCGCTGATCGTCGAGCAGTTCAAGCGCCTCGGCGCGTCGGTGGACTACACGACCGAGCACTTCACCCTCGACCCGAGCTACGTGCGCGCGGTCTACCGGGTGTTCGTCGCGCTGTACGAGAAGGGCTACATCTACCGCGACCACTACATCGTCAACTGGGACGTCGGCTCGCAGTCGGTGATCTCCGACCTCGAGGTCGAGAACCGCGAGGTCACCGACACGCTGTACTCGATCGCCTACCCGCTGGCCGACGGCGACGGCGAGATCGTGGTCGCTACGGTGCGCCCCGAGACGATGCTCGCCGACACGGCGGTCGCCGTGAACCCGAAGGACGAGCGCTACGCGGGCCTCGTCGGCAAGGAGTGCATCCTGCCGCTGGTCGGGCGGCGCCTGCCGATCATCGCCGACGAGCACGTCGACCCCGAGTTCGGCACGGGCGCGCTCAAGATCACCCCGGGCCACGACCCCAACGACTTCGAGATCGGCCGCGCCCACGGGCTCGACGAGATCGTCGTGATCGGCGAGGACGGCCGCATGACCGAGGCCGCCGGCGAGCGCTTCGCGGGGCTGACGACCGCCGAGGCCCAGAAGGCAGTGGTCGAGGCGCTGCGCGCCGAGGGGGCGCTGCGCGGCGAGGAGGAGTACACCCACTCCGTCCCGTTCTCGCACCGCTCGGGCGAGCGCATCGAGCCGCTGATCTCGCTGCAGTGGTTCTGCCGGATGGACGAGCTCGCGGCGCCCGCGATCGACGTCGTCGAGCGCGACGAGATCCGCATCCAGCCCGAGCAGTGGAAGCGCGTCTACCTCGACTGGATGCGCAACATCCGGCCCTGGTGCATCTCGCGCCAGCTCTGGTGGGGGCACCGGATCCCGGTCTGGTACGGCCCCGACGGCGAGCAGTTCGTCGCCGAGACGGAGGAGCAGGCGCGCGCCAAGGCGGCCGAGCAGGGCGTCGACCCGGACTCGCTGCGTCAGGACGAGGACGTCCTCGACACCTGGTTCAGCTCGGCGCTCTGGCCGTTCGCGACGCTCGGCTGGCCGGACGACACGCAGGAGCTGCGCGCGTTCTACCCGACGGACTTCCTGACGACGGCGCGCGACATCCTCTTCCTCTGGGTGGCGCGGATGATCATGACCGGGCTCGAGTTCACCGGGAAGATCCCGTTCCACGACGTCTACGTGCACTCGGTGATCCAGGCCCGCGACGGGCGGCGGATGTCGAAGAGCCTCGGCACCGGCATCGACCCGCTCGACGAGATCGAGGTCCACGGCGCCGACGCGCTGCGCTTCGGCCTGCTCGCGATGTCCTCGACGCAGGACGTGCGGTACTCGGACGCGAAGGTCCAGCAGGGGCGTGACCTCGCGAACAAGCTCTGGAACGCCTCGCGGCTCATCCTGCTGAACGCGGCCGAGGTCGAGCCGGCGCCGCCGGGCCCCGACGCGCCGGTCGAGGACCGCTGGATCGCCTCGCGCCTCGAGCGGGCGATCGAGACCGTCTCGGAGAACATCGCCTCCTACGACTTCGCGCACGCGGCGCTCGAGCTTTACCGGTTCTTCTGGTCGGAGTTCTGCGACTGGTACCTGGAGATCGCCAAGCCGCGCCTTTACGAGCGCGAGGAGGGCGTCTCCGCGACGCTGCTCTGGGCGCTCGAGCAGACCCTGGCGCTCGCGCACCCGATGATCCCGTTCGTCACCGAGGAGATCTACACCTACCTGCGCGAGCGCCTGCCCGCGGGCAGCGCCGAGATGCTGGTCGTCCACCCGTTCCCCGAGGTCGACCGGGGCCTGATCGACCCGGCCGCCGAGGAGGAGATGGAGCGCTGGATCGAGCTCACCCGCGAGGTGCGCCGCTGGCGCGACCTCGTGGGCGTGCCCGCGGGAGCCGTGCTGCCCGCCCGCGTGAGCGGCGACGGCGCGCCGCACGAGCTCGTCGCCCGCCTGGGCCGCCTGCGCTTCGAGGACGCCGAGGGCGAGGCGCTCGCGAACATCGGGCCGCTCGCGCTGCTCGCCAGCGACGAGCTCGACCCGGCCGAGGTGCGGGCGCGCATCGAGAAGCGCATCGCCGAGCTCCGGGCGGAGGTCGAGCGCGCCGAGCGCAAGCTGGCCAACGAGGGCTTCGTCTCGAAGGCGCCCGCGGAGGTCGTCGAGGCCGAGCGCGAGAAGCTCGCCGGCTACCGCGCGCAGCTCGCCGCGCTCGAGGGCTGAGCGCTGTTCGACCCCGAGCGCTGGCTGGCGACGCTCGACCCGATCGGGTGGCGGTTCGGGCTTGAGCGCATCGAGGCGCTGACGGCCGCCCTGGGCCGCCCGCAGGACCGCTACGCGACCGCGCACGTCGTCGGCACGAACGGCAAGTCGTCGGTGACGGCGATGACCGTCGCCCTGCTGGAGGCCCACGGCCACCGGGCGGGCGCCTACCTCTCGCCGCACGCCGAGCGCTGGGCGGAGCGCGTGCTGATCTCCGGGCGGACGATCGAGCCCGCGGCGTTCGCGCGCGCCGTCGAGGCGGTCGCCGCCGTCGCGCCCGAGGTCGAGCGCGGCTTCGAGCGGGGTGAGCGGATCACGCAGTTCGAGGCGGCCACCGCGGCCGCGTTCGTGGCCCTGGCCGACGCGGGCGTCGAGTACGGCGTGATCGAGGCGGGGCTGGGCGGTCGCCTCGACGCGACGAACGTGATCGCCTCGCGCGCCACCGCGCTCACCTCGGTCGGCCTCGACCACACCCAGTGGCTGGGGGAGACGGAGGCGCAGATCGCCACGGAGAAGCTCGCGGTGCTGCGGCCGCGCTCGACGCTCATCCTGGGCGACGTCTCGCCGGAGGTCGAGCGGCTCGCGCACCAGGTCGCCGCCGAGCGCGACGCCCGCGTCGTGCGCCCGCGCGAGCTCGAGCCCCCGGACGGGCGCGCGTTCGCGGCGCCGTACCTGCGCCGCAACGTCGCGGTGGCGGCGGCGCTCGCCGAGGCGCTCCTGGGCGAGCTCGACCCCGAGCGGGCGCGGGCCGCCCTCGCCGAGGTGAGCCTGCCCGGCAGGGTGGAGGTCGTCCCGGGCGAGCCGCCGGTCGTGCTCGACGCCGCCCACAACCCGCAGGGGGCCCGCGCGCTCGCCGAGGCGCTCGCCGCGCTCGCGCGCGGGCGCCGGATGGTCGGCTGCCTCGCGGTGCTCGCGGACAAGGACGCGCGCGGGATCGTCGCCGAGCTCGCGGGCGTGCTGGACGCGGTCGTGTGCACGGAGCTCGCGCCGGGCGAGCTCGCCGGCATGGGCCGCCCGGACACCAAGGTCACGCCGGCCGCGGAGCTCGCCGGGCTCTGCACGGCCGCGGGGCTCGAGGCGCACGCGGAGCCCGATCCCGACGCCGCGATCGCCGCCGCCCTGCGCATGGCCGGCGAGGAGGGCGGGGTCGCCGTCGTGTGCGGCTCGCACTACCTGCTGAGCCACGCGTACGCCGCCCTCGCAGGCGACGGCGAGGGGGCGTAGGATCAGCCCATGGACCGAGAAGCACGCTCCGAGCTGCTGCAGATGATGGGCCTGGTCGCGGCCATCGTCGCGATCGTCATCCTCGTCTTCTTCGGCCTCGGCTACCTTTTCGGGCGGCTCTTCCTTTAGCGGCCGCAGGCAAGATCCCGCCCGGCGAGCCCGCCGCCGGGCGTGGCGCGAAAGGGTTTGGGGCCTCGACGAGAAAGTAGACTGCGCGATTCGCCATGCCGCCAGCGATCTTCGGCATCGACAACGCCGGCCTCAACCTGGCCATCAACCTGCTGCTGCTGTTCGTGGTGGTGGTGTGGCTCTCGCTGGTCGCCTACACCTTCTTGGACGCGCGCCGGCGAGTCGACGACTTCTTCCTGGTCGCCTGCGCGACGCTCGCGTCGCTGATCTTCCCGTTCCTGGGCACGATCGTGTACTCGATCCTGCGCCCGCCGGAGTTCCTGGAGGACGCCCGCGAGCGCGAGCTCGAGATCAAGGCCGCCGAGCTGCGGCTGCGCCACCTCGAGGAGTCGTCGTGCCCGAACTGCCAGTTCCCGATCGAGCGCACGTACCTGCGCTGCCCAAGCTGCCGGGCGCGCATCAAGGACCCGTGCGAGTCGTGCGGGAAGCCGATCGACCCGCGCTGGGCGATCTGCCCCTACTGCGAGACGCCCACGCGCCGGGCCGCCGCCCCGCGCCGCCGGGCCGTCCCGCGCTCGGAGGAGGGCGTCCCGCCCCGGGCCGCGGCGCCGAAGGCCCGTGCGGCGCGCGCCAAGCGCCCCGCCGCCAGGCCGGCTAGCGGCAAGCCCGCGGCGAGCCCTGAGGCCGCGCGCGCGGCGAAGCGCCCCGCGCCCGCGCGGCCGCAGCCGCGCCGCTCCGGGCGCTCCGCCGAGGACGCATCCGCGTCGTAGCGCGCCGCCTGTCGGCGGCCGCGCCGCAGAACTTGTAGAACCCCCGCGCAAGTTGGCGCAACGAAAGCGAGGATTGATTCGTGTCCAGAACCCTGATCCTGATCAAGCCCGACGCCTTTGAGCGCAACCTCACGGGCGAGCTTCTGGCCCGGTTCGAGCGCAAGGGCCTCCGTCTTGCGGCCCTCAAGCTGATGCAGGCGACCGAGGAGATCGCGCACGAGCACTACGCCGAGCACACCGAGAAGCCGTTCTTCGGCGAGCTCGTCGAGTTCATCACCGGCGGCCCGCTGGTCGCGGCCGTCTTCGAGGGCCCCAACGCCGTGCAGGCCGCGCGCCAGGTGATCGGCTCCACCAACCCGCTCGAGGCCGCGCCCGGCTCGATCCGCGGCGACTTCGCGCTCGAGGTGACCTACAACATGGTCCACGGCTCCGACTCCGACGAGTCGGCCGAGCGCGAGATCGGCATCTGGTTCCCCGAGCTCTAGCGAGCCGCGCGCCAGCCCGCCCTTGAGCCTCGTCCTCGCCTCGGCATCCCCGCGCCGCCGGCAGATCCTCACCTGGCTCGGCGTCGACTTCGAGGTCGTCGAGCCGCAGGTCCCGGAGCTCGAGGGCGGGCTGGAGCCCGCCGAGCTCGTCGTCGAGAACGCGCGGCGCAAGGCGCGCGCCGGCCTCGAGGCGGCGGGCGAGGGCGCCGTCGTCCTCGGCGTCGACACCGACGTCTTCCTCGGGTCCGAGCCGCTCGGCAAGCCGGCCGACGAGGACGCGGCGCGCGAGCGCCTGGAGGCGCTCTCGGGACGGACGCACACCGTCCTGAGCGGGCTCTGCCTGCTCGGGCCGGAGCCGGGCGCCGAGCGCTCCGGGGTGGAGCGCTCGCTGGTCACCTTCGCGGAGCTCGAACCCGGCCTGATCGACCTCTACCTGCGCTCCGGCGAGTGGCGCGGGCGTGCCGGCGCGTACGCGATCCAGGGGCTCGGCTCGCTGCTCGTCGATCGGGTCGAGGGCGACTTCTCGAACATCGTCGGCCTCCCCATCAGGCTGCTTTTGCGCTTGGCTCCTGAGCTTGCGGAAAAACCCTAAAGCGAAGAATTAGGGTTAGGGTTCCGGAGTACCCTCGACTTTGGCTTGCGGCTTGGGTTTCGGCCGCTAGACTGGCCTCGCCGGCGAGCACGCCGGGAGCGGCTTTCAGGAGGCACCTGCGGACATTCGGCAAGACGCGTTGCCGAAGGCAAGGAGGGGGTGCGAAGGAAGGCCGGGGATCGGCAAGCTCTCGGCCGGCCATTCGTATCCGCACCGCCCACCCCGACGACCGCGCCCGAAGATCACATGGGATTCTTCAGCAACCTCACCCGCTTCCGCGGCCGCGACATGGCGGTCGACCTGGGGACCGCGAACACGCTCGTGTACGTGCGCGGGCGCGGGATCGTGCTCTCCGAGCCGTCGGTGGTCGCGATCGACTCAGCCACGGGCGAGGTGCAGGCGGTGGGCGTCGAGGCCAAGCGCATGCTGGGCCGGACGCCGAACTCTATCCAGGCGATCAGGCCGCTCAAGGACGGCGTGATCGCCGACTTCGACGTGACCGAGGAGATGCTCCGCCACTTCATCCAGCGCGTGCACCAGAGCCGCTTCGCGCACCCGCGGGTGGTCGTGTGCGTGCCGTCGGGGGTGACCGGCGTCGAGAAGCGCGCGGTCGAGGAGGCCTGCCTCTCCGCTGGCGCGCGCCAGGCGTACCTGATCGAGGAGCCGATGGCGGCCGCCATCGGGGCGGGCCTGCCGGTGTCCGACCCGACCGGGAGCATGATCCTCGACATCGGCGGCGGCACCAGCGAGGTGGCGGTCATCTCGCTCGGCGGCATCGTCATCTCCGACTCGATCCGCGTCGGCGGCGACGAGATGGACGAGGCGATCGTCAACCACATCAAGAACGAGCACAAGCTCATGATCGGCCCGGCCACCGCCGAGGAGATCAAGCTGGAGATCGGGTCGGCCGTGCCGCTGCGCGAGGAGCTCACCACCGAGATCCGCGGCCGCGACATGGTCACCGGGCTGCCCAAGACGATCACGATCACCTCCGAGGAGGTGCGCGCGGCCCTCGACGAGCCGGTGAGCCAGATCATCGGCGCGGTCAAGAACACGCTCGACCGCACGCCGCCCGAGCTCGCCGGGGACATCATGGACCGCGGGATCACCCTGGCCGGCGGCGGGGCCCTGCTCCAGGGGCTCGACCAGCGGCTGCGCGACGAGTGCCAGATGCCCGCGCAGGTGACCGAGTCGCCGCTCACCTGCGTGGCCGTCGGCTCGGGCCGCTCGCTCGAGGAGTTCGAGGTCATCCACCGGAGCAACCGCAACGCCGCGCGCGGCCGGGGCCGGCTCGCGCGGGCCGGGTAGGCAGGGGTGTATCGCAAGGAGGTCAGAAGGCGCCGCGCGGTCCTCGTCGGGCTGGTCGTGTGCGCCCTCGTCCTGCTGTCCCTGCACTTCTCCGAGCCGCAGTCAGGACCGCTGCACACGGTCCAGCGCGGCGTCTCCACGGTGCTCTCGCCGCTCGAGTCGGTGGCGTCCGGCGCGCTCAAGCCGGCGCGCGACCTCGTCAACTGGTTCGACGAGACCTTCGAGGCGCGGGGCGAGAACGAGCGGCTGCGCAAGGAGGTCGCCGAGCTGCGCACCCAGCTCGCCGACGCCGAGCAGGCGCTCGCCGAGAACGAGCAGTTCCGCGACCTGCTCGGCCTGAACAAGCAGGACGAGCTCGCCGACTTCACCCCGGTGACCGCCCGGGTGATCGCCCGGTCGCCGTCGGTCTGGTACTCGACGGTGACGATCAACGTGGGCTCCGCCGACGGCGTCGAGCGCGACGACGTGGTCGTCGCCCCGGGCGGGCGCACCGGCGCGCTGGTCGGCCGGGTCAGCGACGTGACCGCGACGACCGCGCAGGTGCGCCTGATCACCGACCACCGCAACGCGGCGAGCGCCAAGGTGCTCCCGGACGGCCCAGACGGGATCGTCGCGCCCGAGGCCGGCGACCCCGACGATTTGGTCCTCGAGGTCTTCGAGGGCGGCGACGAGATCAGCAAGGGGGACATCCTGGTCACCGCGGGCTGGACGGACGGCGAGCTCGCCTCCGCCTACCCGTACGGCATCGAGATCGGCGAGGTCGTCGAGGAGGGCGACCCGAACGCCGAGGTCCAGCAGCTCGCGGTCAAGCCGTACGTCGATCTGCGCCGCCTGCAGTACGTCCAGGTGCTGACCGGCGGGCCCGACCGCACGGGGGTGGAGCAGTGATCGTCACGTGGCCGATCACGCTGCGGATCGCCGCCATGGTCGTGGTCGCCGTGATCCTCCAGGCGTCGTTCTTCTCGTTTCTGTCGATCCTCGGGGCGTCGCCCGACGTGCTCTTCGTGCTGGTCGCCGCCCTCGGCCTGCTCGGGGGCGCGCTGGTGGGCGCCGTCTCGGGCTTCGCCACCGGCCTTCTGCTCGACTCGCTGCTTTTGCAGACGCTCGGCGCGAGCGCGCTCGCCCTGCTCGCGGCCGGCTATTTGGCGGGCCGCTACCGCGAGGCGTTCGAGATCGAGGGCAGGTTCGTGCCGGCGGCGGTCGCGGGCGCGCTCACGCTGCTCGGCACCGCCGGCTACGCGGGCCTGCAGCTCATGCTCGGCGTGCAGACCGACGTGAGCCTTCTGGTCGTGCGCGAGATCGTCGTCAAGGCCCTGCTCGCCTTCCTGCTGATGATCCCGACGTTCCCCCTGGTGAGGTTCCTGCTGCGGGCGGCGCTGGTCGACGCCGAGCCCTCGCCGCGGCGCGTGCTGCTGCCCGGGCGCCGCCGCCGCGCGCTGCGCCGTGGGAACGCGCCGCGCCGGGTGCGTCGGACGGCGACTCCGGGGAGGGCGACGTGAGCTTCTCCGGCGGCCGCTGGAGCGCGGAGCGCTACAACCGCGCGCAGCTCGCGGGCCGGGTCGCGGTCCTGGGCGGGATCGCGCTCGTCGCCTTCGCCGCGATCTTCTTCCGGCTCTGGTACCTGCAGATCCTCTCCGGCGACAAGTACCTCGCCGAGGCGCAGGGCCAGCGGGTCCGCGAGATGACCGTGCAGGCGCCGCGCGGCGAGATCCTCGACCGCAACGGCAAGGTCCTGGTCGGCAACCGCACCGCGCTCGCCCTGCAGGTGCGGGCGGAGGAGCTGCCCAAGCGGCCGCAGCGCCGCAACAAGGTCCTCGAGCGCGTGGGCGAGGTCATCGACATGCCGCTCGAGAAGATCAAGAAGGAGATCCGCAAGCAGACCGAGGAGCTGCCCGCTAACCCGGTGACGCTCAAGCGCGACGTCCCCGAGGAGGTCGTCTACTACCTGCGCGAGAACCAGGCCCGCTACCCGGGCGTCACCGTCGACCGCGTCTACGTGCGGCGCTACCCGCGCGGGACGACCGCGGCGCACATGCTGGGCTACGTCCGCGAGGTCTCCCAGGAGGACCTCGAGCAGCCGCGCTTCCGCGACCTGCAGCCCGGCGACATGGTGGGCAAGGACGGGATCGAGCTCACCTACGACCACGTCCTGCGCGGCATCAACGGCCTCACCCGGGTGCCGGTGGACGTGACGGGCACGCCGACCGGGCGGCCGCACGTCGCCCGCGAGCCGCGCTCGGGCAACGACCTGCGCCTGACCATCGACCTGCGGCTCCAGGAGGCCGGCGAGCGGGCGGTCTCGCGCTTCGGGCTGCCCGGCGCGTTCGTCGCGATGCGCGTGGACGACGGCGAGATCCTCGCGATGGGCTCCGTGCCGAGCTTCGACCCGCGGGTCTTCGCCAAGCCGTCCGTCGACCCCGACGAGTACTCGGCGCTCCAGGAGGACCCGGAGAGGCCGCTCTACAACCGCTCGATCCAGGGCACCTACCCGACGGGCTCGACGTTCAAGCCGATCACGGCGCTGGCGGGGCTCGCGTCGCACGCGATCACCGCATCGGAGGTGATCCAGGACGGCGGCGCGATCGAGATCGGCGACCAGGAGTTCACGAACGCCGGGCGCACGGCGCACGGCCCGGTCGACCTGCGGAACGCGATGAAGGTCTCCTCGGACGTCTACTTCTACACGATCGGCGCGCGCCTGAACGACGACGCCGTGAACGGCAAGGCCTGGATCCAGGACTGGGCGCACGACCTCGGTTTGGGCGAGACGACCGGCATCGACATCCCGGGCGAGGCGGGCGGCAACATCCCGACGCCCGAGTGGCGCAACGAGCTCTACCGCGAGGGCGAGACCGACCGCCCGTGGTCGATCGGCGACAACGTGCAGACGGCGATCGGGCAGGGCGACGTGCTCGCCACCCCGCTGCAGATGGCGGTCGCCTACGCCGCGCTCGGCAACGGGGGCACGGTCGTCCGGCCGCACCTCGCCTACCGCGCGGAGGACCAGGCGGGGCGGATCGTGCAGGAGTTCGACCCCGCGCCGCAGCGCGAGATCGAGATCGACGAGGGCTGGCGCCAGGCCGTGATCGACGGGCTCAAGGCGGCGGCGATGGAGCCCGGCGGCACCTCGTACGGGGTGTTCGGCGGCTTCCCGGTGCCGGTGGCCGGCAAGACCGGCACGGCGGAGACCTTCCACGAGGGCGTCCCCTACGACCAGTCCTGGTACGTCGCCCTCGCGCCCGCGGACGACCCGGAGATCGTGGTGGCGGTCACGGTGGAGCGCGGCGGCTTCGGCGCCGACTCCGCGGCGCCCGCCGCGTTCGAGATCCTCTCCCAGTATTTCGACGTGCAGGCCGACGAGGTGGATCAGGTTTCGCCGTCCGGAGACGGTACGGTGGTGTACGAATGAGGCGGACGCCTACACAACGGGATCACGCCGAGGGGGTGGGTGACCGATGGCCGTAGTCAGCGGGCCCAGGCCACGCGCGCGGGTCGCGCCGCGCCCCCAGCCGTTCGCCGAGCCGCGCGAGAGCCTGCTCGAGCGCGTCGGCGTGCTGCGCCTCGACTTCTCGCTCCTCGGAGCGGTGCTCGGTTTGCTCGGCCTGTCGGTCGTGGTCCTGGATCAGGTCGTCTCCAGCGAGCTTGCGATCCGCCAGGCGATCTACGCGGTCGTCGGCCTCGCGCTGATGTTCGCGGTCGCCCAGGTGGACTACTCACGCTTCCGCGAGCTGCGGGTGGGCATCTACACGGCGATGATCGGGATGATCGTCTTGGTCCTGATCGTCGGCGAGGCCACTCGCGGCGCGCGCAGCTGGATCGAGCTGCCGTTCTTCACGTTCCAGCCGTCCGAGCTCGGCAAGGTCCTGCTCACGCTCGCTCTTGCGGCGATGGTGATCGACCGCGTGCCGAACACCTCGGAGTGGAAGCGGACGGCCGCCGTGCTGCTCGCGGGCGCGGTCCCGACCGGCCTCGTCTTTCTGCAGCCCGACCTTGGCTCGGCGTTCGTGTACGTGGCGATCACCCTCACGGTGCTGTTCGTCGCGGGCACGCGCTGGCAGCACCTGGCGGCCATCGGCGCCGCGGGCGTGGCGATCGCGTTGATCGTGCTCGTGCTCGCGCCGGCCGCCGGCCACCCGATTCTCAAGCCGTATCAGCAGGATCGGCTGACTGCATTTCTGAGTCCGAGCGCGGATCCCGCCGACTCGACGTACCAGATCCGGCAGTCACAGATCGCCGTGGGCGCCGGTGGCAAGACCGGCCGCGGCGACAACGCTACGCAGACGCGGCAGGGTTTCCTTCCCGAGCGCCACAACGACTTCATCTTCGCGACCGTCGGTGAGCGCTACGGGTTCGTCGGTGCCGCGTTCCTTTTGTCCCTCTACGCCCTGCTCATCTGGCGGGCGCTGCGCATCATGACGCTTTCGAAGAACCTCTATGGCGCGATCATCGCGGGCGCGATCGCCGGCATGCTGCTGTTCCACGTCTTCGTGAACGTCGGCATGAACATCGGCATCGCGCCGATCACCGGAATCCCGTTGCCGCTGGTCAGCGCCGGTGGTTCCTCGGTGATCGCGACGCTCATCGCGATCGGATTGCTCCAGAGCATCTACGTTCAGTCGCAGCTCGCCTCGAGAAGCAGGGTCTGACTGCTCTCTTGAGGTGAGCCAGAATTGAAGAAGAAGATCGTCGTATCAGTCGACGCCGGGGAGACCCGCGTCGCGGTGCTCGAACGCAAAGGCCGAGCGAAGCCCAAGGTGGCCGAGCTCTACGTCGAGCGCCGCGGCTCGCGGTCCATCGTCGGCAACATCTACAAGGGCGTCGTCGACAACGTCCTGCCCGGGATGGAGGCCGCCTTCGTCGACATCGGCCTCGAGCGCAACGGCTTCCTGCACGTTGACGAGATCGTGCTGCCCGGCGGCGAGAAGGTGCCGCGGCGCGGCCACGGCAAGGGCCGCCGCATCGACGAGCTGCTGAAGCCCAAGCAGGAGGTCCTCGTCCAGGTCGTCAAGGACCCCCTGAAGACCAAGGGCGCGCGCCTGTCGATGCAGCTCTCGATCGCGGGGCGCTACCTCGTCTACATGCCCCAGGGCGCGGGAGTCGGCGCGAGCCGGCGCCTGCCCGACGCGGAGCGCGACCGCCAGCGCAAGCTGCTGCAGAAGCTCCACAAGGAGCGCAACGGCAAGGGCGGCGTGATCGTCCGCACGGCCGCGCAGGGCGCGAAGCGCGCCGACTTTGAGCGCGACCTCGAGTACCTGCACAAGCTGCACGAGGTCGTCGAGCGCCGCGCGAAGGAGGTGAAGGCGCCCGCGCTCGTCTTCCAGGAGGCCGATCTTTCGATCCGCGTCCTGCGCGACGTCCTCACCAAGGAGTTCGAGGGCGCGATCATCGACGACGAGAAGCAGTACCAGCGCGTCACGAGCTTCTTCCAGCGGACCGCGCCCGAGCTCGTCGACCAGGTCGAGCTCTACCAGGGCGATGAGCCGCTGTTCGAGAAGGTGGGGGCCGCCGACGCGATCCGCTCGACGCTGCAGCGCCGCGTCGACCTGCCCTCGGGCGGCTACCTGATGATCGACTACGCCGAGGCGCTCACCGTCATCGACGTCAACACGGGCAGCTTCACCGGCCGCGGCAAGGGCCGGCTCGAGGACACGATCACGAAGGTCAACATCGAGGCCGCCGAGGAGGTCGTGCGCCAGCTCCGCCTGCGCGACATCGGCGGGATCATCGTCATCGACTTCATCGACATGGCGCGGGCGCGCAACCGCGACCAGGTCCTCAAGACGATGCGCAAGGCGCTCGACGAGGACAAGACCAAGACCTACGTGGTCGAGATCTCGCCGCTCGGGCTGGTGGAGATGACGCGCCAGAACGTCACCGACGGCGTGCGCGAGATCCTCACCAAGCCGTGCCCGACCTGCAACGGCGAGGGCGTCATCGAGTCCGAGGAGACCGTGGCGATCGACGTGATCCGCAAGCTGCGCGACCTCGTCGCCGAGCGGCCCGAGCCCGAGGCGTTCCTCGTGCGCGTGAACCCGAAGGTCGCGGCGAAGCTCATGGAGGAGGGCAGCGGCCTCACCGAGCTCGAGGAGGCCAGCGGGAAGACCTTCCACTTCGAGGGCGGCGACGCGCTGCCGATCTCGACCTACGAGGTCGTCGACGAGGGCGCCCGCGAGGAGATCGAGCGGCGCGCGCTGCCGTTCGCGGTCGGCGAGGAGGTGCTCGTCACGATCGAGGAGCCGCACATGTACGAGGCCGACGACGCGATCGCGCGGGTCGACTCCTACATCGTCTCCGTCACGGGCGGCGGCGAGCACGTGGGCGAGCGGCGGCTCGTGCGGATCGACGAGGTGGGCCGCGGCGAGGCGCGCGCCTCGCTGGTCGAAGGCGGCCAGGACGGAGGCGACTCCAAGGATGGGGAGGACGAGCAGCTAGAATCGTCCCGCTCCGGGCGACGCCGCCGTGGCCGCCGAGGTGGTCGCGGGCGTTCGCGCGCGAGGAAGCAAGAGACCGCAACTGGTAACGACTGATGGCCAAGACCGAATCCCCCGCATACGCGATCGTTGAGACGGGCGGCAAGCAGTACCGCGCCGAGAAGGGCTCGGTGCTCGTCGTCGACCGCCTGGATGCCGCCGAAGGCGACAAGGTCAACCTGCGGGCGGTGATGTTCCGCGGCGACGACGCCGTCGTCGCCGGGCCCGACCTGGAGAAGGTCAAGGTCGAGGCCAAGGTCACCGAGCACCTGCGCGGCGAGAAGATCCGGGTCTTCCGGTACAAGCCGAAGAAGGGCTATCGCCGCCGTCGCGGGCACCGCTCGGAGCTCACCAAGCTGGAGATCCTCGACGTCAAGATGCTCAGCCGCAAGCCGGCGGCCAAGAAGAGCTCGTCCGAGGACAAGGAGGGCGCCGCCGGGAAGAAGGACGCGCCCGCCAAGGAGGACTCGTAGATGGCTCACAAGAAGGGGCTCGGTTCCAGCCGCAACGGCCGTGACTCGAACCCGAAGATGCTGGGCGTCAAGGTCTTCGCCGGCCAGCGCGTGACCGGCGGCGAGATCATCGTGCGCCAGCGCGGCACCCGCTTCCGCCCTGGCGACGGCGTCGGCATCGGCCGGGACCACACGCTGTTCGCCATGCGGCCGGGGGTCGTCCAGTTCAAGACGGGCCGCCGCGGCCGGGTCGTCTCGGTCGACGAGCAGGCCGAGTAGCTTTTCGGCTTTCAGCTTTCAGCTGCCAGCTTCCAGCTGAAGTCGCCGGTCGTCGGTCGCCGGTTCGGCGGGTCGGGCGTTTGGCGTGCGTCCGCGTGCGCTGGGCGTTGCTCGTGCCCTTGTACTTGGTTCCTGGTAGCTGGTAGCCAGAAGCTGGAAGCTGGCTACCTGAAAGCCAAAGCGCGCGCGCAACGATTAAGTTGCCGCGCCATGGAAACCACCAAGCCATCCCTGCTGCCGTTCGGGCTGAGCATCGGTGGCGTCGTCGCGGCGTTCGCCCTGCTCATCGCCCTCTCGCCGTCAGGCGCCGGTGCCGCCACCGCGCAGTGCACCCAGAGCTCGGGAACGGTGAGGTCGGACGGAGCTCTCGGCGAGGTAAACAAGGTCATCGTCGGGTATCGCAAGCGCGACAACCAGCTCCGGGTCATCAACCGAGCTCAGCTCCCGAGTGGCGTGCGCGACATCACCGATGTCGTGTGCCCGAACGACCAGCGCTGGCACTGGATCGTGCTGCGCTTGAGGGACAAGAACGACACCGTCAGGCTGACGGGTCGTGATCCCGTCATGCGCGGGTACAAGAAGGTGCCGCGCACGATTGCCGTGCGAGTCAACGCGGGCTCAGGGAACGATCAGATCTTCGGCCACCACGGCCGGGATCACGTGAACGCCGGCGCGGATCGTGACCGCGTGCGGACGTTCAAAGGCAACGATTGGATCAAGGGGGGCAACGGTCGCGACCGGATCTGGGCCGGACCGGGCAAGGACGAGATCCACGTCGATGACGGCAACAAGGATTTCGTCGACTGCGGTCCGGGCACGGACATCGTCTACGCGGATCCGCGCGACGTGCTCGTGAACTGCGAACGCATTCGCTAGCTCGTCGCGAATCACGACCGTCGCCACCGGTCATCAGTCGCGGCGCAGGCCCGGCTGATGGCTGGTGGCCCAATAGCTTCAGGTGTCAGCTTCCAGCTATCAGCTATCAGCTGCCAGCTGCCAGTCGCCGGTCGCCCGTTCCGCGATCCGGACCGCGCGGCGGACCCCCAAAACCGCCCGCCCGCACGAGCGAGGCGGATTGGCAGCGCGTAGCGGGAGGAATCCGCCTCGCTCAGAACACGCGGCGGCTGCGGGCGTTCGCAGCCACGCTCGAGCTCTGTAACCGGCGACCGGCAAACCGGCGACCGGCAGCTGGTAGCTGGCAGCTAGCAGCTGCCAGCATTACCCCGTGTTCCACGACAAGGCCCGCATCTACGTAGAGGGCGGACACGGCGGCAACGGCGCCGTCAGCTTCCGGCGTGAGGCCCACGTGCCGCGCGGCGGGCCCGACGGTGGCGACGGCGGCCGGGGCGGCGACGTCGTGCTGGTCTGCGACCCCTCGCGGCGCGACCTGAGCGCGCTGCGCTACTCGCGGCACTTCAAGGCGGGCCGCGGCGAGCACGGGCGCGGCAAGCAGCAGCACGGTGCGCGGGGCGAGGACCGCGAGGTGCACGTGCCCCCGGGGACGACCGTCGAGGGCCTCGAGGGCGAGCGCTACGACCTGGTGCGTCCCGGCCAGCGCGTCGTCGTGGCCGCCGGGGGCAGCGGCGGGCATGGCAACAAGCGCTTTGCCAACTCGACCCGGCAGGCGCCCAGGTTCGCGGAGCGCGGGCTGCCCGGCGAGTCGGGCTGGATCGAGCTGCGGCTGCGCCTGCTCGCCGACGCGGGCCTCGTCGGCCTCCCGAACGCGGGCAAGTCCTCGCTGCTCGCCCGCCTCACGCGCGCCCGCCCCAAGGTGGGCGACTACCCGTTCACGACGATCGACCCGGTGCTCGGCACGCTCGACGACGGGATGCGGCAGCTCGTGCTCGCCGACATCCCGGGGTTGATCGAGGGCGCCGCGGACGGCGCCGGGCTGGGGCACGAGTTCCTCGCCCACGTGGAGCGGTGCCGCGCGCTCGTGCACATGGTGGAGATCGACCCTCCCGAGGGGGCGCCCACGCCCGAGGAGGCCTACCGGATCGTCCGCGGCGAGCTCGCCAAGCACGGCGCCGGCCTCGCCGAGCTGCCCGAGATCGTCGTGCTCTCCAAGGCCGACCTGGTGGACGAGGAGCGCCGCGAGCGCGAGGTCGCCGAGTGGCGGGCGCGGATGGGGGAGGGCGCCGTGGTGCTGGCGCTCTCGGCGGCCACGGGCGCGGGGATCGACCGGCTCCGCCAGGAGCTCTTCGCGCTCGTGCCGGAGACGGACGAGGCGCGCACGCCGCTCCCCGACGAGCCCGAGTTCGAGGTGGAGCACGCCGTGTACCGGCCCACCGGCCGGCAGGGCTTCGACGTGGAGGTCGAGGAGGAGGGCGTGTTCCGGGTCCACGGCAGGGGGATCGAGCTCTTGTTCGAGCGCCACGACCTCGAGAACCCCGAGGCGCTCTCCTACCTGGAGGAGCGGCTGCGCGAGATCGGCGTGATCGCGGCGCTGGAGCGCGCCGGATTCGAGCCCGGCGACGAGGTCCGCATCGGCGAGCGGGCCTTCGACCTGGACCCCCGCTGAGGGGGCCGGCCGCGGCTTCCTAGACTCTCGCCCCGCTATGACCGTCGTTGCGAAGCTGGGCTCATCGATAGTCGCCGCCCCCGACGGGGCGGTGCGCGGGGAGGTGCTCGACGCCGTCTGCGCGCAGGTCGCGGAGCTCCACAACCGCGGCGAGAACGTGGTCATGGTGACCTCGGGGGCGATCGCCCTGGGCATGAAGCTCATGGGGTTCGACTCGCGGCCGCGCGCCATCGACGAGCTCCAGGCCGCGTCCGCGGTGGGGCAGGGCACGCTCTTCCGCTCGTACGAGGAGCGGCTTGCGGCGCGCGGCGTGCACGCCGCGCAGGTGCTGCTCAACTCCTACGACATTTCGGCGCGCGTCAACTACCTGAACGCGCGCGCGACCCTGCGCCGGCTGCTCGAGTGGCGCACCGTCCCCGTCATCAACGAGAACGACACGACGGCGACCGACGAGATCACGTTCGGCGACAACGACTTCCTCGCCGCGCAGGTGGCGATCCTTTTGGAGGCGGACGCGCTGGTGCTGCTCACCGACACCGAAGGCGTGCACACCGCCGATCCGCGCCGCAACCCCGACGCGCGCCTGATCGAGCGGGTCGAGGACTTCTCCGAGCTCGACGGGTACGAGATCGGCTCGCGCACGTCGCCGTTCGGCTCGGGCGGGATGCGCAGCAAGGTCGCCGCCGCCCGCATGGGCACGGCCGCCGGCACGCGGGTCGTCGTCTGCCGGGGGACCGAGCCCGGCAACCTGCTGCGCGCCGTGGACGGTGAGCGCGTCGGCACGACCTTCGTGCCCGGCGAGCGGCGTACCCCGAGCTTCAAGCTGTGGCTGCGCTACGCGAAGCCCGCCCAGGGCCGGATCGAGGTCGACGAGGGCGCGGCGCGCGTGCTGCGCGAGTCCGGTTCGAGCCTGCTCCCGGTGGGCGTGACCGGCGTGAGCGGCGACTTCGACGCCGGCGACGCCGTCGACATCGTGTGCGGGGACGAGCGCGTGGGCAAGGGCATCGTCAACTACTCGGCGGGCGAGCTCGACCGGATCAAGGGCCTCAAGTCCGACCGGGTGCGCGAGCTCATGCCCCACGCGGCCGAGGAGGCCGTGCACCGCGACTTCTTCGTGCTCGCCTGACGGGCCGGGGCGGTCGGCCCCGCCCCGGTACTCTCTTTTCACGATGGCGACCACGACCCGAACCGTCACCCAGGTTTGTGAATCGGCGCAGGCCGCCTCGCGCCAGCTCGCCCGCGCGTCGACGGAGGCCAAGAACGCGACGCTGCGGCGCATCGCCGAGCTCCTGCGCGAGCGGACGGACCAGGTCCTCGCCGCGAACGCGGCCGACCTGGAGGACGAGCGCGCCGCCAACCTCACCAACGCGCTGCGCGACCGCCTGACCCTCACCCCCGAGCGGGTCGAGGCGATGGCCGCGGGCGTCGAGGAGGTCATGCGCCTGCCGGACCCGGTGGGCGAGGAGATCGACTCGGCGACGCTGCGCAGCGGGATCGAGATGCGCAAGGTGCGCGTCCCGCTCGGCGTGGTCGCCGTGATCTACGAGGCGCGCCCGAACGTGACGATCGACTGCGCGGCGCTGTGCCTGAAGTCCGGCAACGCGATCGTGCTGCGCGGGTCGAGCTACGCGGCCAACTCGAACGGGGCGCTGGCCGCCGTGGTGCGCGACGCGCTCGCCGAGAACGGCCTGCCCGCCGGCTGCGTCGAGCTGCTCAGCGGCGACCGGTCGGAGCTCACCGAGCTGGCGACCGCCGAGGGGCTGGTCGACCTGGTGATCCCGCGGGGCGGTGAGGGGCTCAAGGCGGCCCTCAAGGAGGTCGCCACCGTGCCCGTGATGTACGCGGCGGCGGGCAACTGCCACGTGTACGTGCACGCCGACGCGGACCTGGACATGGCGCGCCGCATCGCCTTCAACGCGAAGGTGCAGCGCCCGGGCGTGTGCAACGCCGCGGAGACGCTGCTCGTCCACGCCGACGTCGCCGACCGCTTCCTCCCCGAGATTCTGCGCGAGCTCTCCGACGCGAGCGTGGAGCTCGTGGGCGACGAGCGGGCGCGCGCCGCGGCGGACGGGGTGCCCGTCGGCGAGGCGTCGGCCGAGGACTGGGACAAGGAGTACCTGGACCTGCACATGGCGGTGGGCGTGGTCGACTCGCTGCAGGACGCGATCGACCACATCAACCGGCACGGCACCGGGCACTCCGAGGCGATCGTCACCTCCTCCGAGGAGGCGGCGCGCGAGTTCACCGAGTCGATCGACGCCGCGTGCGTGTACGTGAACGCCTCGACCCGTTTCACCGACGGGTTCGAGTTCGGGATGGGCGCCGAGATCGGCAACTCAACCCAGAAGCTGCACGCCCGCGGGCCCATCGGGCTCCGCGAGCTCACCACGTTCAAGTACGTGCTGCGCGGCAACGGACAGATCCGGGAGTAGACGGTCGCGGCGATCGGCGTACTCGGCGGGGCGTTCAATCCGCCACACATCGGGCATTTGGTCCTCGCTCACGAGGCCGCGTACCAGCTTGGCCTGGAGCGGGTGCTGCTCGTGCCGGCGGGCCGCGCGCCGCACCGCGAGATCGACCCCGAGCCGGGGCCCGAGGTCAGGCTGGAGATGGTGCGCGCCGCGGCGGCCGGCGACGAGCTGCTGGAACCCTGCGACATCGAGGTCTCGCGCGATGAGCCGTCGTACACGTACCGGACGCTGGAGCTCTTGCGCGAGCAGCGCCCCGGCGACGAGTTCACGTTCCTGATGGGCGCCGACGTGGCAGCATCGATGGAGACCTGGCGGCGGCCCGAGCGCGTGCTGGAGCTGGCGCGCGTGGGTGTAGCGGCGCGGCCGGGTACGGTGATCGACGAGGCCGAGGCGACGCTGGAGCGCCTCGGCGGACGATTCGAGGTGGTTCGGATGCCGGAGATCGCGATCTCATCGACGCGCGTGCGCAGGCGGGTGGCCAGCGGGCGGCCGCTGCGCTACCTGGTGCCGGACGCCGTGCTCGACGTGATCGAGAAGCGGGGGCTGTACAGGTGAGCGAGCTGGCCCCGGAGGAGCGCGAGCAGGTCGTCGCCAAGCGGCGGCGGGACGACCCGGACGCCTCGGAGCGCCTCGCGCGCAAGCTCGCCGAGGTCGTCGACGCAAAGCTCGGCGAGGACATCGTCGCGCTGGACGTGCGGTCGCTGGTCGGCTACACGGACTTCCTGGTGATCGCGACGGCGCGCAACGAGCGCCTCGCCAAGGCGATCCACGACGAGGTCCGCGAGCGCCTCAAGAAGGAGGAGGGCCTGGTGCCGGCGCGGGTCGAGGGCGAGCAGGAGGGGCGCTGGGTGCTCGTCGACTACCTCGACTGCGTGCTGCACGTGTTCGTGCCCGAGATGCGCGACCACTACCGGCTCGAGAGCCTCTGGGGCGAGGCGCCCCGCCTCGAGCTGTAGGGCCGTCCGGGGCCGCCCGATCCGTCCGGTCGCGGTGGCAGGCTTCGCCCCATCGGCAAGAGCGCTTTCAAGAGGGCCCTGCTCGGATATCGTCGCGCGGACGTCGACGCCGCGATCGCGGCGCGCGACTCGGCGCTCGAGGCGCTCGCGGAGGAGCTCGCCCAGGCGGACGCGGAGCGCTCGGAGCTCGAGCGCAAGTGCGAGGAGCTCGACCGCGTCGCGACGACGCTCTCGGAGCGCGTGGTGGCGCGCGAGCGCGAGCTCAAGGAGCTGCGCGAGGAGTTCGCGCGGGCGCGCGCGAAGACCTCCCAGGCCCTGCGTTCGCTGAGCGCGGTCGCGGGCGAGCTCGAGGCGGTGCGCGCCCAGGCGCGCGGGCAGGCGACGCGCATCCGCATGAGCGCGCTGCGCGACGCGGCGACGATCGCCGACCGGGTCGCGGAGATGGCGGACGGGCCCGCGCGGGCCCGCGAGAAGCTGCTCGCCGCGCTGGCCGAGGCGGTGGAGCGCC
>Ga0065720_1019460_pt1 | contig 25720 bp, 25 predicted proteins | sample Thericmetagenome_FD_59107 | JGI IMG/M metagenome (GOLD analysis project Ga0065720, IMG submission 59107) | Thermophilic microbial communities from the Joint Bioenergy Institute, California, USA of rice/straw/compost enrichment - eDNA_2 v2... | ecosystem: Engineered > Solid waste > Grass >... | reverse complement strand
AAAGCCGAAGCCCTTAAGAGATTGGGATTCATGATGAAGAAGCCAGCCATACCCACTGAAGAAGTCAAGACAATGGACATTGAAACTAAGAAGGAAGAACCCAAGTTTGATCTTAAAGATGAAATAAAGAACAAGTTCCTTATGGAAGACTTCCAAGAAGAAAAAGTCCTTGCCTGTATCTCATGCCATGAAGGATATATCAACAAGCCAGATCAGATAGTCGGAGTCTATACTTACACAAAGAAATTGAAGGTTGCAGATGAAGGTGCCTGGTTGAACAATCAACCATTATCCCTGGATCACCAAGGATTTACAACAGTTACTCACTTCAATTGTATCCACTTGCACTGTCACGGAGCCGCTGCTAAAGCTGATAGACAAGCCAAGAAGCCCAAGCAAGAATGGGAAGGAGCCATTATCAGAAATTCCCACACAAAATGTAATGGCTGGTTCCCTGTTAAAGGCCCTAAGGTCTCAGAAGGAGAATACGAAAATGGCCTCTTGAAGTTCTACCAAACGATTGAATCCCTTTTCAAGCCCAGCCAGGACTACATTTGGCTCCACATTTGTGATTTAAGCAACTTATTCACCAGATTTGCTAAACATGAGACTTTCTCTAAGGAAACCAAGGGAGGTGCTGCTGAACATAACCTTAAACTGATTCCATTCTACATGCAGTTAATTATCCATCTCCTCAAGAAAAAACCAGAAAAGATTAATGCCTACTTCCAGAAACTTGACACATTCGCTAAGACCAACACTAAAGAAAAAGGAATTAATCCTAATGCTAGCTTTGAAGACTTCATGCTGACTCTCACCACAGCCCTTCTCTATCTAGATCTCGGAACCTGGAACGATGAGTTCAAACAAGCCTTCTTCTATTATATGATGAGCGTGGGTTCTAATTTGGTGAAGAATAAGAACTTACTCGAGCTTCCCTCTCATAATATTAAGTCAAAGATCTTCTTATCTCCCCAATTTGGTAAATATCAAGGTTCTTTTTGTAATATTCTAGAATCAAAACAAGGAGAAGAAATACCACCCTTCTCACTTGATGAGAAATCCAATACTTCCCAAGATAAAGAGAAGCTTATCCCTGAAAAAGAGATCAAAGAACCTTCTAACGCTCCTACAGGACAAAATGAGAAGTTAGAGAAGTTCTTGGATGTTATTTTGCCATTAATGATTATCATGAGGCTGGCTGACTTGATATTCCAAAAGATTCATGCTAAAGCTCAAACTGGAGAATCTAAAGGACTTACTAAGACCTTTGCCCTTGCTCTTGGCGACTATATAACTAATAACTACGAACAAGTAACTTTTTTTTGTGAGTCTCTAATGAGTAGGTTGTTGAAACTTGTGAACAGTTAACCACATTATACAAGGATGAAGTGCTTAAGGTGAAATATTTCGAAGAATTTGTGGATCAGATGCAATTAAAAGCCAAGATTGAGCAAAATCATCAATCTATTGATCAATTGTTGACAAGTTATCTATAAATAGGTACTAGTAATAATATAATGTCCATTATCTACATGTTTGTTGTCTATGAATAAATTCAGACGGTCTTAGTAGACTTTATGTAAAAATATGGTCCCTTATATTCAAGGTTTGATCAGAATCTCTTTTAGATTTGAAAATTTATATCTGCAATATAATTAGCCTGTTTGATTTTATTAATGGATTCAGAGTTCCAGTCCAAGAAGGATAGCAACTTAGAGTACTGTTTACAGACCCCGAGAGCAGTTCTAAGTACAGAAGGATACACTGAGGAAGACTCTAACGAAACTGATAGGCTTATCAAAGAGTTTCTTGCTGGAAAATTCTATCTATATGATGCTATCAACGAAATCAAGTCTGCAGGCATCGAATTGGACAAAACTGAGCTAGAAGAGATCGGGACCAGAAATCAGACAATCACAGAACTTAAGGCCATTTTAAAAGAGTGGATTGTTACTGTGGCAATGGAGTACTTAAAACTTGATGAAAAAAGCGCTCGCGCTGAAGAGGCTAGAATTTTTCCTTTTGGATCACATAGACTGGGTGTGAACTCCAGAGGAGGTGATATAGATATTCTAGTATTGTGTCCAACCTTTGTGGATAGAGATCGCGATTTTTTTGGGGATTTATTTGAAAGATTGAAGGCTCAACCAGGGATCGAAGAATTAGTCAAGGTCAACGACCCAAGAGTTTTGGTCCCAGTCATTAAGTTGACCTTCCATAATATCCCAATTGATCTGGCCTTTGCCAAATTTGATTTGGGTGCTAGTGATGATCTAAATGACAATCGTATATTGCCTACAAGTATGGATGAGAAGATGGTATATAGTATTAATGGTCCACGTAATGTAGATGGTATCATTCGTTCAGTTGATCCTGAGAATAAAAATCCGATGAGAGTTTATAATTTTAGAACAACCCTCAAGCTTCTTAAGCTTTGGGCTAAGAACAGAGGTATCTATTCTAATGTTCTGGGATATGTAACTGGTATATCGCTTGCTATCCTTGTAGCAAAAATATGCCAGCTTTACCCCAACCTCAAGCCCAATAAGCTCATCGAAAAATTCTTTATTCACTATTCCGAGTGGGACTGGGAAAATGTTCCAGTCCTTATTGAACCTATAAGAACATACGAGAACCTAGACAAGCTCAATGAAATGCAATGGTATGACCCCAAGAGCGAAATAGGACAGGAAAAAATCAACAACATGAAAATGGATCCCTACAGCAGCCCAATGATGGTTGCCACCCCAGCCTTCCCTGTCATGAATTCTACTAGAAAAGTCAATAAAACTACTCTGACTATCATTAAGCAGCAACTCATGATAGGTAGGGAAATTTTGCAGAAAAAGCCTGTTGCATGGCATGAGCTCTTTAAGAAAATTAACTTCTTCGAAATTTACTACAACTTCATCGAAGTCAGTGTTGTTGCCAACGACCAAGATGAATTCAATATTTGGAAAGGATATGTCGAAAGTCAGATCATCAAGTTCACCCAAAGACTCGAAATTGATATAGAAAAGACCTGCGGAGATGCCTTGCTTGTGCATCCATATCCTGTCGCCTTTGAAAGGCAAGACCCACAATTCAAATTTATACAATCTTACTACTATGGGTTGAGGTATGTTGTCCCACCTACAGATGATCTAGTTCCTCCTGACCTCTATTACTCAGCCTTAGATTTCATTTCCAAGCTTGATAAGAAAAGGAAAGAGTATAATTTCCAGACCGCCAATCTCAGAATCCTTCATTTGTTAAGAAATGAACTCCCTAGTCTTGATCAACCTATCTCAAAATCTAAAGAATCAAATAAGGACAAGAACACCACTACAACAGCTCCTCCTACCACTGCCAGCGCTAACGCCAATGTTAAGAGGGGCCCTGACTATTCTCAAGATGCCGATCTTGAACCACAAGTCACTAAGAAGGTACACACCAACAAGGAAGAGGAGTCAACTAACGTTGCTACTAACCATTCTAGTAGCCCCAAGGACAGTCTCACTCCTCCCAACGGGGTGTTAACCGCTCAGAAAGGCAATGGCACTTCAACTATCAATAGAACTACGATGGTTGAAGAGACCAAGGTTACCCAACCTCCTCCTGCTAAGAAGGTGGAGGTTAAGCCTCAACCTAAGGTTACCCCCGCATATACAAATATTCCTACCCTTGGAAAGACTGATTTCAAAGTGATTAATGCTAGTTCGCATTTACAGCAAGGAGATGAGTTAGATGACTTCTTGTAATATACTTCCGTGCCAACATAATTTATTGCCTGTTTTCATGTGAGTAATCCCTAAATCATTCATCCTTTAAGTCTTTTATCTGAACCCAAGAGACACCAAAATAGATTAGAATATTAGTTTTCTGTTTGAGATTCTGAATAGGAACTGATTCATGAAGGTTTTAAATACTTGTTTTAAATAAAATATTTTTTTCTAGATATGAGTGGACTTGCAGTTTATTACGGCATCCAAAACAGCGATGACACAACCCTGAACGTCTTCTTCCTACCCCCAACCTTTAAATCCTACTCAGAAGTCAAGGTTAAAGACATTGTTGAACATTTCCCTCTATCAAAGAATGGCAAATATCATCATTTTAGATTCCATGCTTACTGTGACAGTGATCAAAAGGCCTGGGTCGATATAAGTAATATGAATTCCAAGGTCCCTGTCATGGACAACAGAGTCTTAATCAAGGTCCTGGAGATAAAAAAGCCTTCTTATACTAAAATCTTCCGTTCTCTATACAGAACTCCTAGTCAAACAGCCACCTCCTCTGATACTTCTAGACAACAACAACCACAGACTCAGGCTAAAAGGCATCCAGGTCCAGAAATGCACAAAGCAGCCTCAGAACCTAGGAGCATTAAGGTTACACCTAAAACTGTCCCTCATGTGCATAGTGATGAAGACTTACTTGGAGGAGATCATACCACTTCTTACAGCATAAGTCCCCAACCCAGTGACAAGCCTCTCGACTTTGATCACATGGAAATACCTAGCCATTTAAATCGCAAGCAGAGTAATAGTGAAACTACTTCAACAAATTTCAAAAATCCTGATCCTGCTGTGTATAATATGAGCAGAGAAGAACTCACTTTACACAAGGAAAGGCAGAAGGAGGAAGCTATTCAAGCTAGACTTGCCTTTGCTCAAGCCACTATGAAAAAAGAAGAAGAAAATCAAGCAGCAAAAGAGAAGGCATATCAAGAACTCGAAGACAGTATCCGTAAGTGGGCAGGAAAGGATAAGCAAAGAAATAATATCAGAACACTTCTTTGTACTGTCCATACTATTGTCTGGGAAGGCTGTAGATGGAACTCACTATCTTTATCTGATTTGATGACTAACGCTCAGATTAAGAAGCATTATTATAAAGCTGTTACTATCTTCCATCCTGACAAGAATCAAGACGGAGACTACAGACAGAAATATATTAGTGAGAGAATTACTAATGAATTGAATGCTGCTTGGGATGAGTTCAGAAAAGAGAATAATATGTAATAATCTGTATTTGTCCTTTTTAATTTGATCTATTTATGCTGTATTACATGGACCCTTCTTTAACAAACTAAAGTTCAATTTGGTCTCTTAATGAATTATAAGACAAAAAGTATAGTAGTGAATGATATTATCAATAAATTGCAAGCAAAACTTAGTCAAATAGGAAACTTTTTACAGTAAAATTATATCATAGATTTATTCAAAGGGTTTTCTCCATTTGGATATAGAGTCCTCTTTTTATTCGAAGAGTTAGATCTAGCCTCGCCTTTGTAATTTTTATATGCAACTCCAGTTAGTCTGGAAGGTGGGAATGGAGTTGTCTTTCTCTCTTCAAATTCATCAGGAGACGTCTTATGCTTCGAAGTAGAATCACTATGATGCAAAATCACATAGGCAGCAGTATTAGGTCTGGCATCTCCCTCGAAAAAGCTATAGAAGTTTGGACTGAGACGGAACTTTGTGGCAAAGTTCAGAGCAGTCTTGAAATTCTCGAATATCATTTCTAAAAATTCTGTTTTTCCTATGACTTGGCCGTCATGTCTTAACTTAATTTCGAATCCCTCACTCTTGCTCGGGTCTTCGCTGTTCACCTTTGTTCCAGCTTTCATTTCAATCAAATTCGAGAGTCTAATTACCTAAGTAGGGAAGATCGAAGGGTCCCTTTTTAGATTTCTTGTCAGATTGAGTTTTCCTGAAGTCATCCGTGAAGGTACTGGTCATGTTCATAGGTCCGGCTTGATGAAGCATTTGTATTATGGTTCTAAGAGTATGAAATGAGGAAATTTATGTTATACTTTTTCTCTTTTTCTTCCTTTAGGAAAATGACGAGCATGCCATTTACTGATTCCACTAAGGGTATCACGGCGTCAGTAAATCTCTTCAGATAGTTGTACATTTTATCCACTAGCTCACTCATTTTGTGTATCTTAGCGTCAAAGTTGCTGAGTTCCATTTGCTAGAAATTATTCATTTGTCTAGAAGCCTTACGTTATCTATTCTATCTCTCTTGACTTTTTCGAGCATTTTTTCGATTTCGTTTATTGAGTTTTTGATCATATTGTTGGAATTCTCAACAATCTCATCTTGATCTCTTGCGATTCTTAAAGATTATTATATGAACAGTATTTATTACTTGGTTGTAGCAATATAGAGTTCCTCCTTCATCTTATTCATGCACTTTTCGGTGTACACTTTGACCTCAACGAGTTCTTCTTTGAGCTTTTCAACATCTTTAGTATTCAGATAAATCTCTTCTTCGGATTCTTCTTCTGAGTTAGATTCATTCTCTTGAGTGGGGTTCGTCAATGCTGGAACGCGAGGATGAGAAGTATTCTGTTTTATACCCTTCTCTTTTCCGTCCTTCTTATCTTTTCCTAATTTCTTATCTTGCTCCATAGTTTCTCTGGCTTCAGGTATCGCTATTCTTATTACAATCTTTTCATTATTCAATACTTTTTGGAGAATCTTGTTTGACGTTCTTAGGGCTTGCACTACTTTCACTATCTGAGGACTCCTATAAAGATAAACCAAGTTACTCGATTTTATACTGATATTCTATTCGAAGTCTGCTTGCTATCTCTCTCGCTTTCCAGTTTCCTTTGCGTTCCTGAATTTTCCGTCTTTCTATCTGTTTTATCTAGTCGAGAGCTTGTTATAGATTCTCTTGGCTTAACGCCCAAATTTTGGGCAATAAGCATTCTTGTATATCTCTTGATAGTAGGTTCTAGGATTTCAAAGGCCTTATCGACTCTCCTTTGAATGTTTGGGTTTCCATCATCATGCAAAATGTCATTATTCATCTCTCTAAATTTCTTTTCCTCGTAAAAGACCAACTTTCTTCGGTTATTTGTACTGAGACAGTTATGCAAGGTCTCGGATATCTGGGCCTGAGTGTACAAGGGTAGATATTTCTCAAGATAATTCTCGTCTGTTCTCAATTGCAACTCAAAGTTTTCAATCTTAAACTTCATAGATCTTATAGAATCAACATGCTTTCCGAAAGAAGTTAGTAAGGCGTTATTCTCGACCAAGTTTTTCTCAAATCCAGCGACCTTAGTCAAGACTTCTGATAATGTTCCCTTCATATTGCTAAGTGAAATTTCATGGAGTGAGACTTGACTTCTCAAATCGGCAAGAGTATTCTGCTTGATTTGGAACTTTTCTTCAACCTAATGGCTATTACTCAAATAACGAAAGAGTACTCTAATAGAAAATTGCTTTAAATCTTCAGCATTCTTGACAACATGCTGTTGAATCTGCTCCACGAGCAACGATGTTGTATTTTTATAGGCACTTAGATCATTTGTAGTTTTCTCGAAGTCCTGAGAAAGCTTTTGAGTCATCAAGTCGACATTTTTTAGATTTTCAGTTAAGTTAGAATAGTTAGTATTCATTTCCTCAATAGCTTTTTGGTTATTCCTAATCTCATTCCAGAGTTGTGTCTCTTCTGCTTTCCTCGCTGTGTCCTGATTAGTTATTCATTTTGCTTAAAATTATGTACCAAATCGTTCAAGCGAGTGAAAATTTGATCAAATACAGTATCACGCTTCTTAGATTTCTGTATGGCAACCTCAAGGTCCTCTATTCGCTTGGACATTTCATCATACTTTTTTAAAAGAATATCATGCATCTCTCTATCTTCTCTAGACCTCCTGATGGTCGGCTCAAGCAACTCCTGCACGACTTTCCTGAGTCTTGTTTCATATTCGAACCACAGAAGATCCGGTGTTTTCACTACATGATAACCCAACTAGTACAGAAGAGCATACCCTCTTTGGTTTCCTTGGCTTTCTCTTCTTTCTTAACTTGATAGGCCATATTTCTGGAAGGGAAATATCAATAAAATTTATTTCAATAACTTCTTTGCAGAACTGTTAATTGCCATTCTATTTATAAGCTGACCTTCTTAGTCATTATCATCCAGAGCTCTCAAACAAATAAAAATACCACATAAGATCTCATTAACCACTTTTCCTAAATCAGGAGTAGGAGAGGCCTAATATTGAGTATTTTGTGGAATTTGATACCTATGAGTTTTGGAACTTGGGTAAAAACATTTATAAAGAACCTAAAAATTATTAAATTATGAGCATTACTTCCTCAAGAAACCAAATTATTCCTCTAGCTGCAACTAATTCCATTATTTACAGGTTCGATAGGCTGATCAAGAAATACATAGATCTTGATATACCGACTTCTAGACCAGAAATAACCCTTTCAGAGGAGGAAATCCAAGTGACATTGGATCATCTAAGTAATATATCCAGAGAATTCTTCGATAAGATCCGCTGCTGGAATGGAGTTTACATGATAACAGTTCTCTTCATTTTTGTGTTGGTTGGAGTGTTAACACTAAAGATAGACACAAAAACCAGCAAAGGATTGATATATGGAGTGATTTATACTCTTCTCTTTGTAATTATACTTTGTGGATCAGCCTTTGTAAACAAGCTTATACTAAAGTTCAGAAATATTGCCAAGGAAAAAGCATATCAAGTTATTAGGCCTGCCAATCAAGATCTGCAATTGAGGGGTTATCAGTGGTATCTTCCTATGACATATCCTCTTTGGGTTGAACTCAGAAAAGATGAACCACCTCAAATGGGAATAGTGCACCAGATCCCTGAAATTCATACAGTTTCCTTGGAGCAATCAACTAATTTGCCTTTTCTAAACAACCCAGTTTATAACTATAACGCATTGAGTTATCAGTCTCAACAATATGGGGAAGGTTATCCACTAACTTATTGTAACCAGCCTTAAAGTGGAGTCAAACCTCGATATTTTCTTCATAACCTCAATATCAATATCAATATTTTCTTATGAAGAAAATATGGAAGAGGTTTACAAAACTTAGTTTATTCTTTTATTTAAAACTCATCTTTTTAGTATTATTAAATTAGTCTTTACAAATTATGAGATGCACATATACATCAACTGATCAACTGATGGTCATTTATTTCGTTATTTTTCACAAAAATTCACTAAATGCCAATTTTTTCCCCAAAGAATTATTGATTAAAAAGGAAATACAAAACAGAGAGAAGCTCTGCAGTTATAATTACAGCTAAAATTCATGAATTATGGATATCACATTAAAATGACATAATTATTGATTCTTGTCCTCAGCATTAAAGACATATTTACCCATCTGGCTGTATTGTGTCATTCCCTTTCCACTACCAGTGACTCCAACTTTACTTTGTATACCTTCGGGAGTTCTAAAGATACTCTCTTTATTCTTAAACAAACTATTCTTTTTCATTGCAGCCTTTTGAGTGAAAGCTCCCCAGGCATTCTTTTTTTCTTCAACAACCTTCTCTAATTGTTGATTCTTAAAAGCCTGCTTCAAGGCCTTAATCTTCTTCTTTTTCTTCTTTCTTTCAGCTTCAGAGTCGTTAGGCAAGATCTTAAGGTGTTCAGGAATCTTGAACTCCTTCATATCTCCGACATTGGGATTCATGTCTTCGTCATTTTCTACTTCTCTTAAGTGGTAAAGACTGACAACTTCCTTATTATTATATCTTCTGAACTTGATATGATATTGTCCGTCAACAATTTTTTCAATTACACAGGGATAGTATCTGCCGTCTCCACTATATATGGCTTCACAATGAGTGCCGACTTGGAAACTCATAGGATCAGGCATAGGAAGCAACTTTACGAAGCAACTATGGACTTTTATTCTGTCATTAGGTCCAATAAGAGTAACTTCAGCCTCCTGAGTCTCCATATCGACACTCTCGATCTTAGCATGGAACCATTTGTTTTCACTCTGAATATATACCCTGCACAATCTGTCAATAACAGTATGATCTAGAATGTCTGGTGAAAAATAGTATTCGTCAGAGTTCTGAGTGAATTTAATGATGTCTTCTTCGTAAGAGATAGCCTGGATAAGACTAGCTCTAACTTTGGTTAATTCCTCTTGAATGGCTTCGTCCTTTTCGATTGCCAATAATGCATCAGTCTTGATAATGTTGCTCTTATACTCTATGATCTTTTTGTAGTGCTCAATTAAGGCATTGTAGTCGCTACCTTCGTCGTGGTCATGTTCTGTAGCGGTTAAGTCCTTAGATTCTTCCTGGTCGCCAGAATGTGTTGACATATTTTTGAATCTAAATAATTTGATTTTATTTTTTATATCAGATTCCATGGAAGACTTTAAAAAGAAGAAAGAATATCATTTCAAGGAAGAAGATGAGGACGATGAGTATTTGAAAGATGTCCAGAGTAATTCCCTTCGAAGGTTCTAGTCAACTCCTATAGGAAGGATGAAATCCAAACAGACTAGTGGCATAATTAGTCAAAAATTAGCTGACAATATCCAAGAATTTACTGAAGAGAACGCTCAGCATCAACAATTTGCCTTAAAAAGAACCAGCGATGTTCTAGTGACATGGGTAACATAATTAGTCAACTGAGTATAAAGTAAAAAGGGAACAATCTTTTTCTCAGTTACGAATACTGCTTTGGCTTATCCTTTTTCAGTAAAAATGGTGAAAAAAGTTTTTAGACTCCAGAAAAGATGGCATATTCACTTCGTATAATTCATCCTCTTCTTTCTCTAATTTTAGGCAATTTTCCCTTTTCTGTTCACCTATAATGTCCTTTGTATTAGCACCATTAATGGGCTTTGGGTCGCATATAAAATCAGGACTCGCCATAGAGACGCACTTGAGTTATAGTCTTTTATTCTCACGCCGACTTCCCTTCAGAGAAGTCGTCATATGTTAAAATCGTCTTTGATGTTTTGGCTAGCTTGTAAACAAGTCTGTATTTCCCAGATGAACCTATTGTGTAACTCTTTACTGGTCTTCTCAGATAATTCATTTTATCTATGCATCAAGGAATTTTAATTCTTGTAACGACATTTTTTGAAATTATGAAGAGCTTCAACTGTTACATTCATGTATTCGAAGAGGCTATGTTAGCTATTGGTAAGAGGAGTCCAGAAATTGAAAAAAGAATCAGACATTGTTTCCTAGCCTTTCTATAAGAAGCCTCAAGAGACTATTATGATATTCATTGCTTTTTAATTTTTTCTGTATGTCAGAGGTAATGACGCATTAGAAAAGGAGGATTTCAACACTTTGTTGGTTGTTTTAATTTGAGACTTGCGTCATGGTAATTAAATCAAATACAGTCTCGATTCCAAGGTTTATAAATTGTATTTATTTTTGCGATGTACATAAAATTTATTAAGGACTCGTTGAAGAGACCTCTTTTGTGGATTGGCTCTAGTCAGCTTCTAGTATCTGGCCAATCCAAGTTACAGCCCTTGCTCAAGAGTTGTGCATCAAGCTTTGTGAATAATATTGAAGAATTTGCAGTCAGAACCTCAAAGTGGATGAAGAAGCCATCAGCTCCAAAGTCAAGCCAACCTACTAGAAGATTCATCACTAAGCGCAGGGTTGTGTCCACAATTTTTGCTTGGACTACCATGTACACAATATACCATTATTCTCCATCAAGGACTAAAATCAGTTTGGTGTTCCAAGAAACATCCTTCAACAAGAAAATCGTCTCTAAACTCTCAAAGCTTAGAGATCAACACTTCTATCCTTGTTTCCCTCTTACTTCTCCCCTTCTTCAATCATTTGTAAATAACTTTGTCACTGATCCTGATGTTACCTATGTCAGAGAAATCGTTAAATTGCCAGATGGCCAGATTGCACTTGACTGGGCTAACCCCTTGCAAAAACTTGATCATCCAGATATCCCCTTCAAAAACGAGTACTATCCTTACGAACCTGAAAAGGAAAGAAAAATTTTATTCATCTTACACGGCCTAACTGGCGGCTCTGAATCAGGCTATATTCGAAGTTTAGTTGATACTGCCGCCAAGAATGGATACAGATGTGTAGTAATGAATCAAAGAGGAATTAACCAGCCTATGCTGACTCCTAAGCCTTATCATGCAGGTTCTTCAGAAGATATTGAATATGCAATTCAGTACATCAAATCTAAATATCCTGATGCACCTATGGTTGCGTGTGGCCTCTCAATGGGAGGAAACCAACTCTTTAGGTACTTCGGAGATGTGGGAGAAAATACCCACTTCCTAGCATATGCTTCGGTGGCTATGCCATTCGATGTTGATGCCTGTGTAGATGCAATTGAAAATACTGTATATGAGAGTGCCCTTATGGGGTATTACATGAAATACAACGTCTTGCCTCATGTTGATGTGCTTAAGAAGCTAGAAGAAACTCACAGAGTAAAAATCCAAGATATTTTCAAAAGCAAAGGACTTCGTGACTATCATGCTAAGTTTTCTGTTAAAGTATATGGTATGAAGGATTCAGACGAATACTTCAAAAGTACATTAGTTAAGGATCATCACATTGAGGGAATCAAAATCCCAACATTAGTCCTTCATGCTAAGGATGATCCTATATGTGTTCATCACGCTAATCCTATTGAAAAACTGCAACAAAATCCAAATATTATCTATGCTGAGACAACTCATGGAGCACATCTCTGCTGGCTCACTGGTATATTACCTACAAGGGTAAGCAATTTTTTAAAATTTTCTAATCTATTAGTGGTATGCTGAGCCAACTGTTGAATTCTTGGACGCTGTCCTTCAAGAAAAAATGAAAGAAAAACTATAATAATATGTTGTTAATTTAGTTTAGGTTAATGTTTATGAAAGTAGCTTCTCTGTAAAAAGACTTAATTTAGAAATGACTATGTTTGAACCCTTTTTTATACATTGTCATTCTATGTATTTATTTGATTATGAATTTATGAACCTGATCCAATAGAGCAATAAATTATTATTCTGATATGTGTAGTGCAAAGGATTAAGATCATTTTAGAGAACAAAAAAAAAATCGAAGAAACCAAAATACAAATGAGAAAATCTTCTAGAAAATTATCATTAGAAAACAAAAGATAAACCCACTGTATTTTTATCTTAGATGGAGAGAACTATAATCTGGGAAAAATTGCGCCATCTACTTGTCTAAAGATATTAGTATCGAAATTTTAGCTGATTTTATAGCATTACCCTTATGATAGATTGATAACTGGACCATATATATTAATTTTATGCATTACTAAGATCCACAAATAGAGAAAGGATCCTTTGAGAATTTGGCATTTCCATCACCTCTGCTCAAATTAGGATCTTTTCTTAATATAACTTGCTGATAATTTTTTTTAATCATCTTCATCCTGGAAAGGAGTAAATACTGCATAATTACTTGCTACCTGGGGTAGCACCGGAGTATTCACTATTGGTTGTGCTGACTGGTTCAAGACTTGAGGAATAGCCAGTACATAGCTCTTGTTTGATTTGGAGAGTGCTTGCCTTTTCTTGGAAGCTCTCTTCATTGCTCCCTTTTGAATTGATTGTTGGTAATTTACCTCCTCGATCATATTTCCTGATGGGGACACTATAGTTGCCTTTATATTCTTATTATTTTGTCCCCGGCAATATGAAACGATTGCCTTTGGTACATATTTTATTATTTCAATAGTCACTTTTAGCATACATACTAAAATAACAAAGAAGGCAAGAGTTTGCAATTCGGGAGAAATTGGTAGGTTAAGCCAGCGTTCCCACAAACGCTCTTCAACAATATAAGCAATGCTAATAAGAGATTGACATTTATGGGTCTTTAGATTGCAATACATGGATCTGCCCTCCAACTCGCATTCTTCACTTGAGTCACAGCCACATTTTTGATTGTAGCATTTTAAGAAGCCAAATGGGCAATCTTGGTTAATTGAACATTCTGTGTTACATTTACCACTTTCTACATTGCAAGTATGATTTCCTGGTGACTTAAGGCAATCATGGTCATTTCTACAAGCACATCTACCATCACTTAAACAAATTGGAGTTAATGGATTTTGAGCTTTGCATTCATCATCGCTTAAGCATCCACATCTTCCTTTGAAGCAATATAAATCAAATGCAGTGCCATTTAGGCAAACACCATTACCTGTGCATTCAATAACACAGCGATTATTGGCGCATTGTCCCTGGGGGCAGTCGCTATTATAATTGCATCCACAAGTTCCTGTTGGTTTGTGACATATAGGCCTATCAGGATAGGACTTCTTGCAATCAAGATCTTCAGTGCAGCCACATTTTCCTGAGAGACAAGGCATGCCATCCTTTGAGCAGGGGCATTCATTGATGCATTTATTGCCACTGTATTTTCCTTTATCGGGAACTCTAGTACAGTCCTCATCACTGTTGCATCCACAGCTTCCAAAGACCCCTGGATTCAAGCATATTGGAGTAGCACCGTAGCAATCTCCATCACTAGAGCATCCACATTTATCATTAACACAGCGAACATCTCCTCGGCAATCTAAATCATGATTGCATCCTCTACATGCTCCACTATAGACATCACACACTCCTCCTGGTATTATTGATTGGCAGTCGGCATTAGTGTTGCATTGACAGCTTCCTAGAACGCATGGTGTGTCAGGAAAAGGGCAACTTGCGCAAGAAATAGGTTCACAAGTTTGAGTAAAGTCGCTTCCCTTTCGGCAGGTTTCAACTAACAAATAGTTGTCACTACCTCCAATGGGAGCAAGTTCCCAAACAACGATTACATCACCTGATTTTAATATTGCAATATGGTTGGCACATTTGGAATTGCTATTTCCCAGTTGATTGTAATCTACCGGAGAACCAAGAGAGGAAATCGTGGCCCCGTCAGCTTCGAATTTTTTTAGGAGATTTTTCACAATTGAAGAGCCCCAGTCGGTGAAAGTTTGATTACCCCAGGTAACAACGAACTGGTTCCCACTGAGAATTACAAGAGCTGGAGCTCCCTTAGCTTCACCAACAAGACTATCTACTTCGTATGGAGCTAGAAAACTCCCATCAGGTGTAATAGCATGGAGCCAGATTTTTCTGAAAGTGTCATGGGGATCGTCTCTAGCAACAATGATATTGCCGTTTGCTAGTTGAATAACATCAATTTTGTAGGCATAAGGATAGTTAACTCTCATAAATAAGTTGCTGAAATCATCGAACGTTGTGCTTGGAATAGCAGTCCTCGGGCAGACTTCACTTCCATCTGGTCTGAAAATTTGATAGACAAGCTGAACTATTTTTGGAGAACCAACTTCAACAGCTGCAGGCCAGACAACGACAAGTGATCCATTGTTTAGTCCTGCAACCACAGGATTATAGATTTTGTCATGACCAACGGTATCTAATTTCCTCTCTACATTCATGTAAGCAGTGCCATTATTATAAAACACTCTTAAATAGACATCGTAATGCTCTTCTGGATTGGCATAATTTGGTTCAGCTCTCCAAACAATTGCAAATTTGTCATTACCAATCTTGTCTATATGAATCCTTGTAAAGTGGCTTTGGAGCGTCAACGTATTTGCATCACTTGGTCCTACCAATAAATCGCCATTTGGTTTGAACACACTAAACTTTAATATTCTGTCAGAAGTGGTAGGCTCGTTAGTACTCATCCAAGCAACAACAAAGCTTCCATCAGCTAATCCAACAACTGCAGTATTTATTGTAAACAAACTTCCAGGTGTATTAATCTGAACAGCGCTTTTTATGATTTGCAAGCTTGGGTTGTATATTTGAATTTTCACATTTCTAGGTTAAGGATTGAGAAGTCCTCCCCCTTCTATCCAGACAATCACAAGCCCACCATTTTTCAATGCTGCCACTCTTCTTGTATCACCAAGACCAGCAGCCCCATGGACTTGTCTAATGGCATCAACTTGATTCCAGGGATTTGTTGTTAAGAGTCTGGTATGATCGTTCAGTGACTGACGTGTAAGTGTTTCCTTACTTTGTGGTGAGGAATAACCCAAAACAAAGAAACAGATAGCCAACAGTAAGATTCTCTTCCTCAGTTGCATTTTATTGATAACTTAAATGATTATATCTTTCATGGCCTTAAATAACCGATTATCCCCAAATTGATTGAAAGATGTCTGTCTAGGATTTGGAAAAGTAAATTCACAGTAATTAATGCAGATAGAAAGACAACAAGATGAGAATGATCATTCCTCCAACAAAACAAAGAACTCTCAATTTTTCTTCAAAGCAAACATATCAAAGCCGAACTGACAGTACAAACAAGATCTAATTATGATCATTTATCATTTATAATCTGATCGATTCTGACTCTAACTTATTTTAAAACAACTTAATTATAATTAAACCAAATATAGTTTTAGGAAGTCAGTCATCATCTCTATAGTGACTATGTATACTAATATAAACCTCAAAATAATATATCCATGAGGTCTGGCATGGCAGAATTAATTTACTTTATTCTGTTTACAACCAAGAGTGTCATGAAAATATAGATTCCTTATGAATGTGTTCTGCTTTTAGACAGATTATGTGAGGTCTGTTAATAGTTTTTTCCTTATGGTGATGAGAGATTGCTTTCATTCAGTGTTAAGATCATCTTTAGGATTAAAGATCACAAAATGATTTTGGATGGTGATAAATTAATCCAGACCGACATTAACTATTTAGGAATTGCTCATGCTGCTGAAGTTCAGATTTATTAGGATTCGAGGAATCTTTCAGCATTTCCCACAAAAAATTCCAGAGAGTAAACTGTCGGTAACAAAAAGTTGTGCCAAGAATTTGGGGAGATAAGAATTTGAAAAAGAAGCTTAGTTAGTTTGATCTTGAAGTCAGTTTTATTTACAGCTCTCTACTTCATGGTGATGCTAATAAGAACCTGAAAGAACTCAAAGTGTGAGCTAAATCAAAAGACTGAGTCAGCTATCATTTTTTAGCATTTTAAAGTAATTGATTTAAAGGATTCAGGCGAAGAATCTAAATTCCAATATTTGCGGCATCATTCTGGCTTGCATTGATCACTCTGATCTTATTCAAATAAATTCCAATATGTTTTTTGAGAATAATCAGAGGCCCTTCTCACCTAATACCTACAAGAGTAAGCTAATCTAGTGTGCTCAAATATGGCTGAATCATTGAACTCTGTCGTTCAAGAAAAAAAAGAAGGAAATCACAATGATATGTAGGCACATTAATGTTAATGTGTATACAACTCACTTCTCTTGTAAAAAGCATCTATTGATTAATAAACTATTCATATGTTCTTGTTATGCATCGTTATTGCTATTCAATTCAACTATGACTTTGCGAACTTATCACAGCAATAAATTTATTAATCCGTTATGTGCAGAACACATGAGCTATAATAGATCCCAAAGAAGCTCCAGCCAAACTCACTATAACTACATAGAGTCCCCAGTGAAAAACTTCGGTGAGGTTGTTTTTCATCAAGACGAACATCCATATGACAATTATTTTCAAAAAAATCCAAATACCAACAATGGACCTCCTCCTTCCAGGAACTCTAGCCAAAAAAATTACATAGAATCGACCATCTCTACGAATGAAGACATAAACTTGTTTGATAAGCTAAAATCTATGAGAGAAAGATTCTTCAAAATCGATGGAAAAGAATCTGAAGGCCATACCCAAACCTCAACTCTCAGTACAATAGGAAATCAGGGAATAATGAGTTCACGACCCTCGAGAGAGGAGATATTTGAACAGCAACAATATATATTAACAGATCGAAGCTATAATAATACGAGAGGATCATATAACGAGATCCTTCTCACAAGAGAAAATCAACAGGAGTATGACCCAATTATGAACGGACTCAGAGCCAATAACTCTAAAGTACTCACCCAAAAGAAGCCTCAGCCTGTAGAACCAAATAAGCTCGTGAATAATTATGCCACGCCAACGTCTAATGCCTCAGAAGGAAACATAAATTATTACCAAGTGAATCCCAAAGGTCAATATATAGAGGAGAATCCAAATCAACGTTTTCCGTCAAGACAAGAATCCCAGGGATCAATTCACTCAAATTTAACTAGAGTAAATCCTGAGAGGAGATATAATGAAGTTAAAAGAGGTATGTACTTCAAGTATAATTGTCTAAGTTTATATAGTAAATGAAAGCTTTTCCAAGCCCTTCGAGATAGGAAATCCTGCCCTTTATATGAATGACTCAAAGTTTTCATTCTGCCTTCATGATGAATCTACTTTCGCTCAGGATCATGCACTCAACCAAGAAAGTGCAGGCCAAGGACTCATGGGAATTAGACTCTTTAAATTGTATTCGGTGTTAACCAAAATGCACTTAAAAGGTCTTAACTATAATTTCCAAAAATGGAAAACAATTCAACCCGGAAAGAGAAATAATGGTAGATCCAGATATCAACTAACTCCGCCCAAGAGCAAAAGACAAATGAGGGACTCTTATAATGAAATGCCATATAATTATCAGAAGATCTTTGATAATTTCTCTAAATTACATTTTGCTCTTATCTCCCTGCAACAAACGCTTTTGAAAAATGTTAGAGACTCTTTCTATAATATAAAGTTTGGAGTAACAAATCGAAGATCTGAAATGGCTAAAATAGGAGTGATGAAATTAATTACCTTGATCAAGACAAAGCAAGCTGCAAATCGGACTCAATCTTTCGCGAGAATGAAGACTATGGTTCTGATAAAGCTCCAAAAGGATGCAGACCTCAGATACACACAGGAAATTGTTGACAAGCTTACAAAGGAAAATAAGTACTTTGGAACTGAAAAAGAGAAATTTGGGCCTAGGGGCAATAGTCTTTCTCCTCCAAACCGTTCACCATTGCAAAAGACTGGATATATACATCCTCCAGCACCTTCAAGAGATATGGGGTTGATATCCTCGATTACAATACCAAGCAAAGATGTAATTGAGCTAACTCAGAAAGTCCAAAAGGATCCTGATATAACAGAGAGTATGAGAGAAAGGAATAAAAGGATCTATGAAAAGCTGAAAGAATTCTTTGTAAAAGAAATCAGCAAGGATCAATCCAATACATCTGTTTCCGAAAGAGACTTTAGCAGAAAGTCTTCAACAAATAATATCAGGCCATATCCCTACCAAGATGAGTTCCAGCGTGGAGGACTCTATTCAAACACTCAGAGCAAAAAGAATCTCTTTGATGAGAGTGCCGATTCCATGCATAGTTCTGTGAGGATGAAAAGCAGGTCAGTTGCTCCAAAGTCAATAGAAGAATATTCCGTTTTAGATGAAATTATTCGAGAGACTACCAAAATGAGCCCTAAGAAGGAAGTAGCCAGGAAAGGATATGCAAAATCTCTTCAGGAGCCAAACCCCCTCTTTAAGCAGGTCAAGCATGACCAATATGGTGAAGACCTTCCAGAATCTATGTTAGACTCTACTATTTCAAAAGATGATAGTACCTTGTCTAAGATTCCAAACTTTCCAATGCTAGATCAAATCATTCAGGAAACCGTACGTATGAGTCCAAAAAGAGAAAAGCCTCGCTCTCATGTAAGTTCCTCTCAGATTCTATTACCTGACCAACATCTTTATTATAATGACAAGGATTTTCTTCATAACTTATCACCAACGTTCTTTGATGAAAAGACTGCCAGAGGCATAAAGTCAGCAAGTACTTCTCTTCCCATGAGCACGGAAATAAGTCCTAGGCTTCACACAGAGACTGGGAGAGGGAGGCCTAGCTATGTCATCCCTAATTTTGACCAAGGAATTAGAACAGAAAGAAGTTTATCAGGGAATAGAAATGAGGAAACCATGGCAATGTTAAAGGCCATGATACCGAATATATTTGACTCTACCGCTGAAAATATTGTAGAGATAGTTAACCGAGAGCACAGAAGGAACCCAAAAAGAGAAATCAAGCATATATTATATGAGACGGTCTTGCGTGTACTGGATAATGCGATATATTTAAACAAGAGCAGTGCGAGCACTCCAAGAAAATAATACTTTCTATCTTAATTTATGTTCTATCGTTAGAGTGTTTCAATATATTAAGAACTTGATAAGTTCATTTTGTAAAATGTTTATTTTCTATTGAGCAATTTGTTGATGAATTTGATACGATTCAAAATGTATTCCAAAAGGTGTACCCAAAAAAAAAAAAACTTTGATAGTAAGAAGGATAATAAGAAGTCACAGGGCATAGTCCAACCCTCTGATAGAGTTAATTTTATACTGTGTATGCTTCAACCATTTTCTTGAATTTATTAATATCCTATAGAATTAGGTCAAAATTAGTAATAATTACAATTCTCTTGAAAAGATAAGTCTTAAATCTTTCACGGCTTAGATCATCAGCGAATAAGATATTGACTCGATTTCTAAGATGGTTAAATAAAATCTGATGTTTTTCTTACGATCCAAATATAAGTTCAACTGCAGGAAGATCATTATTTTCATGGCTAAGGCCAACAAGCTGGGTCAGATTGAACACTTTATAGGGAGTTAAGACATGCTTTCTCTTATTAAGTTCCATAGAGTGAATTGTTGATAATCTAGGATCGAAATTTGTTTCTTCAAACGGCCATGCAGAAACATCCTCGTTTAGTAGACAGAATGAATCATCATTTAAATATAAGATCTTCTTCTCGTTGTAATAGTCTTCTGAAGTTAGGGCTTTTCCAGTGTTGTAAAGTTGAACCACAAACAAATGCTGTCCTTTTTTCTAACAATGTCAAAATAGTTTTATTCTTCTTACCATTTTGTTTTGGAAGTGGTCTGCAATATCAAGTTCAGCTGAATAATCATTGATAGTTCTGATATCTTGTCTTTTCACAATGTTGCATATTGCCTCTTTGACCATAATCTCTCTAATTCCAAATACCATCTTCACAGTCTTTTCCTTATTTTCTCGAAATAGTCCAAGAACTCTATCAAAACAACTTTTCTTTTTCCAAGAAAATACAAAGCCAAGTCTTCTCATATGACGGTAATTCATGCACACTTGAATCTTGTCATACTTGACCTTATACTCCAGTTTGGGACCCTCAGGACAGAAATTATCAGGAGGACATATAGTGCAGCTATTACTAGTTGTTGGGCCAAATATGTACATATGATTAGTAGAGAACGCTACAAGCTTCTTGGCGAATTTGTTAGTCTCATCACTATTTATTTTACCAAGTATAATGGTTTTGTTACGTTGCAACTTCGATCCAAAAGGCTTCAAGGAACTCCTCCCGTTCATCATTTTTGCAATAATTCATACTTTTGGCATAAGCAGCAAGAGCATTTCTCATTCTTATCATCTTAGTTTGTTCCAAGAATTCTTGTATAAATGATTGTCTGACCTTCTTTCCATGAAATATCTCAGCCTAAATTCATTACGAAAAAAAATCATTCAGATTTACATCATTAAAGTATTTCAAGATATCATATTTATACTTGGGACATGTACTTAGATATTCACCCAAAAGAGTTGATATGGATTTGCTGATACTCAAATTGAGCTCATTTTCGACATCATCACTAAAAGTTTAATAAAGAAACTATTTTCCTTTACGTCTGACTGAACTCGCTACCCATGATCAAAAATAGGATATCTAGGAAAGTATAGATAACATTAGGAGGTAGGATCTTAGCAAGAAGAAATTCATTTACTGATTCCCTGAAAGACTTTACTCCAATGGTCATATGATTCTTTCTTTCAAATGGCTGGATCTCAGGAAGAGGAAGATTAGCTATCTGTGAACAAAGAAGTGAGCTTGTAATGGATAACTGTTGAATCAAGCTCTTATCTGCCTTACTTAGTTTATTTGTGCCAATCTTGTTCAATTTCTTTTGTGCTGAAAGTCCAATATCAAGGACGGCTTTTGCAACTATCTCAAAGAAATTTATCATTAGTGACTCATCTTCAATTCCTACACTCTCTTGCATCACAAGCCTCATTACATGTAGATATTTGCTAGTCAAGATAGGTTCCTCCCAGCCTATTTTACAAGCAAGTTCAGTCAAAGGTTGTATCATTGCCAATTTTTTTAGTTGAGCAACACATCTTTTTCGATGTTCATGGCTTAGGGCATATTCAATGGACACATATATTACTCTCAGCAAAGCTGAGAAGATCAACAGTTTGAATTTCTTCTGGTTGCTGTAAATAGAGGTCTGATTTACTTCTAAAATAAAAATGTATAGCAAAAATGTATTACCCTCTTCATCATCCCTGAGTGTTGTGTCAGCTGTTTCTAAGTTTTCGATAAGCATCGAAGGAGGCTCTAGAATTAGGCCTTTGAGTTTGATTGGGTCAATGTTGGACGCTTGAAGGCCGTGTTTTTGTAATTCCTATAAATTTGAAATAGAGGATCAATGGTTTTACAGAGGTGAACCTCTTATGAGCAGAAACTTTATCTTCTTCTTCTTTCTTTTTTAACAAAGTCTGCACAATATTTTCTTCATATTTGGAGTAAAATGTTTTCAACTTATTAAGATGGACATAGAAATCTTCTCTCAAAGTAAGGTCATAATATTTTTGAGCTTCTGGGTCATGTACTGGCAAAGTTACATAAATGAATCAACTAATTACCGTAAGAATGTGTCTGTTTTCTAGCTACAAACTGAACAAGTCTGCTGAGTCCTTCAAATTGAGTGATAAGCCTATGATTCTTGATGATAGTGTCTCTTAAAGAGTCCTCTTGCATGCTCTTATCCAAGTTGATCCCTATGTGGTTATCACAATTTAGAACTTCCTTACTCCAATTTTGGTTGAGCTCTTCCCAAGGTTTTAACTCATCCAGAACTTTCTTTGAAAATGCCTCACGAGTTCTATGTTTCAGCTGCTCTATAGCTGTTTCTCCTTCGACAGCAACTGTTAAAGGCTCTTGAATTCCAAGCAGATTATCAGCCATTTTGCTAACCAATCTGTATGCAACCAAACTATCCGGAGAAATAGCCTTCTCCTCACTAATACACCTCAGAAGATAGTCATTATTGCTTCCAATAAACGTGTTTTCCAGATCCATAGGAACAGGGTAGTCTTTCATATACAGATGTTCATAGTACAAACTTTCTTTGAACTGAGCCAAAGCTGTTTGATTAATCATGAATGCCCTTGCAATCGGATTGTCTGAAGCCACTTTAAGGAAGTAGATACATGCCAAATTCAAAGTAACTTTTTCTTCTTGTTCTTCCTCGTCAGAAGCAACATTTCTTGACATATTTTGAGATAGCCTAAAGTTGTCAACAATTGAAATTGTTATCTTACAAATCCAAGCCGTCAATCACAACCCCTTTGACATGGTTATGGAGGAACTCTCTAGCAGCAGTTCCAGTATCTTTTAGCAGTTTCGCCATCACAAGGAATACAAGGGAAAGTACCTCTTCAGTCTTGCCGGCTCCGATGTTCTTATAGCTATGTAATAGCCTAGTAAATGCAGACAACTCATCACTTTCTATTTGACTGACGTCAATGTTGTTCAAGCATCGCACAGCCTCGAGTTTAACATTGTCGTCTGGAACTTGAAGGATATCAAACAAAAGAGTTTCTCTTCCATTTTCGTTCAACATCTCAGCACAATGAAAAAGCGCCTTTTCAATTGGGCCTCCCTTCTCTGATCCATACTTAGACGCATGGCCAAACAGTCTAATGATACTAATTATCATTTTATGCATAATTGGACTGGTCAAATTTTCGAATGGGACTGGAGCTCCATTGATAATTACCCCTCTATTATACATATTAGCCTTAACACAGATATTCAAATATCTGTCTGTGGGACTGTTCATATCTAGAGCCCTTATTAAATTAACCAGCTGTCCCAAATTGTTCAAGACCGTCTGAACAACAAACGGGTTTGAGGAGCCTGATTTGGATGTTAAGATTTCATAAGCAAAATCGCAAATTGCAGTCAGTACTAGGGGATCAATTTCGTTAATTTCTGTAAAACCAAGCAAGACTTTACCAAAAGATTCCAAGCAGACTCTTAAAGCAGTAGAAGTAAAATAATGAGCAAATTTAGCATAGGTACGCACAAGGCTTGCAAATTGTTCATTTTTTAACATAATAACATCAATTGAGTCAGAGTCATCTTCCAATCTATGTTCATTTTGTTGGAAAAAGTGCATGATCTTTTTAATTTCCCTCTCGAGGACTTCTGTGATTAGTTTCTTGTCTTTTGATTCATCCAAGAACTCAATAGCAATCGATTCATCAGCATGAGTAAGATTCTGGATGATGCCAAGCACATTGAGAAGAGAAGGTAATTGTCTGGTTGAGACATTTATTCTTAAAAAGTTCCTTAGAATCCCAAGTATTGGAGAAACTACTCCTAACTGAGCCAGCTCTTTACAGATTTCGACACTCTGAGTTGCTTTACACACAAGCCTAGCAATTATTAAACAAATTACCAAGTCCTTACTTGAGGATTAATTCTATTAGCTTTTGATGATTATTATCTCTGATATTTAGCACAGTTGGATGACGTATCTACCCTAATTAAGGAATCTTACCTAAATTACCTACCTCTTTCAACCAGTACATCATATATGGAACAGTATCAATAAATAACTCACAAAGTTCATCATCTTTCATGATGTCTGTAAGTCCTGTCAAAACAGTCCTAGGAAGTTCTAGCACATTGGTAGAATTAAGGTGAGGGATGACTGTAAGGTAGATTTTCTTTTTAGTTAAATATCTTAGTGACCTATTTGCTCCTTCCGTCAAAAATGTTGCGACCAGGTTTAAGCATTTTCTGCCCAAGTCATTTGCTGAGACGATTGATAGGTTTAATAAAGCACTTAAGAGAGTACCCTGTACTCCATGCTGATTCTCGATAAGAATGATACAGTTTTCAAAAAACTCTTCAATTTTGCTATTCTAAGAACTCAGTCTTTTTGAGATTTTACTTACTATTTCATTCTGCTTTTCAGGATCTGTGGAGACAAAAAGCTCATAGCGTTCGTTATCAGACATACTGAGTATCTCCTGGACAGTAGCAGTGACCATGGAAATATGTTCAACACATCGAATTGGATTAATAGTGGCATTTTGAACATAAGTCAACATATCATCAAGTTTGCTAAGATGTGATAAATTCAGTTTTCTATGACTTTATTATTGAATAAGTATATGTATTACTTTGTTCTGCGACTTTCTCTATTGGGAGTAAGTCTGCGCTCATGATATAACACTTTCAATGGAGTTAATTCGTCCCTCTTTATATTCTTAATGATATCTGGGGTCAGCTGCTCTTCATTTAGGTATTGCAAAGGTGGGGCACATTTCTTCACAATGTATCTCTAAAAAGATAAGGGCATCAATTCTTAGGATACCCATAGTTCAGGATATGTATCTATGAGTGGATTCCCAAGTAAATTCATGATTTTTAGCTTCCCAAAAGTTTCGATTTCGAGTACCAAGTCTTCCAATTCTCTATATGATGATGCTGTAATCAAGTTATTTGAAAGGTCTAGATGTATCAAGGTAGTAGAGACAGGTTGTAATTTCTTTTCAATCTCTTTAATCTTGTTGTTGGATAAGATCAGGATACTTAGGTTCTTGAGTTGGGTTAATGGTGGGATCTATAATGTAAGAAGAATTATTATACTAATTACTTCAGTAAGCCAGTTATTTGATAAATCTAATTCCACAAGAGAACTTAGATTAAGTTGCACACTTGCAATCTGATTATTATTTGCAATAATGCTCTTCAAGGTACTAAATTTGTTAAGAGCATCTATAGATCGTAATTGATTGTTTGAAAGATAGATCTTAGTCATCCTGTTGAGATTTAACTCCACTGGTCAGGGGTACTAATTGACGTTCTCACTTTTTTATCTTTTGTCACTTCGCGATCCAAAGATAATATTCAGCATCCATCACTGAGCATAGTCTCCTAGTGAATATTTAAGCTAAAA
>Ga0065720_1004046_pt1 | contig 25737 bp, 25 predicted proteins | sample Thericmetagenome_FD_59107 | JGI IMG/M metagenome (GOLD analysis project Ga0065720, IMG submission 59107) | Thermophilic microbial communities from the Joint Bioenergy Institute, California, USA of rice/straw/compost enrichment - eDNA_2 v2... | ecosystem: Engineered > Solid waste > Grass >... | reverse complement strand
GCGCTGGTCGTCATCGCAGAGCACATCGGCCATCTCATCGTGACGGGCAACATGGTCGGCAAGGATCTGTCCCGGGATCCGGGATTGCACCGCTCGCTGCTCGGCAACGGCTTGTCGACGATGCTGTCCGGCTTCGTCGGATCGACACCGAACACGACCTACGGCGAGAACATCGGCGTCATGGCGATTACACGCGTTTACTCCGTCTGGGTGATCGGCGGCGCGGCCGTCATCGCCATCGTCATGTCGTTCTTCGGCAAGCTGTCGGCCTTGATCGCCTCGATTCCTGAAGCCGTCATCGGCGGCGCTTCCCTCATGCTGTTCGGCGTCATCGCCTCCGCCGGCATCCGGATGCTGGTGGAGACGAAAGTCAACTACGCCAAGCCGTCGAACATCGTGCTGACGACCGTCGTCCTCGTCCTCGGCATCAGCGGCACGACGTTCAAATGGGGCCATCTCGAACTGAAGGGCATGGCGCTCGCGACGGTCGCCGCCATTCTGCTGTCGCTCCTGTTCAAGGCGTTCGAATTGATCGGCTGGCTCAAGGAAGACGAGGCGGATTCCCATTAAAAAAACGAAACAGGCATGCGGCCGTTGGAAACGGCTGCGTGCCTGTCCTTTTTTATTCGCTGAGGATGGCCTCGATCCGGTCGAGCGCTTCCTGAGGCAGCACGATTCCCGACGCCTTCGCATTCTCTTCGAGCTGCGACGGTTTCGTCGCGCCGACCAGCGCGCTGGCGACGTTGTCCTGGCGGAGCACCCAGGCGAGCGCAAGCGTGGCGAGCGAAAGGCCGAGCTCCTTCGCCACCGCGTCCAGCTGGTCGACCTTCCGGAGATGCGCTTCCGTCAGGAAGTTCTTGATCCACATGTTCGTCTTCGGATCGGCGGCGCGGCTGTCCTTCGGCAGTTCGCCGCCCAACCGGTACTTGCCCGTCAGCACGCCCTGCGCGAGCGGCGAGTAGACGACCTGCGCCACGCCGTATTTCGCGCTGACCGGGATGACTTCCGTTTCGATATTCCGGTAGAACATGCTGTACTGCGGCTGGTTGACGACGATCCGGTCAAGCAGACGCTTGTCCGCGATCCGCATCGCTTCCTCGATCTGCGCGGCCGACCATTCGCTGACGCCGGCATAGAGCACTTTGCCCTGCCGGATCAGGTCGTCGATCGCGCGCAGCGTTTCCTCCACCGGCGTCTCCGGATCGTAGCGGTGGCAGTACAGGATGTCGACGTAATCCTGTTTCAGCCGCTTCAAGCTGGCGTGCAGCTGCTCGAACACATGTTTGCGGGACAAGCCCCGGTCGTTCGGCCCGTCGCCCATCGGGAAGAAGGCCTTCGTCGCGAGCACGTACGATTCGCGCGGGTACCGCGGCAGAATGCCGCCCAGCAGCCGTTCCGCCTCGCCCCGCTCGTACACGTTCGCCGTGTCGATGAAGTTGATGCCGAGCTCGAAGGCTTTCTCGATCAGCTGTTCGCCGATATTGCCGTCGACCGTATGGCCGTAGGTCATCCAACTGCCGAAGCTGATCTCGCTTACCTTCAGCCCGGATCTGCCCAGCCTGCGATACTTCATCCGCCGCACCCCTTTGCACCATCGTGATATCCCTGTGTAAACACGCGTTCATCTTATCATATCCCGCACGGGCTGTCCAACCTGCTTCGTCCGGCGGCCGCCTGCTCCGGCGCGGCTGCGGCTGCACACGAGGATCAGGATCCGACCGATTTGCTCAGTTTGCGATGATCGCGCTTCATGATCGACTCGATGAGGGACGGCCATTTCGGATTGGCTGGACAGTACTTCTTCCCCACCTTCTCGATCGTCGAGTAGCCCTTGGCGAGATAGCTTTTCGAGATGAGTGAACCGAATTTGTAGACGCTGTCGCTCTTCGTCTCGAACCGGTAGGCCTTCGAATTGCCGCCGCCCGTCGCGTTCAGCCCGAACAGGTTGTTCTTCTCGCGCGCCAGCTTGCTCTTGCCGTTGCCGCTTTCCAGTTTCATGACCGCGATCGTGAACAGCGCGTTGATGCCGTATTCCTCCTCGATGCCGAGGATCGCTTCCTCGAGCCCGTGCCCTTCCAGCGCCGTTCCTTCCAGCAGCCTCGCAATGTCGTCTTCCGTAAGGCCGGAGGTCGACTTCACCTTCTTGCTGAGCGGCGCCGGTCCGGAGACGACGGCTTCATGCGGATCGGGTTTGTAAATCGCCGGTTCCGGACGGACGGACAGCGACGCCGAAGCGATGGACACTTCGCGGCCGGCGTTCTTCACCGGTTCGGACTCCGGTTCGGCCGGCTCCGCATAGGCGCCGTGGATGAACAGGCCGTCTTCGAGCTTGAGCCAGCCGTTCTCCGTCTTGCCGGCGACCCTCACCCTGTCGCCTTGGCGGAGCAGGCCGCGGATCGGCGACTGTTTGTCCGGCTGCTCGCGGACGTTCAGATAATAGGCGGTCACGACGTACGTGACCGGTTGATCTTGAGGGGCTTCGGCAAATTGCGGGCTCTCCGGAACGGCCGGAACGATTGAAGGTACGGCATCCGGAGCATGCGCGGATTGCGGAATTTGCGGGATATTCAATTGCGGCGGGTGCTGCGGGGAATACGGATACGGCGAGGCTTGCGGCTGTTGCGGAGCATTCGGATCGGACGAGGGCTGCGGCTGTTGCGGAGCATTCGGTATCGGCAAAACACGCGGATACGTCCGGATTTCGGCGGCATGGNCCAGGGCTGCCGCATCCGCGGCAGCGAATCGTTCATATCGCACGACCGTTCCGCCGNCAAGCGGCGCGGCCGACGGCAGACGAACNTCGCCATGCAACTCACGGGCATGCGCCCGCGATGCGAACGAAGCGCTCCGNTCCTCATCGGAAGCGTCGGGCCAGGCGGCGGTCACTCCCAATGCGGCTATGAGCGCAATCCATACGATTCGAATCAAACGGCCGGCAACGGCTGACATTCCCATCACCTCTCGGTCCGGATATGCGGCCGCTTCGGCGGATCGCCGGGCGGCCGTCAGGCCTTGAACATGATGATCGATGTCCAAATGCAATCTCCATTGTAGCCGTTGTCCGCCGTGAAGCTTGTCATAACGCCGCGCGCCGTTTCCGTGAACCTTTGTCGAATGAAACGGGACCGCCGCGCATGGACGGCGGTCCGCTGTTCGGTCTGTCTAACCTTGACCGACCGTCGTGCCGAATGAAGCGGTTTTCATGTGAGCGTTTGTTCATTTGACGCCGCTGTAAACGAATGCCCGGATGATCTGGCGCTGCGCCGCGAAGAACGCGAGCAGCACCGGCACGGCCAGCATGACGTTGGCGGCCATCAGCACGTTCCATGTCGCGGTGCCTTCCGTCTCACGAATCTTTGCGATGCCGAGCGGCAGCGTGCGCGCCGACTCGTTCGTCGTCATGACGAGCGGCCAGAAGTAATCGTTCCAGTGCGAGATGAAGCTGAACAGCGCGAAGGTGACGAGCACGGGCCTTGCGAGCGGCGCCATGATGCGCAGCATGATCTTCCATTCCGGCGCGTTGTCCAGGCGGGCCGCCTCGATCAACTCCTCGGCCGTCTGCATGAACGACTGGCGCAGCAGGAAGATGCCGAAGGCGCTGGAGGCGAAGGGCAGAATGAGCGCAAGATGCGTGTTGAGCAGCTTCCAGCCGCTCAGCATCAGGTACACCGGCAGGAAGATCAGCTGCGCCGGAATCATGAGCGTCGCCATGACCAGCCCGAACAGCAGCCCCTTGCCCGGGAACCGGAATCGGGCGAACGCGTAGGCGGCCGGGATGATCGTCAGCATTTGCAGCGCCAGGATCCCGATGGCGACGATCAAGCTGTTCAGCAGGTACGTGAAAAACGGCCCCGAACGCCACGCGACGGCGTAATTGCTCCACACCGGCTCGTCCGGAATCCATTCCGGCGGGAAAATCATCGTCTCGGGCAGCGTCTTCAGCGACGTCGAGAGCATCCACGCGAACGGCAGTGCGAAGGCGCAGACAAGCAGCAGCATGCAGGCCCGGTTCGCAACGAGCAGCACAAGTTCCAGGAAGGCGCGGATGCGGCGCGCGTCGATCCTCCGGTTGATGCCGGACGCACCGCTTGCGGACGCTTCCCTTCCGGCGTTGTTCATGGACATGCGGATTCCCCTCCCGTCCTCAGCGGTAATGGACGCGCCGCGACAGCATGCGGAAATAGACGAGCGTCAGCGCGCCGACGATGAAGAGCAGGATGACGCCCGCCGCCGAAGCGTATCCGATCTTGAAGTACCGGAACCCGTACTCGTAGATGTAGTAAACCAGCGTGTTCGTCGAGTTGATCGGTCCGCCCTGCGTCATGATCGCGATCGTCTCGAACACCTGGAACGAGCCGATCAGATTGATGATGACGAGGAAGAACAGCGTCGGCGACAGCAGCGGCAGGATGAGGCGCCGGAACGTCGTCCACGGCTTCGAACGGTCGAGCGCCGCCGCTTCCAGCAGCTCCGGCGGGATGCTCTGAAGGCCGGCGATGAACACGAGCGTATTGTAGCCGAGGCTCTTCCATACCGCGACGATGACAAGCGAGATCAGCGCCGTGTCGGGATCGTTCAGCCACTGCAGCGGACCGATGCCGAACAGATGAAGAAGGCCGTTCAGCAGGCCGTATTCCGGGTCCATCAGCCAGCTCCAGAGCAGCGAGATCGAGACGAGCGAGATGATGTGCGGCGAGAAGATCGCGCCCTGCACGAAGGCGTGAAACGCGCTTTTCCGGTTCAGCCAGATCGCGAGCGGCAGCGCGGTCCCGGTCGCCAGCAGCACCGTCATCACCGTGTAGAGCGCCGAGTTCCGCAGCACCTGGAGGAACGTGTCGTCCGCCAGCATCTCCCGGTAATTGTTCAGCCCGACGTACGTCTTCACCGGACTGATGAAGTTCCAGTCATGAAAGCTGAGATGGATCATGTATCCGATCGGATAGAGATAGAACAGCGAGAACACGACGAGCGCGGGCGCGATCATCGCGTACGGCCGCAGCCGGTTCAGGATGGCCGGCATCTCCTCACACCCCCGCCGCCGCGAGCTGCGGCTGAACCGCGCGCAGCCGGCGCAGCCGGCTGCCGTCCCGGTCGAAGAAGTACAGCCGTTCGCAGGGCACGACGGCCAGGGCGAAGTCGCCGCCGGAATACGGGTTCAAGAACGACTTCACGAAGAACGTTCCGGCGTCCGACCGCAGCTTGCAGACCTGTTCGGCGCCGAGGCTTTCCCGTGTGGCGATTTCGCCGGCGATCACGATACCGTCCCGCGGCAGCTCGGTCGACTCGGGCGCCAGCCGGGCGTGCTCGGGGCGGAATCCGACGAACGCGGGGTCCCCCTCCCCTTCCGTCCGAAGGCCCGGCAGCGCGGACAGCGGCAGCACATTCATCGGCGGCGTGCCGATGAACTGGGCGGCGAACAGGTTGTCCGGATCATTGTACAGCTCCATCGGCGCGGCGGACTGCATCACTTCGCCGCGGTTCATGACGACGATCCGGTCGCCCATCGACATCGCTTCCACCTGGTCGTGCGTGACGTACACGAAGGTGGCGCCCAGCCGCCTGTGCAGCTCGATCAGCTCGGTGCGCATCTGGCCGCGCAGCTTCGCGTCCAGATTCGAGAGCGGTTCGTCGAGGATGAACACCTTCGGCTTCTTCACCATCGCGCGGGCGAGGGCGACGCGCTGCCGCTGCCCGCCGGACAGGCTGTGCGGCTTCTTGTCGAGGTGCGGGGTCAGGCCGACGATCTCGCAGATGTCGCGCACGAGCCGCTCGCGATCGGGCCTGGGCACGCCGCGGTTCTTCAGGCCGAACTCGATGTTGCCGCGGACGGTCATGTTCGGATAGAGCGCGTAATTCTGGAACACCATCGCCACGTCGCGCTTGCCGGGCTCCACGTCGTTCACGCATGCGCCGTCGATCCTAATGTCGCCGGACGTCTGCCGCTCGAGCCCGGCGATCATCCGCAGCGTCGTCGATTTCCCGCAGCCCGACGGGCCGACGAGCACCGTGAACGAGCCTTCGCGGATCGTCAGATTCAGCTTCGGGATGACGGTCTCCCCTTTGAAACGCTTCACGACGTCGATCAGTTCGATGCGAGCCATCGCTTCCTCCTTGTCATTTCGCGAGCAGTTTGTCCGCTTTCGCGGCCGCTTCGTCCATCGCTTCCTGCGGCGCGACCTCCGGATCGAGGATCGCCTTCTCGATGGCGTTCCTGATCAGCATCATGATCTCCGGATACGCGTTCTCCATCGGCCGGGGCCGGGCGTAGACGAGCTGGTCGACCGCGACCTTGTATTGCGGATATTCGGCGAAATGCGCCTTCAGCTCGTCGGTTTCAAGCGCGGACAGCCGGGTCGGCAGATAGCCGACGTGCTTGTGCTGGTAGATCGTGCTCTCCATCGTCGTCATGAATTTGATGAATTCCCACGCCGCTTCCTTCTCTTCGTCCGACAGCTTCGACGTGATGACGAGCTGGCATCCTCCCGTCGGAACGCCGTAGTCGCGGTTCGCCGGCATGAACGACGTCGCGAACTCGAAGCCGTTGCCTTCCGCGATCTCGATGGCGGCCGATACGTTGGCCGTCGACGCGAAGCGGAAAGCCGAGATCTGGTTCGCCCAGTCCTTGTCCGCCGCGGCGCCCGCTTCGTCGCCGACCGGAATCTTGATCAGCCCCTCTTCCGCGAGCCGCTTCCAGAACGCGACCGGTTCCACGCCCTCTGGCGAATTGAACAGCGCCTTCTTGCCGTCATCGGACAGGATGCTGCCGCCGCTCTGGAACACGAGCGCTTCGTAGAACCAGATGTCGACCGGCAGCGTCATCGCATACTTGCCCTTCTCCTTCAGCGCGCGGGCATATTCCTCCAGCTCCCGCCAGTTGCGCGGTCCTTCGGGATCGAGCCCGGCATCCTTCAGCATCGTCACGTTCTTGTACATGATCGGCGTGCTCCGCATGAACGGCAGGCCGTACAGCTTGCCGTCGACGTAGGCGTTGCCCATCAGGCCCGGATTGAAGTCGTCCAGCTTGAGTTCCTCCGCGTCCCTCTCCGCATACGGGGCAAGCTCGAGCAGCATGCCGGAGCGGGCGAACACGCCGGTCGAGGCGATCTCGAGGTCGGAGACGGCGGGCGCGTTGCCGGCCGCGAACGCCGCCTGCACCTTGGCATGCAGGTCTTCATAGTTGCCCTGATGTTCGGCGATCACTTCGATCCGGTCCTGCGATTCGTTGAACCGGCGGACCAGCTCCTGCTTCGCCTCTTCAATCTTGCCGCCGAACGCGTACCAGTAGCGGATGACGACCTTGTCTTGTCCGCCGCCTCCCCTGCGATCCGCGCCGGCTGCCGAAGTGCCGCCGTCGATCCCGTTTCCGTTTCCTCCGCCGCCGCAAGCCGCGAGCATTGCCGTCATGGCTGCCGCCAGCAATATAGCCGTCCATCTTCTGATCATGCCTCCATCCTCCCATCCCGGAATCTGTTGTATTGCCGGTCAGCGGCTCGGCGCCGTCGCGATGCTGACGCGCGCATTCCGGTCCGCCGCATCGCCGCGGGCTTCTTCGCGCGGCGCGAAATGCGGCATATAGCGGTGAAGAAACGCCGCATCCGCGTTCAGCGCTTCATCGTCGAAGTCGACCGCATCGATGCGGATTTCGCCTTTTTCCACCGTGACGAGCCGGAAGGAAGGCACATCAAGGCAGGCGGCCAGCTGCACGAAAGTCCAGTTGCCTTCCCGCGCGATCGACTCGACGTGCGTATGACCGTTGAAATAGATGCCGACGCCGCGCTTCATTTCGAGAATGCCGCGGATGTCGACCTCGGGAACGATGGAGCCTTTCGGTTCCGTCGACCTTTCCGTCGTATTGTAAACCGGGTGATGCGCGAACACGAGCAGCGGTCTGCTGTCGGATGCGCGGACGACCGATTCGAGCCAAAGCAGCTGCGCGTCATCGACATGGCCGCTCCAGTCCCGCCGGTTGAGCTCCCGCGCCGTGTCGAGGAACGCGAGCACGGCCTCGTCGGTCTCGACCGCGTGATAGCGCTCGCCGCCGCCGGCGCCCAGCACGAAGTCGCGCGGCATCGCATACAGGTCGTGATTGCCGAGCACATGGACGAACCGCCTGTCCTTCCGGCGGATCAGGCCGAACACGCCTTCCAGCTCGGCCGGCGAGCCGAAGTTCGTCAGATCGCCGAGCGAGATGTGCCAGTCGGCTTCGATTTCGAGGAACCGTTCGAGCAGCGCGCCGTAGAACCGATCCCGCGCATCGCGCCAGCCGGGAATCGATTCGTCGACGTTGTGGTAATGCAGATCGCCCATCAGCACCAGTCTCATGTTTCCACTCCTCCCGCTTATTGGACATTTTCGTTTCAGTCCTATCGTAAAGCGGGAATGTCGTCGCAGCGTCAACGGGATGAAAAGTTTTTGTAAAGAAAAACGGCCGGCCGGGAGCGTCTCCGTCTCCCGATCGACCGTCGTTTCGTATCCGGACGATTGCGGTTCAGCGCGGTTTGATGAACATTTGGGTCCAATAATGGCCGTAGCTGCCGCCCGAAGCGTAGCCGACGCCGATCTCGGTGTAGGTCGCGTTCAGGATGTTGCTCCGGTGGCCCGGGCTGTTCATCCAGCTGTTCATGACCGCCTGCGCCGTCTTCTGGCCGGCGGCGATGTTCTCGGCGGCGGCGCTGTAGCGGATGCCGAACGCCTGCATCATCTCGAACGGGCTGCCGTAGGTCGGCGAGTTGTGCGAGAAATAGTTTCGGTCCCGCATGTCCTCGCTCTTGAAACGGGCGACGCGCGACAGCTCCCAATTCAGCTTGAGCGGTTTCAGCCCGTTCTTGGCCCGCTGCTGGTTGACGAGCTCGACGACCTGCGCCTCGATCGCCTTGACGCCGGTCAGAAGCGGCACGGTCACCTTGTCCCCGGGGTAAATCCAATGCGGATCCTTGATCTGCGGATTCGCGGCGATGATTTCGCTCAGGCCGACCTGGTATTTGCGCGAGATGATCCACAGGCTGTCGCCCGGCTGGACCGTGTAGATGTCGGTGTCCGCGGGCTGCGCATGAACGGACGCCGGCGCGGCGGCGAAGGCGCCGAGCGCGGCCAGGACGACGGCCAGCATCGATGCGGTCATTCTTTTCCTCATGCAAAACGCTCCTTGCAGTCACGATTTTTCCATATTGTGCCGCAGAACGGAGCCGATTATGCTTCACGATGAGAAGACCAAGGCCGCTCCTTTGCGGGAACGGCCCGTTTGCAAGGCTATATGGCGGATCCGGTTGATCCGGCGTCGGCTGCCCGCGCAGGCTGCCGGCGCATGGCGGGGACGCGCAGCCAGGTGCACATGCGCCACACCCATTCGAGCGGCCCCATCCGGAACCGCTTCAGCCACCAGACGCTCCAGAACGTCTGCAGGACGATCAGCGCTGCGGACCAGAGCAGCGTCGCCCGGAGCGGCAGCTCGCCGACGCCGATGCCCATCGCGTGGACGAGGGCCATGACGAGCATCGTCTGCGTCAGGTAGTTCGTGAACGCCATCCGGCCGACGGCGGCCAGCGGCCGGAACCGTGCGGCGCGGGCGCCGCACGCCAGCCGCATCAGCGTCGCGACGTAGAAGACGGCCAGCGCCTTGCCGCTCAGGTAAACATACAAATAATGCGTGTCAAAATAATAGACCGGACCCTGCGCGNAATCCCATGCCANCGGCGCGGCNGCCAGCAGTCCCGCGGCCAGCGCCGTCCATTGNACGAGGGCGAGCCTGCGCGCGGAGACGGCGCCCGGCCGGAACCAGCCGCGCCTGCCGGCGTACATACCGAGCAGGAACAAGCCCAGCACCTCCGCGCCGTAGATCGGCAGATTCGCCGCGTTCTCCGTGTACAGGAAACGAATGCGCTCGGCCATGTCCGGCAATCCGGCCGAGAACGTCGGCGCCGGCAGCCCGTCGGGCGAAAACGCGAGCATCAGCAGGCCGAGCAGGACGTGGATGAAAACGGCGATGCCGAGCAGCGACCAGGCCCATCCCGCCAAGGCCGCGTCCGACCTGCGGATGAACGGAAGCAGGAAGAAGCCGAGCAGCGCGTACATGAGCAGAATATCGCCGAACCAGAGCAGCACCGCGTGCGCCAGGCCGAAGATGAGCAGCGCCCCGAGGCGTCTGGCCGCCGCCGGGCCGGCCTTCCGTCCCTTGCGCTCCGCCGACTCAAGGAACAGGTGGAACGATACGCCGAACAGAAACGCGAAGATCGTGTAAAATTTCGTCTGCACGAACATGTCAAACAGCAGCCGGATCAGCGCGTCGCCGCCTTCGAAACCGGAGCGGAAATAAACGCCGTTTCCCGCCATTTCCGGCACATTGACGAGACAGATGCCGAATACCGCGAAGCCGCGGATGACGTCGAGGAGCTCGATTCGTTCGGTAGGCTTGCGTTCGTTCAACAGCGCGATGCCCCTTCCCTTTTCACCGGTATCTTCAAACCGTCATATCGCCATCATACTTGCAAGTCCGCCGCTTCCGCAAGCCGTTCATGCGGCGCTTCGCGCAAGCAAANGAAGCANGCTGNCAACCGGCGGCATTCCGCCGCCTGATGCGCCTGCTTCTNTCATGTCTGANGAGGCCGGATTCAGTGCTGTCGGATGTCCATCATCCAGCCGAACGAATCTTCGACGCGGCCGTACTGGATGCCGGTCAGCGTCTCGTACAGCTTCGACGTGAGCGGTCCGATCTCGCCGCCGTTGATCGCGAGCTTGCTTCCGCCGCGGACCAGCTCGCCGATCGGCGAGACGACGGCCGCGGTTCCCGTACCGAATGCTTCCTCCAGCAGCCCTGCCCGATGCGCCTCTTCGATCTCGTCGATCGAAATGCGCCGTTCCTCCGCCTTCACGCCCCAAGCCTCAAGCAGCCGAAGCACCGAATTCCGCGTGACACCGTCGAGGATGCTGCCGCCGAGCTCCGGCGTGACGACGGTGCCGCCGATCTTGAAAAACACGTTCATGCTGCCGACTTCCTCGACATATTTGCGGTGGACGCCGTCGAGCCACAGCACCTGGGAGCAGCCGAATTTCTTGGCCTCCTGCTGCGCTCTGAGGCTGGCGGCGTAGTTGCCGCCCGTCTTCGCATCGCCGATGCCGCCGGGCACGGCGCGGACGTCGCGCGTCTCGACCAGGATGCTGACGGGCTTGAGACCCTCCGCATAATAGGCGCCGACCGGCGACTGGATGATCATGAACAGATAGCTGGCCGACGGCGCCACGCCGACATGCGGCTCCGTGGCGATGATGAACGGCCGGATGTACAGCGACGTGCCTTCCTCGTCCGGCACCCAATCGCTGTCCGTCTCGACCAGCTTCCGGATCGCTTCCAGGGCGAGCTTCTCGTCGACGGGCGGAATGCTGAGCCGCCCGCACGAACGGTTCAGACGCCGGATGTTCATTTCCGGCCGGAACAGCCGGACGCGTCCGTCCGCCGATCGGAACGCCTTCAGCCCTTCGAACGCGGTCTGCGCGTAATGGAACACCATCGCCGAGGGCTCCAGCGTGACCGGCTGGTACGGCACGATGCGGGGACTGTGCCAGCCGCGTCCTTCATCATAATTCATCACGAACATATGGTCCGTGAAAATTCGGCCGAATCCGAGCGTCCCGCCCGCCGGTCTCGGTTTCGGCTCCCCGGTCAGCCTCAGTTCGATTTCGGGCAGGGTGCCGCTTTGCATATCGATCCGCTCCTTTCAGGGCAAGCGCTTACAACGCCGTATCCTCTGCTGTCCCGCGCTTCCTATTGCCATCATATCAGCGTTTGAACTATATTGAAAATATCGGTTTTATCGATTTTGCATACCGTCAAGGTATGATGGAGCGTGGATCAGAAATGGATATCCGGCAGCTCCGCTATTTCCTCGCCGTGGCGGAGGAAGGCCAGGTTACGCGCGCCGCGAAGAAATTGAACATGGAACAGCCGCCGCTCAGCCGGCAGATCCGCATGATGGAAGAAGAGCTCGGCGTCGCCCTGTTCGACCGGTCCGGCAAGCGGATGACGCTCACCCCTGCCGGCGAGCGGCTGCGCAGCCGGGCCGAGCAGCTTCTGCGTCAGTTCGGCGAAATCGTGACGGAAGTGAAGGAGCTGCACGAAGGCGTGGCCGGCACGCTCTCGATCGGCGCCGTCGTCTCCTGCGTCTCCCTGCTGCCGCCGCGCATCAAGCGATTCCGCGAAGCGTATCCCGGCGTCACCTTCAAAGTTACGGAAGGCGACCACGAGCTGCTCGGCGACCGCCTGTCCAGACGCGCCGTCGAGCTCGTCGTCGCCCGCCTTCCGTTCGAAGCGCCGGATGTGGACCACGGCTACGAAATTTTTCCCCTTCCGTCCGAGCCGTTCGAAGCGGTCATTCCGGAAGACTGGCTGCCGCATCCCGCTCCCGATTCGATCCGGCTGCGGGATCTGGCCTCCCGCCCGTTCCTGACGCTGCGCACCGACCGGACGAAGGCGATGCACGAGCGGATCGTCTCCGAATGCCGGCGGCACGGTTTCGAACCGCGCATCATCGCCGAATGCTCCAGCGTCGCCGTCATCACCTCGCTGCTCTCGGCCGGCCTCGGCGTCGCGCTGCTGCCGCGTTCGGTGCTGGCGGCTTCCCCGCCGGCGGGCACGAAGGCGATCCGGCTCGCCGATTCGTCGCTCTCGTCCGAAGTCGGCATCCTGTGGCTGAAGGACCGCTATCTGTCCCGCAGCGCGCGCTTGTTCATNGAAAGTTTCCGCAGCGGANTATGACAACCCAAGCAAAATCCGGCCGGACATCGCGTCCGGCCGGAACCGCGCATCGGCCTAGTGGAATTGCACGTCGATCTTTCTGCGCTGGTCGCCCTGCAGTTTCGGCATATGGATTTCAAGAATGCCGTTGCGGTACGATGCGGAAATCCCTTCCGACGCGACGGGCACGGGCAGCGACACCGAGCGCGTGAACTTGCCGACGAACCGTTCGCGGCGGTGATACTGCTCCTCCTTGATCTGTTCCGCCGTCTTCAGCCTGCCGGAAATCGTCAGCGTCTGCCGATCGACCGAGATTTCGACGTCCTCCCGGCTCTCCAGCCCCGGCACCTCGCACTGCGCGACAAGCTCGTTTTCCGTCTCATAAAGGTCGATGCGGCCATAGCCCGCGCCTTCCAGGAACCGTCCGGCAAACGGCCATTCATCGAAGAATCGGTCCACGTTTCGGCGCAGCGCGTCAATTTGGCGGATCGGATCATACGGAATCAACGGCACCGCTATCGCTCCTTTTCCGAGTGGAATCGTGATGCATCTGCGGTTAGTCTGTCCCGCGTCCGGAAACCTATGCGCGCGCATAACGGACAATCCGGCTGTCATACACATCTGGTTCTGAGGGCAGATTATAGCCAGACAAGGAGGTATGCTGATGTTCAAACGGATAGACAGGCTTGCGATCGAGCTGCCGGTTCCGGACAGCCCGGATCCGAACGGCGCGAGCGCGGTCCAGGAGCTGCTCGGCGGCAAGTACGGCGAAATGTCGACGTTGAACAACTATCTCTACCAATCGTTCAACTTTCGCAACAAGTCGAAGCTGCGGCCGTTCTACGATCTGGTGGCGAGCATCACGGCGGAGGAGTTCGGGCATGTGGAACTGGTGGCGAACACGATCAACCTGATGCTGACCGGGACGACGAGCCCCGGCGACCCGGATGAGACGCCGCTCGGACCGGCCAAGCACATGCGCATGTCGCTGCACTTCATCGACGGCGCCCAGTCGTCGCTTCCCGTCGATTCGATGGGCCGGCCGTGGAACGGCACCTACGTCGTCTCCAGCGGCAACCTGATCTTCGACCTGCTGCACAACTACTATTTGGAGATCGGCGCCCGCACGCACAAGATGCGGGTGTACGAGAAAACCGACCATCCGACGGCCCGCGCGATGATCGGCTATCTGCTCGTGCGCGGCGGCGTTCACATCGTGGCCTATGCGAAGGCGATCTCGATCATCACCGGCGTGGACGTGACCAAGATCATCCCCGTTCCGCGGCTGGACAACAAGGAATTTGACGCGGCGCGCGTCTGGGAGGAACGCGGCGAACACCGCCGGCTCTACACGTTCAGCGACAACGACTATCAGCAGATCGCCCGGATCTGGCGCGGCACGCACCCGGTCGACGGCGGCAAGCTGGAGGCGTTCTCCGGCGTTCCGGGCTACGGCGGCCCCGTACCGGATCTCGATGAAGTGCCCGAATGCTTCGCGCCGGGAATCTCGCCCGAGGATCTTGAGGAAATCGCGCGGCGGCTTTCGCAGGAGGCCGGAATGTAGCGGACGCATTCGGCCGCAGGATCGGTTCAGCGCGCCCGATCCTCTTCCCGGCCGCCGAGGGCGATCTGGATGAGCGCCAGCGCTCCCGTCTCGACCATCGAGGCGAGCAGCGCGATGGTAAACCAGCTTTTCGTGCCGAGAAAATAATAGAGTACCAGGTGGAACACAAGCAGCACCGCAAAAGCGGCGACGAGGTTGACGCGGGAAATCCATCTGAGCATGGGAGCATACCTCCTTGATTCACGCTCATTGTGTTCCCGTCCATACCCATTTTATACCTGAACAGGCGCAAAACAACAAAATCCCGCGAATGGTCCGCGGGATTTTGTTCGTCTTCAGGCTCACTTGCCGGCCAGCGTCTCCGTCAGCACCGGCACGATCTGCGATTTGCGCGAGACGACGCCCTTCAGTACGGCGCGGTTGTTCTCCAGCTTGACGCCGTATGCCTGCTCGACGGCGTCCGCCCGCTTGCCGAGCGCGATGCCGACCGAATCGTTGTTCAGAATGTCCGTCACGACGAACAGGAACAGGTCGAGTCCCTTCGCGTCGATGATCGCGCGGATATTGTCCTCCGCCTCGGCCTGGCGGGACAGAACGTCGTTGACATCGACGGCGTTGACCTGCGCAATCTCGACCTTCGCGCTGCCCATCTGGAACTCCTTCGCGTCGAGCGACAGCAGCTCGTCGACCGTCTTCTTGCTCAGATCGGCGCCGGCTTTCAGCATGGCGAGCCCGTATTCTTCCGGATTGACGCCGGCGATTTCGGCCAGCTCGCGGGCGGCGGCGACGTCTTCCGGCGTGCAAGTCGGCGACTTGAACAGCAGCGAGTCGGAGATGATCGCCGACAGCATCAGCCCGGCAACGCGCGGCTCGACGGCCACGCCGTTCTCCTTGTACAGCTTGTTCAGAATCGTCGCCGTGCAGCCGACCGGCTCGGCGCGATAGTACAGCGGACCGGCCGTCTCGAAGTTGGCGATCCGGTGATGGTCGATGACTTCCGCGACGCGCACCTGCTCGATGTCCGCGGCGCTCTGCTGCCGTTCGTTGTGGTCGACGAGGATGACCGTATCCGTCTCGTCCGCCGCTTTCTCGACGAGGCGCGGCGCCTCCGCCTTGAAGTAGTCGAGCGCGTACTGCGTCTCCGCGTTCACCGCACCGAGACGCACCGCTTCGACCTGCTGCCCGAGCTTCTTCTTCAGTTCGGCATAGGCGATGGCCGAGCAGATCGAGTCGGTGTCCGGATTGCGATGCCCGAAAATGAGTACCTTACCCATGTTAACTTCCCCTTATTGTAGGATTTTGCCTCCGTAAGTATAACGCACCCGGACGGACCGCCGCAAGCATGTTCGACAGCGCCGCCGCGGTGTAGTATCGTTAGAAATAACAACATTGCGCCAGGGGGTGTCCGCATGGAATGCCGCGTCGGCTGCGCCGCCTGCTGCATCGTCATCTCGATCTCGTCGCCGATTCCCGGCATGCCGGACGGCAAGCCGGCCGGCGTTCCCTGCATCCACCTGACGGCCGAACGGCGCTGCGCGCTCTTCGGGCGGCCCGAGCGGCCGGAGGTGTGCCGCGACTTCGCGCCTTCCGAAGAGCACTGCGGCCGGACGGACGACGAAGCGTTCCGGCTGCTCGAAGCGCTCGAGCAGTCGACGCGCCCCTCCGGCGGGAATGAACCACAAGGAACGGAGCGATCCATCCGATGATCAAACTTGGCATACTGGATCAATCGCAGATCGGCGAAGGCAAGACTGCGGCGGAAGCGCTCCGGGAGACGACGGCGCTCGCCGTCGAAGCGGAGAAGATGGGCTACGCGAGATTCTGGATGTCGGAGCACCACGGCAGCCGGTCGCTGGCCCATTCCAGCCCGGAGATTCTGATCGCCCATGTGGCGGCGGCCACGCGCACGATCCGGGTCGGCTCGGGCGGCGTCATGCTGCCGCACTACAGCGCGTACAAAGTGGCGGAAAATTTCCGCCTGCTCGAAGCGCTCCATCCGGGCCGGATCGACCTCGGCCTCGGCCGGGCTCCCGGCGGACGCCCGCTCTCGACGCGCGCGCTCCACGAAGGCAAGATCTATCATTACGACCAGTATCCGCAGCAGGTGCTCGACCTTATCGACTATTTTCAGGAGACGACCGCCGACCATCGATTCCCCGGCCTCTTCGCCTCTCCTTCGGTCGAGACGCATCCCGAAATCTGGCTGCTCGGCTCCAGCGACGAGAGCGCGCGCATCGCCGCGCAGCTCGGCACCGCGTACGGATTCGCCCAGTTCTTCGGCACGCCGGGCGGCGCGGAGGCGATCCGCTGGTACAAGGAGCATTTCAAGCCGCAGCGGCTCGGTTCGGAGCCCCGGGCGCTGGCCGCGGTGCTCGCGATTTGCGCCGAGACGGAGGAGGAAGCGAACGACCTCGCGCTCAGCACCGATCTGTACTTCCTCGGCATCGAGCGGGGGTTCGAGCTGGACCGTCTGCCTTCCGTCGAGACGGCGCGGAACTATCCGTACACCGAATTCGATCTGGAGCTGATCCGCCGCGCGAGGAGCCGGCGGTTCGTCGGGACGCCGGCACGGGTGCGCGAGGGGCTGGAGCGGCTTGCGGAGGAGTACGCCGCGGACGAGCTGCTGATCGTTGCCCCGATTCACGATTTCGGGAAACGCCTCGCCTCCTTTCGGCTCCTCGCGGAGGCGTTCGGGCTTTCCCCGGCCTGAATGCGCATCGGAACCGGCCTGCGGCGGCAGGAATTTCATTTCATCCCGTTGAAATTTAATGATACAAAACATTAACCCCATGAAACGGATGAATCCGATGACGACTGTGCTCCATTTCATCATCAATCCCGCCGCGGGCAACGGAAAATCGATGCGCGTCTGGAGAAGGATCCGCCCATTGCTGGAGCGAAGCGGCATCCGGCATGAACTCCATGTCACGGCCCGCCCCGGCGATACCGCCGAGATCTGCCGCCGGCTGGCGGCAAACGCCGGCACGGCGGATCGCGCCGGCATGCCGCTTCGGGATGTCATCGCCGTGATCGGCGGCGACGGGACGCTGCGGGAAGCCGCGCTCGGCCTGCTGGCATCCGGGTCCGGTTCCGACGCCCCCGCCCGCCGGCCGGCGCTGGCGTTCATTCCGGCCGGGTCCGGCAACGATTTCGCGCGCGGCCACGGCATTCCGCTCGATCCCGTGAAAGCGCTGTCCGATCTGCTCGACGCCTTGCGCGAAGGCCGAAGCCGGCGCATCGACGTCATCCGGTCCGAAGGCGGCGGTGCGGCGCTCAGCTCATACGGCGCCGGCCTTGACGCGGCGGTCGCCGTCGCCGTCAACCGATCCCCGCTCAAGCGGCTGCTCGGCCGGATTCGCCTCGGGCGCCTCGCCTACGTGTTCCTGCTCGTCCGGGTGCTCGCCGCCTACCGCCCCGTCGACGCGGTGCTGGAGGTGGACGGCAAGCGGCATCGATTGAAGAAGATCTGGCTCGTCTCCGTGTCGAACATTCCGTCATATGGCGGCGGCATGCGGATCAACCCGGACGCCGATCCCGACGACGGCCGGCTCGATGTCTGCGTCGTGCAGGGCATCACCCGCATGCGGCTGCTGACCGCTTTTCCCCGGGTTTACTCGGGAAGTCATGGCGCCATCGCCGGCGTCTCGTTCTACCGCGGCCGGCGCATCCGGCTCGAGCCNNCNTCATCGCTCGCCGTTCACGCCGACGGCGANGACGCCGGCGCGACGCCGTTCGATATCCATGCCGAACGAAGCGCGGCCGAGATCATCGTTTGAGTCTGACCCGCGCACAAAAGCCAGGCGGCCGGTTCTGCCGACGCCTGGCTTATTTGCATGTCCCGATTACAGTTTGACCGTGCGGCCGGTCGCCTGCGACTCGAATGCCGCGAGGATGACGTTCAGCGACTTCAGCCCTTCTTCGCCGGAGATGCGCGGCGGCGTGTTCGTGACGAGGCAATCCACGAACTCGTCGATGATGCCGCTCGTCGTCTGCTTCTCGTTCGTCGCGATTTCACCGACGTTGTAGCGCTGCGTCGTGCCGTCCCGCAGCTCGACGATCACCTGGTCGACCGGGTCGGTTCCGATCTTCAGGACGCCGTTCTCGCACCAGATCACCGTGCTGTTGTCTTCGCCGCGGTAATACGTCCAGCTGGCGACAAGCGTGCCGATGGCGCCGCTCTTCATGCGCAGGATGCAAATGGCATTGTCGTCCACTTCGGTGCTTTCCTTGTGCAGCGTCGAAATAAACGCCGACACTTCCGCCACTTCGTCGCCGAGCAGGTGCCGGATGAGGTCCGACTTGTGCACGCCGAGGTCGCCCATGGCGCCCATGATCGCCTGCGGCTTGTCGAAGAACCAGCTGTTCCGGCCGTCGACGCTCCAGCTTTCCGGTCCCGGATGGCCGAAGGACGTGCGGAAGGACAGCACTTTGCCGAGGACGCCGGATTCGAGAATTTCCTTCGCTTTCACGTGCGGCGGCATCAGGCGCTGGTTGTGGGCGACCATCAGGTGGACGCCGTTTTTGCGCGCGGCTTCGATCATCGCCTCCGCTTCTTCCCGGCTGCCCGCCATCGGTTTCTCGACGAGCACATGCGCGCCGGCTTCGGCAGCCGCGATCGTTGCGGGCGCATGGAGGTTGTTCGGCAGGCAGATGCTGACCGCGTCCGGCTTCTCGGCCTGAAGCAGCTCCTTGTAGTCCGCGTAAGCCCGCGCGCCGTATTTCGCCGCATATTCTTGAGCCCGCTCGATGACAATGTCGCAGAATGCGACCAGTTCGACGTTTTCATTCGCCGCATATTCGGGGATGTGGCGGTGTTTCGCAATGGATCCGCAGCCGATGACGGCGACCTTGATTTTGGACATGTCCGACACTCCTTGTTTCTGCTGAATGCAACCGATACCATCTTAACGTTTTTCCGTCCGGCAGGCTAGCGGCGATCTTGTCGAATATGCTTACGATTTTGCCATTCACGGCGGTTCAATATGCGCTTAAGCCCCCGCTCCCCCGCTCGCAGGAAGCCTCAATGCACTCCAGTCCTCGCGGACGCCGGCATCCGGGAATGTTCCTTTCCCGCGTCGGGCATAATGGCTTTGATCCGCGGAAAATTGAAGAAACCGCGCGATTCCCTCCGCTGCTTGTTGCATATTTCTCAGATTTCTTGTCGCTCATACAGAACGGATCAAATGCGTCCAGTTCCCGGTCAAGATTGTCTCCTTGACGCTCATAACCCGTTATGTAACATTGGTGGTGTAAACGCATGCATCGCAGCCNATTCGCACGGAAGGTGGGGATATATGAGACTGAGAGAGAANATCGTCTTCCTGACCGAAGCCGACAGTTCCGCGGGCCGGGCCATCTTTCGCCGGCTGGCTGCCGAGGGCGCTTCGTTCATCCTGAACAGCGCGTCCGGCGGCGAAGCGATCCGGGAGGAGCTGGACCGGAGCCGCGCATCCGGGTGCAAGACCGTGGTCGTCAACATCGACTTGTGCAGCCGGGATGACGTGGATCGCATGCTCGAAGACGCATCCCGCGAGATCGGCGAAGCGGACATCCTCGTGCACAACAACGATCTGACCGAACCGGGGACGGTGGAGCACGGCAGCGAAGCATGGTTCCGGCGTCTCATCCATTACAACGCCAAATCGGCCTTCATCTGCACCCAGGCGGTCGGCAGACGGATGGCCGGACGGGGCAGCGGCAGGATCATCTTCGTCAGCTCGATCCATGCCGAGAAGCCGACCGGATCGTCGTTCGCGTACAGCGCCTCGAAAGGCGCGGTGAAGATGCTGACGCGCGAAGCCGCGCTGCGGCTCGGAAGATGCGGCGTGAATGTCAACTCGATCGAATTCGGCCCCGTGGAGGGCGACGACGAGCGCTTCCGAAGCGAACGGTCGCTGCTGTATGAGCATTACCGCAGCAAGGTGCCGAACGCGGTGCTCGGAACCCACGACGATCTGGCCGAGACGGTTCTCTTCCTCGCCTCCGACGAATCCCGATATGTCAACGGCGCGGACATCCGTGTGGACGGCGGATTTCTGATGCATTACCTTGACGGCAAAATGAAGCGGACGGCCGACTGACGGCCAGCGCTCCCGCGATCCATTTTTCACGATGAAGGAGCTGCGAACAACCCATGGTCAACAAAAAAGAAGAAACGTACGAAAGCACCCTGGCCCACGTCAACACCTTCTCCAGCCCGTCGGAACTGCGCATCACGGACATCCGGTTCGCCGACATCGTCGGCGCGCCGATGCACTGCAGCCTGATCAAGGTTTACACGAACCAGGGCCTCGTCGGCTTCGGCGAAGTGCGCGACGGCGCGGACAAGGTGTACGCCCAAATGCTCAAGCCCCGCCTGCTCGGCGAAAATCCGTGCAACATCGACAAGCTGTTCCGCCGCATCAAGCAGTTCGGCGGCCATGCGCGCCAGGGCGGCGGCGTCAGCGGCATCGAGATCGCGCTGTGGGACCTCGCCGGCAAAGCGTACGGCATCCCGATCTACCAAATGCTCGGCGGCAAATTCCGCGACAAAATCCGGATGTACTGCGACACCGACGTGCAAGGCAAGGACACCGGCACCGCCATGGGCAAGGCGCTCAAGAAGCGGATGGAGCTCGGCTACACCTTCCTCAAGATGGACCTCGGCATCTACCAGATCATCGACGAGCCGGGCACGCTGAGCGCGCCGCTCGGGTTTCTCGAGGAATGGCGCGCCGCGAACCGCGAATATTGGCAGGCCCGCCGCAACCCGAACATTTCGGTCGAAGAGCTGCGCCGGCTGAAAAACCGCCAATACGAATACAACAACATCGCGCACCCGTTCACGGGCATCCACGTGACCGAGAAGGGGCTCGACATGCTCGAGCAGTATGTGGCGGAAGTGCGCGCCGAGATCGGCTACGAAGTGCCGCTCGCGATCGACCACTTCGGCCATATCGGCGTCGAGGACTGCATCAAGCTCGGCCGGCGGATCGACAAGTACAACCTGGCCTGGATGGAAGACATGATCCCGTGGCAGTATACGCATCAGTGGAAGCGGCTGGCGTCCGCCGTCTCCACCCCGCTCTGCACGGGCGAGGACATTTATCTGAAGGAGAATTTCAAGCCGCTGCTCGAATCCGGCGCCGTCTCGATCATCCACCCGGACGTTCTGACGACGGGCGGCATCCTCGAGACGAAGAAAATCGGCGACATGGCGCAGGACTACGGCGTCGCGATGGCGATCCACATGGCGGAAAGCCCGATCGCCTGCCTCGCGGCCGTGCATGTCGCGGCCGCCACGGAGAACTTCCTGGCGCTTGAGTTCCACTCGGTCGACGTGCCGTGGTGGGACGACATCATCATCGCGCCGAAGCTGCCGAAGCCGCTCGTGCAGAACGGATTCATCCAGGTTCCGGACGCGCCGGGCCTCGGCATCGAAGAGCTGAACGACGAAGTGATCGCCCAGCATCTGCATCCGGAAGTGCCGGGCCTGTGGGAGCCGACCGACGAATGGAACCACTACGTCGGCAACGACCGGCTCTGGAGCTGACCGCGTGAAGGGGCCGCAGCGGCATGCGGAAGCGGCCCCCTTCCCTTTTTTCAACGGCATGTAAACGGCAACGGCAGTACCCCGAATACGAATACGGAGAGGTGCCAACCGACATGAAGTTCGACAATCGCGAAGACATCATTCAGCTTACCCCGCTGTGGAAAGGCGAACGCTTCCCGAACGGCCGTCCGAAGGTGCCGGACAACATCCTCGAGCGGATGCGCAAGATCACGCTCGAAGAAGCTTGGGGCCCGCTCTGGATGAACGGCTACAAGTTCCAGTTCGAGGGCGATTTCAAGATCGTTCATCCGAACCGGACGATGGTCGGCCGCGCGGTGACGGCCGTCATGGTGCCGATGCGTCCCGACCTGCACGAGACGCTGCTGAAATACGGCCACGAGGAGGAAGGCCGGCGCGGCTTCTTCAACCAATGGGTCATCGACCAGCTCGTCGAGGATGACGTCGTCGTCGTCGACATGTTCGACAAGGTTTATCAAGGCACCTACATCGGCGGCAACCTCGGCACCGCCATCGCGACGCGGACGAAGCGCGGCGGCGCCGTCATCTGGGGCGGCATCCGCGACCTGCAGCAGGTCGTCAACATCGAAGGCATCAACGTCTATTACCGCGGCGTCGATCCGACCCCGATCATGGACGTCACGATGGTCGGCATGAACGTGCCGGCGCGGATCGGCAAGGCGATTTGCCTGCCCGGCGACATCGTCGTCGGCACGCCGGGCGGCGTCATCTTCGTGCCGCCGCACCTCGCCGAGGAAACCGTCGTCCGGGCCGAGAAATCGCAGGTTCGCGACATCTTCGGCTTCATCCGGCTGCGCGAGAAAGTGTACACGACCGCGCAGATCGACTCCGAATGGCCGCTCGAGATGTGGGAAGATTTCATGCGCTGGTTCGAAAGCGACCCGGCCGCGGCCGAGTACCGCCATCTGAACTGGGATGCCGAACTGGAGCAGGCGCGCGCCCGCCGCGACGAAGGGCCTTCCAGCAGCGTGCGGTTTTGATGAGAGCAAGAAAAAAACGGTTGACCGGGAATTCGGTTNCCGGCCAACCGTTTTTTTTCGCGGCGTCCTTCAGCGGCAAGCGCGCCGTTGTCTTTTGCGGCGTGTGCGCAATTCACGCGCCGCATTTTCTCGTTCACCAGGCGTAAGCTTCCGGCGCCGCGCCGCCCGGACCCGGGAAGATCTCGTCGATCTGGCGCAGCACGTCCGGCGTCAGCTCCAGCTCGACGACGCGCAGCGCGCTCTCGAGCTGCTCGACCGTGCGCGGCCCGATGATCGGCGCGGTCATCGCGGGATGCGCCAGCGTCCAGGCCAACGCCACGACCGCTTCGGATTCGCCGAGCTCGCGGCACAGCTTCGAGAACCGTTCGAGCTGCGGGCGCAGCTTCTCGATCTTGTCCTTGTGGTTCGCCGAGCGCGAGCCTTGCGGCGGATTGAAATTGCCGGCGAGCACGCCGCCGTCCAGCGGGCTCCACGCGATCACGCCGATGCCGTACTCCTGCGCGGCCGGCAGCACTTCCAGCTCCGGCAGGCGGCACAGCAGGCTGTATTTGTGCTGCTCCGACACGAGGCCGAGGATGCCGCGCTTCTGCGCCTCGTACTGCGCCTTCACGAGGTCGCGGCCCGCGAAGTTGCTCGCGCCGACGTAGCCGATCTTGCCCTGCACGATCGCCGTCTCGAACGCGCCGTACAGTTCGTCCCACGTCACATTGCGGTCGACGTGGTGCATCTGGTACAGCTCGATGTGGTCCGTCTGGAGCCGGCGGAGGGAGTCCTCGAGATGACGGCGGATTTTGTACGCCGACAGGCCGCGCTCGTCGTTCGGGTTGCCCTGCTCTTCCATGCTTCCGAACACCTTCGTCGCGAGCACGACGCGTTCGCGCCTTCCGCCTCCCTGGGCGAACCAGCGGCCGATGATTTCCTCGGTTACGCCTCTGTTCCCCGGGCCGCCGTACACGTTCGCGGTATCGAAGAAGTTGATGCCGGCATCGAGCGCCGCGTCCATGATGCGGAACGCTTCCTTCTCATCCGTCGTCGGCCCGAAATTCATCGTGCCGAGACAGAGACGGCTCACCTTCAACCCGGATTTGCCAAGGGTCGTGTACTTCATGTCATCCTTCCTCCCTGCTTATTCTATTCATATCCGCATTCCGACGCCGCGCCATGGCGCGGAACCGGATATGTTGCCATGTTTTGCGCGCGTCCGGCGACGAGATAAGCCGGACCGGAACCTGATGATGCCGCTGCGTCAGGGCTTGACCGGAATCGACAGACTGCCCCGTCATCCGCGTCGGCTTGTCTGGTTTTGTGAGAAAATTTTAACGCGAATCTCATAAAACGGTTCAACCCCTCCTTGGCCGCAAAGCGCTTTTTTCATGGCGGCGAAAGACGATCCGGTCGCTGTGGTATAGTAAGAAACAGCGGCCGGTCGGCCAGATCGACAAGGAGGGACAACGAGATCATGCGACAAGGCAACATCAGGAGAAGTCTCGCCGTCCTGCTGTTGGCGGCTGTCGGTTATGGAGCAGCCGGCGCTGCGCTCGCGGAGCCGGCATCCGCCGCAACCGAGCAATCGAAGCAATTGATCGAGATCGGCAAGGCGTATATCGGCACGCCCTACCGGATGGGCGGCCTGATCAAGAACGGCGAGCCCGTCGCTTTCGACTGCTCGCTGTTCACGCAGCATGTGTACGCCGCGCTCGGCGTCGAGCTGCCGCGCACGTCGAAAGAGCAGGCGAAGGCCGGCAAGAAAGTGGACCGCGGCAGCATCAGCCAAGGCGATCTGCTGTTCTTCCGCACGAACGGCAAATCGATCAGCCATGTCGCGATCTACGTCGGAAACGGCAAAATGATCCACGCTTCATCGCATGACGGCGTGAAGATCGCNGACATGAACACCAATTACTGGAAGAAACGNTTCGTCACGGCGCGCCGCGTCCTGTGACGCGCGGCGGATCAGGATCGCTCCAGCGGCAGCCATTCCAGCACCCGCCGGATATGGCGGTCCCAGTACCCCCATTCGTGTTCGCCTTCGTCAAACACGACGGTCAGATCATAATTCGTCTTTCGGCACGCTTCGGTGAAGTTCAGATTGTCCTGGTACAGGAAATCGCTCGTGCCGCAGCATTGGTACAGCTTCGGCTTCGGCGCGTCCGACTTGCCGGTCTGCTCTAGCAGCCAGAGCAGGTCGTGCTCCGTGCCGGCAATGTTCAGATCCGGACCGAAAATCTGCCCGAACAACTCGCGGAGATTCGGATCAAACGGATTTCTCAGATGGTTCGCCATGTCGAGCGCGCCGGACAAGCTGGCGGCCGCGGCGAACATTTCCGGCCGGCGGAGCGCCCACTTGAAGGCGCCGTACCCGCCCATCGACAGCCCGGCGACGAAATTGTCCTCGCGCCGGTCCGAGAGCGGAAAGAACGAGCGCGCCAGCTGCGGCAGTTCCTCGGTCAGGAAGGTCCAATATTTCCCCCCGTGATGCATGTCGGTATAGAAACTGCGGTGCACCTGCGGCATGACGACGGCCAGCCCGTACGGCGCGGCGTACCGCTCGATCGAGGTGCGGCGCAGCCAGATCGAGTCGTCGTCGCTCAGGCCGTGCAGCAGATACAGCGTCTTGTGGCGGCCGACGGCCGCCTCCCCCTTCATGCCGATCTGCCGCGTCGTCTGCTGCGGCAGGATGACCGTCATCGTCGTGCTCAGGCCGAGCACCTCGGAGAAGAAATGACATTGAATGAGCGCCATCTTGGTTGCTGTCTCCTTTTCCCCGTCGGATTTGCCCGTTGAAATTCCCCGTTGAATTCCCGCCGCATGGTTCGCCGGTTATTTCGACGCGGCGGCGATCAGCCGGAACACACCGGCAGCTCGCGCTTCCGCCCATTGCTCGGCCGACGCCATC
>Ga0065720_1019458_pt1 | contig 25747 bp, 26 predicted proteins | sample Thericmetagenome_FD_59107 | JGI IMG/M metagenome (GOLD analysis project Ga0065720, IMG submission 59107) | Thermophilic microbial communities from the Joint Bioenergy Institute, California, USA of rice/straw/compost enrichment - eDNA_2 v2... | ecosystem: Engineered > Solid waste > Grass >... | reverse complement strand
ACAGGGCTGTTTCAGAGGGATCTGGAAGGGCATAAGACAAGTCTTAACGGTGGAGGACGTGCCGCCGCGGACAGGGTGTGGAACGTGGGCTGCACTAGGTTCAAGGCGAACGACGATCCCAGATTGGATCGGAGACATTGCCACGGCGGGCAAAAACATTCGCGGGGCTTTTTTGGGTTCGCTGCGGGCAAAATAGGCTATTAGGCGAATGGGAAGGCGAGAAAGACGCAATAGCCAGCGATCATGGCCCTGGTAAAGGACGAAGAATATCGGAGAAACGACAGGCCTGGTCCATTTCTGGAAACGGGCCCAGCAAGACAACACAGACGGTCGAGGCCAAACCCAAATAAAGACCGGAACGCCCGTGATAGATGAAGCATACTTCCATGCGTTCCATCTTTGTTGAGATGCTGATGTTCGGTCACCTATGGGAAACGGAAGAACACAAAAACTGCTGGAACAGACCCCCATTGGTGCCGACAAAGCCTATGAAACGGAGACACGATAAAGCTGATCGACAAACGTTAGAGCAGAGCCCGGGGGGACGAATTGTGCGATAGGAGGGTTGGCGTTGCGTCCAGCACGCGAAGAGTGGTGACGCATGCTTCCATTGGAGGGCACAGAGAGCAGCGAGAAATTGCGATGGCATCGATTGGAGGAGAAAGCAGCTGAAAGACTCAGCGAGAGGGATGAGGATGGTGAGACAAGAGAGGGGCTGCCGCTAACTCAATTGGTCAAGTCGAAAAACGAATTGAGAACTCGATTTCTACTATCTGGCAGACGTAAAGTCGCACAATAGGACACAGGAGCAATAGGCTCCCTTGTACCCGTGCACCCGTGCAGCGGTCGCATAAATCTCCGGAGTCGTGCTTTGCCGTGGAAGCGTGTGATCGTCTCAGTCGAAGCTTCATGGAAGAAGAACCCCGGACTGAGCATGGGCCTTCGAAGGCCCCCCCCCACCTTTCGGAAAATGGAGCCGTGCCAAGACCTTTTCTCTTGGCGCCAAGCTCAACTGTGCAAGACTCGATTAGGTGAAAGCCAAGCTTCAATGCAAGTAATCATCATTCAAACGACCAACAATGGCATTGTCATCCAAAAGTAAAACAACATTAGACGAAACCAACAAAATCATCCCAAGTATCTCGTGAAATTTAAAGCTTCCCGCCCCTAGCTTGCATCAACTCCTTCGTCTTAACCATCGACACAGGACTCCACTTCTTACTCCTAACCTTCGCCGCTTGCTCCTTCGTAATGCCCTTCGCCTCAACAGCGGGGTTATATCCCAACCCATTCCTCTTGCCAACCTCTTCATTGCTCAGCACCTTCGCCTCCTTCCCATCGGCCCGCTTATACACCGTCACAACGGCCGCACCGCCCAAGCCGAGGTTATGCTGCAGCGCGATTTTGGTCGGCCTCTTATCAAACGCCCGATTGTTTGCCCACCCGCGCAGATGCCAGACCAGCTCCGCGCACTGTGCAATGCCCGTCGCCCCGAGCGGGTGTCCCTTAGAAATTAGGCCGCCGGACGGGTTGACCAAGACCTTGCCGCCGTAGGTGATGCCGCCGGCGCGGACCAACTCGTGGGCTTTTCCGGGCTCGGCCAGGCCAAGCGCATCCAGGAGAACCATCTCGTTGGCGGAGAAGCAGTCGTGCAGCTCGCAGACGTCAACGTCTGCAGCAGTAATGCCGGCTTCAGCCATGGCGATGCTCGCTGCACGGGTGGTCATTTCGCGGCCGACCAGGTCGATTGCGGAGGAGGAGAAGAGAGCGGGCGAGTCGGTAGCCAGGGATTGCCCGGCGATGAGGACAGCCTGCTCACGAAGCTCCGGCCTCTTGTTGAGGAAATCCTCCGACACAATGATAGCAGCAGCCGCGCCGTCCGAGGTAGGGCAGCACTGTAGTTTGGTAAGCGGCTCGTGGATCATCGGCGACTTGAGCACCTGCTCGAGAGTATACACGTCCTGGAACTGAGAATAGGGGTTGTGCACGGAATGCGCATGGTTAATCCGCGCAATCTCGGCAAAGTCCTCCACCTTCGCGCCATACTTCTCCATATACTCCCTCCCGGCATTCCCAAACAGCTGCGCAGCACCCGGGGCCTTGGCAACGCCCCTCGTCTTCGCCATAACCGCGAATGACGTTCCCAAAGGTGACTCCCGATCATTCCAGAAGCTCTGCAGCGAACCAGGCATCATCTTCTCAAATCCGACAACCATGACACAGTCCGCGGCGCCCGAAGCGATCATATTCCGCGCCATGAACAGGCCCGTCGAGCCCGTCGAGCAGTTGTTGTTGACGTTGTAGATGGGGATCTGGGTCATGCCGAACTGGTAGAAGACGCGCTGGCCCGAGGTCGAGTCGCCGTAGCAGAAGCACGCAATGCCCTGCTCAACCTCGTCGTAGGTGATGTGCGCGTCAAGGAGCGCCTTGATGCCTGCCTCGTAGCCCATCTCCGTGTAGTCGACCTGGCCGCGCGGCTTGATGAACTTGGTCATACCCACACCGAGGACGTAGGCAGGGCGTTTTTGCTTAGGCGCCATGGTTGCTTATTGCTGCTGCTGATTATGATGATTATGATGATGATGATGATGATGATGATGTTATTGTTATATCTGATGTTGATGTTGACCTCGTGGAATGAACTTGAAAGTTCAACCTATGTTAATATCGAAGACGAAGGTAAGTTGCAAAAATGTAAGACACAATCTCACTCCAAGTGCTACCTACCGATCCAGTGATGGTCTGTCACATGTCTTAAAAGCTGCCCGCCAACCGCTGTCTCCGAGATGTGGCTCCCCACTTTTTACCCCGGATCTTGCGGTGCGGGGACGTGGAGATGCCGAGGCTCCTTTTCTAGCGGCCTCCACACTCGGACGACCACTCGATCAATCGGTCTTGCTACTTGCACGTCGCTTGCGAGCAAATGTTGCATTGTGAGTGGTTTTGTGCCTGGCTGATGGGGCAAGACAGCGTGAGAAAAGTGTTTTAAAATGAGGAACGCTCGGGTAACCATCTCTATCGCCATTGACAAGAGGACGGGTGGTTGTGTGTGTGTCGTGTCCTAAACCTTAAGATTCGGGGTTCAAATTTTCCCTACCCGACTCTAGAATGTCCCGATTGACTTAAAATTCAGGTGGGACCTTAAGGCCGCTCTCAAAGATCGAACTGTTATCATGTATTATCTTTTTGTTTTCTGCATCCGACAGAGCTCTCAAAGTCCGAGCTAGGTATTCTTTCTTTCTAAGTTCCTTGAGCCAACAACGACCGGCAGCTCTGTTCTTTTCCAGCAAACCATACCCGTCTCATTCCAGGAAACATGGATCATGCGTTCTTAGCGCAAAGGAATGAAAAGGAAGTTTTTCCCCTGACCATTTGGCTAGTTATTCACGCCTGAAGTAGCCGAGGAAGTGCTCGCCAAAAGCCCTGAGGCTGAGACAATTTTCGTGCACAAGGATTGCCTCTGGAAATACTCTGCCACGCATCTCACGTAAATGAACCTCATTTAAGTCAACGCCGTTGATGGAAGATTTTGTGTCCGGGCGACAGCCAGACACTGTGATTGTGAGAGGAGAAGTGCATCCCCGGAAAGTGTTGTAAGTCGACGACGCCTCAGAGTTGGTTGTATTTCATGGCATGGAAGTTAGAGACGTTTGAATTCGTTCGATGGATGAAGTAACAAAAATCCAATACAGGCGGGACCGGAGATGAGAACGTAGGAGTTCAGATCAACATACGTGCAATGAACTCAGCGTCGCCCGGGTCAACAGGAAAGCTGCCGCAGACGGCAGAGTGAAAATCGGCAGGACAGGGCCCCTTCGAGTGCGAGAGTAAAACATTTGGAAAGTTCAGCATGACAATGGGATGACGAGACACAATGCCACTTCCTCAGGGATACTGGGGAAAAGTGACGAGGGAGATTACAAAAAAAAAATTGTTCGAAGTCCCGGAGATCAACGAAACTGAAGCTAATTCTAGCGTAAGCAAGTCCGGGGGCTTAGGAAGAGGGCAGATCCATGCCTAGATCATATCGTGGTTTACTCGTAAAGTGAGGTTTCGAGATTGAGAGTGAGGATACTGCGATGAAATGGCTTCAACCTTGCCTTCATACTGAACTGCTGAGTTGGGAACACGTATACGCCTCTGCCTGAGTGCTTCTTGTGGTTATGATTGAGATAAGTAATCTGGATCAGAGTGCCACCGGGCTTTCGTTCCTCCGGATATGGTTTAACCTTGACTGTTAACGCAAAACTTTGGACGGTTGTCCTGGTCAATCTTCTCCAAAGTGACCTGTGATGTCTCTGGGTAAAACCAGCATCTTTCGTTGAGAGCCGTTGGCTTGATTAAATGACGGACTACGTATCTATTCGCAATACCACTTGCTGTGAAACCAGTTCTTCTGTGGAGCTGCAATGCCGTTCGTCTGACCCTGGACTCAGAGTCTCCCGCTAACAAGACTACCCAGAAAGATACCAGGACTGTGAACGCTCATTGCAGCTGTGTGCGCTTTACGGATAGGGATGGGAGGGTGTAGCGAGAGTTCAAATGTATCATTCCATGGTATGCCATGCCCCTATGACAGTTCCAACCATCTGAAGAACATCGATGGAAAGAAGGATGCTTTGCCCATTCGATTGCAACGTAGTTGGGAGCGTTCGATTGGCGCTCCCGCAGAACGGTCTCTGCTGTCATTTTCTGGATCAAGAGGATATAAGGATCCTGCTCAATCCATCACAATAATGGTTCCAAAACTCGATACGCCCCTTAGCCGGCGCTGATTCCCAACCCTGAAAGCGTCGCGTCGACCGTTCTGAGTCATCTTGGGAAAACCCCACTAGATAGCGACCAGTTGACGTAGTTGTCCAATGGACCGTCTTCGGCTCATGATAGTCGTTATGTTCAGAAAGTGTAATCGAACACTCACCCACTGTTCTTTGCGAACCGTCGTTATACCGAAGCAGGATCCCGCTGCTTCCATAGCCGTACTTGGGCAAACCGTCGTGATATTCAGTGGCTGATTCGAGACCGTCCAACGGCGCCCATGTGTAGATGGCATCGTCGCAATCACTGAAATTCAAACCCCGGTGCTTCAAGCTTGGCGGCAGTTCGAATTTGGGCTCAAACCGGCAATGCTTCTCAGGATTCGTTCCGTCATATCCGCCAAACCATTCCCATATCAGGCAGCCGTAGTGAGGCACTCCGTACACAAGCGCTACCGGCCCAGACCCCCTGCTCTGCGCAAGACACCAGTCGAAAGTTTCCATTGGCTTATTCACGAGATGATTTTGACTCGCGATGATATCCCCCGCATGCTCCAACCGCACCATCAAGGCATGCGGTACCATCTTCGTGGCGAGCTCTGTCCCATGCAGTATGGGTTCCTTGGTTCTCAGTATGCCAAAGCCCACGATCTTGTCGTCTTTTCCGATCGGGACATAGAAGTAGAGGGGGTACCACTCCACACTAGTTTTCCCCGGAAATATAGCCATTTCCGCGTCACCCGGCCCGTTGTCATTGGACTGATCATATAGATAAATGCACTGTTCACAATGATTCTTCCAGTGAACGTGCATGCCCAGCGGCCTGGCATCCACTCTGTCTAGGAAGAAGGTGATGCCTCGAATGGAGGGGTGATCGAGACGAGTGGCTTTAAGCATTCGGCTGTTGTATGGATCATACGGGCCGAACCAGCGGCGCAGACCGTTACAGTCGGGGTCACTTTTCCAACCGCCATATATACGACATTCAGAGATAAGTGGAGGGCATTCAGTGTTCCAGATGTAGAAGCCCGTTGGTGGTTGGGAGGGAAGTCCTCTGGGGAGACGAAGCCGAAGTCGCCTGTGCTAGACATTGGTTGGTAGGTGAGTAACGACGAAACGCCTCTATAACAAAAAGGCAAACGGTAGGGAAACGTACCTTGACCTCAGCTATCACGCCCTTCAGCTCATCAACATTGACCATGGCATACCCATACTGCAGTCCGTTTTCTTCCGTATCCTCCCCATGATACCTCGGCCTCTCACCCAATCTCTCAATCCTCCTTATACCAATCAAATCAACCGTTATCCTCATCCACGGCCACCTCCCTCGCTGTTTCTCCACATCCATGCGCTGCTCCATCCCCATCTTCCTCTCCCAACACAAAATTTCCCTCGGGTCTATCCTCTTTACATCCCTCTCATACTCCCCCTCTTCCCTATAAGCAAACCATATAGCACAATATATTCGTAAATACGTTACAAATCTCCAAAACCACGCGCGCTCCGACTGGTACCAGATCGTATTTACCAACTCCGGCGGTAATTTCCCCATGCCCGACCCGATACCGCACATACGTGCCGCAAAACCCAGCAGCCCCCGGTTCCAGTATTCATTTGTTTTCAGTTCTCTTGTTTGGCGCCAATCGCTTGGCATGTATCCGGTTAGCAGCCCGTGCAGCGACGGTGCGCCATCCCAGCCTGTGCGCCACTGCGCGTACGTCCACAGTCGGTCGAGCGAGTCGGCTTCTGTTTTGTCCGGAACTAGCTTGCTCTTGCGGAGGGCGTGGCTGCACAGGCGGTAGAGGTTGAAGCAGTTGATGTGGACTAGAATCGCTTCGGGAAGGGTGTGAAGAGCTAGGGTGGTGGGGATGTCGTCTTCACTGGAAGAATTGTCGTTGGAGGATTGGGGCCGTTCATAGATCTCGTAATGGATTGGTCGCATTGGGATGTTATTAATGATGGGAAGAGCGAATTCATTGCGAGCACGGGCGCTGTTCCAGTAAACTTTTAGAGGGAAGGGCGAGGTGTATGCTCGGATGGACGTGTAATCTTCATTACCAAGAACTGTAGGCCTAACCCGTTCGCACGGTGGGTTGGTTAGATAAGTATGTCTCAGCTCTCTTGCTTCCATCGTGTGTTTATTCTCACAAGTCACAGTGAGAACTTGTCAAAAACTGGAGGAGGGACTCGGGGAAGCCGCATACGCGCAACCCATGAAATGCACTTATCGTGAAGATCATTCTTCACTTCTGGTTCATCAAAGCCTTTGACAGCGTTCGGGTCCTCGGGCACGTCGTTACAAAAGGCGCAGTGTATGTCGGTCTTGATGGACTGGGGGTCGGGCGGGCGCTGCGCGGACTCGAAGAGGACGGTGAGACCTACTTCGGGGACTTTGCGGGGACTCTCCATCGTGGGACTAATAGTTGGGAAAGGGTCTTGCTGGTCTGACTGGTCACGTTCGCCGGGGGAAAGATATACGGCGAATAGGGGGTGAGGGCAGATTGTTGGTATGTGAAAGTTTGGGGATGGGGTATGATCAAGATAATGAGGTGAGTCAGGTTACCAGGTGAGCGAGATCTGAGTAGTTCTTAGGTCGCCCTCATAAGCTACGTCTGATACAAGATTGGAAGTATGTTGCCTGCGAGTACGTTATCTTGCAGGGTAGCATTGCTTGCATTAGCGTGGTATTTCTAAGGTTGGCTGGAATATTTGCCAAATATTAAATCCGTGAAACGAACACGAGGATATGGGATAACATTATTAATCCCAAAGAGGGCCCCAAAGGTGGTGGTTGAAGGATGTTGGTGGATGTTAGGCAGAACCCCTGGTCAGCCCTGCAGGAGGACACTGGCCCCACAAATTGAGAAGCTCATGTCACCCTAGCATATAAGCCGAGGGGTATCCAAGATCCTTCGGACTATGCCTCTGTTCGGAGACAAGTTGTGAGTCGATCCACGACCTAAGATACACATGCCTTCTGACTGGAACATTTAAACCGGCCAATATAATTCCAGAACATGGAAAGTCATTCATGGAAAATCACCTCTTCCCAATCAATACAAAGTTAACTCATTCCAAGATAACTGGGTATCTAGGTACATCCTCGGCTGAATCTCGATTCAAGAAGGAACTTCATGGTTGAACTAAAACGCAATACCACCCCTCATCGGCGCGTCTTCCCAAGGCCCAGAATTACTTGCTCCAACGTGAGGGAGCGTTGCATTTTCGTCCTCCAAGAATGTCACAACATCACCTCCGTGGATAATATACTCCGCAACTGAGACGGTCCCAGAATAGAATTCTTTTTGGGTTGTTCTGTGTCTACCATGACTCATAGGGGCGATTACATTGACCGACAGCACGACTGTTGCCGTTGCGATTAACGAAACAAGATGCCCCTCGTCACATCATTCAAATAGAAGACTTGGGCAAATGAGACGCCAGCCGAAAATCCTCGGAAAAGAACCACTCAATGTGAACTAATGGAGAAAAGGTCTGCAGAAACCCTGCTGTAAGACCATTTTGACTGCTGGTTTTGGCCGCACATTTTTCAGAGCGCTTTTCCTGGCATAAGCCGCGAGAAAGTTGTATATCCTGGCCTTATGGTCAAAGTCCCACTTTCCTTCAAAGATCTGTTGAGAGATCACCCTATGATCTCTGACACTTGAACGCAGTGACCAATTCTGATGCTTCCACCCCGGTTTAGGTCCAATACAATGCCAATCAGTGAATGATTACCACGCACTAGAGTTTGGGGCCAAGAACTCTCTAGTCAGCAATACAAACAGTTGCTTACCAACTGGTGACCACAACGGGCATCTTGGTTGTGTGAGAACTCCTATCTCTCAGTCCAGCAGCCTGGCAACTCTCGAACCCATCTCAGGAGGTCTGTTTGGATCGTTACAGTTAGATGATAGCCACTGACGATGTGGGGTTAACGATAAAGTCAATCAATATATGTAATAATCTTTCTTGGACCTTAGAGTTATTGTGTCAGAAGAAGAAAAAAACAAAGAGAAGTCCTTCATCGTGTGCGGCTAGCTTTCTAGCTTCCTTTAAAATTCTCTTGGCCATCTGGTTCATTTTTTTCGGTCATGCGGCTCCAGATATCTCCTGGGGTTAACCACGGGTTTGTGCGCTCACAATTATCTATTTCTGGTGTCCGTTGTGTTGGCGGTCAGGAATACCCCTTTTCCTCGAGCTGCCGTGTCGGTGTAACAATATTGTTCAAACACTATCCCATTTCCCCCCTCCCACTGTGATATCTTCGAGCGGTAGAGAGCAGCCTTTCGAACAGAGGTGGTTGCTAGAAGCGCTGGAGGCTTCCCTAATGGCGATTACAGAGCTACTATTTGTTCCGGAAAAAAAAAAAAAAAGGCCCCGCATAGTTCCTTCCGAAGAAACACGCGGGGTTTGCGAATATCAATCAAACCACGTCAGTTTCATGTATTAAAAAGCTATATGGCAATCTAACTCACTTACAGAGATCAACCCTTGCTGTGCCACCAGAAAGAGAGGAGTGCGGAGGAATTGGTGTCAAGACAGGCAAAAAACTCCAACTTTAGAGATCAAGACATGGAACAAACTCTATATGGTTTTGTTTCCCGATGACGAGGAAATTCCTAATTCACGAACGCAAAATTCTCCCAACTCATTGCTATTCTCCGTTAAAGCTATTGAGCTATATGTTTATATACGCTGGGAACGCCTGATTGCTATCGAAGATTGTGACCTTAGAGATATGCTAAAGGAATGGGCAGGTGAGATTTTGGCGGAGCGCCGTGAGTGGAGAGATTGGGTTTTATACTATAGAATATGCCATAGTTTAGCAAGATTGTTGATGAGTATCTCCTTTCGCGGAAGGAGCTGATTCAGTGGCACAAGTACAATACGAAAGATAACTTGGATTAATCTGCGGTGCTGGAGTTGATATTGGTGTAAGGATCGATAAAGTAGGTGTTTTTGGGTACCTTATTGATGTAAGAAATGTTATAGCTTTTCCTACCCTAGTACATGAACCCCACAAGGCTTTTTTAGGTCGTATCTCTAACCACATCGACCTCGTGCGTAGTTCTGAAAAAGTTATCATTCGCCATTGCTTTGGCGATTTCAAGGTTGTCATCCTAAGTGAAGTTATTGACTGAGTTGCTTCTGTCGATTTTAGCAAAGGTAAGTCACTTTGTTGTGCTGAAACCGCTAGCATCTGGAGTTTTATCTTGTGCGACGGTTCAACTAGCTGTCCTAAGATGGGTTCAGGTCCGGATCAAGACTTTTGGATTTGAGAGGCAGGAGTTCTCACATAGATCCGAGAACGTTTTGGTCACTAGTTTGTGTGTGCAACTTTTTGTATTGCTGAATGGCGTGTTCTTCGTCCCCTTCTCTCATAAGGCATCTATTGACCTTATATACTCAGGATCCTTCGTCTTATAGCGCCTTTAAGCCCCTAGATCGCACTTTTTGCAATATTTTCCCTTTGTGTTTCATTAACTGTTCCTGACCCAGTTTCCTATTCCTCTCACCTGTCCTTTTATGCTTGCGCTGTCTCTTTGTAGGTCCTGTTGGTCGTGACACATAGCGTTCCTCAGTGCTACAGATCGCCTTGTGTCACAGCGCACACTCAATAACAGGACGGCGCTGTTGCGGGTCCCGTCTTCTTCTCACCATTTCATTCAGTCAACTCCCGCTTGATCCTTTTAGTCCTCTTCTCCCTCATTTCCCCAAGTCCACAGCTTTCAACTTGCGATGGCTTGGATCCCTCCGACACGTCAGCACCGTCAATTCAACCATATACGGCTGTGCCGCACCCGAATTTCTACCTCCTGCGACATAGCAAAGTTCTGATTGACGCCTGGCTGCTGATAACTGTGCTATAAATTATAGTTGAAGATGAGTTAAGAGGGGATACATTGATGTTAATTATACTAACGGGTGACTTGTGGCTCGTAATTGGAGGAGATTTGGGGCGTATAGGATTGCGGGTAAGAAAAGTTGTATGAAAGATAGAGTTGGAGGGACAATAACCATATGGGACAGCCTGGGAGAGCGGGACTACCTAAAATTCACCCCCGTGTTCAATTGTTAGTGCGAAGCTCTGTGGCATTCTTGGATGTTAGGTTAGCACTGTTACCAAGGATTTGACAAAACAAAACCTTGGCATATCTCGTACAAAGCGTCACAGTTTGTTGACGTCTTGTGTACCCAGGAGGGAAATCCTGCCAAGGCGCTAACAAAATTAAGCTCAGCACTCCGCCCGTCACTTCGTTCCTCGCTTAGAACGGAACGTTTACGTTGAACTCGACTCGAACTTCTCCCCACTCCCTCCTGCTGGACGGGCCTCGGGTCTCGACCCCGATAGGATCCACGCCACCCGGGTCCCAGGCGTGACTGGGCCTCCTTCCCTCCGGACATGAGGGGCTGGTGACGCTTGAACAAACCCCCTCGGCCCAATGGGACGGGCATACAGCGAGGCTTTTCTTGGACTGCTTCTCCCGCCAATGCCTGGCCCGCTGGCTCGCAGAGGGTTCGGGTCCCGAGAACTTCTTAGAGTCCAATCAGCCCTTGCAGGCGATCAAGTCCTGCCAGTCCGGACGAGCGATCTCAAGAGGCCACTTCTTCGCTTTGCCTGCTCACCACGTTTAACAATCCCTCAGCAGAGAGACAGGACTCCAGAGCCTTCTGGTTCCTCCTTTCAACTGTTAGATCCAGATCCTCCCAAATCGAGCTCCTGGGCCAGGCCTAGGATGCCGCCACGGGGTAGCCCATCTCAACCCTACGCCCTCCCCATTCCCCTTTCGCGCGCAGATCCAACCCCACGATGTCAGAGGATCCGGCAAGGGGCCGGACCCATCCGGGTGGGAGTCTGAGTTGAAGGTTCAAATCCCATTAACCGCGCGCGGGTGGGACCTGGCACGGCACATTATCTCACCTATCTCTTCCATGTACCGCCCCTACGTACTGGTTTTTCACCCTGGGTTTTTCCCAAGTGTCCATGATTGTAGAGAAGTAGAGGTGTTATTACTCGCCGCCGTCGTGACCACAACCCAGCACCCTCGGAGGTGGAGCCGGTCGAAAGATCCAAATTTAAATCCTACCTAGTGTACCAGGTTCCTGGGAACGCCCCGAGCGGCCCCGTTCCGGTGCTCCCTTCGGCGCCCGGGGTCCACGTCTCGCTACGGCTAGGATGTTTCTGGCTCCGGAGCCCCGTACTGCTGCTTGTCTTATAATCTTACGTAATTTTACCCAAGCTCTGGATTTCAGCCCAATATGGTAATTTTCTTCCGAAAAGGGTATGTATATTAGTTTACCTTGATTTGTCAAATGAGAGTTCGCGTCTCTATTCTGTTTTCGACGCAAAACTATAGCACATCTGTATGCTGGAAATCGCAGTTTTCTTGAAAGGACGATCATGATTTACTAAAGTGTGGGACTGTAGGATGAGCTGGTGGTATATTGGACCTATAGCAAGACACGTGTACCTGTCAGGAAGGCTTCTTGCCACCACTTCTCTCCTTCCAAAAGTCTTCCTCAGTTTCAACCAGTGCTACCCTCCAGTCCTTGATCAGTCAGATATATTATGATCCCGTATCCCCGTACTTGAAACGTTTTCATCCACATTCTTGTCTGGAAGCAGCAACCTCCGAGTCCCGGGCTCATGTGTAGCGCTCCTACGCCCTAATCGGCACCTCGGAGATAGCAAACTCTTCATTGGTGGAGAAGTTCAGTTGGGTGGTGATCTGGGAGCCGTCGGAGCGGCGGGCATATAATTCGGCGCGTCGGACCCAAATGACGCAGACATGATGAGGGGGGATAGTGACCGATTGGTGGATGGTTTGCTCTTTGTAAATCTCGGAGGCGCTGGTCTCCGAATACCTGAACTGATAGTTGAGGGTGACTTTGAACTTTCCGAGGCCAAAGACGCCGGCTTCTTTCTCGATCTCTATACCGGCCTGGTGTTCCATCTCTCGCGAGAATGACTGGCGCCCGCCCTTCGTGATAGTGATATTGGTCGTGGCTGGGCTCGCCGTGTTGTTAGTGGCCTTTTCGTGCACGACCCATGCGACGTTCTTGGTGACGGTGCAGAAGGGGTTGTGGATGTTGTCGAGGCTAATGCGATCGTTGGGATCGAAGAAGGAGGTAAAAGGCAGCGTGATCAAAGACTGCTCCATCTTGTTAAACGTTTCGCCGTTCTCCGGAATCCTATCCGGGGCGAGCGCGGGAGGCTCGTTCGAGAACTCCTTGAGCCTGGGCGGCAGATGCAGCAGCGGCACCCGGGCAAGGGTGTAGCTGGGCTGGCCGTACCCGGCGCTAAAGCGGAACGAGCCTGCCACCACCGGGATCCATTCCTTGTCGTCACTGGCACTGGGCGCGCGCGGATAGATCCTCCAGAAGGACGCATCCCACTTGCCACCCGAGCCTTTGTCGTCCCAGGTCGGATTGTCCTCGTAGGTGGCAGGCCTGACCAGGTCCTCGCGCACGCAATAGATCTCGTCGATGCCTGGCGCGCTGCCGCCCCGGACGGCCACATCGCCCAGCGCAACATAGCCAGCCGGGGCCACGGGTCGCCAGACGGACACGTCGTGCTTGCCGCCACTGCCCTTGTCGCTCCAGACCCCTAGTTATGATGTCGTCAGCCTATTGAATCAGGAAACGGCATTGTGGCCAGACTCGAAGCCGCACTCACAATCGTAGCGCTCTGGCGAGCGGACGGCCGGGCTGTGGCGCGCGTGTGGAGGCCGGCTGTCGCCGATCAGAAGGGCGGCCCAATTGTTATTAGGGTTGGGGTGGCCTTCGAAGACAACGCTCCCAACAGGGCGCAGATCGTCCTGTGGCTTGGGATGCCAAAAGGCACCGTCACGACGCGCGCCAGTGCCAGTGTCATCCCAGCGCCAGTCGAACTCGGACGTCAGGGTAATGCGAAGGTCACCGTAATCGTGGGTCTTGTTGGGCATGATGGCAAGTGATTATAGAGTGATCTGGGGAAGCTGCTGACTGCTGAGGGCGAGATCCTTCGAGTCTTTTCAGTAAAGCGACGTAGTGAGGCTGTCGATTCGAGTGTGGTGTTGAGACCCGGTTGTTGATGCTCCTCGCCCGGCGGCGCGCCCTCTTTTATACATCGAAGTTCACCCTCATCGTCGTCGTCGAGGTTGTCTCGTCCTCACTCCACGTCCCAGCCCTTCGAGCATCTGTCGTCGTTGACCGCTCTTGTCGACGGAGAGGCCGACATGTGGCGATGTGGTGCTCCGAGATTTGTCAACATTCAATGTGTTGGGGGGTTATGGGCTGTTCAGCTCTCAGCACGGCTACGGATGGACGGCTCGAAGAGTAAATGCACGCATTGCACACTCCCCGACAGCAGCATCAGATCATCGATCTTTCCCTAAAGAGAGTAGGGCATTTGACAGCTCCGGTGAGGTGCAGGAATTGAAAGAGCTGAACTGTCAGCCCATCAGTAGCGTTTGAGAACAGTTGTTGCCATTGGCTCGTCATCATGTTCGTCAGGGGAGACAGCTGTCTGAGTGATATTGGGAAGTTAACCCGCGCCTTGGCGGTCCAAATTACTTGCTCCATATCATGCTCCATATCATGCTGACATACGGTTAGCAGCAAATACGGAAGATTGGTCTTTTGGATAGTGGTTCATCGTGCGTGCCCTCCATCCCAGCTCCTCCAAGAGTTCAAGGAAGCTCGAGGACGAGCCCAGCATTCTGCTGCGCTCTCTCAACCGCAGTTGCCGACGTATTTTGATTCCGCCCCTCTTCATCCTTGCTGCTCTTCCTGAACGTAAATTCGGCGACGCCGTGGCGCCCGACAGGAAGTTCTGGGGAAACGAATGGGACCCCTGCCGTGCAGATCCATGCCCGCGATAGCGCCGTTGCTAAACCGCAACATTAGGGCCTTCCGTATATCTTCAAGGGGTTCTCTCCATAACGGTGGTTCCCGATAACAAACGAGCTCTCACTTATTTTTACAAGCACAGGAATTTAGTCCTTCGTTTTACCGCACAGGTGGTCTTAGGGTTTCAGAGGCCAAAGTGACTGTCATCAGCATCAGAGACGTCTGATCAGACGGCCAAGGATCTTATTCAGAATGTCTAAGCTATCGTTTATTCAGAGCTACGTAGTTGTTATCATATATCCTAAGCCACTGCTAACAACTGCTAGAATTCCAGCTCGTATCTAATTAAAGGGACAGGTGCCATAAGCAGTCAGGGCGCGGGCCAGAAAAAGGCTCAGAGAGGTATCACTTTAACTGTGAAAAAAAAAGCCTATCTTCAATTGTTTTTTTCCCCTTAGCTAGCACAGGTTTCCCCTGGTGCGGGGTTTCTCCGGTGCAAAATGTATATAGTGAGCCAGGTAGTTAGTTGTTGCTCGCCGTCGACGTGAGCACAACCCACCACCTCCAGGAGTCAGGGGTCAGGCCGGTTGAAAAAAAAATAGAATAGAATTAGATTGAATGCCAATCAACTAGCTCTGGTAAGGCTTCCCTACAAAACGTCTACTTCGAGGGTACAGTTAGACCTGCTGATAACGATACGGCTCGTCAAAAACTGGTGCATGTGTGATATTAAGGCCAGACAAACTATTATTACTCCCAGAGTACCTACTATTTCCCGTTTTTTTGGTAGCCTAACCTTAACTAGCATATATCGAAATTTAAAATATCCAAGAAATATTCAAAAAAACTCTCAACTTTAAAGGTCTGAAGCTTTCTTGAAATAATACTCCAGATGCAATTGTATCCTATGAGCTTTTGGCCCGCATTTGCACCTGCAGGATCATTCATTGTTGCCCAAGCCTTCTGATATGGATTCGGGTGCGGTTCAAGGACTATGAGTTTAAGAGACAGGAGATATTACCTCGCCACTTTTCCAAGACGGGTGCGCCATGCTTGGAGTTCAGGGCGAACTCTTCTCTTATCGTCTGTCGGAATCTGGAGGAAAAACTAAGAATCTTCATCTGCACAACGCTGTGTCTCCCCGCTGATCATAGAGTTGACAAGCTGAGGTGGAGGTGACCTTGCCAGAGCGCCTGAGCATTTTCTGATTCTGCGGACTCCTTATAAACCTGAGCCATCAACCCAACGGCAGTTCGACACTCGCTGCAAAATCTCAACAAGTTTGTACGTATTTATAGACTTTCTAGCCACCTAGGCTGCCTGGAATTTGTATGGCTATTTTGCTGTCCTTGGCCACCTTTGCTGGTCTGCTGGATGTGAATAACACACAGGTTCGGTTGCAACGGCGTTACTGTACCCTTTGCAGCACGGGCATTGCTGCTATGTACCCTCCGTTAATTCATTTCGTTTAACTCCGTTTGAAAACCGTCTCGCTAACAGCAGGGACAAAGGGGCCGAGAACGGCCCTGCTGCTTGTCACTTTTTGAGTTCCTCTATTCCAAAGGCAAAAGGATTATTATGGCAGCAGGCTATCCGGGCTACGAAGTGCGGGGTATGTCAGCTGTCCTGCGCGCCACTGAATGCGCCGTGCACTGCACTGTCCCTTTCGCGGACAAGCGCGAGAGGATAAGGGGCTGCATGATGTTGGCGAACGGTGTGGTATTTAGGCCTTTGTGTCTAGGTTGTCACTATAATGGCGGACCGGCGGTAGGGTGTGTCCACTGATCGCAGGAGTGTCCCTTTGTGCGGGGCCTTTGGATGTTTTTGTGGTCGGGGAGAGCACGAGTCGGGGATGTGTCGGAAGCACACATGAGGTGCTGTGGGTGTCCTATGACGTGGGGATGTCGTGGTTAGTGAAGCTGCTTGAGGATCAGTGCATGTGGAGGGCAGAGAAGGCGAGGTTTGGGCTTTTTGTTTTTGGAGGGGGAGGGGAGGAATTATTGAGCAGCCTCATGTGTCACGACTAATTATGATATTCCCTCACAGCAACACACCGGTTTTTTTTCCCCTTTTTCTTGGGTTCCCCGCGTGTATATAGTGTAGTTTAGGCAGCCCATAATCACCTCCTGCCCACCGCCGTCGTGGGCACGACTAAGCACCCTCAAGGGGTGAGATGGGTCGAGAATTACAACTCAATTGAATTCAATCCAACCATGGCGCCGGCTAGCGCCGGCGTCTTCTCGGCCCTACGACAGGCCAGGGAGGTCAAAGTCAAAGAAATCAATGCACTCGTCTCCGTTTCCGAAAAACTTTATGCCGCGGTCGAGAACGTCGAGAGAAGCCTCTTCGGACAGATCGAGAAGACGGTCGTCAAACCTCTCATCTCAAAGCTTCGCTCTCTCCTCATCCATGCGGCCTGCCTGGCAGACGGACGGTCGATCACGCCCTAGGGCTGGAGACAGCCTTCGCCGAGTTTGCCCGCTGGGCTTTGGACCACAGAACTCTGCTAGTGCAAGTGAGCAGGGCTCGCCAGATGCCCCTCCCTCCCTCTACAATGCTATTAGGAAACCGGTTCGACGAAGCCGCCGCTCTTCTAGAGGTCTTTTGATTAGGCCCTCCACGAAGGCCGCAGCGGACGCTCTCGAGAATGCTAGGGCTAAGGGGCTCAGTTTACCATCTACCTTTCACTCGGACACTTGGCTGCTCCAAAGATCCCTATGGTCACCGATACTCTTCGTGTTATATTCATTACCCATTGTTACTCTATCATAACAATGTGCATCGTTCATGTATGTATATGGACGAACACGCAAAGCTATCTTGGGGCCGGCACCCAACCCCAATTAGCACTCCGCGCTGCACTTCGTGTCCAGTCCTTATACCCGAAGGCAGGCGGTCTCGGTCTAAGAGTGGACCCGCTCTACATTTTCCCCAGTGAAGCAAGCTTGAAGTGATACAAGATGGAACCAGATCGGCTTACTCTTCGGTCTGGAAGGCCGAGTCCACGTCGAGTGTAACCAGCAGTTCGTGGTTTCCTTGGCGTGATCTGGTCTCCGCGTCACGGACAAGGGCCTGAACAAGATCCAGTGCTGATCTTCGATGGAACAGCCCTGGAGACATCCAGGGGGATAACGCCTGATTAAGATTGCGGCCAAAGTTATTCTTCTCTGGAAGAGTCTCTCGATTCCCTCACCAAAGACAGACAGTAAGGTAATCGGCCGCCATCCTTTGTAGGATCGGGGGTCACGACCCGGTTTGGACAGAGTAACCACGGTTGCTTGCTTGGATGCCAAGTAGCCGAGGCGGAGACAGGCCTCAGAGAGGCATCAGGCGATCAGTAGCAGTTTGTCACAGGCATGTCAGACAAATGATAGAGGCACTTCGTCGGGACCCGGAGTGTTAGATGTCGCCTCGAGGAAGCTGTCGGTAAGTTTGACGTCCGAGGGTGGGGTATTAAACCTGGTCCGAAAGTCTGGGGTAATTCTTGGTCCGGACCAAGTCAGTTTGGAGCCGGACCGAAAACCGGCTGGACGGAAGGCTTGGGCGGCAAGGTGGGCCACTCATTTCTCTACATTCAGGATGGAGAGTCCAATGACCGAAATCACTGATGGGCGGTTCATCCGAGAAGTCTTTGCGCCATTGCAGGATGCGACCCCAGTCGGATGGGGTAGCGACGGAAGCAGCCTGGTTTCTGTAGAAGCTCGTACGAGCCTCTCTGCAAGCTTCCTGAAGACTAAGGGATCCGAGTCTCTGGATACCTGGAGCGTCTCAGACGACCATAGAGTCCTCTTCGTGTGCGGACCAGAGGGAGCAGAGAAACGGCCCACTACTCCTTTTAGAGCGTCATAAAGGGGAAGATGCATTCCTGGTTCCTTCCAATGGCGACATCGATTTGGGTTGAGGAGAAGTCTCAGGAGGAATAATGGGGACGAGGTATGTGAAACATGCGGCCATAAATGATGTTTGGAGTTATGTCGGAATGTGTAAGATTTGGTAAACTCTGTCCCTACAAAGGAGGGAGTTCTTTGGCTAAATCATCCGGACTGTTTGTGTTATGAAGGCTGATGTAGTACATCGATCCTCTTGGAATTATGATGATCCACTTAGACAATGTGAACATTTCAAGTACGAATCACTTTGAGCTCCTACATAGTCATTTGACCTTCCCGTGAAGACACATCTTGCAAGACCATGTTTATGTGGATCACAGGTACCCCGTCTTATGTCTTGACGTAACATCGTGCCGGGGTTCCCGTAGGAAACTGACCCGTGGGCGGCTGAGAATAAGCTAAGTATAGCAGCGGATCTGCTACCGCAAAGGGCTGAGATTCGCAATCTACCAGGCATCTTAGCTCCTAAAACAGTAGAGTCACTGGCGTAGCAGTAGTATGTCCACCAACATGGGTCATCATACAAGTCTAGCGTCCACTAATGGTACCCTGGAAAAGAAACTAGAACTAGTTTTAAGCACGTCGTACCTCTCTCTTCACCTGCCATTCTAACGTCACTCTCGCTCTCATAACTTCGGGCTTGGCTCTAACACCCATCTTCATCTCTCACAACAAAGATCCTGCCCCAATGTCTAGGCTAAAAATTCCCCCAGAAATCACTGTTCTCATCTCTAAGCCACGCCCGCCCGACCCAAAATGTATCAAAACCGACGTACGCTGCGCCCTCTGCAATGAAGTACCCCAGCAGGACGAGAAAGATATTTTTTACGTCGCGCGTATGTAAACTCTTCTCTCACGAAGTAAAGATCAAAAACATACAATGACAAGTACGTCTTAACTCACTCACTCACCGTCTGGGAAGAGAGGTACAGTTCTCAGCAACCAAGATTACACCGCCCTCCGCGCATATACGTCCGCCTTCCGGGTGACCGTACGTCCACCCTTCAACAAGCATGTAGGGCCCCTGTATGGACGCCAAGCCATCGGCCAAGTCGGGCCCCTGTATGAGATGCCCCTTGCTTGCGATCAACGACGGCAACACCAATGATTAAGGGAAGTATTGTGCTACGGGCGAAACACTGGACTGGGGAAACGGAAGGCGGTTGAGCAGCAGGAGGAGGGGAAGTTGGGGTGGGTGCGCATCACGGTTGACTTGAGGGGGATAGTTAAGATCTGGCGGTTGGACGAGAAGCCGTCGTACAGAGGGAAGGGAGGTAGATCAGTGCGGGTTTGTGGTTGAGAGGGTGGAGGATTTGGAAGATGTCGTTGTCGAGGGGAAGGCAAGTCACTCAAATCCGCAATCCTCCCGACCCCAACCCTGATGATCAGACTAACGAACTCCAGTACCCCGCGCTCATACGCCTCTCCCTCCCCCCTAAGCACTCTCGACCCCCAAAAGGCTTCCATATTTGGAACACGCCTCACCCACCATCCCTCTTCCAGTGCCGTCTCTATTACCCTACAAGCCATAGCGTAAACACTTATGAGAACTACCCTGACCAAAGCTGTTTCCTCAAAGCCGTCCGCCTGAATCCCTCCAACCCCATCGAAGGGATTACCTTCTTCCTCCGTCCCGAAGATGGTAGGCCCCTGGGTATGCACGTGCACCATCCGGGGAATGGAAACGAAAAGAATACGGTGCTCCCACTCGGCCTGCCCCCCTTTCTCTGCCGAGGTGTCGAGTGGATATTCGCGCCCGTCGGCAAAACCGACCGGATTGTTGGATTCGGAATGCGACACACACGGCAGGGCACGGACGATGGGCGTGGTATTACGAAGATACGACATGCCATGTTACTAAGGCTGAAGCTGGCGGGAGACGCAGTAGCGGGGTATTTGATAGAGGATTACCCCGGTTGGATGGACCAATGTCTCGCTCAAGTCAAGGAGGGAGAGGCGGAGGGGGAGGGTACGTCTGCCGGGCCAGTGACGCTGGTATACGGCGTGCCTCATCATGGGATATATTGGGAATGGTTTGGCGGGTACGACGGGACCTATGACAACGAGGATGTTAGTTTCCAGCCGTCATTCCCAAGCCCGCCGGCCTTCGGCTTCTGGACACGCGTTCTTGAGTACCCGGTATCTTACCAAACTATCTATTCATGGGCGCCGCTGGATAACGTTGTGGAGGCAGTGGTATCCAGCTGGCAGCTTGAAGGCCAATGCAGGGGGGATCATTTTCGTCTATGAGGACGGCTCACGGCGAGCGATAGGTTTGTGTCAGCCAACTGATGAGCATCAGGTCTACCGGAATCCGAAAACGATTCACATGTGGGGCTCTGTAAATCCTTACTTTCCTTACCACCCGTGGTACTTTTGGAGAGTGCAGTTCACGTCGATCACGCTGGACTCTTACGATGACGAGCTCGAGCGTTCCTTTAAGGGATGGAAGGCCGCACCTCTTGAGGGTTACATTAAGCTTTGGTACGATATTGGTGATGCGGACAGTAGGCTGGTTATTACACCAACCCTCCTGTAGAAGGAAATGCGTTGGGTACTGCCCAGATGACCAGTTGAGAGGAAGCAAATTTGTCAACACTGATTTACGCACTTCCTACAATACCTGTCTGCGAAAATATTCTTTCAGAAGTCTCTCAGCCCCGCTGCGCCAGGGGCCCTATTCCATCTCGGGTTCCCTGTGAAACCGTTCTAAGCAAAATGTCAGCATGGCTAAACTTCCCCCTAATCGACAGGATTAACATCTACCTCGCCTACGATATGAATCCCAAGAGTATGTTCTCCGGTTCAGCCGTATCACACACTTCCCCTCGCCATTGACCAGCATGGCGACCAAGTCTTTCCCAGGAACCCTATGGGGAGCCACGTCTGTCTTCTTCCATTCATCCTGCTGGCCCGTCTGTATCCTGTCGTGTATTTCAGGGGGCAGCTCAGAAAAGTCGGTCGTCTGCGCGAAGAACACTTCACACATGGGAACACCCCGGTCGTTGGTCCAAGGCCGGTAAAACATAACCCTCGGGGCGTCGTACCGCTCACACGGATCATGGTTCACGCGGCATTGGCCCAGCGCACGCTGTGCTCCGTTGCCATACTCGATCAGGATCCCGCGGCAGATCCGCTTGTCTTGAGGAGAGAGGTATACCCATGCCGCGGCCACATCACTCAGCCAAGCCCAGGACAGACAGTCGCCGACGGGATTTTGTCCCTCGTCGTGGAGGTCGTAATCATCATCCCACAGCACTTGGTTAAACCAACGTGAACCCGGCCAATCCCCTCCAAAGTTATACCCATCCCATTGGTCCACCACATCTTGGTGGATGGCGCCAAAAAAAAGGAGATCGTACCCCGGTATTGGCTTGCCGAACAGCATGGTTATCGGCGCCCCCGCGGCCACAGAGCAGGTGTTACGTCTGTTCGGAGGTTGATGACGCTCACCGAGAAGAGCCCCGATGGTAACATCGCCGGCTAGTTGAAGCCGAAAGAGGAGTTTGCGCGGGCCAAGATTATTTGGATATTCTATTTGACGGTCCAAGATCGTGGACTGTTGGTCACCCAGGCCGATAATGCGGTCATTGGGGGAAACAGGGATATGAACCCAGACGAGACGATCTTGTTGCCATGGGGGGAATTGGTGAAGAGTCTCGCCAGCGGTGCTGTCGGTGTCGCGATGGATGTGGACACCCACGATGTTGGCGACCGGCTGGTCGATAAAGAAAGTTAGGCCGCGGATGTCGTGAAGGGGGATGCGGTCGATGATCTGAGGAAGGGGAGTCCATGGACAATAATAATTATAGCTGTGGAAACTCCCAAAATTCGTACTCGTGCATAAGAATTCCCAACGGGGTGGAACGGGGGTGTTCCACAAAATAAAACTCTCCCCGTAAATCGGCTCTCTATGGTTTGTAAACCTAAGACGCATTCGGCCATTCTGCGCAGGAATCTATCAGCTAAACACCAAGTTTGAAGCCGCAATAGGAGAGAATAAAAACGAACCTTGAGTTCGGCAAACACCTCTCCGAGCAAGTCCTGCTCCCTCACCAGCGCAAAAGCTTCATCCTGCGGCGATTCATCTATCCATGACGGCCGGTGAGGGAATCGCTCAACGCGTTTCAGCCCATTCGCGTCAACAGTCAGTCTCACGAACTCGTCCTCTATGAGCTTACTCTCCCTCTTCTCAACCTTCTCCAGCCGCCCTCCCCTCTCCCAGAAGCTCACGCGTCTCAAAGATAGCGTGACCATGGGCTCGTCCCTCTCAGCCAGAATCCCCTCTACGACCTCCAAGATCCTCGGCACCCGCCAGATCCATGCCCCCTCCGAATAGCCCTTCACCATATCCAGCACCTCCTGTGGCAGCCGTTCCGCCAAGGTCCACGCAAACTGCGCAACGAGACCCCTCGGCGCTGGTTTATCTACGCGGTCGACAGGCGAGGGCAAAAAATCCAGAGGCGGCGCGTAGCTCCAGGGCGTCTTCCATGCTGCGTGGGTCCACAAACGGTGTAGCGCCTGGTCGAAAGTGGGAGCCAAGCCTGCCAGCTGGAGCTGCTCGAGCTTTACCTGGAAGAGGGCAAAGCAGAGCTCGTGGAGAAGGATGGCTTCAGGTCGGGAGTCTGTTGGGTTAGAGAAATCCCCTCGGAAGTGAATGTATGTTAGCGGACGGTCTTCCTGTCCCTCAAGGGACGGGAAGGAGTACTTTGGGGGATTGAAGTTTGGGGGATTGGAGCCTAGGGTACTGGGGTCTAATGATCTCGGGGGTTCAAGGGTAAAGGGGCTGGTGTAGGCGCGGAGAGAGGTCAGGTCATGGTTTCCGAGGACTGGAAGGTTGCCATCAGCTTATGTGGCTGAGATCGTGGAGAGTGGTGATGAAATATGATGCCTCACGTACGCGCGATGGCAAGATGACCTTCGACGCGATGATTGCAAAGGGGACAGACGGTTTCCGTAAAAATTTTGGACCCTCTTTGAGTGGCGTCGATTGGGTCGGAGGACACAATCGTGAGGGCTACCCTCATGGTGAGTGTGAATGGTTACCTTTTAAAACTTGAATTCATAAGAGAGGATGAGTTGTTAGCCCTGAGATTGGGCTCAAGGTCAAGTGCTTGTACAACAAGATAAAGCAGCTACGGCCATGAGGGGAAAAAAAAAAGCCCATGACTGGTCGGTTCGCCCCAACCTCTTTTCTATCCCCACCTGGCTCCCACATAGAGCACTTGCAAACTTCCAGTTCCACAATCATATAAGCCACCCCAAGCTTCTTTCTTTCCAGCAAGATACCTATGAGCGGGGAATGGTTGACGTAGCGGTATGTCCTCCGAACTTGCCATTGCGAGGCCATTCCTCAGGTCTCGGGTTTAACTCTTGCCACAAGTCCACGGTATTTCCGGACTTCAAGAGATTCAGTACTCCCTAATTTCTCCAGCCAGTTCGGTTACTTGGCTAGGCGTCCACCTCAAGCCGACCCCTTTCCTACTTACAAGCTCGCGCCGTGCCCCTTGTACCCCTGGTGATCCCGGGAAGCTGACAAAGGGGCCTCTTCCCGGATATTTTCTTTTTCTGTTCATGCTCACTTCTAAACGATCTCTGTTTGTAGTCGCCGTAGTAACAGAGCCTGATGGCCAGCGACCCAAGGTTCATCCATAGCTCAATCTTCAGGTAAATACATGACTTTACCCCTCACTTCTTAAAATACAAACACTTCGTATAAACATAACTCAACAGCCCCTGCTTGCCCATCTCCCCTCCAAACCCGCTATCCTTCATGCCCCCAAAATACGCCGCATAGTGCGGCCTCTCGGACTGATTAATCCAAATACCTCCCGCCTCCAGCCTCCTCGCAATCCTCTCCGCATTTGCCAGATCCCTCGAGTAAACACTCGCCCCCAACCCGGCATTCGCCAGGTTTGCCCTCGCAACGACATCATCCTCATCCGACCACTTTAGCACAGGCAGCACCGGCCCAAACTGCTCCTCCTGCACAAGCTCACACTCCTCCGGTGGGTTCTTGACGATCGTCGGCGGCAGCCAGAACCCCTTCCCATCGGCCGTGACCTGGGCCGTCTGGCCTCCTGTGACGATCTCGTACCCTTTGGCCTTGCAGTCATCGATGATGCGCTTAACGATGCCGTATTGGAGCTTGTTGGAAACGGGACCGAATAAGCTGAAGGCATGTCCGTCGGCCTGGATGGTGTAGCTTTTCTCGACCTCGGCGACTAAGCGCGACAGAAACTCGTCGTAGATGCTTTCGTGGACGTAGATCCTCTTGCTGGCAACGCAGACTTGCCCGGCATTGAAGAACGCCCCGCTGGCGACGCTCGGGACGGCGACGTCGAGATCTGCATCGGGGCAGACAATGCAAGCATCATTCCCCGCCAACTCGAGCGTCACCCTCTTGAGCGTCCCCGCGCAAGCGGCGAGAACTTTCTTCCCCGTCGCGATCGTCCCGGTAAAAGTGATCTTTGCGATGCCGGGGTGGGTGCAGAGCTTGGCCCCCACATCAGCGCCGCCGTTAAGGACCTGGAAGACGCCGGGAGGGAAAATGCCGCGCGACAGCTCGACCCATTTCATCACGGCGTAGGGCGTGAACGGCGAGGGTTTCACGATGACACAGTTGCCTGTGATGAGCGCCGAGACGATCTTCACGCTGGAGAGGATCAGAGGAAAGTTCCAGGGGCAGATGGCGCCTACGACGCCGAGGGGCTCGTGCGTTGCGATAATCTTAGTGGTGTCGTCTTCGTATTGGACGTTGTCTTCTAGGGGGTTTTGGGCTGGAGGGGTCAGTTGGGGGGGTTGACGGAATCAGGGAGAGTGGGAGGAGACAGACGTACAATACCAGATGCAATGGGTGATGCTGGTTTGGACGTCGATATCGGACATGAGTTTCTGAAGCATGTCAGCCCTCTGTTGTATGGCTGATCTTTCTGGTAGCTCGACATACCGACTTGCCGCTCTCGCGCATCAAGATGCTTGCCAACTCCTCAGCATGCTCCTTCAGCACATCGCCCAGCTTAACGAGGGCCGCCTGGCGCTCAGCAACAGTTGACTTGCTCCATGTCTTGAAGGCCTTTTGCGCAGCAGCAACAGCATCCTCGAAGTCCTTATCACTCGCAATAGGACATGGCCAGAGCTCTTCCTCGGTGCGCGGGTCAATGCCGCGGTGGTTTTCGCTGCTCTCGCGCAGCTCGTCGTTGACGATATTGTAGAACTTGAGCTCCATATTTACCAATTTCTGTTCGCTGGACAATGATGGGAGGA
>Ga0065720_1000135_pt1 | contig 25774 bp, 14 predicted proteins | sample Thericmetagenome_FD_59107 | JGI IMG/M metagenome (GOLD analysis project Ga0065720, IMG submission 59107) | Thermophilic microbial communities from the Joint Bioenergy Institute, California, USA of rice/straw/compost enrichment - eDNA_2 v2... | ecosystem: Engineered > Solid waste > Grass >... | reverse complement strand
CGGCGGCGGCGGCCGCGCGGCGCAGGCGCCTCCTCGTCCTCGGCCAGGCGGAAGTCGATGCGGCGGTCCTCGACGCTGGCCTTGAGCACCAGGATGCGCACCCGGTCGCCGAGGCGGAACTCGCGGCCGCGGCGCTCGCCGGTCAGGGTCTTCCGGACCGGGTCGAAGTGGTAGTAGTCGTGCGGCAGCTGGGTCACGTGCACCAGGCCGGTGACCTTGGAATCCACCAGCTCGACGAACAGGCCGAAGCTGGTCACGCCGCTGATCACGCCCTCGAAGCGGCTGCCGACGTGCTGCTCCATCCACGCCGCGCGGTAGCGCTCGTCCACCTCGCGCTCGGCCTCGTCGGCGCGGCGCTCGCGCTCGGAACACTGCAGCGCCAGCGCCGCCATCTCCGTGGCCGAGTACAGGTAGTCGGATGCACGGCCGCCGCGCAGCGCGTGCTTGATCGCACGGTGCACCAGCAGGTCCGGGTAACGGCGGATCGGCGAGGTGAAGTGGGCGTAGGCCTCCAGCGCCAGGCCGAAGTGGCCGAGGTTGTCCGGCGAGTACACCGCCAGGCTCTGGCTGCGCAGCAGCACCGACTCCAGCAGTGCCGCGTCCGGCCGGTCGCGCACCTTGCGCAGCATGCGCGCGAAGTCGCGCGGCTCGACCTTGGCCCAGGGCGGCATGCGCAGGCCGANCTCCTGGAGGAACTCCAGCAGGTCGGCGTACTTGGCCTCCGGCGGCCGCTCGTGGATGCGGAACGGCGCCGGGATGCGCCTGCGCAGCAGGAAGCGCGCGGCCTCGACGTTGGCCGCGATCATGCACTCCTCGATCAGCTTGTGGGCGTCGTTGCGCGGCAGCATGCCGGCCTGCACCACCTCGCCCTCGCGGCCGATGATGAAGCGCACCTCCGAACTCTCGAATTCGATCGCGCCGCGCCGCTGCCGCGCCCGGGCCAGCACCTTGTACAGCTGGTACAGCCGCTCGACCTGCGGCATCAGCGGGCCGATCTGCGCGCGCGCCTCGGCGTCGTCCTCGCCCACCGCCTTCCACACCTGGGTGTAGGTCAGCCGCGCATGCGAGCGCATCACCGCCTCGTAGAAGCGCGAGCGGGTGACCTCGCCCTCGTGGTCCACCTGCATGTCGCAGACGAAGCAGAAGCGGTCCACGTCGGGATTGAGCGAGCAGATGCCGTTGGAGAGGGTCTCCGGCAGCATCGGCACCACGAAGCCGGGGAAGTACACCGAGGTGGCACGGCGCTGCGCCTCCTCGTCCAGCGCGCTGCCCGGCGTCACGTAGTGGGAGACGTCGGCGATGGCCACCACCAGGCGGAAGCCGTTGCGGTTGGGCTCGCACCAGACCGCGTCGTCGAAGTCCTTGGCGTCCTCGCCGTCGATGGTCACCAGCGGCATGTCGCGCAGGTCCACGCGCCCGCCGATGGTCTCCGGCTCGACCACCAGCGGCACCGCGGCGGCCTCGTCCAGCACCGCCTGAGGGAACTCGTGCGGCAGGTCGTGGCCGTGGATGGCCGCCTCCACCACCAGCGAGGGGGTGAGGCGGTCGCCGAGCACGGCGACGATGCGGCCGATCGGCGGGCGCCGCGAATCCGGCGGCTGCACCAGCTCGCACACCACCAGCTGGCCGTCGCGGGCGCCGCCGATGGCGTCCGGCGGCACCTGCACGTTGCGCTGGATGCGCTTGTCGTCCGGCACCACGAAGTGGATGCCGGCCTCNGTGGCGAAGTGGCCGATCAGCCGGGTCAGGCGCCGCTCCAGCACGCGGGCGATGCGGCCCTCGCGGCGGCCGCGGCGGTCCATCCCGGTGACGCTGACCAGCACCCGGTCGCCGTGCATGACCTTGCGCATCTCCGCCGGCGGCAGGAAGAGGTCGTCGGTGCCGTCGTCGGTGCGCAGGAAGCCGAAGCCGTCCGGGTTGGCGATGACCGTGCCCGGGACCAGGTCGGTCTGCTCCACCGGCGCGTAGCCGCCGCGGCGGTTCTGCACCAGCTGGCCGTCGCGGACCATCGCGCCCAGGCGCTTGAGCAGCGCCTCGAACCGCTCCGGCTCGGTCAGGCCCAGCTGCCCGGCCAGGTCCTCGGCGGTCTGCGGGCCGGTGGCCGCATGCAGCAGCGCGAGGATGGCCTCGCGGCTGGCGATGGGGTTGGCGTAGCGCTCGGCCTCGCGGTCGGCGTAGGGATCGCGGAAGCCGGCCGACGTGGCCTTGAGCGCACGCGCCGGCGTCCTGCGCCGCTCGCCGGCCGCCTTGTCCCTGGCGGCGGCCGGCCGCGCCGGTGCCGGCTCCGGCATCCAGGGCGGCAGCGCCGCCTTGCGCTTGCCTCCCGTCCTGCCGGTGCCACCCGCCGCGCCCGCGGCCTTGCGGCCCGTCGCGCCGCCCCTGCGGCCTTCGCCGCCCGCGGCCTTCCCGCCGCGCGTGTCTTTCGTTTTTCATGCGGCGATGGTACACTTCCCTCCGTCGTCGCCGCGTCGGAACGATTCTTCGACGGGGGCGTTGACAAAGCCGAAGGCGCCCTTCAAAATGCGCGCCTCACCTGCCCAGGTGGCGGAATTGGTAGACGCACTAGTTTCAGGTACTAGCGGGTAAAACCGTGGAGGTTCGAGTCCTCTCCTGGGCACCAAGACTCGAAAAAGCCCCGCTCCGGCGGGGTTTTTTGTTGCCCGCGTTCCGCACCCGGCGCGCCGGTTTGGCCACCTCCCGCCTTCCGCCGCAGCCGCCGCATCGGTGACGACGCGGCAGACCTGCCCGGATGCTCCTGCACACCGATGGCGGTTGGATCACCGGCAAGCCGGGCGGTGGCCACGCCACAGGGAGGGCAGCCATGGCTCCGGCCAGCGCCCGCCTCGCCTCCCGGCGCCACATCCGCGCGCACCTCCCGACCCGGACAGGGCTGGCCCGGATGCACCGGCCCGGTCGCCGCTGGCGCGCGCCCTGCAGACGGGCACGCAGAGGGCGGCATCGCGGCTGCCTCACCTGCCCGGGCGCGATGCCGAAGCCGGGTAGAATCGGGCTTTCCGCTCACCCCCGCACCTGCCGCATGACCGAAGCAATCCGCCCCGTCTTCCACGGCTTCGAACAGATCCCGCTGCGCGAGTACGCCGAGCGCGCCTACCTGGACTATTCGATGTACGTGGTGCTGGACCGCGCCCTGCCGTTCCTGGGCGACGGCCTGAAACCGGTGCAGCGGCGCATCGTCTACGCGATGAGCGAGCTGGGGCTCAACGCCTCGGCCAAGCCGAAGAAGTCCGCGCGCACCGTCGGCGACGTGATCGGCAAGTTCCACCCGCACGGCGACTCGGCCTGCTACGAGGCGCTGGTGCTGATGGCCCAGCCGTTCTCCTACCGCTACCCGCTGATCGAGGGCCAAGGCAACTTCGGCTCGCCGGACGATCCCAAGAGCTTCGCGGCCATGCGCTACACCGAGGCCAAGCTCACCCCGATCGCCGAGGTGCTGCTGGGCGAGCTGGGCCAGGGCACGGTGGACTGGGTGCCCAACTTCGACGGCACCCTGCAGGAGCCTAGCTGGCTGCCGGCACGCCTGCCGCACCTGCTGCTCAACGGCACCACCGGCATCGCCGTGGGCATGGCCACCGACATCCCGCCGCACAACCTCAACGAGATCGTCAGCGCCTGCGTGCGCCTGCTCGACGACCCGGAGGCCAGCGTCGCCGACCTGTGCGAGCACGTGCGCGGCCCGGACTACCCGACCGAGGCGGAGATCATCACCCCGCCGGACGAGCTGCGCGCGATGTACGAGAGCGGCACCGGCAGCGTGCGCGCCCGCGCCACCTGGAAGAAGGAGGCGGGCAACTTCGTCATCACCGCCCTGCCCTACCAGGTCTCGCCCTCCAAGGTGATCGAGCAGATCGCCGCGCAGATGCGCGCCAAGAAACTGCCCTGGCTGGAGGACATCCGTGACGAGTCCGACCACGCCAACCCGGTGCGCGTGGTGCTGGTGCCGCGCTCCAGCCGCGTGGACGGCGAACAGCTGATGAGCCACCTGTTCGCCACCACGGACCTGGAGAAGAGCTATCGCATCAACCTCAACGTCATCGGCCTGGACGGCAAGCCGGCGGTCAAGGACCTGCGCACGCTGCTGGAGGAGTGGCTGGCCTTCCGCACCGACACCGTGGTGCGCCGCCTGCGCCACCGCCAGGAGAAGGTGGAGCGCCGCCTGCACCTGCTGGAAGGCCTGCTGGTGGCCTTCCTCAACCTGGACGAGGTGATCCGCATCATCCGCACCGAGGACGAGCCCAGGCCGGTGCTGATGGCGCGCTTCGGCCTGTCCGAGGCGCAGGCCGAGTACATCCTGGAGACCAGGCTGCGCCAGCTGGCCCGCCTGGAGGAGATGAAGATCCGCGGCGAGCAGGAGGAACTGGCGCAGGAGCTGGAGCGCATCGTCGCCACCCTCGGCAGCAAGGCCAGGCTGAAGAAGCTGGTCAAGGACGAGCTGCTGGCCGACGCGAAGAAGTACGGTGACGCCCGCCGCTCGCCACTGGTGGTGCGCGAGGCCGCGCAGGCCCTGGACGAGACCGAGCTGGTACCCAGCGAGCCGGTCACCGTGGTGCTGTCGGAGAAGGGCTGGGTGCGCGCGGCCAAGGGCCACGACGTGGACGCCGCCGGCCTGTCCTACCGCGAGGGCGACGGCCTGCTGGCCGCGGTGCGCAGCCGCAGCACCTGGCAGGTGGCCTTCATCGACTCGCAGGGCCGCAGCTACTCGACGGTGGCGCACTCGCTGCCCTCGGCACGCGGCAACGGCGAGCCGCTGACCGGCCGCTTCTCGCCGGCGCCGGGTGCCTCGTTCCAGGCCCTGGCCTCCGGCGAGGCGGACAGCCGCTTCGTGCTGGCCTCCTCGCACGGCTACGGCTTCGTCACCCGCTTCGAGAACCTGGTCGGCCGCAACAAGTCCGGCAAGGCCCTGCTCAACCTCACCCCGGGCGCCCGCGTGCTGCAGCCGGCGCCCCTGGGCAATCCCGGGACCGACCGCATCGTCGCCGTGACCAGTGCCGGCCACCTGCTGGCCATCCCCGCCGGCGAGCTGCCGGAGCTGGACAAGGGCAAGGGCAACAAGCTGATCGACATCCCGCGCGCCAAGCTGGGCACCGAGCGGGTGGTGGCCATCACCGCGGTGGCGCCGGGCCAGACCCTGCTGGTCAGGAGCGGCCAGCGCACCATGTCGCTGTCCTTCCGCGACCTGGAGGAGTACCTGGGCGCCCGCGCCACCCGCGGCGGCCTGCTGCCGCGCGGCTGGCAGAAGGTGGACGGGCTGGCGGTCGAGTAAGGCGCCGGCGGCGATGGAACCTGCGTACTGGCTGCAGCGCTGGCGCGAAGGTCGCACCGGGTTCCATCGCCAGGAGGTGATGCCGCTGCTGCAGCGGCACTGGCCGGCACTGGAGCTGCCGGCGGACGCGCCGGTGTTCGTGCCGCTGGCCGGCAAGANCCTGGACATGCACTGGCTGGCCGCGCAGGGCCACCCGGTGCTGGGCTGCGAGCTCTCGCCGCTGGCGGTGCAGGCCTTCTTCGCCGAGGCCGGGCTGGTGCCGGAGCGCGTGCAGGACGCCGACGGCGTGCACCACCGCAGCGGTCGCATCGACCTGGTGCTGGGCGACGTGTTCGGCCTGGGCGATGCCACCCTGGCGGCGATGCGCGGGGTGTACGACCGCGCCGCGCTGATCGCGCTGCCGCCGGCGCTGCGCCGGCGCTACGCGCGCGGGGTCTACGGCCGCCTGCCGCCCGGCTGCCGCGGCCTGCTGATCACCCTGGAGTACCCGCAGGCGGAGAAGCAGGGCCCGCCGTTCTCCGTGCCGGAGGACGAGGTGCACGCCCTGTTCGACGGGGAATGGGACGTGGCGCTGCTGGAGCGGCGCGACATCCTGGCGCGCGAACCGGGCTTCCGCGCCGAGGGCGTGACCGCGTTGTCCACCGCGGTCTANCGCCTGCGGCGCCGCTGACCGCCCCACGCCCGCCGCGGGCGGCGCGCGTCAGTCCCGGGCCGGGCCGTCGCCCAGCCTGGACAGCTGGTAGTTCTCCAGGCCGATCANGCGGATCAGGCGCAACTGCTGCTCCAGCCAGTGCGCGTGGTCCTCCTCGGTGTCCCGGAGCTGGGCCAGCAGCATGTCGCGGCTGACGTAGTCCTGCTTCTCCTCGCACAGGCGGATGGCCGCGGCCAGGTTGGCGCGCACCTCGTACTCCACGCGCAGGNCGGCCTCCAGCATCTCCACCACGGTCTTCCCCGGGGTGATGGGATGCGGACGCATGTCCGGATCGGCGCCGAGGAACAGCAGGCGGCGCAGGATCGCGTCGGCGTGCGCGGTCTCCTCCTCCATCTCGTGGTGGATGCGCTCGTACAGCGCCTTCAGGCCCAGGTCCTCGTAGCGGCGCGAGTGCAGGAAATACTGGTCGCGCGCGGCCAGCTCGCCGCGCAGCAGCTCCTTGAGGCATTCGATGACTTCGGGATGGCCTTCCATCACGGGCTCCGGTGGGGAGGGAACTGCGCACCAGTGTGCCGCAACGGCCGCGGCGGTGTTCCAATCGGAATCAATCTCAAACGCAGTTGCGCCGGCGCATGGATAATCGGGCGGCCGCACCCGGGGAGGGACACCATGCTGCGCTGGATCCGCCGTGCGTTGGGAATGCTGCTGGCCCTGGCCCTCGCGGCCACGGTCCTGGCCTGGTGGCTGCTGCGTGGCAGCCTGCCGCGGCTGGACGGAGAGCTGGCCCTGCCNGGCCTGCAGGCGCCGGTGGCGGTGCGGCGCGATGCGCTGGGCGTGGTCACCATCGAGGCCGCCAGCGCGGCCGACGCCGTGCGCGCACTCGGCTTCGTCCATGCCCAGGAGTGCTACTTCGAGATGGACCTGATGCGGCGCGCCGCCGCCGGCGAGCTGTCCGCCCTGCTCGGACCGGTGGCGCTGCGGGCCGATCGTGCCCGCCGCGTGCACCGCATGCGTGCGCGCGTCGAGGCCGCCCTGCCCGCCTTCGCCGGCGACCGGGCCGACCACCTGCAGGCCTATGCCGAGGGCGCCAATGCCGGCCTGGCCGCGCTGCGCGTGCGCCCCTGGCCCTACCTGCTGCTGCGCCAGGCGCCCGCACCCTGGCAGGTGGCCGACTCGGCCCTGGTCGGCATGGCCATGTATTTCGACCTGCAGGACGCGGCCAACACGCTCGAGCTGGAACTGTGGCGGTTGCGCCGGCACCTGCCGCCGGCGCTGTACCGGCTGCTGGCGCACGACGGCAGCCGCTGGGACGCGCCACTGCTGGGCCGGGTGCGCGGCGACGCGCCCCTGCCCGGGCCGGGCGAGGTGGACCTGCGCGCGCTGCCGGCCCCGGAACACAACGGCGGCATGGAGGCCGACGACCACGGCGCGCCGGGCAGCAACAACCTGGCCGTGGCCGGCGCGCTGACCGCCGACGGCCGCGCCATCGTCGCCAACGACATGCACCTGGCCCTGCGTGCGCCCAACCTGTGGTTCCGGGTGCGGCTGCGCTATCCGGACCCGCGCGCGCCGGGCGGGCGGGTGGATGTGGCCGGTTTCTCGCTGCCCGGCCTGCCGGCGGTGATCGTCGGCAGCAACGGCCACGTGGCCTGGGGCTTCACCAACAGCTACGCCGACACCGCCGACTGGTTCGCGGTGCACCCCTGTCCCGCCACGGGCGATGCGCCGGCAGGCTGCGAGCCGGTGCAACGCCACCGCGAGCTGATCGGGGTGGCCGGCGGCACGCCCGAGGTGCTGGAGGTGGAGGAGACCCGCTTCGGCCCCATCCTGCATCCGTCCCGCGACGGAGAGCCGGCGCTGGCGCTGCGCTGGGTGGCGCACCTGCCCGGCGCGCTGGACGTGGGCCTGGCCGACATGGCCCTGGCCGGCGACCTGGACGCCGCCCTGGCGGTGGCCGCGCGTGCCGCCATCCCCGCGCAGAACCTGGTGCTGGGCGACCGCCACGGCCGCATCGCCTGGCGCATCACCGGGCCGCTGCCGGAGCGCGCGGACGGCTGCCCGCCCTCGCTGGCGGAGGCCNGGCCGGCGCTGCCANCGCCGGACTGCACGCCGTGGCCGATCAGCACCGCGCTGGCACCGGTGCTGGCCGATCCGCCGGGCCACCGCCTGTGGACCGCCAACGCACGCACGCTGGACGGCGCGGCGCTGGCCACGGTGGGCGATGGCGGCTACGCGCTGGGCATCCGCGCCTGGCAGATCCGCGAGCGCCTGCTGGCGCAGGACCACTTCGACGAGGCCGCCCTGCTGGCCATGCAGCTGGACGACCAGGCCCGCCTGCTCGGCGACTGGTGGCGACTGCTGCAGGACGAGGCCCGCCGCCAGCCCGGTTCGGCGCTGGCGCGGCTGGCCGCCGTGTCCGACTGGGACGGCCACGCCTCCATCGGCTCGGTGGCCTACCGGCGGGTGCGCGACTGGCGCGGCGCGGTGCACGCCCGCATCGCCAGGGGCCTGGCCGCGCCGGCCGCCGCGGCGCTGGGCGGGGAATTCCGCCTGCCCGCCCTGCCGCAGCTGGAAGGCGTGGTCCGGCCGCTGCTGGCGCAGCGTCCGCCGCACCTGCTGCCGCGCGGCTTCGCCAGCTGGGAGGCCCTGCTGGAGGACGCGGCGCGGCAGGTGCTGGAACGCGAGGGCGACGGCACGCCGGCCAGCTGGGGCCGGATCAACACCGCGCGCATCTGCCACCCGCTGGCCGGCGCCCTGCCCGGCCTGCCGGGCCGGTGGCTGTGCATGCCGGCCGAGCCGCTGCCCGGCGACACCACGGTGCCGCGCGTGCAGCAGCCGGCCTTCGGCGCATCGCAGCGCATGGTGGTCGCGCCCGGGCACGAGGACGAGGGCATCGTGCACATGCCCGGCGGGCAGAGCGGCCATCCGCTCTCGCCGTTCTGGGGTGCCGGCCACGACGACTGGGTGCACGGCCGGCCCACGCCGTTCCTGCCCGGCCCCGCCCGCCACGAGCTGCGCCTCCACCCGGCCCTGTAGGAGCCGCGTGCGCGGCGATCCGGCCTGGCGTACCCGAAGCCGTGTCCGACCGCCACGCCGGACGGGCCACCCACGCGCGGCCCGGGAGCACGCGACGCGACCGGACACACCTCCGCCGCGTCGCCGCTGGCGCGGCTCGCGCAGGTTCCCTCAGCCGGCCAGCGCCTGCGCGTGCACGCCGGCCACGGCGCGGCCGGAGGGGTCGGCCATCTTCGCGAAGCTCTCGTCCCAGGCGATGGCCGCCGGCGAGGAGCAGGCGATGGACTTGCCGCCCGGCACCGTGGCCGCCGCCGCGGGCGTGGGATAGAAGCGTTCGAAGATGCTGCGGTACAGGTAGGCCTCCTTGGTCTGCGGCGGGTTGACCGGGAAACGCTTGTCGGCCGCGGCCAGCTCGCGGTCGCTGACCTGCGACTCGGCGTACGCCTTCAGCCCGTCGATCCAGCCGTAGCCGACGCCGTCGCTGAACTGCTCCTTCTGCCGCCACAGGATCTCCGGCGGCAGGNAGCCCTCGAACGCGGCGCGCAGGATGCCCTTCTCCATGCGCTGCGGGCCGTCGCTGCCACGCCGCACCATCTTGTGCGCGGCGTCCATGCGCATGGCCACGTCGAGGAACTCGCGGTCCAGGAAGGGCACGCGCGGCTCCACGCCCCAGGCCATCATCGACTTGTTGGCGCGCAGGCAGTCGTAGTTGTGCAGTGCGTCCAGCTTGCGCACCAGCTCCTCGTGGAACTCGCGCGCGCTGGGCGCCTTGTGGAAGTACAGGTAGCCGCCGAACACCTCGTCGCTGCCTTCGCCGGAGAGCACCATCTTCACGCCCATGGCCTTGATCCGCCGCGCCAGCAGGAACATCGGCGTGGAGGCGCGGATGGTGGTCACGTCGTAGGTCTCGATGTGGCGGATCACCTCCGGCAGCGCGTCCAGGCCCTCCTCGAAGGTGTATTCGAAGCCGTGGTGCACGGTGCCCAGCGCCTCGGCCGCCACCGCCGCCGCAGCCAGGTCGGGCGAGCCCTTCAGGCCGATGGCGAAGCTGTGCAGGCGCGGCCACCACGCCTCGGAACGGTCGTTGTCCTCGATCCGGCGCCGCGCGTAGCGCGCCGCCACCGCCGCCACCAGCGACGAGTCCAGGCCGCCGGACAGCAGCACGCCGTAGGGCACGTCGCTCATCAGCTGGCGGTGCACCGCCGCCTCGAAGGCCTCGCGCAGTTCCTGCAANGGCACCTCCACGCCCTCCACCGCGGCGTAGTCGCGCCACGGCCGTTCGTAGTAGCGGGTGAGCCGGCCGGTGGCGGTGTCGTACCANTGGCCGGGCGGGAACTGCGCCACGTCGGCGCACTCGTCCACCAGGGCCTTCATCTCCGAGGCCACGCGCAGGCGGCCGGCGCGGTCGTGGCCCCAGTACAGCGGCACCACGCCGATCGGGTCGCGGGCGATGATCGCCCGGCCCTGCGCCCTGTCCCACAGGGCGAAGGCGAAGATGCCGTTGAGCCGGTTGAGGAAGGAGNCCGGCGCGTCCTCGCGGTACAGCGCGTTGATNACCTCGCAGTCCGAACCGGTCCGGAAGGCGTAGGGCTGGCGCAGCTGCGCGCGCAGCTGGCGGTGGTTGTAGATCTCGCCGTTGACCGCCAGCGCCAGCCGGCCGTCGTCGGACAGCAGCGGCTGCGAACCGCCGGCCGGGTCGACGATGGCCAGGCGCTCGTGGACGAGGATCGCGCCCTCGTCCAGGTACACGCCGCTCCAGTCCGGGCCGCGATGGCGCTGGCGCTGGGACAGGTCCAGCGACTCCCGTCGCAGGGCCTGCAGGTCGTCGCCGGGCTGCAGGCCGAAGATGCCGAAGATCGAACACATGGTCGGTTCCCCTGGTGGTGGTGGTCGGATCGCGGCGGCGGTGCGGGCACAAAAAAACCCGCATCGGCCGATGCGGGTTTTCGTGGTGACCTGGCGCCTTCCGTCTCTATGCCTGGTCGTCGCGCACCCGCATCGGCCGCGCACGGTTGCCCGCCGCGTTGTCGTTGCGGTTGGTCGCGTTGGCGTTGGCATGGAACGGAGGCATGCGCCGACCGTAGCGCGGCCCCGGCCGCTCCGCAACCGTTGCTTCGGCAACTGACGTCGCGCTCACGCCCGGCCGCCAATACTCATCCGGCTAGCCGGGCCCGTGGCCCGAGGGGAGACTCGCTTGAACGACACCACCCAACGCCTTGCCCGTACCGCACAGGTGGTCAAGCGGCTGGCGCGGCACCGCCGCGTGCTGNCCGGCCTGGACTGGACCCAGGCCCCGCCGGCCGACACCGCCCTGGCCCCGGCGTCCGGCACCGCGGCCGCCGAGGCGTTCGCCGCCGACCTGGAGGCGCTGGGCCCGGCCTTCATCAAGCTGGGCCAGTCGCTGTCCACCCGCCCCGACCTGGTGCCGCCGGCCTACATCGAGGCCCTGGACCGCATGCAGGACGAGGTCGCACCGGTGGAGACGGCGGTGATCGAGAAGGTCATCGAGGAGGAACTGGGCGTGCGCCCCTCGCGCCTGTTCCTGCACTTCGACCCGGTGCCGCTGGCCGCCGCCTCGCTGGCGCAGGTGCACCGCGCGGTGCTGCGCGACGGGCGCGAGGTCGCGGTCAAGGTGCAGCGCCCGGGCGTGGACGCGTCCATCCGCCTGGACCTGGAGGTGCTGGCCGGGCTGGCCGTCACCGCCGACACTCTGACCCAGACCGGCCGCCGCCTGCACTTCGCCGACTGGATCGCCGAGTTCCGCAAGGTGCTGCTGCTGGAGCTGGACTACTGCCGCGAAGCGGAGAACCTGGACCGCTTCCGCGGGAACCTGGCCCGGTACGGCCACCTGCGCGTGCCACGGCCGCTGTGGGGCATGGTCAGCCCGCGCGTGCTGACCATGGAGCTGGTCCACGGCACCAAGGTCACCGCCATCTCCGGCCTGCGCCGCACCGAGATGGACCTGGCCACGCCGGCCGCCGAGCTGATGCGCGCCTACCTGGACCAGGTGTTCGTCAACGGCGACATCCACGCCGACCCGCACCCCGGCAACGTGCTGCTGTGCGACGACGGGTGCCTGGCCCTGCTCGACCTGGGCATGGTCACGCAGATCCCCCCGCGCATGCGNGAGCGCCTGCTCAAGCTGCTGTTCGCCGCGGTGGACGGCCGCGGCGAGGACGTGGCGCGCGAGCTGGTGGCCATCGGCGTGCGCCTGGAGGACTTCGACGCGGCCGCGTTCTGCCGCGACACCGGCCAGCTGGTGGCGCGCTACGCCACCAGCGGCCGCGCAACCTCCGAGGGCCGGCTGCTGCTGGAGCTGGTCGGCTGCGCCGCCGAGCACAGCCTGCGCGTGCCGCCGGAGATCAGCCTGCTGGGCAAGACCCTGCTCAACCTTGAGCGGGTGGCCGACGCGCTGGACCCGCACATGGACGTGCGCCGCCTGGTGGAGTCGCATCTGCAATCCATCATGCGCGCGCAGCTGCGCCGCGCCTTCTCCGCCCCGGTGGTCGCCAGCGAGCTGCTGGAGGTGCAGGGCCTGCTGCGCGACGCGCCGCGCAAGCTTTCGGACACGCTCTCGCTGCTGGCCGAGAACCGTCTGCAGGTGCGCCTGGCCGGGCTGGAAAACTCGCCGCTGATGGAGAACCTGCAGAAGATCGCCAACCGCATCGCCGCGGCGGTGGTCACCGCGGCGCTGCTGCTGTCCTCGGCGATGCTGATGCGGGTGGAGACCCAGGCGCGGCTGTTCGGCTACCCGGCACTGGCGGTGCTGCTGTTCCTGGTCGCCGCCGGGCTGGGCCTGACCATCGCCATCAGCGCCCTGCTGCGCGACCGCCGCGCCCGGCCGGACGAACAATCCGGGCCCAACTAGGCCGCTCCGCCGCTGGCCACGCACACGCGGTTGCGTCCCTCGCGCTTGGCCCGGTACAGGGCGCCGTCGGCCGCACCGAGCAGCCCGGCCACGTCGCCCGCCGGCGGCCAGGCCACCGCCACGCCCATGCTGAGGGTGCAGGCCGGCCCGCCGCCCGCCGCGCTGCGCTCCACCTCCCCGCGCACCGCCTCGGCCCGCGCCACCGCCTCGTCCAGGCCGACGNCGGGCAGGACCAGCACGAACTCCTCGCCGCCGTAGCGCGCGGCCATCTCGTCCACCCCGTGCACGGCGGCAGTCAGGATCGCCGCCACCCGGCGCAGCAGCGCGTCGCCGGCCTGGTGGCCGAGGCCGTCGTTGTAGCGCTTGAAGTGGTCCACGTCGACCATCACCAGCGCCAGCGGTTCGCGGTGCACGGCGCAGCGCTGCCAGCCGCGCGCCAGCGCGCGCTCCAGTGCGCGGCGGTTGGGCACGCCGGTCAGCCCGTCGATCACCGCCAGCTCGGCCAGCTTGCGGTTGGCCTGTTCCAGTTCGGCGGTGCGCTCGGCGATCCTGCGCTCCAGCTCGCGGTTGCGCTCGTTGACCCGGTGCACGCGCAGCCGCACCAGCGCGGCGGCCGCGGCCAGCACCGCCAGCAGGAACAGCAGCCGCACCGGCCAGCGCTCGTACCAGAACGGCTGGAAGCGGAACGCCAGCCGCTCCGGCCCGGCCTCCACGCCGCCGCGCACGCGGCCCTGGTATTCCAGCGTGTGGTCGCCCGGCGGCAGGTGCTGCAGCAGCAGGTCGCGGTCGCCGCTCCACTCCGACCAGCGCGCCTGGTAGCCCGGGATCCGGTAGCGGAACTCGAATTCGCTCTCCATCGCCGACAGGCCCAGGCGCAGGCCCACGGCCGCGCCAGGCGGCACCGGCAGTGGGGCGGCGGGCTGCCGGGGCAGCAGCTCCAGGCTGCCGTCGGCGTGGCGCAGCTGGATGCGGTCGATGCGGCTGCGCGGCCGCCACGCCGGCCCGGCGTCGAAGGCCGGGTCGAACTGCAGCACCTGCGCGCGCGCCAGCACGCGCAACCGGCCGTCCTCCTGCAGCTCCACCTTGCGGTAGCCGGGGACACGGCCGCCGCCGGTGCGCAGCAGCCGGAAGGCATGCTCGCCCGGCGGGCGCCACCATATCCGCTGCGAGGTCCAGACGAAGGTGCCGGCGGCGTTGCGCGCCGCCGCCAGCTCCCAGGGCCGCTCCAGGCCCGGCAGCTCCGGCAGCCGCGCGGGGACGAAGCGTCCGGCGCGCAGCCGCTGCACGCGCGTGCCGGAGATGGCGAACACGGTGTCGTCCAGCAGCAGCAGGCGGGTGCNCAGTTCCGGGTCGGTCTCCAGGCCCGCCTCACTGCCCAGGTGTTCCTGCTCCAGCAACCGCCCGCTGTCCGCTTCGAAGCGCCAGCGGTGCACGCCGCCCAGCGGGTCGCCCAGCNAGGCCTCGTCGCGCGCCAGCTGGACCAGGCCGTTGTGTCCGCCCACCGGCGTCCTCCACTGCGCCTGCACCCGCCAGGCGCCGTCGCGACGCACCAGCCACATCGCGCTGCCGCCGCCGACCGCCAGCACCCGGTCCGGATCGAACGGCGATGGCTCCAGCAGGCGGATGGCGATTCCGGGATCGGGGCCAAGCAGCCAGCGCGGCGAGCGCATGCCGGGCGCCAGCAGGGCCAGGCCGCGGCGGTTGCCGATCAGCAGCCCCTCGGGCGTGGCCAGCAGCGCCAGCACCTCGTAGCGGTACCGGGGCCAGGGCAGCGGCTCGAAGACCGGCACGCCGCCATCGGCCGCCGGCCGGGCACGCAGCACGCCGGTGGAGGCCACCCACAGCGCGCCGTCGAAGTAGGCGAAGTCGAACAGGCGCCGCTCCAGGCCGTGGCGCTGGTCGTACACGGTCCAGGGCGCGGGCAGGCGCAGGCGGACCAGCTCGGCCTCGGTCACCACCCACAGCCAGCCCTCCGGATCGGTGGTGAAGTCGAACGCCACGTCCCTGCCCACCGGGTAGATCCGGCCATGGGCCAGGTCGGCGGACACGTGGAGCAGACTGCCGTCGTCGGCGCTGAGCGCCAGCGAGCCGTCGCGCAGGCGCGTGCCGGAATACGGGCGGTGGCGCTGCAGCAGCGCATCGGCCGGCACGCCCAGGCGGTGCACCCCGCCTGCGTCCACCCGGTGGAAGCCCTGCCCGGAGGCGACCAGCAGGCCGTCCCGGTGCGGCCACACCCCCGCCACGCCGACGTCGGCCAGGGCCTCGCCGCCGCGCACCNGCTCGAAGCGCCCATCCACCAGCCGGCACAGCCCGGCCCCGGCCAGCATCCCGTACAGGCGTCCACCGGCACTGAACAGGCGGCTGCCCAGACCGTCCGGCAGCGGCGTCCGCCACAGGCTGCCATCGGGCCCGATGCGGAACAGGGTGGCGTCGTTGCGGACGTACACGTCCCCCGCAGCCTCCACCAGGTCGTAGAAGGCGTGGCCACGCACGCCCGGCGGTATCGCGCCCAGGCGGCCGATCAGGTCCTCGAAGCGGAAGCGCCCGTCGGGCAGCTGGTGCAGGCGCCCGAACACGCCCACGCCGGCCACGAACACCCGGTCGCCCGGAGCCACCAGCAGCGAATAGACCCCGGTCCTGCGCGGCAGCGCGACCAGCTCCCAGTCGCCGCTGCGGTAGACCATCACCCCGTCGCTGCTGCCCACGTACAGGGTGCCCTCCGAGTCCACGCCCGCCGCCGAATAGCTGGGTGCTCCCGGCAGCTGGCCCTGGCCGAAGCGCTGCAGCAGCGGCAGGCCGTCCAGCCGCGCGGACGCGGCCAGGGCGGGCAGCGCGGGGGCCAGCCACAGCAGCACGGCGGCCAGCGCCGCCACCACGGACGCGGCCGGCCGCCACCGCGTCCCGCCCCTGCCCCCGGCCCCCGCCATCGTCACCCCAGCAGGCTGGCGACCAGGCGCAGGTACAGTTCCGGCAGCGCCTCCAGGTCGGCCACGCGCACGTGCTCGTCGACCTGGTGGATGCTGGCGTTGACCGGCCCGACCTCGATGCACTGCGCGCCNAGGGGGGCGATGAAGCGCGCGTCCGAGGTGCCGCCGCCGGTGCTCTCCTCCGGCGGTGCGCCGGCAAAGCCGGCCAGCACCTCGCGCGCGACGCGGCGCAGNCGCCCTTCCGGCGTGTGGAACGGCTCGCCGCTGCGGTGCCAGCGCAGTTCGCAGTCCAGCCCGTGGCGGTCCAGCAGCGCGGCGATCTCCGCCTCCAGGCGCGGCGCGTCCCAGTGCGGGTTGTAGCGCAGGTTGAACTGCACCTGCAGGTGCCCGGGGATGACGTTGCCGGCGCCGGTGCCGGCATGGATGTTGCTGATCTGCAGACTGGTCGGCGGGAAGCTTTCGTAGCCATCGTCCCAGCGCCGGGCGACCAGCTCGGCCAGCGCCGGCGCGGCCTGGTGCACGGGATTGCGCGCCTTCTCCGGATAGGCCACGTGTCCCTGCACGCCGCGCACCGTGAGCGTGGCCGACAGCGAGCCGCGCCGGCCCACCCGCAGCAGGTCGCCCAGCCGGCGGGTCGAGGAAGGCTCGCCGGTGATGCACCAGTCGATGCGCTGGCCGCGCTGGCGGAACAGCTCGGCCACGCGGCGCACCCCGTCGATGGCCTCGCCCTCCTCGTCGGAGGTCAGCAGCAGGGCCAGCGTGCCCGGATGGTCGGGATGCTCGGCGACGAAGCGCTCGGCGGCGATGACGAAGGCGGCCACGCTGCCCTTCATGTCGGCGGCGCCGCGGCCGTACAGCACGCCGTCGCGCACCTCCGGCGTGAACGGGTCGCTGGTCCAGGCCTCGCGCGGGCCGGGCGGCACCACGTCGGTGTGGCCNAGCAGCACCAGCACCGGGCCCTCGCCGCCGCCGTGCGTGGCCCACAGGTTGTCCACCGCGCCGAAGCGCAGCCGCTCGCAGGCGAAGCCCGCGCGGCGCAGGCGCGCGGCGACCAGGTCCTGGCAGCCGGCGTCGTCCGGCGTGACGGAGGGGCGCGCGATCAGCTCGCACGCCAGGGCAAGCACATCGCTCATGGTGGCGTCCCGGCAGATGCGCCGATTGTAGCGGCAGCCCACCGGCGCCCCTTGAGGCGCGGCCCGGCGACGGCGCCCGCGGCCGCCGCCGGCGCGCCGCATCCNCCCCCCTCACGGGGTCAGAGGAACAGCTTCTTGAAGCCGTTGTCGGAGAAGCCCTGGCTGAAGCTCCCGTCCTCGCCGACCACCACCGGACGGCGGATCAGCTGCGGGTACTCGCGCAGCAGCAGCTTCCACTCGGCCTCGCTGCCGGGCGCCTTGCGGTTGGGCGGCAGCTGCCGCCAGGTGGTGGAGGACTTGTTGACCAGGGCGTCCCAGCCGCCGGCCTTGCCCGCCCACTCCACCAGGGTCTCCGGCGCGGGCTTGTTCTCGCGGTAGTCGACGAAGGTGTAGGCGATGCCGAAGCGGTCCAACCACTTCGTCGCCTTCTTGCAGGTGTCGCAGTTCTTTAGTCCGTAGATCGTCGTGGTCATGCCTGGGCTTCCGGGACCGTGGCCGCGCTCAGCGCGCGACCACGGGCAGTTCGATGTAGCTGGCGGCACCGGCCGAGTGGTGCACCGCGTTCTCCGCCACCACCGGCGTGGACTCGGTCTCGTTCGGGCCGCCGGTGTTGAGGTTGCGGGCGAACTTCGGGAAGTTCGAGCTGGTCACCTCCACACGGATGCGGTGGCCCTTGCCGAACTGGATCGAGGTGGCGATCGGCGTGGGCCGGAGCGTGTACACCCGGCCCGGCTCCATCGGGGCGGGCGTTTCGTAGCCGTCGCGGTAGCGCGCGCGCAGGATGGTGTCGCCGACGATCCAGGCGGTGCCGTCCGGGGCCACGTCCACCAGCTTGACCGCGAAGTCGGTGTCCGGCGCGCTGGAGGACACGTTCAGCACCGCCTCGACGAAGCCGGTCACCTCCAGCGGCTCCTCCAGCGGGTCGCTGGTGTAGACCAGGACGTCGTGGCGGGCCTCCACCGGGCGCTGGTCGAAGGCGCCGGGGACGACCAGGCCACCGTTGCAGCAGTCGCCGCCGCCGATGGTCTGCACCGGGTTGGCCGGGTCATAGGTGTAGCGGTCGGCGGGCTCGTCGCCGGGAGGATCGGACGCCAGGCGGCCGTCGCCGTACAGCGAGTTGGCCCGNCCGCCCGAACGCAGGTACAGGCGCACCGGCCGCGCCGCCTTCGGCGGCCACTGCTCGTCGGCCTGCCACTTGTCCAGGCCGATGGTGAAGTAGCGCACCTTCGGGGTGCTGGACGGGAACGCCTTCCTGTCGCCCTTCAGCCAGCGGTCGAAGAACGCCCAGACCTGCTCGCTGACCGGGAAGCTGGCGTCGCCGACCTTGCGCGCGCCGACCGTGTAGTCGGGGCCGAGCTGCCAGAACTGGCAGTGCGGGTTCGGGCCTATCACCACGTACTGGTGGGCGGAAGCCTCGGCGTCGGTGCCGGCGTTGCGCGCATGGTTGAACAGTTCCAGGTTCGGGCCGATGGACACGTCGTACCAGCTNTTGAACCACAGCGCCGGCACGCCCCAGCCCATGTCGTCGTGGTACAGCCCGCCTTCGCGCCAGGCCGGATCGGCCGGCGTGCGCGCGATGAACTGCTCGAAGGTGCCCGGCGGCTCGCCCAGCGAGGACAGCAGCTCCGCGTACGGCAGGTGCCGGATGTGCGTCTGCCACTCGACCTTGGGCTTGGTCGCGTGCAGGTCGTTGTACTGCGCCACCCGCGCGCGCATNGGGCCGGCGAGGTCCTGCGGCAGCTGCGCACGCAGCGGGTTGTCCACCCCGTACATCCACACCGCGAAAAGGGTCCGCGGCACACCGCCGGTGTAGAAGTTGCCCTGCTCCTGGAACCGGCCGACCTTGCCGATGCCGGCACCTGCGGCCATCGGCACCATCGCCGCGTGCGCCGGGTGGTTCATCGCCGCCAGCGCCAGCTGCCACTCGGCCGAGGACGAGCAGCCGAGCGTGCCGACCTTGCCGTTGGACCAGGGCTGGGCGGCGATCCAGTCCAGCGTGTCCCAGCCGTCGGTCTGCGGGTGGCCGAGGATCTGGTACTCGCCCTGGCTGAAGTAGCGCCCGCGCTCGCTCTGCACCACGAAGGCATAGCCGCGGCGNACGGCCTCGATCGCCAGCTGCGCGGCACGGCCGCGCAGGTTGTGCTCGTTGTACGGCGTCTTCCACAGCACCGTCGGCAACCTGCCGGTGGCGCCCTTCGGCCGCCAGATGTTGGTGGACAGGCCGACGCCGTCGCGCATCGGCACCAGCACCGCGGTCTCGGCCTCGGCGATCCCGGCCAGCTCGGCGCGCAGGCCGTCCTCGCTGTAGCGGGCCAGGTTCTCCGCCGGGGCCGCCGGCACCACCGCCGCCAGCAGCAGCGCCAGCCGCGCCAACCGCTTCCCCTTGCTGCCAACCATCCTCACCTCCCCTCGTGGAACGGAACGGTCACTCCGCCAGGCCGCGCAACAGCTCGTTGATGCTGGTCTTGGCCCGGGTCTTCGCATCCACCTGCTTGACGATCACCGCGCAGTACAGCGAGTGGCTGCCGTCGGCGGCCGGCAGCGCGCCCGACACCACCACGCTGTAGGGCGGCACGTAGCCGTAGGTGATCTCGCCGGTGGCGCGGTTGTAGATGCGGGTGGACTGGCCGAGGAACACGCCCATGCCGATCACGCTGTGGTGGCCCACCACCACGCCCTCCACGATCTCCGAGCGCGCGCCGATGAAGCAGTGGTCCTCGATGATGGTCGGACTGGCCTGCAGCGGCTCCAGCACGCCGCCGATGCCGGCGCCGCCGGAGATGTGGCAGTGCCTGCCGACCTGGGCGCACGAGCCGACCGTGGCCCAGGTGTCCACCATGGTGCCCTCGCCGACGTAGGCGCCGATGTTGATGAAGCTGGGCATCAGCACCACGTCCTTGCCCAGGTAGGCGCCGCGGCGGGCGATGGTGCCGGGCACCACGCGCACGCCCAGGCGGCGGAACTCGGCCTCGCCGTAGCCGCCGAAGCGGGCCGGCACCTTGTCCCAGAACGGGGCCGGCGCGCCCTCCATCACGGCCATGTCGTTGACCCGGAAGTACAGCAGCACNGCCTTCTTCAGCCATTCGTTGACCTGCCAGCCGCCCTTGCCGTCCGGCTCGGCGACGCGGAACTCGCCACGCTCCAGGCCCTCGATCACCCGCTCCACCAGCGGCCGGGTCGAGCCCTCGATCTCGTCCAGGGTCAGCGAGGCGCGACGCTCGAACGCGCTTTCGATGGAGAACTTCAGCTCGGCCAGCCCGGGGGCGGCCGCGGCGGCGGCGCGCGTGCGCGCGCTTCGGCGGGTGGTCGTCTTCTTGGGGGTCTGTGCCATCAGCGTGGGGCTCCTGACGGTGGGGTCTGGCTGTCGGGGTCCAGCCGCTCGCGCAGCGCCGCGCGCAGGGCCTCCTGCGCGGCCTCGTCCAGCGGCCGGTCGTTCTCGTCGGTGATCTGGAACACGTCCTCGGCGCGCTCGCCGAAGGTGGCGATGCGCGCGTCGTGCACGCGCAGGCGGCAGGCGCGCAGCGCCTGGGCCACGTCGGACAGCAGGCCGGGACGGTCCGGGCAGACCAGGCTCAGCAGGCTGCGGCGGCCGTCGCCGGTGGTGCTGAACTCGATCCGCGGCGGGAAGCGGAAATGGCGCAACTGGCGCGGCGCGACCCGGCGCGGCGCGCGCACCTGGTCCAGCGCACCGGACAGGGCCTGGCGCAGCGCCGCCTCCAGCTGCGCCGGATCGCGGCTGGCGAAGGTGTCGGCCGGCAGCACCTCGAAGGTGTCGAACACGGTGCCGTGCGGGCCCATCAGCACGCGCGCCTGGTGCACGCCGTAGCCGTGCCGGTCCAGGGTGGCGACGATGGCCGCGAACAGGCCGTCGCGGTCGGGCGAGTGCACGAACACCTCCAGCGCGCCGCCGCTGGCGCTGCCGCCGATCNGCCGCACCGCGACCTGGGTCTGGCCGTGGAACACCTCCACCAGCGAGGCGGCCTGCCAGGCCAGCTGCTCNGGGCGGAAGCGCAGGAAGCTCTCCTCCGGCATCTCCGCGAACTGGCGGTCGATGGTGGCGTCGTCGTAGCCCCGCCCGCGCATCAGCGCGCGGGTGGCCTCACGCGCCTCGGCCACGCGCGCGTCCACGTCCACCGGCACCTCCAGGCCCTCGCGCAGCACGCGCCGGGTGGACAGGTACAGGTCGGCCAGCAGGCGGTCCTTCCAGGCGTTCCACAGGTTGGGGCTGGTGCCGGCGATGTCGGCGCAGGTCAGCAGGTACAGGTAGTCCAGGCGCTCGCGGTCGCCGACCAGACGGGCGAAGGCGCGCACCACCTCCGGGTCGGAGATGTCCTGCTTCTGCGCGGTGACCGACATGCGCAGGTGCTGCTCCACCAGCCAGGCCACCAGCCCGGTGTCGGCCTCGCTCAGGCCGTGCGCGGCGCAGAACCGGCGCGCGTCCACCGCGCCCAGCTCGGAATGGTCGCCGCCGCGGCCCTTGGCGATGTCGTGGAACAGGCCGGCCAGCAGCAGCAGCTCAGGCTTGCGCAGGCGCGGCCAGACCTCATGGGCGATGGCGAAGCGCTCGTCCGGCCCCTCGGCGAAGCCGGCGATGTTCCGCAGCACCATCAGCGTGTGCTGGTCCACGGTGTAGGCGTGGAACAGGTCGAACTGCATGCGCCCGGACACCTGGGCGAAGGCCGGCAGGTACTGGCCCAGCACGCCCAGGCGCGCCATCCGGGTCAACGTCTCCACCGGCTGCGGGCCGCGCAGCAGGGCCATGAAGCGCCCGCGCGCGGCCGGGCCGGTGCGTTCGTAGGACGGCAGGTGCGGCAGGGTCTCGGCCAGCGCGCGGGCGGTGCGCGAGTGCAGGCCGCGGATGCGCGGATGCGCCGCCCAGGTGGAGAACAGCGCCAGCACCTGGCGCAGGTCGCCCTCCGGCCAGTACGGCCCGGACGCGGCCAGGTAGCCGCGCAGCAGGACGAAGTCGCCCTCCAGCGGCTCGGGCACGGCCTCGCCCTCGAAGGTCTCCTCGAAGCGCTGCAGGAGCCGGTCGCTGATCCGCCGCACGACCGCCGCGGCGCGGTAGAAGCCCTGCATCATCTTCTCCACGGCCAGGCTGTGCGCGTCGTCGGCCAGGCCCAGGCGCTGCGCCAGCGCCTTCTGGNAGTCGAAGCGCAGCCGTTCCTCGGCGCGGCCGGCCACCAGGTGCAGACCGAAGCGCAGCCGCGCCAGGGTGCGGCGCTCGCGCGCCAGGGTCGCCGCCTCGTCCTGGCCGACGTGGCCGAGGGCGACCACCGCCTGCAGGTCACGCACGCCGAAGGCGCGCTGCGCCATCCAGCCCAGGGTGTGCAGGTCGCGCAGGCCGCCGGGGCCGTCCTTGATGTGCGGCTCGAGGTTGTCGGAGGTGTCGCCGTGGCGCAGGNGGCGCGCGCGCAGCTCCTCGCGCTTGGCACGGAAGAACTCCGGCGCCGGCCAGACCCGGGTGGTGGCGATGGCGTCCGACAGCGCCGCCTGCGCGCCGCTGTCGGCCACCAGCGGGCGCGATTCCAGCAGCGCGGTCAGGATGGTCTGGTCGCCGGCCGCGGCGGTGGTGCACTCCTGCGCCGACCGCACCGCGTGGCCGACCGGCAGGCCGGCGTCCCACAGCAGGGCGAAGAAGCGCGCCAAGTCGGCCTCGTGGGCGCGCTGGGCATCGGCCTCGGCCAGCACCAGCACGTCGATGTCCGAGCGCGGGAACAGCTCGCCGCGGCCGTAGCCGCCGACCGCGAACAGCGCCAGCGGCGCCCCTTCCGGGATGCAGCGCGCCCAGGCCTGGCGCAGGATCCGGTCCACCGCGCGGGCGCGCAGCGCCAGCAGGCGGTCGATGTCCGCGTCCGGACCGTAGCGCCGGGCCAGGCCCGCGTCGGTGCGCGCCAGCTCCTCGCGGGCGCGTGCCGCCCAGGCGGCATCGCCGCCGGGCGCCCCCTCCGCAGCCTGAGGTCCGGCGCCCACACCCATGCTCAGACCTCGTCGGGCGGCAGCTGGCCCGGGAGCAGCGTCAGCACCTCCACGCCGTCCTCGGTGACCGCCACGGTGTGCTCCCACTGCGCCGAGAGCTTGCGGTCCTTGGTGACCACGGTCCAGCCGTCGGGCAGCACGCGGGTATGGCGGGTGCCCTCGTTGATCATCGGCTCGATGGTGAAGGTCATGCCCGGCTTGAGCACCAGGCCCTCGCCCGGCCGGCCGTAGTGCAGGACCTGCGGCTCGTCGTGGTAGACCTTGCCGATGCCGTGGCCGCAGTACTCGCGCACCACCGAGAAGCGCTCGGACTCGGCGTAGCTCTGGATGGCGTGGCCGATGTCGCCCAGGGTCGCGCCCGGCTTCACCGCGCGGATGCCGCGCCACATGGCCCGGTAGGTGGTCTCCNCCAGGCGCCGCGCCATCACCGAGGGGGTGCCGACGTAGTACATGCGGCTGGTGTCGCCGTACCAGCCGTCCTTGATGACGGTGACGTCGATGTTGAGGATGTCACCGTCCTTCAGCACCTTGGCCTCGCTGGGGATGCCGTGGCAGATGACGTTGTTGACCGAGGTGCACACGGTCTTGGGGAAGCCGCGGTAGCCCAGGTTGGCCGGGATCGCGCCCTGCACGTTCACGATGTGGTCGTGGCAGATGCGGTCCAGTTCCGCGGTGCTGACCCCCGGCTTCACATACGGGGCGATCATTTCCAGCACCTCGGCGGCCAGGCGGCCGGCGACGCGCATCTTCTCGATTTCTTCGGGGGTTTTCAGGTGCAGGTTCATCAGGGGATTATCCCCCAAGTTGGCCCCGCCTGAACGCGGGCCGCCTCGCCCGGCGGCCGCCGGCGCCGCCCCATTCAGCTTCGCCCGGCCCGGCCGCCCCGCCCCGTCCGTCGCCCGGTTTGCCGCTAAGCGGCCGTGGCAGCTATACTTTCCCGGCTCTGTCCGCCCCGTCCACGGGGCCGCCCACGCCGGGCGCAGGGTTCCGGGCGCCGTCCCGGCCGGCGAATACACACCTGCCGCCACCCTTCGTGCCGGGGTGCCCGCCGGTGGAGCCAAGGCTCCGCCCCGGGTTCGGACACGGAAGCGGCAGGGAGGCCCAACCCCGGAATCGACGCGCGGCCGCCCGGCCGCGCACCCAGCGTGGCTCAAACCCGAGTCCATGCCGCGCGGGGCGATTCCACGTCCAAGGAGTCAAAGCAATGCCCCAGATCACCATGCGCCAGATGCTGGAAGCCGGCGTGCACTTCGGCCACCAGACCCGTTACTGGAACCCGAAGATGGCGCCGTACATCTTCGGCGCGCGCGGCAAGATCCACATCATCAACCTCGAGAAGACGGTTCCGCTGTTCAACGACGCGATGAACTTCATCTCGGGCATCGCGCAGAAGCGCGGCACCATCCTCTTCATCGGCACCAAGCGCAGCGCGCGCGACGCCATCAAGGAAGAGGCCGAGCGCTGCGGCATGCCGTACATGACCCAGCGCTGGCTGGGCGGCACCCTGACCAACTTCCGCACCGTGAAGCAGTCGGTGGCCCGCCTGAAGGAGCTGGAGGCCGCCGAGACCGACGGCACCTTCGACCGCCTGGTCAAGCACGAGGTGCTGGCCCTGCGCCGCGAGCGCGAGAAGCTGGAAGCCTCGCTGGGCGGCATCAAGGACATGAACCGCCTGCCCGACGCGCTGTTCGTGATCGACATCGGCCACGAGGACATCGCGNTCAAGGAAGCCAAGAAGCTGGGCATCCCGGTGGTCGCGGTGGTGGACACCAANTACGACCCGAGNCTGGTGGACTACCCGATCCCGGGCAACGACGACGCCATCCGCGCCGTGCAGCTGTACGCCCGCGCCGCCGCCGACGCGGTGCTGGAGGGCAAGGCCGCCGCTCCGATCGCGGCCAACATCACCGAGTCCGACTTCGTCGAGGCCGACGGCGAGTCCANGCCGGCGCGCAAGGCCCCGGCCCGCAAGGGTTCCGGCCGCAAGGGCGCCAAGGCCGAGGAAGGCGAGGCCACGGCCGAGTGATCCACCCCGGCGGCCGCGCCGCGGCCGCCCCGCCCGGACGGCGCGGTGCGCCGTCCGTGGCCCCACCGGGCGCCCGGCCAGCCGCCTGACAGGCGCGCCGGCGTCCGCCGCCCCGCCCCCGGCGGGGCCAACCCATCCCACAACCGAGGTATTCCCGTGGAAATCACTGCTTCCCTGGTCAAGGAACTGCGCGAGCGCACCGGCGCCGGCATGATGGAGTGCAAGAAGGCGCTGACCGAGAACAACGGCGACATCGACGCCGCCGCCGAGTGGCTGCGCAAGTCCGGCCTGGCCAAGGCCGACAAGAAGGCCGGCCGCGTGGCCGCCGACGGCCGCATCGCGGTGGCCCAGGACGGCGGCAAGGCCGTGCTGGTGGAGATCAACTCCGAAACCGACTTCGTGGCCAAGGACAGCAACTTCCTGGCCTTCGCCGATGCCGTCGGCCAGGCCGCCCTGGCCTCCGGCGCCGCCGACGTCGAGGCCCTGAAGGCCGCCAGGCTGGCCTCCGGCGAGACCGTCGAGGAAGGCCGCGCCGCGGTCGTGGCCAAGGTCGGCGAGAACGTGCAGGTGCGCCGCATGGTCCGCATCGACAGCAGCAACAACGTCGCCGCCTACGTCCACGGCGGCCGCATCGGCGTGCTGGTCGAGGTCAAGGGCGGCGACGCCGAGCTGGCCCGCGGCATCGCCATGCACGTGGCGGCGATGAACCCGCCGTACGTCAGGGCCTCCGACGTGCCGGCCGAGTTCCTGGCCAAAGAGAAGGAGATCGAGCTGGCCAAGATGTCCGAGAAGGACAAGGCCAAGCCGGCCGAGATCCTGGAGAAGATCATCTCCGGCAAGATGGCCAAGATCGTCAACGAGGTCACCCTGTACGGCCAGCCGTACGTGCTGGA
>Ga0065720_1019457_pt1 | contig 25787 bp, 29 predicted proteins | sample Thericmetagenome_FD_59107 | JGI IMG/M metagenome (GOLD analysis project Ga0065720, IMG submission 59107) | Thermophilic microbial communities from the Joint Bioenergy Institute, California, USA of rice/straw/compost enrichment - eDNA_2 v2... | ecosystem: Engineered > Solid waste > Grass >... | reverse complement strand
CGGCCCGCCACGCTCGCCGACGTGCCGGCCACGTCCCCCGAGTCGGTGGCGATGGCGAAGGCGTTGAAGAAGCGCGGTTTCCGGTTCGTCGGGCCCACGACCTGCTACGCCCTCATGCAGGCCACCGGGATGGTCGACGATCACGTTTCGGCATGCTGGCGTGCGCAGGACCCCGGTGACGTGGTGAGATCAAGAGGACGCACGAGTGAAACAACGCGCCGGTGATCGCGCCGGTTGCGCCCCGGACCGACCGATGAGGAAAGATGGACGCGCACCCGACGTTCGCAAGCATCACCGTCGCGTCTCGTACAAGCGCGGCGATCCTGCTCGCAGTACGGCATCGGCTGGATGATGATGGAGGAGGCAGGAGATGGCGGCGATGAAGCCCCGGACCGGTGACGGTCCCCTGGAGGTGACCAAGGAGGGCCGGGGCATCGTGATGCGCGTCCCTCTCGAAGGTGGTGGCCGACTGGTCGTCGAGATGTCCGCCGAGGAGGCGAGCAATCTCAGCGAGGCGCTCAAGGGCGCAGTGGGCTGATACCGGTCCGCACCGACACGACGGCGCCGCACCGCTGCTTCTGGCAGCAGTGCGGCGCCGTCGGTGTGTGTAGTGGCTCGTCGTCAGCCGGCGAACACGCGCTCGCGAGCGTCGGCGATCCGGACGGGCTCCTCGGTGGGCTCGCCGGTGAGGGTGAGCAGCTCGATCGCGACCGCGCCGCACATGCAGCGGCGGTAGCGCACCCACCCTTCCGACGTGCGGTGCGTCGACAGCACCTTCGCCTCGCTCGTGGGCCACCCGCAGCTTGCGCAGCGCATCGGCCGCGCCCCCTTTCCCCGATGTAAGATCTGTTTGCACTTCATATATTACACGAGGTGGACGGCGAGGTAAGGGTCTAGTGGACTTCATCGGTTACAGGAGTGATGCCCTCGGTGCCGCCGTCGACCTCGTGAACGCCGTCACGGCCGCGAAGGACGAGCCGCAGGCCTCCGACGCGCTGCGCACGATCCTCGTCGAGCACGGCTTCCTGGCCCGGCGCGCGCCCGCCTCCGTCGAGCCGGCGCTGCGCGCGTGGGCCCGCCGGCTGCGCACCGTCTTCGACGCCAAGGACGTGCGGGAAGCGGCGATCGCGGTCAACGCGCTGCTCGCCGACGTCCGCGTCGAACCGCACCTGTCCGACCACGACGGTGAGCCGTGGCACCTGCACTACGCTCCGCCGGAGGCCGACGTCGTCGACCGGCTGCGCTCCACCACGGCGTTCGCCCTGGCGATGCTCGTGTCGGAGTACGGCATCGACCGGCACGGCTGCTGCGCGGCGGAGGGCTGCAACCGCGTCTTCGCCGACACCTCCCGCAACGCGGCCCGCCGCTACTGCTCCTCGGCCTGCGCCAACCGCGCCGCCGTCGCCGCGCACCGGGCGCGGGCGAAGGAGAAGGCGAAGCAGTCGTAGGGGCGCGGCCCGTACCCCGGCTGGGAGTCGCGCATCTCGTCGCGCGAGTCCCGTGTTTCGTCCGGCGAGTCCCACGTCCAGGACGGCGAGTCCTGCGTGCGGCCGGACGAGTTCGCCGAACGGCCGCGGACGCGCGTCACCGCGCGCACCGCTCGGCGGCCCGATCGCACAACGCCGCCGACCAGATGCGTGACTCGCCGCGCCAGGTGTGAGACTCGCCGCACCGGACGCGCGACTCGCGGGGCCGGGCGCGGGACTCCCGCCCGGCCTCAGCGGTTCTGAGGGCTCACAGGACCGAGCGGTAGATCTCCACCGTTCGCTGCGCCGCGGTGCGCCACGCGAACTCCGCGACGGCCCGTTCACGCCCCGCCGCACCCATCTCCGCCGCACGGGCGGGGTCGGCGAGCAGCGCGTTGACCGCGTCGGCCAGGCCGGTGCGGAACTCGTCCACGGCGTGCTCGTCGTAGTGCACGAGCAGCCCGGTGCGACCGTCGTCGACGACCTCGGGGATGCCGCCGACGTCCGAGGCGACGACGGCGGTGCCGCAGGCCATCGCCTCCAGGTTCACGATCCCGAGCGGCTCGTACACCGACGGGCAGACGAACACCGTGGCCGCCGACAGCATCTGCCGCACCTTCGCGGCGGGCAGCATGCCGCGCACCCACACGACGTTGCCGCGCGCGGCTCGCAGATCGGCGACGGCCTTCTCGGTCTCCTCGGCGATCTCCGGGGTGTCCGGCGCGCCCGCGAGCAGGACGAGCTGCGCCGCCGGGTCGATGCGGTGCCCGGCCGCGACGAGGTGGGCCAGGCCCTTCTGCCGGGTGATCCGCCCGACGAACACGACGATCGGTCGTTCGGGGTCGACACCGGCCTCGACGACGGCGCCGCGGGCGGGGTCGGGGTGGTAGAAGCGGGTGTCGATCCCGTTGTGGACGACGTGCACGCGAGCGGGGTCCAGGGCGGGGTAGCAGTCGAGGACGTCCTGGCGCATGCCGGCGCTGACGGCGATCACCGCGTCGGCCGACTCGTAGGCGGTCTGCTCCACCCACGAGGAGAGCCGGTACCCGCCGCCGAGCTGCTCGGCCTTCCACGGCCGCCGCGGCTCCAGCGAGTGCGCGGTGACCACGTGCGGGATGCCGTGCAGGATCTTGGCGAGGTGCCCGGCCAGGTTGGCGTACCAGGTGTGCGAATGGGCGAGGTCGACGTCGCCGAGCGCGGCCACCATCGACAGGTCGACGCCGAGGGTCTGCAGGGCGGGGTTGGCGGAAGCGAGCGCCTCGGGCACGGCGTGGGCGGTGGCGCCCTCGCGGGGCTCTCCGAAGCAGTGGACGGCGACGTCGACGAACTCGCGCAGCGCGGGCGCGAGGTGCTCGACGTGGACCCCGGCTCCGCCGTAGACGTCCGGGGGGAACTCGCGGGTGAGCAGACCGATGCGCACGGCGAGCACGCTAGTCCCCCGGGCGGGCGACGCGGACGGGGGCGCAGCGGACGCTGCGACCGGGTGCGGCCTGCCGCTCGCTGTTTTCGCCGTCGCAGTCGGTGGCCACCCGGCCACTGCTCGCACTAGGGTCCCCTTCGTGACGACGACGGGGCCCGGAGACGCAGCTGCCGCCTTCGCGGGGTGGTCACGATGACAGGTGTTCGTGTGCCCGGTGGGCTCCTGCGCGGGTACTCCCCGAACGTGCTCGGCATCGTCCTCGCCGGCGGCGAGGGCAAGCGCCTGTGGCCGCTCACCACCGACCGCGCCAAGCCCGCCGTCCCGTTCGGCGGCAACTACCGACTGATCGACTTCGTCCTGTCCAACCTGGTCAACGGCGGTCTGCACCGCATCTGCGTGCTGACCCAGTACAAGTCGCACTCGCTCGACCGGCACATCTCCACGACGTGGCGGCTGTCGAGCATCCTCAACCAGTACATCACCAGCGTGCCGGCGCAGCAACGGCTCGGCCGCCGCTGGTACACCGGCAGCGCGGACGCGATCTACCAGAGCCTGAACCTGGTCTACGACGAGCGGCCCGACTACATCGCGGTGTTCGGCGCCGACCACGTCTACCGCATGGACCCGTCGCAGATGATCGCCCAGCACATCGAGAGCGGCGCCGGGGTCACGGTCGCCGGCATCCGGGTGCCGCGGGCGGAGGCGAAGGCGTTCGGCTGCATCGCGGCCGACTCCTCCGGCAAGATCACCGAGTTCCTGGAGAAACCGTCCGATCCACCGTCGGTGCCGGACGACCCGGACGTCACCTTCGCGTCGATGGGCAACTACGTGTTCTCCACCGACGTGCTCATCGAGGCGCTGCGTGCGGACGCCGAGGACGGCGACTCCGACCACGACATGGGCGGCGACATCATCCCCCGGCTCGTGACCCAGGGGGAGGCGGCGGTCTACGACTTCGCCGACAACGTCGTGCCCGGCGCCACCGACCGCGACGCGGGCTACTGGCGCGACGTCGGGACGCTCGACGCCTACTACGAGGCGCACACCGACCTGGTGTCGGTGCACCCGATCTTCAACCTCTACAACGACCGCTGGCCGATCTCCACGGCGGTGCCGCCGTTCCCGCCCGCGAAGTTCGTGGAGGGCGGGATCGCGCAGGACTCGATCGTCGGGGCCGGCACGATCATCTCGGGCGCGATCGTGCGCCGCTCGGTGATCAGCCCGAACGTCCGCATCGAGGCCGGGGCCGAGGTCTCCGACTCGGTCGTGATGCCGGGCACCCGGATCGGGCGCGGCGCGGTCGTGCGCGGCGCGATCCTCGACAAGAACGTGGTGGTGCCCGACGGCGCGCTGGTCGGGGTCGACCTCGCTACCGACCGGGCCCGCTACACCGTCAGCCAGGGTGGGGTGGTGGTGCTCGGGAAGGGCACCACGGCCCTGTGAACCCTGCACCCGAAAGCTACGAACGGCACTTTCGTCAGCACCGTTGCTGACGAAAGTGCCGTTCGTCGCGATTCCGGCCGGGGGATCAGGCCCGACCCGGTGTGACGCTCAGCCCTGGGCGTACTTCTGGATCACCGCGCCGAGGCGGGGCAGAGCCTCCTCGACGTTCTTGCGCGCGTTCGGGCGCAGCTTCTCGTACGCCTTCTTGATCGCGTCCGAGCTGGTCTTCGCCGCCCGCGCGTCGGTCACCGACAGCAGCGCCTCGGCCGCGGCCTCACCCCGCGAGGCGAGGAACGCGCCGAAGTCGCCACCCTGGGCCTGGAACTCCTTGTAGAACGGCTCCAGGGCGTCGGCGAAGTCGGGGAGCATCTTGTCCACAGCGGCGGGGACGATGCCGGGCTTGAGCTTGGTGACGGTGCTGTAGCCGAGCTTCACGGCCGCCCCGGAGACGCCGCTCTTCTCGGAGACCTCCTGGCCGACCAGTTCGTTCAGGTCGGCAACCACATCTGCACGCTTGGCCGGGTTCAGCAGGATGTCGTTCAGGGTCTGCGTCACTGTGGTCCTCGTCCTTCCTCAAGGCCGCCGGCTTCGGGGACACCGGCGTGCGGGCGAGACCGTATTACAAGCGTGTCAGACCCTCTTCACCGCGGTGAGCAAACCGTCACCCAGCGGAAGGAGAACGGGCGTGAGGCGGTCGTCCTCGAGCATCCGCCGCGCCACCTCCTGTGCCGCCTCGATGCTCTGACCTGCTGCGTTGCCCCCGTCGGGGGTCACCCCGTTGATCGCGACGATGCCGCCGCCGCGCAGCAGCCGCAGCGACTCGTCGAGGTAGCGGGGATGGTCGGCCGGGGCGGCGTCGACGAACACGAGGTCGTACCCGCCGTCGGTGAGCCGGGGCAGGACCTCCAGGCCCATCCCGTTGATGAGCCGCAGCCGCGACGGGCCGTTGCCGGCGGCGACGAACGCGGCCCGGGCGGCGCGCTGGCGCTCGGGATCGATGTCGATCGAGGTCAGGGTGCCGTCGGCGACCATGCCGCGCAGCAGCCACAACCCGCTGACCCCGGTGCCCGTGCCGATCTCGACGACCGCCCGCGCGGAGATCGCCGCGGCCAGGAACCGCAGCGCGGCGCCCACGGCCGGGGCGACGGGCCGGCACCCGCAGCGGGCGGCCTGCTCGCGGGCGTCCGCGAGCACGTCGTCCTCGGGGACGAACCGGTCCACGTCGGCGCGGAGGTCCACCCAGCGGTCTGTCATGCGCGAAGGTTACTGCGGTGATCGTCGAAGGTGATCAGGAAGCTGATCAGGACCGGTGCAGACGGGTCCCGCCGGGCAACCGATCTGAGTGCGGTTTCACAGGTTGTTCTCAGAACACTCTCACCCGCGGTTCACCCCGATAGGGCACCCTCTGGGGTGTCGGTCGGGGTCGTCGGCCGTCGGACGGGCGGGAACACGGGGGATCCCGCCGTCGTTAGCCAGTGGCACGACCCGCCGCGCAGGAGGACTGATTCGAGGATGACCACCACGGTGCTCCCCGGTGAAGGCGCGGACTGGACCCCGCCGAGCTGGGACGACATCGTGCGCGATCACGCCGACCGGGTCTACCGGCTGGCGTACCGCCTGACGGGGAACCCGCACGACGCGGAGGACCTGACTCAGGAGACCTTCGTGCGCGTGTTCCGGTCGCTCGCCTCCTACAAGCCGGGGACCTTCGAGGGCTGGCTGCACCGCATCACGACGAACCTGTTCCTGGACATGGTCCGGCGCCGGGCGCGCATCCGCATGGAGGCGCTGCCCGAGGACTCCGACCGCATCGCGGGCGCCGGCCCCGAGCCGGAGCAGGTCTTCTCCGACACCCATCTCGATCCCGATCTCCAGGCTGCGCTCGACGAGCTCCCGCCCGAGTTCCGTGCGGCGGTCGTGCTCTGCGACGTGGAGGGCCTGTCGTACGAGGAGATCGGTGCCACACTCGGGGTGAAGCTGGGTACGGTGAGGAGCAGGATCCACCGTGGCCGGGCTGCACTGCGCAACGCGCTGGAGCGCCAGCGCGCGCTGCGCGGCGAGGTGGCCGAGAAGCAGGTGCTGGAGGAGGTTCAGGCGTGACCGACCGCGCGAGGTCACAGTCGGACACAGCACGAGCCCGCGGTACGGGCACGAGCGTCCGTGAGGAGACGTCGTGACGAGTCCGCGTCGCCGGTTCTCCGTGGCCTTGCCGGACTGGGGGTCCGACCACCTGTCCACCGAGGCGGTCGCGGCCTACGTCGACGACGAGCTCGCCCCCGGCCCGCGCAGCCGGGCCGACCAGCACCTCGCCACCTGCCAGGAGTGCGCCGCGCAGGTATCCGAGCACGGCCGCGCCCGCATCGCGCTGCGCACCGCCGAGACCCCCTGCCTGCCGTCCTCGCTGCTGTCCGCGCTCCGCTCGATCCCCGAGCGGGCCGAGCTGCCGCCTCCGCCCGCCGGGCTCGCGGTCGCCCCGGACGGCCAGTTGGTCGACGTCCTGCGCCCCGAGTGCGTGCCGGGCCGCAACCAGCACCCGCTGTCCCGGGACCACCGGGAGGGCGGAGCGCACCGCCGGGTGCTGCTCGGCGCCGCCGCCGTGTCCGGGCTCGCGCTCGGTGCGCTCGCCTTCGGCGTCTCCGCAGCCGCGCCCGGGCCGGATCCCGCCGCGCCTGAGCGCGGCGTGTTCAACGGCCCCGTGCTGGGCGGCGCGAACGCGCCCACGGAGGCCGGGCTGCGGCTGTCCGCCCCGAACAACCCCGCGAACAACTCGGCCGGCAACCCCGTCGGTGCTCCGGCAAGCGACCTGGTCCTCGACCCGGTCGTGCTCGACGACCACGGCGTCCGCTCCTGGCTGCTGGGCCACTGAACGCCGCCCCGCGACACGCGGACTTCACCACCGGTGCGGCACCCTGGGACGCAGAGCCCGTTCGTGACCTCAGGAGCGTTCCGCCGCGATGACCGATCGTGACCCCGTGGTGGCCCCGTCCGACGAGGACGCCGCGGCCGTCACCGTCCCGCATCGGACGGCAACCTCCGCTGCACCGGCCACTGCGCTGACTCCCGCGCCGACTCCCGCGCCGATCACCGACGGCCACCCGGACGCGACCGGCTCGACGAACGGGGGCGGCCCGCCCCGGCTGGGGCCGCGCCCGCTCGACCGCCCACCCGTCGACCCGGCCGCGGCCGCCGTGTTCGGCCGCCCCGCCGGGGTCACCGGTGGGTTCGCGGAGGACCGGACCACGCAGGAGTCGGTGGTGGCCCGCGCCCCCGTCCCGCCTGCGGCGCTCGCCGCGGCGTTCGGCCGCCCCGGCGGCCACGAGGAGTCTCTGCAGCGGCCCCCCGCCCAGCACGGCGACGCCGGGCGGGGCGAGGAACCGTTCTGGGACGCCGCCGCCGAGTCCGATCCGTGGCGCGACCCGGACGCCGGCGTCACCCTGGGCCCGCCGCCCGCCGGCACCACGGCCGAGCCCACCGAGGCACCCCGGCCGCCCGGCGCCCGGCTGAGCCTGCGCGAGGTGCTGTTCGGCGACCGGGTGCAGCCCAAGGCGCTGGCGATGCTGGCGGTCATCGCACTCGCCATCGGAGCAGTCGGCGGGCTCGTCGGCCGCCTCACCGCCGACGGGGCGAGCCGCCTGACCACTGGGAACCCGTCGATCACCCAGGTCGACGCCGGCAAGGAGCGGCCGCCGGGCTCGGTGGCCGACATCGCCCGGCGCGTCGTGCCCGCGGTGATCTCGATCGAGACCCGGGTCGGCACCACCGGCGGCACCGGGTCCGGTGTCGTCATCGACCCCGCCGGCTACGTGCTCACCAACAACCACGTCGTCTCCGCGGCTGCGACCGCGCAGGGCGCGGAGATCGAGGGCGTGTTCGCCGACGGTACCCGGGTGCCGGTGCGGATCGTCGGGCGCGACCCGAAGACCGATCTCGCTGTCGTGAAGGTCGACGTCGCCAACCCCGTCGTCGCCACCATCGGCTCGGCGGAGTCGCTCGCCGTCGGCGACACCGTGATCGCGATCGGCTCGCCGCTCGGTCTCGCCAGCACCGTGACCACCGGGATCGTCAGCGCGCTGCACCGGCCGGTGCGGCTGGCCGGAGAGGGCACCGACACCAACGCCGTGATCGACGCCGTCCAGACGGATGCGGCGATCAACCCCGGCAACTCCGGTGGCCCGCTGGTCGACTCGACGGGCGCGGTGGTCGGCATCAACACCGCGATCCGCGGCAGCGGCGACAGCGGTGGCTCGATCGGTCTCGGCTTCGCCATCCCGATCGACGACGCCCGCGAGATCGCCGAGGAGCTGATCCGCGGCGGCACCGTGAAGCACGCCGAGCTGGGGGTGGCCGCCCGGTCGGTCAGCGACGGCACCACCGACGGCGCGCAGGTGCAGAACGTCACCCAGGGCGGGGCGGCCGCCGCGGCCGGCATCGTCGAGGGCGATGTCATCGTCAAGGTCGGCGAGCGCTCGATCGCCGGCGCCGACGAGCTGGTGGTGGCCGTGCGGGAGCACGAACCCGGCGAGAGCGTGCCGGTCCAGCTCGTCCGCGACGGCCGCCCGCTCACCGTCACAGTCGTCCTGGGCAGCGACTGAAGCTAGGCTGACACCATGTTCGACAGCATCGGTTGGGGCGAGATCCTCGTCCTGATCGTTGCCGGCCTGTTCATCCTCGGCCCGGAGCGGCTGCCCTCCGCGGCGGCGTGGCTGGGCCGGACGATCCGCCAGGTCCGCGAGTACGCCACCGGTGCGCGCGAGCAGCTGCGCCGCGAGTTCGGCCCCGAGTTCGACGAGCTGCGCAAGCCGTTGGAGGAGCTGCGCGGGCTGCGGGACTTCAACCCGAAGCGCGCGGTGCAGCGCACCCTGTTCGACGACGATCCCGACCCGTTCGGGCTGCGGTCGAACGGCCACTCGTCCGGGCCGAACCTGTCGAAGTCGACCCCGCCCACCCCACCGCCGCCCGAGCGGCTGGCCCCGAACGAGCGTCCCCCGATCGATCCCGACGCCACCTGAGCCGGTCCGGACGGCCCGGGTCGGCGCTAATCTCCGCCCGTGGACGACGCGGATGCCGCAGCCCGGGAGGCGGCCGAGCAGGCGACGGCCGGAAAGGCCGCCGAGCGGCTGATCTTCTTCTCCGACGCGGTGATCGCCATCGCGATCACGCTGCTCGCCATCGATCTCCCCGTCCCGGAGTTCGAGTCGGTCGAGGCCCTCATGGAGTCGCTGAGGCAGAACGCCTACGAGTACGCGGCGTTCCTGATCAGCTTCTACGTGATCGGCAACCACTGGACGATCCACCACCGGGTGTTCCGCTACGTCGCCCGGGCCGACGGCCCCGTGGTGGGGCAGAACATGGCGTGGCTGCTGGTCATCATCCTGACCCCGTTCCTGACCAAGGTCGCCACCGAGGGCGAGGGGGTGCTCAGCTTCGCCTGCTACGCGGTGCCGCAGGCCGTGCAGACGCTGCTGATGGCCTGGCTGATCCGCACGATCGCCCGCAAGGGCTGGTTCACCGCCGACGCTCCGCCGTGGCTGCCGACCCGCGGCCACCGGACCTCGATCTGGTTCGCGATCGGGTTCCTCGTGTCGGTGCCGGTCTACCTGCTGGTGGGCTCGTGGGCGTTCGCGGTCTGGTGGCTGGTGCCGAACCTGCTCAACTGGCTGACCCGCCCGCGCAGGAGCGCCGCGGCGACCTGATCGGCGCCGGGTTCAGCCGAGCAGCGGCGGCCGCCGCGTGTGCCAGTCGGTCACGGTCTGGTAGGCGTGGGCGGCGGCGAGCACGGCCGCGTCCGCGTGCCGCGGCCCGACGATCTGCAGCCCGATCGGCAGGCCCGCGCGGGAGAACCCGCACGGCACGCTCGCGGCCGGCTGCTGGGTCATGTTGAACGGGTAGGTGAACGGCGTCCAGGTCGTCCACCGCCGGTGCGGCCACCCGGACGGCACCTCGACCCCGATCTCGAACGCCGTGATCGGCAGGGTGGGGGTGAGCAGTAGGTCGTGGCGCGCGTGGAACTCGCCCATGCGGATGCCCATTTCATTGCGCACCGCCATCGCGCGCAGGTACTCGACGGCCGTGCAGCGGGCGCCCTGCTCGGCGATCTCCACCAGCCCGGGGTCCATGCGGGCGCGCTGTTCGGGGCCGAGGTGCTCCAGCGACTTCGCCGCCCCGGAGAACCACAGCGTCTCGAACGCCTCGATCGGGTCGGTGAACCCCGGATCGGTCTCCTCGACGTGCGCCCCGAGCCCCGCGAACACCTCGGCGGCCGCGGTGACCGCCGCCGCGACCTCCGGGTCGACGTCGACGTAGCCGAGGTCGCGGCTGACGGCGATCCGCTTCCCGGTGATCGCCTGCCCGATGGCCGCCTCCGCGTCGCGCACGGGGGCGAGCGCCCACGGATCGCGGCTGTCGAACCCGCTGATCACGTCCAGCAGCAGCGCGGCGTCGGCGGCGGTGCGGGCCATCGGGCCGATGTGCGCGAGCGTTCCGTAGGGGCTCGCCGGCCACGCCGGCACCCGGCCGTAGGTGGGCTTGATCGTGGTGGTGCCGGTGAACCCGGCGGGGATGCGCACCGAGCCGCCGCCGTCGGTGCCGATCGACAGCGGTCCCATGCCGAGCCCGACCGCGACGGCGCTGCCCCCGGACGAGCCGCCCGCGGTGCGCGCCGGGTCCCACGGGTTGCCGGTCGCGCCGGTCAACGGGGAGTCGGTGACGCCCTTCCACCCGTACTCCGGGGTGGTGGTCTTGCCGATGATCACCGCGCCGGCCTCCCGCACGCGCGCGACCGACGGCGCGTCGTCCGGCCACGGACCCGCGGGATCGATCGTGCGGGAGCCGCGCAGGGTGGGTCGGTCGACGGTCAGCAGGAGGTCCTTGATCGAGATCGGCACCCCGTCGAGCGGGCCCGCAGGGGTGCCGGCCCGCCAGCGCCCTGCCGACTCCTCGGCCGCGGCCAGCGCCGCGTCGTCGTCGCGCAGGCAGAACGCGTTGACGGTGCCGTCGTGCGCGTCGATGCGCCCGAGCGCGGCCCGAGTGGCCTCGACGGGGGAGAGCTCCCCCGAGCGGTAGCCGGTGAGCAGCTCGACCGCGGTCAGATCCGCAGGGTTCATCGGTTGCCTCCCGACCGCACGTAGCCCAGGTGCATGTCGACGATGTTGACGAGGGGTTCGCCTCTCCGGTAGCGCTCGAGGTTGGCGGCGAACAGCTGCGCCAGCTCGGCGCGCCAGCCCGCGACGTCGCCGGACATGTGCGGCGAGACGATCACGTTCGGCAGCTCCCAGAAGGGGGAGCTCTGCGGCAGCGGCTCGGTGGTGAACACGTCCAGCGCCGCACCGGCGATCCGGCCCTCGCGCAGCGCCGCCACCAGATCCTCCTCGACGACGAGCGCGCCGCGGCCGACGTTGATCACCCGGGCGCGGGCGGGGAGCCGGGCGAGCAGGCGCGCGTCGAGCATGCCGCGGGTGGCGTCGGTGAGCGGGACGGCGAGGATCAGCCAGTCCGCGTCCGGCAGGAGTCCGGGCAGGTCCGGGAACTCGCGGCGGCCCACGACGTCGACCCGCAGGCCGATCGCGCGCAGGTGCCCGGCGATCGCGGCACCGATGGGTCCGCCGCCCACGACCACGGCGCGGCGGCCGGCGAGCCGCTCGGTCTCGCGGTGCCGCCACTCCCGGCGGGCCTGCAGCGCGAGCGTGGTGGCGAAGTCCTTCGCCTGCGCGATCACCAGCCCGAGGACGTACTCGGCGATCGGCCCGTCGAACACCCCGCGCGAGTTCGTGACGACCACGGCCGACTCGACGAGCCCGGGGAAGATCAGCCGGTCCACGCCGGCGCTGGCCGTGTGCACCCAGCGCAGCGCACTCGTGTCCGCGTGCGGCCAGGCGTCGCGGACGGCGTCGGACAGGAAGTCCCACACCAGCAGCACCTCGGTGCCGGGGAGAGCGGCGGCCAGGGTCTGCGGGGAAGCCACGAAGCGCGCATCGCCCAGGTCGAGGCCTTCAGGGCGGTGGTCGCGGTAGAGGACGGTGATCTGCGGATCATGCCGCTGAACTGCGGAAACGGGCAAGCGGACGATCCTCTCCAACGGCGCGGGCCGGTGTTTGACACGCTATGAAGCGCTCGTATGATTGTCAACAATCCGCGGCGCTGCGGTGTACCCGATCGACGTCGGAGGTGACCCCCTCATGTCGAAGCACATCCGCATCGCCCTCGAGCGCCGCGGTGTCTCCTGCGTGGCCGAGCTGCTGGAGAAACAGGCCCCGCGCACCTGCGCTGCGGTGTGGGCCGCGCTGCCGCTCGGCGGGGACGCCCAGCACGCCAAGTACGCGCGCAACGAGGTCTACACGATCGTCCCGCGCTTCGCCTCCCTCGGCCAGGAGAACCCGACCGTCACGCCGATCCCGGGCGACGTGTGCGCGTTCGACTTCCACGGCGGGATGCTCGACGCCGACTTCAAGGCCGACCAGGGGATCGACCCGGAGGCGGGCGGCATCGACCTGGCGATCTTCTACGGGCGCAACAACCTGCTGATCAACGGGGACGTGGGCTGGGTGCCCGGCAACGTCTTCGCGACGATCGTCGAGGGCCTGCCCGCGATGGCCGAGGCCTGCCACGACGTGTGGCGCTCGGGCAGCGTCGGCGAGCGGCTCGTGTACTCGCGCATCGACGCCGAGTAGGGGCCGCCGTGCCCACCGAGCTGTCGGTCGGCCAGGCGCAGGAGCCCGTCCACGAGGGCATCGGCGTGGTCGCACCGTTCGACTTCGCGCTCGACCGCGAGCTGTGGCGCTGGGTGCCGGAGGACGTCTCGCTCTACCTCACCCGGCTGCCGTTCTTCACCACCCCCATGACCGTCGAGATGGCGGTGGCCTGCGGTGACCGCAAGGCCGTCCGCCGGGCGACCCGCGACGTGCTCACCCCGGAACCCGGGGTGGTCGCCTACGCGTGCACCTCCGGGAGCTTCGTCGACGGCGCGGCGGGGGAGGCCGTGCTGCGTCGGACCATGGTCGACGTGGGCGCGCCGGCCGCGTGCACGACGTCCGGGGCGCTCATCGACGCGCTCGCCCTGCTCGGCGTGCGTCGGGTCGCGGTGGCCACCCCGTACATCCAGCCCGTGACCGACCGGCTCGTCGGGTTCCTGGCCGAGTACGGCGTGCGGACCGTCGCCTGTGAGGGACTGGGCCTGCTCGGGCACATCTGGCGGGTCCCGCACGATGAGATCGTCCGGATCGTGAACGCCGTGGACCATCCCGATGCCGAGGCGCTGTTCATCAGCTGCACGAACCTGCCCACCTACGACCTGATCGAAGGGCTGGAGGCGGTGCTGGGCAAACCGGTGCTCACCGCCAACCAGGTCACGATGTGGGCGGCGCTGCGCGCGCTCGGGCGCACCGCCGTCGGTGGCGGCACGCTGCTGCGCCGTGTGCCCGCCACCCCCGACACCAACCCAGGAGCAGCATGACCCCGACCGTCGGAATCCTCTACCCCGGCTTCTCCGCGGAGGACGACTACCCGCTCGCGGAGCGCCTCCTCGGCGGGCCGCGGCTGCCGCTGGTGCACACCGAGATGCGGGTCGACGCCCACCGCGTCGACGCGCTGCTCGACATCGGCGACGGCGACGTCCTGGCTGCGGGGGTGCGCGCGCTGCCGCGCCCGCTCGACGCGGTCGTGTGGGCGTGCACGTCGGGCAGCTTCGTCTTCGGCTGGGACGGCGCCGCGCAGCAGGTTGCCGAGCTGGGCGCGGTCGCGGGCGTGCCGGTGTCGAGCACGTCGTTCGCGTTCACCGACGCGTGCGCGCACCTCGGGATCGGCCGGGTCGCCGTCGGCGCCACCTATCCCGACGACGTGGCGGAGCGCTTCGTGGCGTTCCTGGCGAAGGCCGGGATCGAGGTGCTGAGCCTGTCGGCGAAGGGGATCGTCACGGCCGCCGAGGTCGGCACGCTCGGCCGGGACGCGGTGCTCGACTTCGCCGCCGCCGTCGACCACCCGCACGCGCAGGCCGTGCTGCTGCCCGACACCGCGCTGCACACCATCGGCCTGCTCGACGAGCTGGAGGACCGCGTCGGCAAGCCGGTGCTCACCGCGAACCAGGTGAGCGTGTGGCAGGGGCTGCGGCTGGCCGGTGGGACCATGCGCCGGGACGGATTCGGAGCTCTGTTCAGGACGGTGTGACGTGGATCTGTCGGACATCGAACCCGTTGCGCAGCGCAGCACGGCGGAGCTCGTGGCCGAGCGCATCCGCGCCGCGATCATGCGCGGATCCCTGCCGCCGGGCACGCAGCTGGGCGAAGTGGAGCTCGCCGGCCGGCTCGGGGTGAGCCGGGGCCCGCTGCGCGAGGCGATGCAGCGGCTCGTCGCCGAGGGTCTGCTGCGCAGTGAGCGGAACCGGGGGATCTTCGTCCGCGATCTCGACGCCGCCGACGTCCGCGACGTGTACATCGCCCGGGCCGCCGTCGAGGGTGCGGCCGGGATGCTGATCATCGGCGGGGACCGGGCCGCGGCCGCGATGCGGCTCGCCGGGGCGCTGGCGCGCATGGAGGCGGCCGCGGACGATCCCGTCGCGCTCGCCGACGCCGATCACGCCTTCCACGCCGAGCTCGTCGCGGCGTCCGGGAGCCCGCGGCTGCGGCGGATGGCCGACGGGCTGCTCGTGGAGACCCGCATGTGCCTGGCGGCGCTGCAGCAGACCGCGCCGCCCGCGGCCGAGCTGATCGCCGAGCACCGCGAACTGCTCGACGCGCTGCGCGCCGGGGACCCGAACCGGTTCGCGACCCTGCTCGAGGCACACATGGCCGACGCGGTGGAGCGCATCCTCGCGCCCACGGCCGTGCCCCCGCCCCCGCCGAGCATGTCCGCCTGACGCGAACCCGCGTCGAGAACGAATCTGTGGTGATCGAATCGCCCTGTTGATCACCACAACCTCGTTCTCGACGCGGGGTTCAGGCTTGCTCAGAACACGGGGTACATGCTTCAGTAGGATTGTCGACAATCCGACAAACTGAGGAGCTGTGCCATGGCCTCGCTGTCCCCGGTCCTGCAGCAGGCGACCCCCGTCCAGGTCGCCCACGGCGAGGGCGTTCACCTCTACGACACCGAGGGACGGCGGTACCTCGACTTCACCGCCGGCATCGGCGTCACCAGCACCGGGCACTGCCACCCGAGGGTCGTCGCGGCCGCGCAGGAACAGGTCGCCACCCTCATCCACGGCCAGTACACGACCGTCATGCACCAGCCGCTGCTCCAGCTCGCCGAACGCCTCGGCGACGTCCTGCCACCCCAGCTGGACAGCGTCTTCTTCCTGAACTCCGGCAGCGAGGCCGTCGAGGCGGCGGTCCGGCTGGCCCGGCACGCCACAGGGCGCCCGCTCGTGATCGCCTTCGACGGCGGCTTCCACGGCCGCACGATGGGGGCCGCTGCGCTCACATCGTCCGGGGCGAAGATCCGCTCGGGCATCGGACCGCTGATGGGCGGGGTCGCGTTCGCGCCGTTCCCCTACGCGTTCCGCTACGGCTGGAGCGAGGAGGAGGCCGTCGCGTTCGCGCTGCGCGAGCTGGACCGGCTGCTCATCACGACCGCGCCCGCGCCGGACGTCGCCGCCTTCGTGATCGAGCCGGTGCTCGGTGAGGGCGGGTACGTGCCCACTCCGCCCGCGTTCCTGCAGGGCCTGCGCGAGCGCGCCGACGCGCACGGCATCCTGCTCGTCGCCGACGAGGTGCAGACCGGGTTCGGGCGCACGGGCCGGTTCTGGGGCCACGAGCACGCCGGGATCACCCCGGACGTCCTGATCACGGCGAAGGGGCTGGCCAGCGGCTTCCCGCTCTCCGGCATCGCTGCCCCCGCGGCGCTGATGGCGAAGGCCCGCCCCGGCTCGCAGGGCGGCACGTACGGCGGCAACGCCGTGGCCTGCGCCGCGGCCCTGGCCACCCTCGACGTCATCGAGGAGGAGGGGCTGGTCGCCAACGCCGCCGAGCAGGGCGTACGGCTGCTGGAGGGGCTGCGCAAGATCGCCGCCGACCATCCCGGCATCGCGGACGTGCGCGGCCTCGGCCTCATGGTCGGCAACGAGTTCTGCACACCTGACGGTGCCCCGGACCCGGCCGCCGCCCAGGCTGCGCACGCCCGCGCGGCCGAGCTGGGCCTGCTCCTGCTCACCTGCGGCGCGCACGGCAACGTCGTGCGGATGATCCCCCCGCTGATCGTGACCGCCGATCAGGTCGACGAGGCCGTGCAGCTCTGGCGGGGCGCCGTCGCGATCTGATCGGGTCCGGCCACTCCCGCCGGCAGCGCACCGCCACTAGGCTCCCCGCGTGGCCGAAGCGCGACCGCAGCTGTCCGCAGTGGAGCAGCGCGTGCTCGGGGCGCTGATGGAGAAGCAGCGCACGGTGCCGGCGAGCTATCCCCTCACGCTCAACGCGCTGCGCACGGCGTGCAACCAGACGAGCAACCGCGATCCCGTCACGGACTACGACGACACGCTCCTGCAGACCACGCTCAAGGAGCTGCGCGATCGCGAGCTGATCCGCCCGGTGTGGAGCGGGGCGGGCTCGCGGGTGCTCAAGTACCACCAGCGGCTGGAGGAGCAGCTCGGCCTGTCCGACGCCGAGGTGGCCGTGCTGACCGTGCTGCTGCTGCGCGGCCCGCAGGCCGTCGGCGAGCTGCGCACCCGCACCGCGCGGATGCACGCCTTCGCCGACCGCGCCGAGGTCGAGGCCACGCTGCGCGGCCTGGCCGAGCGGCCGGAGCCGCTGGTCGTCCAGCTGGAGCGACGGCCGGGGCAGCGGGAGGAGCGGTGGGCGCACCTCCTGGGCCCGCTGCCGGAGACGGTGGCCGCCCAGGCGCCGAAGATCGATCGCGAGGTGGTCATCGCCGACGGTGTGGAGGCCCGCAACGCCCGGGTCCGCGCCGCGTACGACGCCGCGGCCGCCGGCTACGCGCTCGAGTTCGCCGACGAGCTCGACAGCAAGCCGTTCGACTGCTGGTTCCTGGACCGGGTCGCCGCCGAGGCGCCCCGCGGCCCGGTCGCCGACGTCGGCACCGGGCCGGGGCACGTCGCGGGCCGGCTGGCCACCCAGCGGGCGGAGGTGCTCGGCATCGACCTGGCCCCAGCGATGATCGACGAGGCCAAGCGGCTCTTCCCGGACGTCGAGTTCCAGGTCGGCGACCTCACCACGATGTTGCGGCCGCGTGCCGCCGCCGGATGGTCGGCCATCACCGCCTGGTACGCGTTCGTGCACATGGCGGCGTCCGAGCTGCCCACGGTGATCGCCGGGCTCGCCCGCCTGCTCGTTCCCGGCGGGCTGCTCGCCTTCGCGCTCCACGCCGGCGCGGCTGTGCACCACGCCGACGAGCTCGCCGGTACCCCGGTGGATCTCGACTTCGTGCTGCACGACCCGGACGAGGTGATCGACGCCGTCCGGGGCGCTGGGCTGGTGGACGTCGAGTGGTACCTGCGCTCCCCGCTGCCGCACGAGGTGCAGACGGACCGCCTCTACGTGCTGGGGAGGAAGGCGGGCTGAGCGGCTACTTCCGGACCGGGGTGAGGGACAGGCTCATCCCGGCCAGCCCGCGCGACTTGGTGGCCAGTCCGTCGGCGATCTTCTTCAGCGCCGCGGCGCTCGCGCTCTCCGGCGCCGCGAGCACCACCGGGTTGCCCACGTCGCCGCACTCGCGCAGCTTCGGCTCCAGCGGCACCTGGCCCAGCAGCGGGACCGGTGCGCCGAGGGCGCGGGTGAGGGAGTCGGCCACCATCTGGCCGCCGCCTGCGCCGAACACCTCCATGCGGGTGCCGTCGGGCAGCTCCATCCACGACATGTTCTCGATCACGCCGGCCAGCCGCTGGCGGGTCTGCAGTGCGATCGAGCCCGCCCGCTCGGCCACCTCGGCCGCCGCGGTCTGCGGAGTGGTGACGACGAGCAGCTCGGCGTTCGGGATGAGCTGCGCCGTGGAGATCGCGATGTCGCCGGTGCCGGGCGGCAGGTCGAGCAGCAGCACGTCCAGATCGCCCCAGTAGACGTCGGACAGGAACTGCTGCAGCGCCCGGTGCAGCATCGGGCCGCGCCAGACCACCGCGTCGTTGCCGGCGGTGAACATGCCGATCGAGATCAGCTTCACGCCGTGCGCCTGCGGCGGCATGATCATGTTGTCGACCTTGGTGGGCCGGTCGGTGCAGCCGAGCATCCGCGGGATCGAGTGCCCGTAGATGTCGGCGTCGACCACACCCACGGACAGGCCGCGCGCGGCCATGGCCGCGGCGAGGTTCACCGTGACCGACGACTTGCCGACCCCGCCCTTGCCGGACGCGACGCAGAACACCCTGGTCAGCGAGCCCGGCTGGGCGAACGGGATCACCGGGTCGGCGCTGTCGCCGCGCAGACTGCGGCGCAGCTCGGCGCGCTGCTCGTCGCTCATGACGTCGAGCTCGACGCGGACGTCGGTGATGCCGGCGATCCGGGAAACGGCCTCGGTGACCCGCTTCGTGATGGCGTCGCGCATGGGACACCCGGCGACGGTCAGGTAGACGCCGACGTGCGCGACCCCGTCGGTCACGGAGACGGACTTGACCATGCCGAGTTCGGTGATCGGCTTGTGGATCTCCGGGTCCTCGACGGTGGCGAGCGCGGCGCGCACGGCCTGCTCGAGGTTGCCGGTCTTGTCGGTGGGGGACATCCGTGCCTTCCGGTTGCGGGTCATTGCCATGTTACGTCCGTAGTCGGGACGGTCCGGCGTCCGTAGCATCAGGGGCGCAGTGAGTCCGGGGGGACTCGACCTCGAACAGAGAGTGGGGGGACTCGAGATGACCGACGTGGCCGACCGGGTGGTCGTGGAGCGCCGTACGCCGACGCCCGACGAGATGGCCTCCTGGCGCTGGTTCCTGCGGGCGCACGCCACGATCACGCGGGCGCTGGAGACCGAGCTGGAGGCGGAGGAGAACCTGTCCCTGGCCGCGTACGACGTGCTGGTGCAGCTCGCGGAAGCGCCCGACCGGCGGCTGCGGATGACCGAGCTGGCCGAGGCCGTGCTGCTGTCCCGCTCCGGGGTGACCCGGCTGGTGGACCGGCTGGAGCGGGCGGGGCTGGTGTCGCGCTGCCCCGTCGCCACCGACGGGCGCGGTGTGGCCGCTCGGCTCACCGACGCCGGGCTGGCCCGGCTGCGCGCTGCGTCCCGGGTGCACCTGACCGGGGTGCACCGCCACTTCGTGGCCAGACTCGACCCATCCAGCCTGATGTCGCTGGAGGCGATCAGCCGCCGCCTGGCCGGCTGACCTTCCCGCTGCGCGGGCGCTCCGCCGCGCCCAGTCGCTCCGCCAGCTTGTCGAGTTCGCCGCGCAGGAAGTCGCGGGTGGCCATCTCGCCGACGGCCAGCCGCAGCGCGGCGAGCTCGCGGGCCAGGTACTCGGTGTCGGCCTTGGTGCGTTCGGCGCGCCTGCGGTCCTCCTCCAGAGCGATGCGGTCGCGGTCGTCCTGCCGGTTCTGCGCGAGCAGGATCAGCGGGGCGGCGTACGCGGCCTGGGTGGAGAAGGCCAGGTTGAGCAGGATGAACGGGTAGGGGTCCCACTGGTCCTGCGCCGCCAGCACCACGTTCAGCGCGATCCACGACACGACGATCACGGTCTGGATCGCCAGGAACCGGCCGGTGCCCAAGAACCGGGCGACCCGTTCGGAGAAGCGCGCGAAGCGCTCGGGATCGAACTCGAGCCGGGTACGGGTCGCGCGCGGCTGGTCGAGGCGCCGCCGGCCCGCCTCAGGCATCCCTGCTCATCTCGTCGGGTCCTCCAGTGCGGCGGTGATCTCGCGGATGTCCAGCTCCCCGGTCGCGTCGTCGTCCTCGGGCAGCTGGTCGCGCCAGTCGTCGGGCAGCAGGTGGTCGAGCACGTCGTCGACGGTCACCGCACCCAGCAGGTGCTCCTCCGCGTCGACCACGGGCCCGGCCACCAGGTTGTAGGTGGCGAAGTACCGGGTGATCTCGGCGAGCGTCGCGTCCGGCGACAACCGCGCCAGATCGGTGTCGACGATGCCCGCGACCAGGTCGAACGGCGCCTCGCGCAGCAGCCGCTGGGTGTGCACGCAGCCCAGGTAGCGGCCGGTCGGGGTCTCGGTCGGCGGACGGCAGACGAACACCATGCTGGCCAGCGCCGGCGGGATGTCCGGGTTGCGCACGTGCGCGAGCGCCTCGGCGACGGTGGCGTCGGGGCGCAGGATGATCGGTTCCGGGGTCATGAGCCCGCCCGCGGTGTCCGACGAGTACGACAGCAGCCGCCGCAGCGGCGCCGACTCGGTGGGGGCCATGCGCCCGAGCAGGTGCTCGCGCTCGGCGTCGGGCAGCTCGCCCAGGAGGTCCGCGGCGTCGTCGGGGGACATGGCTTCCAGGACGTCGGCGGCCCGCTGCGGATCCAGGTGGGCGATCAGCTGGCGCTGGTCGGTCTCGGACAGCTCCTCGAACACGTCGGCGAGGCGTTCGTCGTCGAGCGCGTCGATGATCTCGAACTGGCGCTTCTGCGGTAGCTCCGACAGCGCGGCCGCGACGTCGGCCGGGCGCATCGTCTCGAACACCGCGAGCAGCCCGGCGGTGCCCTGCCGGTCGGTGAGCGTCAGGCCGCTGACCGCGCTCCAGTGCACGACCTGCACCTGGCCGCGCCGGGCGAGCCCGTGGCGCCGCGCGCGCACCGCGAGCCGCCCCACGATCCAGTCGCGGGTGCGGGTCTGCTCGATGGCCGCGTCGACGACCACGACCTGCTCGCCCGACTCCGCCAGCTGCACGCGGGCGTCGATGAGCTGGCCGACGACCAGCGTCTCGTTCGGGCGCTGGACGAACCCGCGCAGGCTCACCGAGCCGGTGGTGAGGGTGACCGCGCTCGGGTCGATGGCGGCCACGCGCAGCATCGGGATGAAGATCCGCCGCCGGGTGGCCAGCTCGCACACCAGGCCCAGCACCCGGGGCGGCTGGGTGTCGACGCGCAGCGACGCGACGAGATCGCGCACCTTCCCGATGCGCTCCCCGTCGGGGCCGACGATCGGCAAGCCCACCATCGGCGCCACGAAGAGTCGTTCGCCGCCCATGACCAGAGCCTATTGGGCAGGACCGTGATCCACCCGGGGCGCACACCGCACGGTCGGACGACCCCTGTGACCTTGTGTGGGTGAGAAACCAATCACCTCATGTCCCCGTGGAACGGCACCGCGTGCCAGCATCACACGCGAGCCCAACCGTCTCGACGAGGAGTCGCCTGTGACCTCCCAGCTCCGCCCCCGCCGCTCCTGCCTGGCCGTGCCGGGATCGAGTCAGAAGTTCATCGACAAGGCGCGCACCCTCAACGCCGACCAGGTCTTCCTCGACCTGGAGGACGCCTGCGCCCCGCTGGCCAAGCCCGGTGCCCGCAAGACGATCGTGCAGGCGCTGAACGAAGGCGGCTGGGGAGACAAGATCCGCGTCGTCCGCGTCAACGACTGGACCACCGAGTGGACCTACCGCGACGTCACCGAGGTGGTCGAGGGCGCGGGCGCCAACCTCGACGCCATCATGCTGCCGAAGGTGCAGACGGCCGACCAGATCGTCGCACTCGACCTGCTGCTCACGCAGATCGAGAAGACGATGGGCTACGAGGTCGGTCGCATCGCCATCGAGGCGCAGATCGAGAACGCCAAGGGCCTGCTCAACGTGGAGGCGATCGCCACCGCGTCGCCCCGCGTCGAGACGATCATCTTCGGCCCGGCCGACTTCATGGCCTCGATCAACATGAAGTCGCTGGTGGTGGGGGAGCAGCCGCCCGGCTACGACGTCGGCGACGCCTACCACCACATCCTGATGTCGATCCTCATGGCCGCCCGGGCCCACGGCAAGCAGGCCATCGACGGGCCCTACCTGCAGATCCGCGACGTCGACGGGTTCCGCCGGGTGGCCGCCCGCTCGGCCGCGCTCGGCTTCGACGGCAAGTGGGTGCTGCACCCGGGCCAGATCGACGCCGCGAACGAGGTGTTCAGCCCGACGCAGGAGGACTACGACCACGCCGAGAACATCCTCGACGCCTACGCCTGGTTCACCTCGGAGAAGGGCGGCAAGCGCGGCGCAGCGATGCTCGGCGACGAGATGATCGACGAGGCCAGCCGCAAGATGGCGCTGGTGATCAGCGCGAAGGGGCGCGCTGCCGGCCTGCAGCGCAAGCAGATCTGGACCCCGCCGGAGGACTGATCCGCATCGGCGATCGCGGGCGGTGACGATGACCTCGTCACCGCCCGCGGCGTGCGTCGACGGCGTCCTCGCCCGTGATCACCGACCGGGCTCGGCGTTCCGTGAGACGATTCACCTCGCCGTGCTCGATATGCCAAGCACCGACAGACCCAGTTGTGGCGCCCAGCGCCGGGAGGAACGATGGCAAAGCTCGCCCAGACCGCCGGTCTGACCGAGGTCCAGCAGGAGATCCTGGCCACGGTCAGGACGTTCGTGGACAAGGAGATCATTCCGCACGCCTCGGCGCTCGAGCACGAGGACACCTACCCGCAGGACATCGTCGACGGGATGAAGGAGATGGGCCTGTTCGGGCTCACCATCCCGGAGGAGTACGGCGGGCTCGGCGAGTCGCTCCTGACCTACGCGCTGGTCGTGGAGCAGATCGCGCGCGGCTGGATGAGCGTCTCGGGGGTCATCAACACCCACTTCATCGTCGCGTACATGCTCATGCAGCACGGCACCGACGAGCAGAAGCAGAAGTACCTGCCGAAGATGGCCACCGGTGAGGTGCGCGGCTCGTTCTCCATGTCCGAGCCCGACCTCGGCTCCGACGTGGCCGCGATCAAGACGCGCGCGGTGCAGGACGGTGACGACTTCGTCATCGACGGCGCCAAGATGTGGCTGACCAACGGCGGCACCTCGAACCTGACCGCGGTGCTGGTGCGCACCGACGAGGGCAAGCCCAAGCCGCACCAGAACCTGACCTGCTTCCTGGTCGAGAAGCCCACCGGTTACGGCGAGGTCGCTCCCGGTCTCACGGTGCCCGGCAAGATCGCCAAGATGGGCTACAAGGGCGTGGACACCACCGAGATGGTGTTCAAGGGCTTCCGGATCTCGGGCGAACAGATCCTCGGCGGCAAGCGCGGCGGCGGCTTCGTCCAGATGATGGACGGCGTGGAGGTCGGCCGCGTGAACGTGGCCGCGCGCGCCTGCGGCATCGCGATCCGCGCGTTCGAGCTGGCTGTCGAGTACGCCCAGCAGCGCACCACGTTCGGCAAGCCGATCGCCGAGCACCAGGCCATCGCGTTCAAGCTGGCCGAGATGGCCACGAAGGTCGAGGCCGCCCACCTGATGATGGTCAACGCCGCCCGGCTCAAGGACAGCGGCCAGCGCAACGACGTCGAGGCCGGCATGGCCAAGCTGCTCGCCAGCGAGTACTGCGCCGAGGTCACTCAGGAGGCCTTCCGCATCCACGGCGGCTACGGCTACTCCAAGGAGTACGAGATCGAGCGGCTGATGCGCGAGGCGCCGTTCCTGCTCATCGGCGAGGGCACCTCGGAGATCCAGAAGACGATCATCAGCCGGGGCCTGCTGCGGGAGTACAAGATCCGCTGAGCGGGGCGTCACCGCTGCCCTGAACGGGAGCTTTCGGGCACCTCGACGGAGTGTGGGACGTTGACATCATGGAGGACCGTGAACACCATGCGGTCTGCACCATCGTCGAGGAGGCACCAGTGACCGCACCGTTCGGCGGGGCTGGGCGGCCCGCACCCGGACTGCCCAGCCTGCCCACCCCGCCCAGCGGCTGGCCCGTCGGCTCGTACGCCACGTACGAGGAGGCGCAGCGCGCCGTCGACCACCTCGCCGATTCCGACTTCCCGGTCCGGGACGTCACGATCGTCGGGGTGGACCTGATGCTCGTCGAGCGGGTCATCGGCCGACTCACGTGGGGCCGGGTCCTGCTGTCGGGTGCGCTGTCCGGCGCGTGGTTCGGTCTCTTCGTGGGCCTGCTGCTGGCGTTCTTCAACCCGGCCGGGTCCGCGTTCGGGCCGATCCTGGTCGGCGTGGTCTCCGGTGTCGTGTTCGGTCTCGTCTTCGCGGCCGTCGGCTACGGAGCGTCGCGCGGGCGGCGCGACTTCACCTCCGCGAGCCAGATCGTGGCCGGCCGGTACGACGTGCTCTGCCAGCCGCGCAACGCGGAGAAGGCCCGCGAGCTCCTGGCCAAGCTGGCCATGGGGACGAGCGGCTCAGGGACCTCGCCGGCGTGACCCCTCAGGGTGCCGGCAAGCGCGTCGACGCGACCAGTCTGATCAAGTCGTTCGACGCGCACGCGCGCACCTACGACCGGATGGTCGGCGCCGACCGGAACTACCACGAGCACCTGCGCATCACCACCAAGCGCATGGGGCTCAAGGGCGGCGCGGGCATGCGGCTGCTCGACGTGGGCTGCGGCACCGGAGCGTCGACGGCCGCACTGCTCGACGCCGCCCCGGAAGCCGAGGTCGTCGCGGTCGACGCGTCCGGCGAGATGCTCGCCGAGGCCCGGCGCAAGACCTGGACCGGCAACGTCACCTTCGTGCAGGGCGACGTCGAGGACCTCGAACGGGCCGGCGTGACCGGCCCGTTCGACGGGATCCTCGCCGCCTACCTGATCCGCAACGTCGAGGACCCGAACGCGGCCCTGCGCACCCTCTTCGGGCTGCTGAAGCCCGGCGCCCCGCTGGCGCTGCACGAGTACTCCGTGCGCGACTCGTTCCGCGCCGAGTTCGTGTGGAGCCTGGTCAGCTGGGGGATCATCATCCCGCTCGGCAAGATCCGCACCGGCGACGCGGGCCTCTACCGGTACCTGTGGCGCAGCGTCATGGAGTTCGACGGGGTGGAGGCGCTCACCACCCGCATGAAGGCCTGCGGGTTCGTCGACGTGCTGCACCAGACCATGCCCGGCTGGCAGCAGCACATCCTGCACACCTTCCTCGGCCGGCGCCCGCCGAACCCCGAGGAGGCGGTGCCGGAGGGGGTGGCGGAGCAACCGACCGAGGTGCTCGAGCCCGCGGGGCCCGAGACTGCTCAGAAGGCCGCTGGGAAGGCCGCTGAGGTGGCCCCTGAGAAGACCGCCGAGACCCCGGCGCCGGAGGTCGGGGCCGCCGAGCCGCAGGTGAGCGGGTTCGGCAACGAGTCGCCCACACCGCCGTCGGGGATCCCGGTGCAGGGCAAGCCCGACCCGGAGAAGTAGCCCGCGGTCCCGGGTCGGCCGGTTCCGCGCGGCCATGTCCGGGCGGTGCGCAGTTCCGGTGGACGTGATCCACCTCCACGGCGCCCGGCCTCGTACCGCGGGACGGCCTCACCGCGCATGACCGCTCCCCACCCGGAAGTTGAGCACCGCGCTCGCGCGCGTCGACGTCGGTGGGGGAGGCGCGCAGCGCCCGAGGGACGAGGGCGTGAGCACTGGAGGAGCCGTCGTCGACATCAGGGTGCGTGAGCCGCGATCCGGCGACGGAGGAGCTGGGCGCAATCGAACACTGCTCGCG